>Ga0193723_1000240_pt1 | contig 20403 bp, 18 predicted proteins | sample H2m2metaG_FD_143042 | JGI IMG/M metagenome (GOLD analysis project Ga0193723, IMG submission 143042) | Soil microbial communities from a riparian zone of the East river system, Colorado, United States - H2m2 | ecosystem: Environmental > Terrestrial > Soil > Riparian zone | place: USA: East River...
CGTCGCGAGAATTGAGCGAGCTTCCCCCGCCCCGCCAGAATCCGCGGGGACCGACGTCTTGGAACCGGTAGACCGCTTCGACGCCGAACGCCGCCGACGGAATGGGACGCCACTCAGCGCCCACTCCCATGGTCCAGAGCGCGGCGAGCTGCTGTGACGTCGTATCCGTAGACATGCCGAGCGAAACGCCGGCGAGGGCGTAGGGGCCAAATGTCGACCGGCGCCTCCAGCCGCGCAGCTGCCAACCCGCGCCGTAGAACGCGCGATGGCGACCCAGACGGTCATGGACGAGTACCTGAATGGCGAACCCCTGCGAGAAAATCCCGCCGAGTGGCGCGTCGGTCCGCAGCTCGTAGCTCTTGGACGAATTGCCCTGATACCAGCGTCCATACCGTACGTCGACGTCGCGCCCCCGCCCCTGGGCGGAGAGCGGGGAGAGTCCGGCGATTAGGAGGAAGAGCTCAATCCGCGGCCGCAATCGCGGCATGCTCCTCGGTGGCGCGCGGTGCCATGTGGTGGGAGAGCAAGTGTGGCAGATGACGCATGAACCGAACCCAGGTCCACAGCACCGCAAACCCGAATAGGAAGGCCCCGGCGCCGGCGATGACGAGCATGACGACCGGATTGACGAATCGCAGCGCGACCAGCGCTCCAAGCCACAAGCCGACATGCGATGCCGCCCACGCCCAGATCGGAGTCATCAGCCACCCCACGACCACGAGCAAGTGCGCCATCCATCTCGGCACGGTGCGTTACCCTTTACGCGCGAGCACAACGAGCGCGAAGACCACGAGTGACAACACAAACCCGGCGCCGGCCGCGACGGGCATGAACATCAGGCCGCCGAGGCCCAGCCCCAGTCCCGCACCCAGCCCACCGGAGACGGCGGGCAGAGCCAGCGACCGGACCGACGGATCGCCGCCGCGCGCGGCGCGGCCCGACGTCACGATCGCCCCCATCCACCCCACGAACGTTCCCAGCATCCACCAGATCGGCAGATACCACCACGTGCTCCCGCCCCCAATGGCGTCCCAGGTCCACGGGTACGCCTTGAACGGCCGGAGCAGGATGATGTCGATCGCCATGAAGACGATCGTACCCCACAACGCGATCGCCGCCGCACTCGCCACACCCTGGACGGTCCGCGACGCCGCGAAGAACCCCGGCAGGAAAGCCGCTGCGACACCACCCGCGAGCACGATGAGCATCAACAGGACCGAGGCAACGATCCCCGGCGAAAGCAGGCGCGAGACGAGGAGAAACAGCACGACGGCCGCCGCGGTCACCGCACCCACGATGGCTCCACTGAGGAGAATGTGGCGAAACTCAGATCGAACGGCGGTGGCTGGGGCAGTCATCGGTTCCCTCAAAAGGGGTTGATGGAGGTAACCTCAATCTAAGAGGCTCAAATTAGGTGGCAAACACAAACAGCACCGTAAGATCGGTCACGGCCCAGGCGGCGAGTGCGCGATACATCCCCCGCTGGTGTTGTTTCGGACTCCACGTCGCGTACCCGAGCAGCCACGGGAGCAACACCGCCAGCCACAACACCAGAGGCGCTGTCAGCCATCGGCCGTCAGCCTTCAGCACGATCGTCGCCCATGCGAGCGTCCCGAAGGCCAGCAGGGTGCATACTACCGCCACGATCAGGCTCGGCCGCATCCCCAGAATCAGCGCCAGCGTACGGTCGCCGCGGCGGCGGTCCTCGTCGAACTGATACAGCTGGGTGAGCGGGTACAGCCCGGCAAACAGCGGGCAGAACGCGAGCAAGACCAGACCGTGCCCGAGATCGAGGGGACGTCCGGTGGCCGCCCACGCCGCATAGGGCGTGAGCGTACCGAACCCCCACATGTTGATGACCCAGTCCACACCGGCCACCGCCTTGAAGCGAAACGGCGGAACGGAATACAAGATCGAGAGGACGAAACAGATCGCGTACGCGACGCGGAATCCGAGCGGGAGCAGAAACGCGAGTGCCTGCCCCGCCGCGAGCAATCCCCAACTGAACTGCAGCAAATAGCGCGGCAACGCGGGCGGAGAGTTCAAATAGCCGATGTCACCCTCGTCTTTGTCGAACACGCTGTTGATCGCGAGCGTGCCGCCGTTCAGAAGAATCACCCAGATCGCGAGAGCGCCGAGCGCCTGCGGCAACCACGCACCACGCACCACGCCCGCGAATCCCACCGCGAGCACGTAGCCCAGCAACGTGTGCCCCGCCATAATGGGCCATTCGGCGGGACGCATGTGCAGGATGTAGGAGTAGCGGTCGCCGGGAAGGACGCGAAACCCCCAGCGCCGCCATGCATTCAGCGTGCGCGCCTCGGTGGGGGTGGGGGTGGGGGTCACCACTTCAGGCCGAGCGCCGCCGCCGCGATCCGTAAACCGATCAGCGTGAGATCGGGGTGAACCGATTCGATTTCCTTGCACAGCGGCGCCACGAGTCCGGCAAGTCCGCCGGTGGCGACGACGATCGGCTGAGTCTTCGACGGCCACTCGGCCTTGATGCGGCGCACCAGGCCGTCCACCGCATCGGCCGTGCCCCACAGCACGCCCGCGCGAATACAATCCTCCGTGCGGCGCCCGATCGCGCGCGTGGGCGGCGTCAACTCGGTAGCGGGAAGCTTGGCGGTCTTACGCACGAGCTCGTCGGAGGCCGTGCGCAGGCCGGGCATGATCACGCCACCGATGAACCGGCCGTCCGCGGTGATGCAATCGAACGTCGTGGCCGTACCGAAGTCGACGACGATCGTGTCTTTCTTGAAGAGCTCCACCGCGGCCAGCGTGTTGACGATGCGATCGGCCCCGACCGTCAGCGGCTCATCGACGTCCAGGACGATCGGGAGCTTCGAGCGCCCATCGACGCGCACCGGCTCGCGCGTGGTGGCGAGCGCGATACCGTCGCACAGACTCTGCGTGATCTGCGGTGCCACGGAGGCGACGATGGCTGCGCGGATCTCTTCGGTCGAATGCCCCGCTTGTGTCAGGTGCGCCGTGAATACCGCCGCCCATTCGTCAGGCGTGCGCCGCGGCGTCGAGTGCAGGCGCCAGTGCGCCTCGAGCCGGTCGTTGGCAAACAGCCCGACGGTCGTCTCGGTGTTGCCGATGTCGAACGCGAGGAGCATGGGGCGGCTAAGATAGCTCGACGTGGCCGTCGCGCACCATCGTAGTACCTGCACCGGTGTCCACGAGCAGTGCCCCGTCGGGGCGGATACCCGCGGCGCGACCCGCGAGCGGCGTGCGAATCTGGCGCCCCCGGAGCCAGTCGCGCCGCGCGAACGCGGCGCATTCGAACTGCGTGAGCTCTGCGCCGTGCGTCGTGAGCCGCAGGAGCGCGGGCACCAATTGATCGAGGACATCGATGCGCCGGACGCTGGGTCGGACATCGGCGAGGGCGACTGCCCGATCGCCGAGCTCCGCTGGAATCTCGTTCGCCACGTTCACCCCGATCCCGACGGCAAGCCACTGCAGTGCGTCCCCCTGCCAACGACTCTCGCACAGGATGCCCGCGACCTTGCGATCGTCGATGAGGACATCGTTCGGCCATTTGAGTCCCGCGCGCGGTCTCGAGAGCGACGTCGGCCGGACGCCGAGCACCGCTTCCACCACGTCGGAGAGCACGAGTCCGACGCGCAGCGACAACACGCCCGATGCCGGAAGCGCCGGCGGCGGCCGCAGCAACATGCCCAGCCACACACCACCGGGAGGCGACCGCCAGGTCCGGCCGTCGCGCCCCCGCCCCGCGGTTTGTTCTTCGGCGAGCACGACCGTTCCCGACGGCGCGCCCTGCGCGCCCAGGTCGTGAATGGCATCGAGACTGGACGTGAGCGTCCGAAACACGCCGCATTGCGGCACGCCCCACCGGCGCGCCAGGACCGCGGCCGGTATGTCGTCGATCGCTAGCCGTGCCACAGCGCGTACGCCAGGGTGAAGAGACCGATCGCAAAGCAGTAGGGCGCGAACACGAAAAAGCGTCCGCGCCGGAGCATCGCCACGAGGAAGCGAATCGCGAACACGCCTGACAGAAATGCAACGAGACACCCGGCGAGCAGCGGCACGGCACCCACCTGCGCGATATCTACCGACGCGTGCCGCGCTTCGAACAGGCCCGCGCCGGCGATGAGCGGGATCGCCATCAAGAAACTGAAATCCGCCGCAGCGACGGCACCGAGGCCGACCCAGAGGCCCGATCCAATCGTGGTCCCCGAACGTGAGACGCCGGGCAGCGGGGCGAACGCCTGCGCCAGACCGATGATCAGGGCACCCTGGGGCGTCGGCTGCGCCGCGCCTTCCGGCGACCGGCTCTTCGTGGACCACAGCAACAGTCCGGTGACGAGGAACCCGATACCCGCGGCCCACAGCGATTCGAATGCCCGCTCGATCTGATGCTCCAGAAAGATCCCTACCAGTCCGGCCGGAATCATTCCGATGATCAGGAGTCCCGCATAGCGCAACGCGTCAGGCTCGCGCCGCAAGACACCCACCGCGAGCCGCCAGAAGCGCCCGCCGTAGACGACCAGGATCGACCCGAGCGTCGCGACGTGCAGCGCGACTTCCACGAATACGCCGGGCGTATGCACGCCGGCCACGTGGCCGATCACCGCGAGATGTCCGTCGCTCGAGACCGGCAGGAACTCGGTGAGCCCTTGCACCAGTCCGAGCAAAATCCCTTGCCAGACCGTCATGCAACCTTTCCCGCGACCAGCGCGATCAGCCCGATGACCATGGCCCCTTTGAGCAGCGCACTCGCGCGTTCGACTCTTCCGAGCAGCAGCCACGTCGCGGCCGCGAGCACCGCCAGCTGCGCGACGAGGGCGATCACAAAGTACGCCACGCCGTAGCCCGCGTTCCGCGGCAACAACAGGCTGGCCGGTACGAACAGCAGGCCCGCGCCCGCCGCCAACACCATGGCGGGCCGCCGCCCCAGCGCGATCGGCAGCGTGCGGCGGCCAACCGTCCGATCGCCAGGTTCGTCCTCGACGTCCTTCACGACCTCGCGCACGAGGTGCAGCAACGCCGCCAGCACCCACGGGACGATACCCGTCACGGCAGCACCCACGGCAAGCGCGCCGTAGAACGGCGGCGAGCCAGCGACCACCGCCACCGCGAGGTTGCCGAGTAAGGGCCTGGGCTTGAGGATCGGGGAATACACGAACATGACGGCAAGGGCGGCAAGGGCGGCAAGGCACAGCCATCCACTCACCAAACCGGCCAGCGCGAGTCCGATCAACGAACCGTCGAACACCACGAAATCTGCGACACCGCGCGATACCTGCCCCGCTGCGAGCGGGCGCGCCCCCGGGCGATTGATGCGATCGGCCGCGACGTCACGGATGTCGTTCCACGTGTTGCCGACGGCGCCGATGGCGATGGCCGAAAGCGCCGCGAACACCAGCTCCTTGGGAAATCCGATCCGGCCCAGGGCGATCCAGCCGCCCGCGAGGACGCCCGCGGCGGCGATGAGAAGATTGGGCGCGCGAATCAGTCGCAGCAGCGGCCGCACTACGCGAGGACCTCCTCGTACAGCTCCTCGTAACGCGGCACGACGTGGTCGGCGGAGAACTCGAGCGCGCGCGCCGCCGCGGCGCCCTTCATGCGCTCATGCTCGGCCGTGTTCTCGAGCAGCCCCAGCGCCCGCTCCGCCATCCTGGCAACGTCGCCGGGCGGCGCGAGGAACCCGGTTTTGCCGTCTTCGACGACTTCGGGAATCCCGCCGGCGGCACTGGCGATGACCGGCACCGCGCATGCCATCGCCTCGAGCGCGGCGAGCCCGAAGGACTCGGTTGCGGATGGCAGCAGAAACAGATCGGCCCCGCGCAGCACGTCGCCCACGCTTTCCACCTTGCCGAGGAAGCGCACATCCTTGCGCAGGCCGAGGTCGTCGACCTGGTGCTCGGCGGCGTCGCGATCGGGTCCATCGCCGACGAGCACCAGCGTGGCGGGAATCTTCTTGCGCACCGCCGCGAAGATCGTCACGACATCGCCGACGCGCTTCACCGGCCGGAAGTTGGAGACGTGCACCAGCACCCGATGACCCTTCGGCGCAAGCCGCTTGCGGTCGGAGTCGTCAACCGGCGGATGGTAGTCCGCGGTGGAAATGAAATTCGGAATCACGCGCACGTCGCACTGCCCGCAGCCGAAGGCGCGATAGGTCTCGTCGCGCAGGTAATCGGACACCGCGGTCACTTTGTCCGATTGCTCGATGGAGAATTTGGTGAGCGTGTAGTACGACGGGTCCTGGCCAACGAGGGTGATGTCCGTGCCGTGCAGCGTCGTGACGATCTTGAGATCGAGCTGCTCGTGCAACAGCATCTGCTTCGCCAACCACGCCGTGGCGGCGTGCGGGATGGCGTAGTGCACGTGCATCAGATCGAGCTGCTCGCGCTTGGCGACTTCGTGCTGCTTCACGGCGAGCGCCAGCGCATACGGGGACGACTGCTCGAACAGCGGATACTCGAGCTGCGTGACCTCGTGGAACGTCACGCGGTCCGCGTACCCGCGCAGGCGGAACGGGCTCGCATAGGAGATGAAGTGGATCTCGTGGCCGCGGCGCGCGAGCTCCAGTCCCAACTCCGTCGCGACGGCCCCTGACCCGCCATACGTGGGGTAACACGTGATGCCGATTCTCATAGACCGGGACGGGGGACGGGGGACGAGGGAAGGGTCAGGCGGTTCCAGCGCGTCAAGATCTGTTGCGCGAGAGCGAGCGGCGATTCAGTCGCGTCCAACATCCAGACCCCTTCCCCCTTCCCCCGTCCCTCGTCCCCACGGAGTTGATTCCGGAACCAGGTATCCTGGCGCTTCGCGTACCGTCGCGTCGCGACCAAAATCGCGTCGCGCAATTCGCGCTCCGGGAGCTCGCCGTTCAACATCGCCACCACCTCCCGATACCCGATTCCATCGAGTCCCGCCGCATCCGGGGCGACCCCGGCATCCAGGTGGCGCCGCACTTCGGCCACGAGCCCGGCGGCCAGCATCTGATCGACGCGCGTGGCGAGCCGGCGATGCAAGACTTCACGCGGCACGGTGAGGTGAATGTACCAAGGGCGCAGCGTTCCGCTTTCACGGGCCTCCCGTTGCCACCACGACAGCGCGTGCCCCGTCAGCAGCGCCACCTCGACCGCGCGGGCGGCACGCTGCCGGCCCCCGCCGAGAAACGCCTGGTCGAGCCGCCCCGCCCACCGGGCAAGGTCGGTGCCTTCCAGCGATTCGGACCAGCGGCGCAGCGGCTCGCGCCGCTCCGGATCGAACGGGGGCTCGCGAAACAGGCCCTCGGCCAGGGCGCGGATGTACAAGCCAGTGCCGCCCACGACGATCGGCTCGACGCCCTGCCCCGCCGAGCGTGTTTGTGCAATCCAACCCGCGGCGTCACGGGCGAACCGTCCCGCGCTGTAACGCTCCCCGGGCGCCACCACGTCCAGCCCGCGGTGCGGGACGCGCGCCTGCGTCTCGCGATCGGGCTTCGCGGTGCCAATGTCCAGGCCGCGATACACCTGGCGTGCGTCGGCCGAGATCACGGTGACGGGGGTGAGGGCAGCGAGCGCGACGGCGACGGCGGTTTTGCCGACGCCAGTGGGGCCTACGAGAACGGGGGTAGGGGTTGGGGGCTGGGGACTAGGTGCGACCAAAGCGGCGCTCGAGCTCCTCTTTCGGCAGCTGCACCATGCTCGGGCGGCCGTGGACGTCGTGCGCCGGCAGCGTCGCCGTCAGCAGCCGCACGATCAGCTCGCGCATCTCGCCGGCGTCCAGCGTCTGCCCGGCCTTGATCGCCGCCCGGCACGCGTACGTCGCGGCAAAGCGCTCCAACCGATTCTGCCAGCCACCAAACCGGCCGCCGGCCAGATCGGCGACCAGCTCCTGCAGGCAGCGCGCGGCCTCGAACCGCGGATGGGGATTCGGCGCGGTATGCACGACGATGCTGCGGCCGGAAAACGGCTCGATCTCGTAGCCGATCCGCGCCAGCAGCTCGCGATGCGCGTCGATCGCATCGAGCTCGGCGGGCGCGAAGTCGAGAGTGAGCGGCAGCAAGAGGCGCTGCGCCGGCGCGCCGTCACCCGACAGCTGGCGCATCACGTCCTCGTACAGCACGCGCTCGTGGGCGGAATGCTGGTCGACGATCGCCACACCGGAATCGGTTTGGAACAGGATGTACGTATCGAACACTTGCATTAAAGGCGCTATCGGGTATCGGCTATCGGCTATCGGGTGATCCGCTCCGAAGAGTTCGAGAGGCATGCCACCGGGCAGCGTTACCTCCTGGTCACCCCCGATACCGGATAGCCGATAGCCGATAGCTCCCAGAGGCGCTGCGGACTCCAAAGGTGCCAGCGCTTCTCGAACAGCCTCCTCCACCACCTTTTCAACGAAGAATTTGTCGCGAAACCGCGCTTCGAGTTTTGCCGGATGGACGTTCACATCGACCGCGTCGCCGGGGAGATCGAGAAACACGAACAGCGACGGCCGGTCGCCGGGGGCGATCGTCGAGCGATAGCCCGCCTCGGCGGCGCGCAGGATGAACGGATCGCGAATGGGACGCCCTCGGACGAACACATAGCCCTTCCGGCCTGCCGGGCGGGCCTGCGCCGGACGCTGGACGAGTCCCGTGACCTCCAGCGGCCCGGCGCGGTGCGAGACCGCGAGCAGCGTGTCCGCAAGCTCGTTGCCCCACAGGGCGTGCACGCGATCGATAAGCCGCGCTGCCGGCGGACAGTCGAGCAGGACGCGCCCGTCGCTCGTCAGCGAGAACGCCACGTCGGGACGCGTGAGCGCGAGCACCGTGAGCGCTTCGACCGCGGCCCGCGTCTCCGTCGCCGTCGCGCGCAGAAATTTCCGCCGCGCCGGTGTGTTGTAGAACAGGCCCCGCACCGTGACCGTGGTGCCGCGCTGGCGTGCGGTCTCCTCCGCACCTCCGCCGTCGAGCTTCCCGCCGGTCACGCGCAGGCGTGTTGCCGCGTCACCGTCGGCGCACGTCTCCAGCTCGAAGCGTGAGACGGAGGCGATCGCGGGAAGCGCCTCGCCGCGAAATCCGAACGTCCCGACGCCAATCAGATCGGTCGCCGTGCGAATCTTGCTCGTCGCGTGCCGCTGCAGCGCGAGCTGCGCATCTTCCCGATCCATCCCCGAGCCGTCGTCGCTCACGCGGATCAGGTTCTTGCCGCCATCCTCCAGCTCGACGCGGATCGCGTGCGCGCCGGCATCGAGCGCGTTCTCGACCAGCTCCTTCACAACCGCCGCGGGACGCTCGACGACCTCACCAGCCGCGATCTGATCGGCGACATTCCCGGCAAGCACCTGGACGCGCGCACGCGCGAGCACACTCACAATCCCGTGATCTCCCCCCCGAGCACCCAGCCGTGGATTCCGTCACTGCGATGGACTTCGATCCACGGACCATAACCGCGGCCGACGAGGAGCGCACCACCTGCTTGCACCGTGGCCGCCGCACTTGCGCCGCCGTAGGGCGCGGCGCGCACCGGCGCCGCGTCGGCGATTACGACCGCGACCGGCTGAGCGCGTTGCCGCCATTCGAGTCCGCCAAGCACGGACGCCGTGATCGCAACAGCGCCAAACAGGAGCAACACGATCCGCCGGCGCCCGCCAACCGCCACCGTCAACCAGAGCAGCACCCACCCCGTCGCGGCGACCACTCCCCACTCAGCCGGCGTCGCCCAGCCCACGCTCAGCATCCGCTCGGTCACCGGATCCGGCGGCGGCAACAACCGCAGCGCCCGTCGAATCGTGGCATCGCGCGGCGCGATGCGCGCCGCCCGAATCCACGCCGCCGTCGCCTTGCCGTCCGCCCCCGCGCGAAACAGCGTCGCGCCGAGGTTGTACCAGTGCGCCGGATCGCGCGGCTCGCGCGCGGCCCGGGCGACGAACGAATCGGCGGCGGCGCGCAGGGCGCCCGCTTCGAACAACGCCTCCGCGCTGGGCGTTTGGACGGCGGATTGTGCAGACACGGTTTGCGAATGTAGGGGCGCAGCATGCTGCGCCCCTACGACAATCGCCAGCAGCAACCCGACGAATGTCGGTCGCGGACGTCGTCCACCAGAATGCGCATGGCCGTCAGTGGTCGCGCCCAATACGTGCAACACCTGCTCGATCTCGGCCCCGAGCTCCGTGGCGTCTCCCAAACCGCGCGGGCCGTAGCGCGCGGCGCGCAGGCGGTCGCGCAACCGCTTCACGTGATCGGCCACGGCGCTGTCCACTCCGGCGGCGCGGAGCGCCTGGGCCAGGCCGTCGCCATCGCGCGCGAATGGGTCCGAGACGTGGCTCGAAAGGACGGCGAGGAATTCCCGTTCGAGCTTGCCCAGCGGCGTCATCCCGGGCGCCGGCGTCACCACCGCGGCGGCGGGCGCGCGACGCCGGCGGCGGCTCGCGACCAACGCGAGTAGCGGCGGCACGAGGAGGAGCGCGACCCACCCCTGCCACCCGAACTGACCGGTCAGGCGATCGACCGGGAGGTCGCCTCGCGCCGGCAGCAACGGCGGCAGGACTCGCGCCGCGCGCGGCTCTGCACCTGGTGCGACGACGAGTGCGCGCGCGGGCGCCGTCGCCATCTCGTAGCGACCAACCGTGGCATTGAAGTACGGGTACCGGACCTCGGGCAGCACGAAACTGCCGGACGAATCGGGCACGGCGAGGAAATGAAACGTCTTGCTGCCGGCGATGCGCCCGGCGTCCGTCGCCAGCCGCATTTCGGTTTGCGCCGGATAGGAGCGGAAGCCCGTCGGCCAGCGCAGCCCGGGTTCTGGTGGGGGCCACAACGCGACGTTCCCGATCCCACTAATCGTGAGCTCCGCCTCGACCGGCTCGCCCACCCGCGTGCTGGTCTGATCGAGCTGCAGATCGAGACTCAGCTTCTCTCCGACCACGTTTGTCGGGGGATTCCCGCGAGGCAGGGGCAACACGGTGATCGCAATCGAGTCACTGCGCAAGTTGTAGCGTTCTTCGCGGCTGAAAAACGAGAACGTGACCGGGAGTGCATACTCGACCGACGCCGGCGGCACGATGATTCGGCCGGCAACGAGCGGGAAGACCACCTGATGCGCGATGTACAGATCGATCCAGCGCCCGTTCACCTGCCGCGACAGCGCGGCGCCGGATGATGCCGCCGTGGGATAGGCCCACACCCCTTCCGGCGTCGTGAGCGTCAGCAGCGGCGGCCGTCGCATGCGCTCACCCAGGTCGCGCGGAATCCACGCCGCGGCGATCAGGTCCACCTGCTGGCCGGCGAAAACCGTATCGCTCGGCACGAGCATCGTGAGCGCGACTTTGTCCGCGCGGCGCGAGCCCGGCGCCGGCGTGCTTTCGAGCAGTGAGCGAGCCAGCGGGCTCAGGGTGGACGTCATCCGATCGGCGGCGCTGTCGACGGTGATGAGAATCGGATCTGTGGCGACGACGCTGCCGCCCTGATGCGCGCGCACCGGGCCGATGAGCAGCGCCCCCGGCTGCTGCGCGCGCAGCGTCAGCTCGCGCACCGTCGTGCGGATCGACCCGGCGCCGCCGCTGAACGCGACTTCCGTCACATCGCGGGAACCGACGATCGCAAACCCGTTCAGCGTGGGGAGCGTGATGTCGACGGGATCTGCCGCACGGGTGTGCGCGCGAATCGTCAGCATGACCTCCTCGCCGACACGCAGCCGGGTGCGATCCACACTGGCGGTCACCTCAGCGCCCTGAACGACGAGGAGTGCCGTGACGAGTGGGAGGATCCCGATCACCAGTCTTTCACTCCCGCCGGCGCGGCGCGCCGCGTGCGACCCGTGCGATCGCGACGCGTGCGCAGCTCTTCCTGGCCGATCGAGCGCAAGACTTGATCGGCCTGCGATTCGCTCATCCCGCCTCCCCCTGCGCTGGGAGGCGGCGGTGGCTGCTGTGGCTGGCCGCCGCCACCGCCTCCGCCCGACGGCGGTGGTGGCGGATTTGGCTTGTTCGCCTGGCCACTCCCGCGGCGCTGGCGGTTGACCAACTCCAGGTTCCACTTTGCGCGGACGTGATATGGCTTGAGCAACAGCGCCTCGCGATAGGCACGCTCGGCGTCGGCGAGATGCGTCTCGCGATTCGTCGTGTCCGTCTTTGCCTCGAGCAGCGAGAGCAGGCCGAGATTGTAGAGCGCGCGAAACCGCAGCTCGGGATCGAGCGACGCGGACGCGCGCGCGAGTGTGGAGTGCGCGAGCGCGGCATCGCCGGCGGCAAGCGCCGCGGTCCCCGTGTTGTACCAGGCTGTGTCGTCGTCCTCATGAACCTTCAGGTCCGCGAGATAAGCATTCGCGGCCGCCCGCACGTCTCCTTTGTCCCACGCTTTCTCCGCCGGAGTGCGCAGCCGCTGGGCGTGGGCGGCGCCTGGCGCCCCGATGAACACGAGCACACCGATGAGCGCGGCGGTGCGACGCGTGAGCGTTTGTGAGCCCAGCACCAGCGCCGCCAGCAGGAGCGGGATCCAGGCGCGTGGCCGCCCCCGTGACGTGCGGCTCTCGGTGGCGGTGGCCCGCTTGTACGACGCCACGAGATCGCGCACGGCACCGGCCTGGTCGGGCAGCTCCGCGGCCACAATCGTCCCCTGCGCGGCATCAGCCACGGCACCGAGCACATCTTCCCGTCTGCTGGTAAGGACGGGATTTCCCGTTTCGTCCTGCTGCCACGAAACCAGCGTCCCACGATCGTCGCGCACCGGGATCTTGGTGGGCTGGCGGCCGCCTTCGGCCACGAGGATCAGATGAATGCCGAGTGCCGTGAGCCGGCGCGCCTCCTGGACCGCCTGGGTGAGGGAATCGTGGGCCTCGCCATCCGTGAACACGACGAGCACGCGGTCCGCGATCTCCGGGCTGGCATGCAGCAGGTCGATCCCCTGCGACAGCGCCGGCGCCAACGAGGTACCGCCTTCCGACGCCACATCAGGGTCGAGCGCATCGAGATACAGGGTGAGCGCCGAGCCATCGACCGAGAGCGGCGACAGGATGTAGCTGGTGCCCGCGAATGCCGAGAGGCCGAGGCGGTCGCCATCGAGGTCTTGTACGAGGCGCCGCGCTTCGCGCAACGCCCTGCCCAACCGGCTCGGCTTGACGTCTTCGGCCAGCATCGAGCGCGAGATGTCGATCGCGATGACGAGGTTGAGCCCGCGCGTTTCGGTGACGATCCGCTCTTCACCCCAGCGCGGTCCCGATAGCGCGACAGCGGCCAGCCCGGCCGCGAGACCCAGCGCGGGCGCCCCGAACCTCCCTGCCGCGCGCGCGATGCGCGCGGTGCTCTCCGACCACGCGGCGGCGCGGCGGACGCGCGCGCGGCGCGCCCAGGCCGCCGCTCCCCAGATGGTGCCCGCGACGACCGGGGCGAGGATGATGACGATCGGCGCGTCGAACGTGATCATGGCACGCGCACCGCGAACGTGCCGGCAAGGACGAGCTCGAGCGCCAGCGCCAGCAGCCCGATTCCGAGCGGGACCCGATACGCCTCTTCGAAGCGATGATAGACGAGATGCTGCACCGGAGTCTTCTCGAGCCGGTTGATCTCCGCGAAAATGTTCGAGAGGGAGGCGGCGTCGGTGGCGCGGAAATATCTGCCGCCCGTCGTCCGCGCGATCTCGCCGAGCAGCTGCTCGTCGATCTTCACCGGCATCGTCTCGTAGCGCAGGCCCAGCGGTCCCTGCCCCGTTGGGACGGGCGCCTCACCCTGTGTCCCGACGCCGATCGTGTAGATCTTGATGCCGAACGCCGCGGCCGCATGGGCCGCCGTGCGCGGATCCACCGTGCCCTTGTTGTTCTCCCCGTCGGTGAGCAAAACGATGACTTTGCTCTTCCCCGGCGCGCGACGCAGGCGGTTGGCGCTCGTCGCAATCGCGGTGCCGATCGCGGTGCCGTCTTCCAGGATGCCGACCCGGGTCTGTCGGATCGCTTGTTCGAGCACCTCGTAGTCGGTGGTGATCGGCACCTGGGTGAGCGCCTGACCTGCGAACGCGACGAGCCCGATGCGATCCGTGGAGCGCGCACGAACGAATTCGACCGCCGTGCGGCGCGCGACGTCGAGGCGATTGTTCGGCGAGAAGTCTTCCGCCAGCATGCTGCTCGAGATATCCAGCGCCAGGACGATCGAAATCCCTTCGCTGCGCAGCTCGGCGCGCGCCGAGCCGACCCGCGGCCCGGCGGCGGCGATGATCCACGCCGCCAGACAGAACGACCGGAGCGAGAGCGGCAGCCGCGCGATCCACAGCCGTTCGATCGGACCGACCGCGGGACGGACGTCGCTCATCGGCGCGCCGGCCAGCCGGGCGAGCCGCTGCTTGCGCCACCACCACCACAGCGGCAAGGCGAGCAGCAGGACGAGCAGGAGCGGCCGGGCGAACGTCATCGCGGGGTACTCAGCTCCCGCGCGAGCGCGCGCGCCCGCGCCGCGAGCGGCGCGACCTCCACGCCGTGCGCGGTCGCAAACGCCACCTGATCGAGTCCGAGCAACAGCTCGCGCAGATCGCGCAGCGGCGCATTGGGCCGCGCGCGTTCGACGGCGGCCAGGCACTCCTCCGTGCTGAGCGCCTCATGCGCATCCGGGATCGTGTGCGACAGCGCCCGGCGCAGCCGCTGCGAGGCGCGCGCCGCCACCGCCTTCGGCTCGCCCGCCGCCAGCCACCGCGCGTCCGGAACCTCGCCATCGACGGCCAGCTCCTGACCGGCGCGGACGCGCCGTGGCCCGCGCCGGCGCCAGAGCAGGAGCAGCAGCAAGGTGCCACCGGCTATGAGCACGGCGGCAATCATTGGGAAGGGGCTGGACCGGTCGAGCCGCAGCGGGCCGAGGGAGGGCTGTGGAGCCGGCGACCGCACGCTATCGGGGATGACGCTCGCCACGTGGAACGTCGCGGTCCCGCCTGACAGGGAGTCCGCGCTCCCGTCGGGCCCGAGGCGCCAGAGCGGCGGCATATCGAGGTTGATGTCGCCCGGCGTCCAGGCGACGACGGCGTAGCGCACGACCCACCCGCCCGGCGCAGCCAGCACCACCGGATCGCCCAGTGGCTCCGCGACGGTCGCCGACGGGAGCTTGCCCGCACGGACGCGCCAGCCGGGCAACGTCGCGACCGTCCGCTCGAGTCGAATCGTGTCGCCGACGGTCGGCTGACTCGGCGCGGCGGCCCAGCCGGTCGCCTGGACGACGAGCAGCAGGAGCGCTGGCGCGATCATCGGCTCAGGCGCCGGGCGCGCTCCGCAAATGCGCGACGCAGCGGCACACCGTACGGCACCGTCGTCAGCAGCGAGACGCGATCCACGCCGGCCTGCACCAGCTTGCGGGTGCGCTCTTGCTGCAGTTTTTCCGCCGCGACACGGATGCGGGTGCGCGTGGGCGCGTGACTCGTGTCCACCAGGAGACGTTGGCCGGTCTCGCCGTCTTCGAGCTCCACCCATCCGGCATCGGGGAGATCGTACTCGCGCGGATCGTCGACCGTGATCGCCACGACTTCATGGCGCGCGCTCAATTGGGCAAGCGCATCCTCCCAACCTTCGGCGCGAAAGTCCGACAGCACGACGATAATCGCGCGGTGCCGCAGCAGCTTCCCCGCGTAGGCCAGCGCGCCCCCGAGGTTCGTGCCGCGGCCCCGGGGCGCGAACGCCACAAGGTCGCGAATGACGCGCAGCGCGTGCGCGCGCCCTTTGGCGGGCCGCACGACGTACTCGGGCTGGTCGGCGAAGAGCAACGCGCCGACGCGGTCGTTGTGCCGCGCCGCAGCGAGCGCGAGGACGGCGGCGACCTCGACCGCGAGGCCCGCCTTGGTGTAGGGACGGCCGAAATGCAGTGACCCCGATTGGTCGACGATGAGGAGCAGCGTCAGCTCGCGCTCCTCCATGAACGTCTTGACGAAGGGGTGGCCCATCCGCGCCGACACGTTCCAGTCGATGGCGCGGAAGTCGTCGCCCTGCTGGTACTCGCGCACTTCCGCGAACTCGATGCCCTGGCCGCGAAAGACGGAGCGGTACTCGCCCGTGAACAGGGTGTTGACCAGGTTGCGGGCGCGCAGCTCGATCCCCTTCACCTGTTTGAGCACCTCGGCGGGCACGGCCCGCCGACGGGCTCGGATCGGGGACGTTACGGCACGCCGGCGCTCTTGACCCGCATACGTCACGGCACGCCCACCGCCTCCAGGATCTTCGCGATCACGCGGTCGGTGTCCATGTCTTCGGCTTCGGCCTCGAACGTGAGCAGCACGCGGTGCCGCAGCACGTCGAACGCCATCGCCTTGACGTCCTCGGGCACCACGAATGCGCGCCCGCGCAGATACGCGTGCGCGCGGGCGGCCTGCGCCAGGTAAATCGAGGCGCGCGGCGAGGCGCCGAACGCGATCAGCGGCTTGAGCTCCGCCAGGCCGATCGCCTGCGGCTCGCGGGTCGCGCGGACGGTATCGACGATGTAGTCGACCACCTTCTGGTCCATGAACAGCTCGGCGATGGCGCTGCGCGCGGCCAGGATGTCGTCCGCCTCGGCGACCCGCTGGACGTCGATGGGCCGCCCGCCCGCCATGCGCCCGACGATCTCTTTTTCCGCGTCGCGGGTCGGGTAGCCGACGCGGACCTTGAGCATGAAGCGGTCGAGCTGCGCTTCGGGCAGCGGATACGTGCCTTCGTGCTCGATCGGGTTCTGCGTCGCCAGCACGAGGAACGGCTCGCCCAGGAAGAACGTCTCGCCGCCGATCGTCACCTGCTTTTCCTGCATCGCCTCGAGCAGCGCCGACTGCACCTTGGCCGGCGCGCGGTTGATCTCGTCGGCGAGGACGAGGTTCGCGAACAGCGGCCCCTTCTTGGGATAGAACTCCTGCGACCGCTGATCGAAGACCATCGTGCCGATCACGTCGGCAGGCAGCAGGTCCGGGGTGAACTGAATGCGTGAGAAGCTGATCTTGAGGCATTCCGCGACCGTTTTCACCGCTAGCGTTTTGGCGAGGCCGGGGACACCCTCGAGCAAAATGTGGCCGCCGGTGAGCAAGCCGATCAGCAGGCGCTCGACCATGACTTCCTGGCCGACCACACGCTTCGCCACTTCGCGCGTGATGGTCTGCGCCAGCACCGCGTCGTTCGTCTTTGCCGTGCGTGTCGTCATCTCAGAGACGCTTCCGCTGCCCGCTTCACCGTTGGCTCCTTGTCTCGTGCGTAGAGTTCCAGCAACGCCTTGGCCTCCACTCGATCCAGCTCCGCCAACCCTTCAATCGCTGCGGCGCGCACGAACGGCGTCCGGCGCGGCCGTCCACCGGGCTCGGCGAACTTCGCGAGCACCTCCAGTGCCTCGGGGGCACCGAGGTGCCCGATCGCTTTCAGCAACGCAGCCAATACCCCTTCGTCTTTCTCCTGCTCCAGCCGCCGTACCAGAACGGTGGTAGCCCCCACATCGCCCGCCGCAGCGATTGCCCGCGCGGCCGCGGTGCGCACCAGCACCGATTCATCCTTCAGCGCCGGCATCGCCGGCCGCGAGATCTCGCGTCCACCCAGCTCGGCGAGACCGAGCAGTGCCGCTTCCCGCACACGCTCGTCGGCGTGACGCGTAAGGTTAATGAGCAGCCCGGCAACCTGCGGGTCACCGCTCAGCCCGAGAAACTCCGCCGCGGCCGCGACCACTTCCGGAACCTTGCTCTCGACTCTGGCTTTCAGCAGCTCGACGGCACGCTCGCCCGCGGCCCGCATGGCCGCCCGGTAGGCTTCGCGCAGCTCCGGCGCCGCGTGCAGATACGCGTCCACCACCGACCCGGCCGACACCGCCCCGAGCGCGCCGACGGCATTCACCAGGTGGGCGCGCTCGGCCGGCGGGACGCGCGGCTCGCCGAGGCGCGCGACCATACGCTCCACAATAGCTTCGTCCGCAAGCGCCGCCGCAACCTCCCCGATGGCCTCTTGAATGTCAGGATCCTGGATCTTGCCAAGGGAGCGATCGAGCCCGGCGACGACCTCGGCGACCGCGCCAATATCGCGGAGCGCAATCACGGCCGGTGTGAGCTGGCGCAACTTCCCAATGATCACGCGTTGGTCTTCGGGGCCCGATGCGGCCAGCAACGCCGTGACCGCGCGCCGCGCTTCTACGTCCGCCGGCAGGACATTATCCGGCCGGAACACGCCGCTCTGCCGCGAGGAGCCGACGGTGTCGGCATGCGGCACCGGCGCAGCAGGGACGAAAACCGGGGCCGACGGAGGCGGAGTCGGAGCGGGGGGCGGCGCGGCCTCGACTGGCGGCGCAGGCTCCTCCATCGCGCGCGACACCGAAAGGCGCTGGCTCGCGCGACGACCCAGGTGCACCGCGATGCGGCCGAGCACGGCGTCATCAGGCGCGACATTTCCCACGGCGACGCCGAACAGGCCGAGCCAATGCTCGGACGTGACGCCGGGGTTGATTTGAATCGAGCGGATGCCGCGCGCAAAGAGCAGCCCGGCGAGCTCGGCGACCTGCGTGTTGCGCGGCAGGAGGTGTTGCCCGTGCCACAGCAACCCGGTCGCTCCGATCTTCCACTCCACGGTGCCGAGCGACGCGAGCGCCGGCAGCGAGCTGGTTATCTGGCGCATTGCCTCGAGCACCGCCGGATGAGACGGCGGATAGAGGCGTGTCAGCCGGAATGTCGTGCCGATCGCGCCGAGCGCACGGTCCACTGATCCAGTGTCGATCGCCATCATCAGCGCTTGATACGCGTCCCCTTGTCTTCGACGGTAAAGACCCACGTGGCAAAGCGCGACGGCTCGATCCTATCATCGGGACCGATCGCGTTCCAGTCGATGTCGCTGCCGGAGCTCTGCGGCCCGCTCGCGCGCACCTCCGCGTCGCGTACCATCGCCCCGGCGCGCGTGATCCACACTCCGAACTGCTCCGGACGCAGGTCCACCCAGCCGCGCGGCGCCACGCTCAACGGGTCGCGCTCCCCCCCCGGTTCCGGTGCCACGACCACGACGCTCCCGCGGTACACTGACTTTCCATCCGGCGCCACGATCGGCAATCCCACCGAGATAATTTGCTGCCGCAGCGCCGCGTCGGCTGCGAGGTGCCGCCATGCAGCATCGGCGAGCGCGCGTGGCTTGCTCTCCGCGAGTGCCTGGACGTTGGGGCAAAGCTGGCCGCACAGATAGGCTTCGTACAGCAATTTGGTGAGCCGCGGCGGCCCCAGCATCTCGTAGGCCACCCCGCGGGACTTGCGGCTGTCCTCGAGCGCCCGCAGGCGGCCAACCGCGTTGCGGCGCAGCACCCCGGCGCGATACGTCGGCCCCGCGGTCGACGCATCGAGCGCCGCCACGATGTCCTTTCCGGTCGGTCGGCCCTGCAACTCCAGGATCACGTAGTCGGCGACCTCTTCGGGGGTGATGAACTCCATCTGCCCCAGCGCGGTGACGGTTTCGAACTCGTCCCGCGCGAACAAGCCGTTTTCTCCGACGTCGATGTACACGCCATCGAGCGGGCGGCCGAGGTCACGCCACGGTGTCGCACCTGGCGCAAACGCCTCCTGCAACGAGACCGGTTTGTCGCAGTCTACGAGCGCGATCGGTTTGCCCTTGCGGCGCACTGGGCCATGCGCCACTTCGCGCCATGCGATCGTCGCGGTCGGCTTGATCTCCACCGTGACCGGCGCGTCGGGCGTGCGTCCCAGCAGGAACAGCAGCATCGAATGCGCGCCGGCGATCGCCGACTTCGTCAGCAATGTGGCGCTCGGCCGCTCCTCGGAGTGCGTGTACGGAATGTTGAATCCCATGCCGCCTGTGCCGCTGGTCCCGATCTTCACGTAGGCCTGCGTGCCGGCGCGCCGCAGCGCCTCGGTGATGATCTGCGCGTGGCGAATCAGCGGCGGCATCGGCAGGCGCAGCAGATGCTGCTCGATCGCCGCGCGATCGATCGGCGCGCCGCCATTTTGGGCCCGGGCGAGCAAGTCCCGCGCGCTTTGAAAGACGTCCTGATAGGCGAACGCGGTCGCGGTATTGATGCTGTCCACGACCGCGTCGGGCTTGTAGCGAACCAGCAGTCGAAACAGGAGGTTGCGCTCGAGGATCGTATCGGTGAGATCACCCAGCAAGTCGGCGAGCACGAGGGCGCGGTGCTCGACCGTGGCCATGACGATCGCCATGTCGAGCCGCGCGACGGGCGCCGGCATGAAGACGTTGCCCCATTCGACGTCGATCGTCACACCGCCGCGGTAGGGCTCGAGCGCGCGCGCGGCGGCGCGCACTTCTTCTTCGAACAACGCCACGAGCACGAGGCGGCGCGGCGGCGGCGTCGCCGCCAGGACTCGCCGCGCCACCGCGTGGCCGACGAGACCGCTCCCGCCCAGCAGCATTACCGTCCGATCAGCGAGCTCCATGTAGTCGCTCGATGGCGCCGATCTCCTGTTTGGTGAGCTCCCGCCACTTGCCCTCGGCCAGCTTGCCGAGCCGGACGGGGCCGTAGGACACACGGTGCAACCCTTCG
>Ga0193723_1000241_pt1 | contig 20398 bp, 19 predicted proteins | sample H2m2metaG_FD_143042 | JGI IMG/M metagenome (GOLD analysis project Ga0193723, IMG submission 143042) | Soil microbial communities from a riparian zone of the East river system, Colorado, United States - H2m2 | ecosystem: Environmental > Terrestrial > Soil > Riparian zone | place: USA: East River...
CGTCCCTCACGGGGTGGCCGGCCGAGTCCACCGCTGTGGCCGTGAGTCGAACCGTGTCGCCCACCTGGACGGCGACTTCGGCGGGCTCGACCCTCACGGTTGCAAGGCCTGGCGACACCGGCGGAGAAACGGTGGGTTGCTGCTGGAGAGCAGCCAGCATCCACAGGGCGTGCTGCATCTGATCCTCGGTGCAACGGGGTTTCGAGGGAAGATTGGTCGCGGGAATGTACACGATGCGGTGGGAGCGGGGAACGGCTATGTTAGGACGGAGAAGACGGGAAAGTCGGGAAGGACGGGTAAGTGTTTGGGACGGTCAGCCGCGATTCCCGGGTCTTCCGCCCTTCCCGTCATTCCCGTCCTTCCCGTCTTTCCCGTCTTTCCCGTCCGGGAGCCCTCATGCGGGTGGAATGGACGTCGTACAGCTCGCCCATAGGCGCGTTGACGGTCGTGGAGTGCGAAGCCGGCCCGCTGGTGATCGAGTTTCCCAATCGCGCCGTGACCATCAAGTGGGCGGTGCGTCTGCGAGCCGCTGTACCTGAGCTGCACATATCTCAGGGCAGCTGCCGGACCACTGCGTCCTGGCTCGATGAGTACTTTGCAGGTTCACCCCGGCCCTGGGCCTACCCCGACTATCTGAAGCGCTGGTTCGACCTTTCGCCGGCCCAGACGGCGGTGTTCAAGACCCTGCGCAAGATCCCCCTGGGAGAGACTCGCTCCTACGACGACATCGCTCGGGCGACCAAGCTTCACCCGAGACAGATCGGGTGGCTGGTGTCGGCCAACCATCTCGCCATCCTGATCCCATGCCACCGGGTGGTCGGGAAGGACGGTGGCCTGGTCGGATATGGCGGGGGGATCGCCAAGAAACGCTGGCTGCTCGACCACGAGCTGCGGGCGGCGGGGGTGGTTCTTCGGTGATTCCAGACCCCTGACTCTAGACCCCTCCTTATTGACAAAACCGTTTCCAAGCATGACCTTATGAAATGCAAGACGCGGTGCCTCCCTTTTATTTTTGAAGAGGTCTGGCCGATCGGACAATTTGTCCGGGCGGCTTTTTTTAGGGGTTTTTTAACCCGGCCAATCCGGCTGGGGGTTCCCCCGGAGCCTTCGGGCTCCCTTTCAAGAGGTTGCAGCAATGGCGAAGGGCACGGTCAAGTGGTTCAATGACGCAAAGGGGTTCGGCTTCATCGCGCAGGATGGTGGTAAGGATGTGTTCGTGCATCACACGGCTATCATAGCAGACGGCTTCCGCTCGCTGTCCGAAGGAGACAACGTCGAGTTCGAGGTGGTTGAAGGCCCCAAGGGCCTCCAGGCCTCGAACGTCCGTAAGGTTTGACACCCCAGCGCCCTTCCCGTTAGGTCCTCAAACAGTCTAGACCCCCGCTGCCAGCCGGCGGGGGCCTAGGTGTCTCCAGTTCCAACCAAACCAGCCGATAATCCAGACCGTAATACCGGACCGTCCCATCTGATTGAGGTCGTGCTGTCGCATGCTCATACCGGGCCGTGTGCTCGCGCTCGCCAGCCTCTTGTTGCTGCTCGTCGCGGGCCCCGCTACGGTCGCCCTGGCACAACCCGACACCACAGCGCTGCAGTTCCTGGGATTTCGGGCCGGTGCCAGGCTGGACGAGCTGAGCGCACAGCTGCGGCGCATGGGCGGCGGTCCGCTGCGATGCCGGCGGTCCAGGGTCGATCCCCGAGTCATGGAGTGCCGAGCTAGGCTGCGCGAGCCAGAACTTGGCGCTGCGGTGGAGCTCTGGGTCTCCGCCGTCGACAGCGCTGCCGGAGTCATCACGCTTTCCGGAATGGTGGTGCCGGACCAGCTCGACCGCTGGCGACAGGCCCTGGAGGAGCGATACGGGCGAGTGGGATCGAAGGTGCAGGGCACCCAGCGGATGCTGCAGTGGGTGCGGCGGGGCCGGATGTTGCGTTTGACGTGGAGAATGGAAGGCTCGGGAAAGGTCGCGTCGGTGAGCCTGGTGGATGGACGGGTGCTCGATGACTGGGGTCGGGCGCGCCCCTCTCCGGCGGCGCGACCTTCACCCAGGGAAGCCGCCGACCTCAGCTCGTGAGCCGGACCAGGTAGCTCCCCTCCGTTTCTTCCAGTGTGTAGTCCCGGACGACAGCACCCGATGCCTTCAATGTCCGAAGCAGGCTGCGCACCCGGCCTCGAATCGGGGCGCCCCCGCCGCCGCGTCCCCGGCCAGTGATGAGCCGAACGACTGCGCCCGGCCGGGCTTTGGCCTGGGCCCGGAGAAAACGCTCGGCGTTCGCGGCTGCTTCCAGGACTGTCTGGCCGTGCAAGTCGAAGGTGGCGTCGGCGGAGCGGTCAGTCCAATCGCGCATGGCGGAAGTTTGTGGGGGACTAGCTGTCCCCGTCCAGATTGGGAGTACCTACGTGCACTTTTCGCATGCTGTCGGACTTCACTCGAAGCGCATCGGCTCCCGGAGCACGCACTGGGCGCACGTGGCGTGCCCTCTCCTGACGTGGCTGACCCTCGTCCTCTCGGCCTGTAACTATTCCGGGGATCCCATTCGGATCGGCCTGGCTGGCTCGTTGAGTGATCCAGTGGGCCTGCCCATGAAGCACGCGGCCGAGCTGGCCGTCGAGCAGATCAACGCGGAGGGTGGAATCAAGGGCCGTCAGCTCGAGCTGGTCGAGCGGGACGATTACGCCGATCCTGACTCCGCCGTTTTTGTCGCCACTGACCTCTACGAGTCCGGCGTGTCGGCCGTGATCGGCCATCTCTTCTCCAGCACCACGCTGGCCGCGGCTCCGGTCTACAACGGCGGCTCCGCGCCGGTTGCGGCCATCTCGCCATCGTCGTCATCGCCCGACGTGACCACTGCCGGAGACTACACCTTTCGCATCTGCCCGAGCGACCTGGCCCACGGCCTCGCTCTGGCTCGTTGGGTGCGCGACACCCTACGGCTCGAGCGAGGAGCGATGCTCTACCTGAATGACCAGTACGGCCGCGGGGTCCGGCAGATGTTCGTGCGGGAGTTCACCCGTCGCGGGGGGACCTTGCTGGCGGTTGACCCATACCTCGGTGACACCCCGGATGTAGGGGCCTATCTGGACCGGCTGGCGAAGATCGGCGGGGTGGATTTCCTCGTGGTCGCGGGGAATAAGGGCGAGGGTGAGGAAATCCTTCGCCAGGCCCGGCAACGAGGACTTCGGATGCCGGTGCTGGGCGGGGATGGACTGGAAGGGATCGAAGAGGCGGGCGCAATCGCCGACGGTGTTTATCTCTCGTCCGCCTATCTCCCCACCATCGCATCACCGGCCAATCGGGCCTTCCTTCAGGCCTATCGCAAGAAGTTCCCCACCGCCGGCTTGCCCAATCAGCCGGCCGCGGCGACCTACGATGCGGTGTATCTGCTGCGGAGAGTCATTGCCAAGGCGGGACCCGAACGAGAGGCAGTGCGTCGCGAGCTGGCGCGGGTCGGGACCGGGGCGCCGGCCTTCCAGGGCGTGACCGGAACGGTCGCCTTCGATTCCCGGGGTGACGTTCCCAACCAGGCGGTGTACATCGGCGTGGTACGCGATGGGGCCGTGCTCCTGGCCGGGAACCAGTAATGCTAAGGAGCCTCCGGAGCCGCGTGCTCAGTGGGATGGTCGTCCTGATCGCTCTGGTGTTCGCCATTGCCCTGATCGGTGTGCAGACGATCCGGTCGCTCGACCGGGCGGTTGACCGGGAGCTGTCGCTGTTGCTGGAGAGCACGGATCTCAGTAACGGGCTCATTGCATCGTTGAGCTCAGAGGTCCGTTCGGCAGAACTGTACCTCGTGCGCCCCTCGGAGACCGTTCGGCGCCGGTTCATCGATGAAGGGGATTCGGCGTATGCCTACCAGCGGCGCTACCGGATCCTCAAGGCGCTGACCACGTCGGACCGCTACATCGTCAATAAGATTGCCTCCAATCAGGCAGGGCTGGAGGTGACGTACGCGACAGCCCATGCCCTGACCGATCTGGGAAAGATCGAGGATGCACGCCGCCTGGCCGAGAATGCCAGGGCGCCGGCGGACACACTCCTGGGAGACGTGCGCGCCCTGGCCCTGGCGCAAACCAACCGCTCGCTTGCCAGAGGGAACGAGCTCCGGCAGCAGGCGGGACATCGCCGGTCGCTGCTGTGGGTGCTCTTCCTCGCCTCGCTTGGAATCGGCATCGGCACATCAGTCTGGACGGTGCGCTCGGTTGATGGGCCGCTTCGGCGGCTGGTGGGAGCGGCCGACCGGTTCGGGGCCGGTGATCTTCGGCGGGTTCAGCTGACCAAGATGCCCACCGAGCTCGATCAGCTGGCCCGGGCCATGGACGGCATGGCCGGGCGCCTTCGAGGCGTGGTGGTCTCGGTGGTGAAGGAAGCCAGCCAGATCGGCAACAGTGCCAGCGATTTCTCGGCGATGAGTGAGGAGCTCGCCGCCAGCAGCGGCCAGATCTCGACCGCCATGGTGAAGATTGCCTCCAGCGCCGAGCAGCAGGTCCGAGGGATGGAGAAGGCGGACGCCCTGCTGCTCAATCTCCGGCAGATCGCGGAGACCAACGCCACCGCCTCGGCCCGAATGGTGGAGCTGGGCGAGCGCATCCGGGACCTCGCGGCGCGTCATCAGGGGGACGTGGCGGCAGCCGGTCAGACGCTGCTCGCTATCCGTGAGGTTGTGGGCACTTCGGCTCGCCAGGTACAGGAGCTCACCCGGTTGTCTGAACCGATCACCGACTTCATCGACCTCATTCGCCAGATCTCTTCCCAGACCAACCTGCTGGCGCTCAACGCGGCCATCGAGGCGGCACGGGCCGGCGAACATGGACGTGGGTTCGCCGTTGTAGCCGAAGAAGTGCGCCGGCTGGCCGATTCCAGCTCCACCGCGGCGGAGGAAGTGGCCAAGACAGTTCAGTTCATCAGGAATCAGGTACGGGATGTATCCGATACCATGGACGTGGGTTCGGTACGAGTTCAGGGCATCGAGGCGGTGGCTATGGCCGCAGCCCGGGCGCTGGAAGACATCGCCGCGGCGGTGCAGGAGGTGCATACGGCCGCAAGCGAGGTCGTGCGCGAAGCGGAAGCCAACCGGCAGATCGTCTCTCAACTCGGGGAACGAACCCAGGAAGTGAGCGTGGCCGCCACCGAGCATGCCTCGGCCAGCGAGGAGGTTACTGCAGCCGCAGAGGAGCAGACCGCTTCGACCGAGGAAATGGCGGCAGCGGCGGGCGACCTACTTCAAGGGGCCACCCGACTCACCGCGTTGATGCAGGACTTCAAGACCTGAGGAGGGAACTACTACTTGCGGCGTGCCTTAGCCGCCTTCTTCACAGCCTTCACCGGCTTCATCCGCTTGACCGACTTCGCCTTCGCCTTGGCTTTTGCTTTCAGGGCCCGCTCCCGGTCCGCCGCCTTGTCCAGCCGCTTCTGTTGCGCCGCATGAACCTCGGCCAGGAGCCGGTCTCCTTCCTCCATGCCCAGGAGCCCTCGGCGGGTGGCGTAACGGACCAGCTCTTCCGCATCGGCCACCTCGAACTCGCCCACGCGTGCGGCGGCCCGAATCACACTGCCCAGGGCATCGGCCACTGGACTGCGCAGAACGTTGGCGATCCCTGGTAGGGTCTCCAACAGGGTCGAGATCTGTGAACCGCCGAGTTCTGACACCACATGTCCTCCTTGACGTGCGCCCCACGAGAGGCTCTCACCCACGCCGAGCCCACGCCTGGGGGGCGTGAAGGACGAATTCTCGCACTGAGGACAGGGGAGCGCTAGTAGTACGTATGACTACTTCGTAATGCGGAGTTGGCCCCTCATGTCATACGCCCGGTGGGGTAGGCAGAAGAAGCTGTAGGTACCCGGGGCTATCGCGGGCACCACGATTCGGTATTCGGCTCCCTCCGTCGTGAGCAAGGGACTGCTCAGGTCCGCCGAACGGCGGCTCATGGCACCATTCAGCGCCGCACGGCCAGTTTCGGAGAGGCCTGTGCCCTCGAAAACGATGCTGTGGGGAGAGCCGCTGGCCACCCTGAAGAGGAGCACGTCGCCGGGGCGCGCAGTCACCTGGGCGGGGCTGAAGCGGTAAATCTCCTTGGCGGGGTTTGCATCCATCCGGATCTCATGAACTCGCTGAGCCACGGCGATGGTAGCGGTGAGGAGGAGGAATCCCAGCGAGCACACCGCAGTCTTGAGAATACCGCGCATTTGATCTCCAGGTTGCTGCCGAAAAACGACGGATCTGCCTTTGCGCCCGGGCAGAAATTTCCGTAAGTTCAGTATGGGTGGGGTAGCCAGATTCGTGCCACCAGTCCCCACCAGAAGGGCCGACTGTGGGACGTCGGGGCATCAAGGAGTACCGGGCGCCTGAAGCGCTGATTCTGATCGGGGCGGATCGGGACCAGAAACCCTTGGTATGCCCCTCATGCGGCTCGGTGGACGTCGAGCGAGTGCCCGAGCGACTGAGCTCCGAGGACGCGCCTGGGGGCCGAGTCACCCTGCACTGCACCGCCTGCAGCCGGAGTGCCGCCTACATCGCCCGTACGCTGAACCGATCTTCCCTCCCAGAAGCTCCCCGACCACACGAAACAGCGTAGCCGCCCTACGGGCTGCCCTTACTTGGGCGAGGTGAACAGCCGTCCCCAACGCACCGCCGTCAAGAACGGGATCGCTCGCCAGCTGCCCGGGTCGTAGCTGAAGTAGACCACCAGGGGGCGCCCTCGGACGTTCTTCCGGGGGAGAAAGCCCCAGTATCGCCCATCATATGAGCTGTCTCGGTTGTCGCCCATCATGAAGAAGGAATCGGGCGGTACCACGATCGGACCCCACTCCTGAAGATCGGGTTGATACGAGGTCGGGTCCCGACGCACCAGGTGCGGGAGCTGCCACTCCCGCATCTTGGCGCGCTGGATCGGGTCTTCCGAGCGGGTCGGGTCGGAATGCACCGCGTACGGCTCGTTGACCCTCTCACCGTTACGGAACAGCTCTCCGTTTTCCATGCTCAGGGTATCACCCGGCATGCCGATCAGTCGTTTGACCACCTTGAGTCCCTGCTCCTCGACCGAGTCGAAGACCAGAATGTCATCCCGGTGTGGCTCCCGCACGGCAGGGAGCCGCGCGTGGATGATGGGCACCTCCGCCCCGTAGAGCGCCTTGTTGACGAAGAGGAAGTCCCCGATGAGGAGGGTGTTCTCCATGCTGCCCGACGGGATTCGGAACGCCTCGACCAGGAACGTCCGGAGAAAGAACCAGACGACGAGTGCCACAACGATCGACTTGGTCCAGTCCCAGATCCAGATCACGAAGGACCGGGAGTGTTCGGCGGTGCGCGAAGTCATGAAGGAACATCCTCATTCAATGGAGGTCGGAGACAGCTTTGAAATTTACCACCACGGCCGGCGACTTAGGGAACGGCGGTTGCTGGCACCCGGGGCGAGTCGCGGAGCCGCAGGATGGGATACCTCGCACCGGGCTGCAGCTCGCGGTCCAGGAAGTTCCAGGTTACCACGCCGTCGTCGGAGGCAGGCTCCAGAAGATAGGAGGCCAGCACCCCAAGGGGTTGGTCGGTCCGCAACAGATACCACCCAGCGACAAGGGCCGTATCGAAAGGCTCAGTCCGCCAGCGGCCCTCCACCTGAACCGGTCGGTGGCCCTCGAACAGCGGCTGAACTGATATGCTGTCGATCAGGAAATCATTCGCCGCTGCCCGCCACGGTTTCGCGAGCGACTCGATCACGATCCCCTGGCGCCGCAGCAGCTCGACGATCTCATGCAATCGCGGGGGGATCAGGTACGCGGCAGGTATCGCCTCACGGCGAGCCGCCACGAACCGATCGAAGACCGGCATCCGCACCGCGCGATAGACTCCGGTACGCTTTCGCCGGGCGAATCCCCCAGCGCCGTCTCCCGCTGGTTCGGTGATCTCGGCAATGACCTCCTGCACTGTAGGTGGCCCGAGCACCGAACGCACCGATACGGAATCCGGCCGCCGGCGGTCGGAGGCCTGAGTCAGGGACCTGATGACGGCGCGTTGCTCGACCGCGAGAGCCAGGACCTCACGGACGAAGTTGTAGGTTGCCACTATGCGAGTCTGGAAATCGGCGTTGCTGTAGCCCTCGCTCAGCACCGCCAGCCTGCCACGGAGTCCCATCCAGTTGGTTCCGAATCTGGGACGCGCGTCGTATGTCTCCCATCCTTGTCCCAGGGAATCCGGATCCTGATTCCGAAAGTTGCCGTAGGGGAACGTGCGTTGCCGATGGCGCCGCTGCATTCGCTCGCGCACCGCAGGCAGCAAGCGGTCCCGCGTGAAATCGGTGGCCGGGTTGGAGTTAGGGTTCAGGCCCGGCGCGTAGGTCAGGACATAGCCATGGTAGCTGCCGTTGGTCGTGTGCAGGTCAATGAAGAGGTCCGGATCCCAGGCTGAGAGAAGGGCGGCGGCACCCTGGGTCTCCGGCGCCTCCATCTTCACATAGTCGCGATTGAGGTTGAGCCCCTGGCCGTTGGGATTCCGTCCCACCTTGGCGGGCCCGTTTTGGCCGGGGCGGTTCTCCTCCCCAGCCGCGATGTGTTCATTGCCATCGGTGTTGTAGATCGGGACGATCAGAAGAACGACTTGATCGAGCATTGGGCGGAGCGAACCCATCGTCAGGTCTCGCAGCAGCATCTGCGCCGCTTCCTTGCCTTCGACCTCCCCGGCGTGGATGTTCGCCTGCACATACACGATGAGCTTGCCACTCCGGCGTGCATCCGCGGGCCCCGAGACCACTGGATGCGATGCCAGCACGTATGGCACACGGCGGCCTTCCGGACTCACCGCCAGCGTACCGACCCGAATGTCCGGCGCCACCCGCTGGAGCGAGTCCACGAAGCTCAACACATCCGAGTACAAAGACGTCTCCTGGAAATTGGAGCGCTCGGGGCGGGTAACCTGGGCAGCGAGAGGCGTGCTGGCGAGCAACCCGACCAGCACCCGTTCAACGCACGCCCTTCCCGCTTGCCGGAACCAGGATCCGGGTTGCAATGACATCGGGAAAGCCATCCTCGATGGTGAAGGTGACCTCGGGGATCAACACTCTGCGCATCGCTGCAGCGAAAACATAGTCGCGGGCACCACGATGTCTTCTCCACGCGATCCGGAGCGCAGGCTCGGTATCGATGCGCGAGGGATCGTCGGCGTACCGGAGCAATAACCGGGTCGTGAGAGCCGGATCCTTCAGCACCGCCGCAAGCTCTCGGACCAGGGCGTAGCCCAGGGGGTGCTCGTCGTCCGCGCGCTCCAGAGCTAAACCGGCTCGCTTCTCGAGCTCGCTCAAGCCAAGCAGCGGCCAGCGGGCAATCAAGGGGCCGAGGATCCGCTCGGCGCTCCATTCTGCAAATCCTTCCGCGACGTACGGCTGAATTCCGGGCAGGCCCACAACCGGCAGCGCGCGCTTCGGCAGACTGGCAGCGAAATCGTCGAGTTGGAGCCGTCTGAAGGCGAGATGCTGCCATTCGTGCACCACCGCCCCGAGCGCTAGCAGCGGAGAGTAACCGGGGTCGATCGCGATGACATCGCGCGGCTCCAGAAAGCCATTCAGGCTCTCGCGGGCTTGGCGGGGGACGGTAGTGAGTCGCACGGTTTCCCGGCCGAACTGGAGGAGCGCAAGGCTGGTGTCACCGGCCGGCAGTCGCCGTAGCGCCTGGAGCAGGGCAGCCGGGCCATGCTGCTGGAGCCATTGGCCCGCCGGCTCATTGTCTGCGGTTACCAGACGATTGAACAGCGCGGGCGGAATGCTATAGTGGGGCACCGCCTGCGGGTAGCCGAACAGCTGGGTTCGGATCTCCGGTGTCAGGTTTGCTGAACCAGGCGAAAGAGGCCTGACCCGAAGCCAATCGTCCCGAACCAGGTCTCCGAGGGAACGGCCTGTTGCCCCCTGAGCGGCCCAGGGTTCGGTGAGGAAGAACCCCACCGCATCGGCATACCATCGTTGGCCCTCGGTGTAGCCGCTCAGCAGGAGAGCCACCGCGGCCGCGGATGCGGGGTCTGCTCTCCGTAGGTCGGCCTGGACAGCCGCGAACGCGGCGGAATCATTGGCCGCAAGAACCCGAAGCCCATAGAGCGCACGGGGCACGGTCTCTGCTCCGTCGGTGCTGTCGCCGGGGGCGAGCCAGCCCGCCTCGGTGAGCGCCCGGCGAGCAGACGCCCACTCGATCTGCTCCCCGCGGGACTGAGCCCACGCGAGCGCGGCGTCGTGCAGATCGACTACCCACGCTCCCCGACTGCGGAAGATCCGGTCGAATCGCGCCCGGGTGGTATCGGACGGGATCGCGGCGCGGATCGACTCGAGCGTGCGGCGAGCGGCATCGAGCAGCTCGGCACGCCGGTAGAGCCCCATGACATGCTGGGAGCGCTGCGAGGCCAGCGTGCTGCCCTCGAGCGGCACGACCCCGCTGCGAGAAGCTGCCGCTCGATAGGCGAGCATAGCCACCGACTCCGGTGGCGCGATGGTCGCGGCACGGATCCATGGTCCGGGAATCCGCAACAGTGAGTCGTTGCGCCCGGCGATGATTTCACGCAACGTGAAGCGGGGAAGACTCGAAGGCTTGGCGGCGCTGTGGCTGCTGGGTGCCTGTGCCCTGAGAGCTTGCCCGGACCACGCCGGCAGGAGGGCCATGAGCCCGAGGCACGCGGGGTGCCAGGGTATGATGGTCGCTAGTCTGTGCAGGGAGACTCCGATGCCCGATGACTCCAAACCCGCTCCACGAAGGCCCATGCCCCCCTTGATGGACCGCCTGGGCGAGCTATGCGCGGCGGGTCGCGACAGCGCCACCTATCTGTGGCAGGTTCCGAACGACGAAGATGTGCGACGGAAGATTGCCGGCATCCTGGCCGAGATCAAAGTGGAGGCCGCAAAGAGCGGGCGCCAGGAGATGGGTCGCCTGGCCGTCGAGCTCGAGACGGCGATCATGGCATCGCCCAGCCCCCAGCAGGTCGAGCTGCTCCAGGACGGGTTCGAACGGATGAACCGGCTCTGGGCCGCCGCCAAGAGCGGTTTGTTCTAGCGATCGCTTCGCGCCTCGCCGACATCCTCCTGTGCCCGCACTGGGCGCCGGTCCACCAGCTTGGCCTGAACTGGTGCGCCTTCGGCTAAGCGCTCCTGGCCCCCGACTACAACCTGCTCGGCGTTCTCCACTCCCTTTTTGATCTCCACGAAGCCCGGTGTACGGACGCCGAGCTCGACCTGCCGCCGGCTGGCTTTCCCCTCCGCCACGACCCAGACGAAGTTCGTGCCTTGGAGCGGAATCACCGCGTCCTCGGGAATGATGACGGCATCCGGACGTACGGCCGTGGCCAGCCGGGCCTCGATGAACATGCCCGACTGCAGCTCTCGCCGTGGATTCGGCACGCGTGCCTTGACGGTGATCGTGCGGCCGGGGAGCTGCACGATCGGATCGACGAAGTCCACCTTGCCGGTGAAGGTCCGGCCCGGGAGTGATGCTACCCGGAAGCTTACCTGTTGGCCCACCTTCAGCTGATCGGCATAGCGCTCCGGCACCTGGAACGCAGCCCGCTGGGGCGAGACAGTCTGGAGTGCGGCGAGCTTGGTGTCCGTGGTGACGTAATCTCCGAGGCTCACGGAACGCTGGCCCATCACGCCGGCAAACGGCGATCGGACGAGCGTCCGGTCCAGGCGCACTTTGAGCAGGTCGAGCTGCGCCTCGTTGCTCCGCATCGTGGCCTCCGCGCGCTCCAGCTCGGACTGGGAGGACGCCTTCTGGCTCAGCAGGTCGCGGGTACGGTTGAGCGACTGGCGGGCCAGGTCACGCTCGGCGGTGATCTGGTCGACCTGTGCCTTCAGCTCGGCATCATCGATCTTGAACAGCGGCGTGCCGCGAGACACCAGCGAACCTTCGCGAACCAGAATCTGAATCAGCCGGCCTTCGACGTCGGGCCGGAGCTCGATGGACTGGAGCGCCTCGATCTGGCCGGTTGCGAGGATCGCATCGACCACCGTATCGGATCTGGCGGCGGCGGCTTCCACTGGCATGGCCGGTGGTCCGCCCCCCGGTCCGCCCGGACCTCCCGGACCACCAGCCCGCTTCCCGGCTGACTCGGCACGGTTGCAGGCCGTTACCGCGGCCAGCATCAGAATGACGAAATGCATCGGTCTCACGGGACGTCCTTGTTCGTGAAGAGTCGGCGGCCGAGGATGGCCTCCAAGCCCGCCAACGCAAGACGGTTGGCGTAGCGAGCCTGCACCAGTCCCGCCTCGGCCAGGGCAAGATTGACCTGGGCATCGAGCAGGTCGAGGATGGTGCTGGCACCCGAGCGATAGCGCAGCTCCTGCATCCGGTACGTCTCGCGCGCCACGGTCACTCCGACCTGGGCAAGATCCACCGCAACCCGGCTGGTTTGATACACATCGTATGCGTCGGTGACGTCACGGCGAACAACCCGCTCGAGATCGCTCCGCACGGCTCGCGTCACATCGCGATTTACCCGCGCACGGGTAATCTCGATTTCGCGCAGGCCGTCGTCCCAGATGGGCAAGGAAACGCTGAAGGTCAGCGAGGATATGTTGGCCGCCCCGGGGAAGAGCTGGGTGTCATATCGCTGGTGTAACCCGCCGACGCTCAACTTTGGCAGGTAGTCTCCCCGCTGGGACTTGAGACTAGCCTCGGCGGCGCTCTCATTGGCCCGCGCCGTACGATACTGCGGCCCCTGATCCAACGCCGCGCGCAGGGCTTCCGGAAGGGTGAGCGGCAGCTCCGGCGGGGGCAGAGTGTCAGCCGGCATTCCATCGACCGGCCCCGCCGCGCCAACCCGGCGGCCGAGCTCGAGCTGGGCCCGGCGGAGGGCGTTCTCCTGGCGCAGGACCTCGACCTGCGAGCGGATCAGCTCGAGGACAAGCTGAAGGGAGTCGGTGGGCACCGCTGCCCCCGATGATACGCGGGCCCGGGCCACAGTCAGCCCTTCACGAGCCCGGCTCACCCGCTCCCGGCCCACCCGGGTGAGCTCCTGATTCACCAGGACATCGTAGTAGCTGGATTCCGTTTCCAAGGCCGTTCGATAACGCTGCTCGACCTCGCCTGCATCGGCGCTCGCCATTTCCGCCTTGGTCCGCGACAACTCGCTGAATTTCCGGAAACTCAGCTCATAGCTCGCACTGGCTCGTCCCACCACGAGCGTGCTGGTGGGATTCGCGGGGTTGGCCGGGTTGAAGAAGGCCTGGGAGTACTTGGTCTCGTCCAGTCCGACCTGGACGGAGGGAAGCACGAAGGCGAGCACCGCCGCGCGCCGGCCCCACTCCGCGTCATCCATCTGACCGAGGGCGCGGACATAATCGGGGTCGAGCTGGGTCGAGCGACGGATGGCCTCGCCGAGGGTGATTCGGGGAACCGAATCCGCCGCCGGCACCGAATCGGAGCGACCGGCAGGGGCAGCGGCCTGGAGCGCGATAAGGAGGAACAGCATCATTCGGCCTCGGCCGGCGCGAGAGCACCACGGCGGGCTTGCTGCCGTCGGCGTGACCGCTCCATCAAGCCATCGAAGATCACGTACACCGAGGGTACGACGTACAAGGTGAGCAGGGTGGAGAAGATCAGGCCCCCCACAATGGCGTAGCCCAAGGGCCGCCGGCTCAACGAGCCGGCACCCAGACCCAGCGCGATGGGTAGCGCACCCATCACCGTTGCAACCGAGGTCATGAGGATCGGCCGGAAGCGGATGCGGCCGGCCTCCTGCGCGGCGTCTACGGTGTTCATCCCCCGTTCCTTCAGCTGGTTGATGTACTCGACCAGCAGAATCGAGTTCTTGGAGACCAGGCCGATCAACAGGATCATCCCGATCTGGCTGTATACGTTCAGAGTCGAGCCGGCCAGCTTGAGGGTGAAGAGCGCGCCTGTCACGGCCAGAGGCACGGCCAGCAGCACCGTGAACGGGTGCACCAGCGACTCGAACTGGCTCGCGAGTACCATGAATACGACCACGAGGGCGAGCAGGAAAGCGAAGTACAGCGCCGAGCCGCTTTCCTCCAGCTCCCGCGATTCCCCGGCCAGCGCCGTGCTGCTTCCCCGGGGAAGGACCTCTTTCGCGATGCGGGTCAGAGAGTCGATGGCCTCGCCCAGGGTAAAGCCGGGGGCGAGGCTTGCGGTCAGGGTAGCGGAGCGCACCCGGTCGAAGTGATTGAGCTCGCGAGGACCGACTCCCTCCTGCACGCTCGCCAGGGCCTCCAACTTCACCAACTCGCCGCCCCGGCCCCTCACATAGAGCCCTGTCATATCGCTTGGTGTGGCGCGAGCCCGCGGATCCAGTTGCACGATCACGTCGTATTGCTTGTTGGCCCGGGTGAAGGTGCTGGACTTGTTGCCGCCAAGGAGCACCTGGAGCGTGGTGGCCACGTCGGAGACCGGCACCCCGAGGTCCTCCGCCCGGTCCCGGTCGAAACTGACCGTGAGCTGGGGTTTGTTGACCCGCAGGTCGCTGTCCACGTTGAGCAGTCCGGGGATCTGACGCGCACGCGCCAGCAGGGTATCGTTGCCCCGCGACAGCATCTCGAAATCAGGATGCTGAATCACGAAGTTCACCGGGCTACCCCAACCGAAAGCGGGCGGGTTGTTGGCGAAAGCGAACACCCCGGGGATTCCGAAGTACTGAGCCTGCACTTCGCCGATGATTTCCTGGACCGAGCGGTCGCGCTTGGACCAGTCGTCCAGGGGGGTAAAAATGATCCCGCGGCTCACGCCGTCCCCGATGTTGACGACGCTGAAGTAGCTATTGATCCCCTTGGTCTTGGCCAGAATGGCCTCGGCCTGCCGCTGGTAGCCGTCGGTGTAAGCGAGCGAGGACCCCTCGGGCGCGATGATGAAGGATAGGAACCAGCCCCGGTCCTCCGGCGGCACGAATTCACGCTTGAGCGTGCGGAAGACCACGACGGCGCTCAGGGTCGTCAGGAAGGCAATGCCCACCACGACCAGCCGGTGATGGAGGGCGAGCCTCAGCGTGCGGGCGTAGCCGGATGCGAGCCGATTAAACCCGTTCTCCAGGACCCGGTAAAACCGCCCGTGGCGCTGGGGCACGCGCAGAATCTTGGCGCACAGCATGGGCGTCAGGGTGAGTGCCACGAAGCCCGAGATGATCACCGCGCCGGCCACCGCGATCCCGAACTCGTTGAATAGCCTGCCGGTCGAGCCCTTGAGGAAGGCAAGCGGGGTGAAGACCGCCACCAACGAGATGGTGGTTGCCAGCACCGCGAAGGCGATTTCCCGGGTGCCGTTGATGGCGGCTTCTTCCGGGCTCTCCTTCAGCTCCTCCTGGTGTCGGTAGGCATTCTCCAGCACAATGATCGCATCGTCCACCACGATGCCGATGGCGAGGGTCAGGGCCAACAACGTGAAGTTGTTGATGGAGAAGCCCAGGAAATACATGATGGCGAACGCCGCCACGATCGACGTCGGGATGGCCAGCCCGGGAATGATCGTTGCCCGCAGATTGCGCAGGAAGATGAAGATGATGATCACCACCAGGAGGGCGGCGATGCCGAGCGTCTCCTCGGCTTCCTGGATGGAGCGCTTCACAAAGATCGACTGATCGAACGCGGTGTTGATCGCCACTCCAGGTGGCAGTGAGGCCTGGATCCTCGGGAGCTCGGCCCGGATGGCTTCAGACACCGAGATCAGATTGGCTTTTGACTGGCGCACCACGCCTATTGCCACGGCCGGCGTCCCGTTGTAGCGCAGGGCGCTCCGCTCGTCTTCGGCCCCCAACTCGACCCGGCCCAGGTCCTTCAGCTTGACCAGTATCCCGTTGGTGTTGCTCACCACCAGGTTGCCGAACTCTTCCGGGGTCTTGAGCTCGCCCAAAGAGCGGACGGTGAACTCACGACGCTCCGACTCGATCCGTCCCGCCGGTACTTCGACGTTGCGGGTACGGATGGCCTGCTGGACGTCCTGAACCGTGAGCCCCCTGGCGGAAAGCTCCGAAGGGGAAAGCCAGACTCGCATGGAGAACCGGCGCTCGCCGAAGATCCGGGCCTGCCCGACGCCGGCCAGGCTTTGCAGCCGGCTCTTGACCAGCCGGTCGCCGATGTCGGAGAGCTGAAGCAGATCGTAGTTCTCGCCGGACAGGGCCAGCCAGAAGAAGGGCTGGGCATCCGCGTCCTCCTTGGCCACCACCGGCTCTTCGACATCTTCGGGAAGGCGTTCCCGGATCCGGGCAACCTTGTCCCGGGTGTCTTGCGCGGCAGCCTCGACACCTCGCTCGAGATTGAACTCGAGGGTAATGTTGCTGACTCCTTCCGCGCTCGAGCTGGTCAGGGTACGGAGCCCTTCGACCGTGCTCAGCTCCTCTTCCAGGATGTCCGTGACGGCGGACTCGACGACCTGCGGGTTCGCGCCCGGGAGCACCGTCCTGACCGACACGATGGGCGGATCGACGTCCGGAAATTCGCGAACGGCGAGCTGGGTGTACCCGATGGCCCCGAACAGCACCAGGGCCAAGCTGAGCATGCTGGCCAGCACCGGCCGGCGAATCGAGAGGTCCGAGATTTTCATTGATTCAGCCCCGCGTCATTGGTCCACACTCCATAGTCTCGTCGTTCGGGAGACCCCGGAATCGACAGCCCCGCGTACTGCGGATGGCCGCTAGATCACCCACATCTCGAAAAGGCGTCTTCCTACTACGGATGGGCTCGATCCAGGATTCAGCCTGAGACACTGCGGAGTGGCGAATGCGTTAGATTCTGGCTGCTCCCAACCTATCTCAACAATGGTCCAAAAACTTTCCAGCCGCCAGCAAGCCCAGTTGGCCTATCTCGAGCTCCTCACACCGAAGCTCCAGCGGATTTATAGCCTCGTGGAGCGGATGGCGGGTCCCAAGGTGGACGAAGCCATCCTGCGCGGCCTTGGCCGCCTGCTCGACGACATCAAGGGCAACTCTGCCGCCCTCAGCCTGAGTGGCCTGGCTGACACCGCGGGCCGGATGGGGATGCTGGTCCGCGGAGGCGGGGGGATGCCACTCAAGGTGAGGGGACTGCGGGAGATGCAGGGCAGCCTCAAGATGAACTATGACGCCGCCTTACGGTCCGCCACCACGCCGGAGGAGGAGGTCGCCGAGTGAGCGACTACTGGCCTGCAGACCGGCGGTTGCGCCTCGCCAGGTAACGGTCGATGAGCGGGCCGCACATCAGAACGATCATGGCCGTGACCAGGACCCCGATGAGGGTAGACACAAAGGTCAGGGCTCCGAGGATCAGTGCCGCCCCGAGTGAGGCAAACAGAAGGACGAGCAAGGACATCGAACCATCTCCGGAGTGAGGATAGCGGCTTCAGGCGTCAGTAGGTTAGTCTGATCCGGGCTCGGCTCGCAACCGGGACGGCCCCTATTTTCCCACGCCTTGACGCTCCGGCGTGCGTTGTACATTTTGGGTCATGCCACTCCACATCCAGCGAAACTGGAATCGACTCGCGAATTGTGACGCCTTTACATAGGCGACGGGCGGTGCATCCTTGCTCCTGAGGGAAGTCCCCGGCCCGCTTGTCGTCCAGGCGGGCCGTTTTGTTTGACGTCGATGGTCCTTTTCCCTTGCCAGTGGAGACATCATGCAGCGAGCAACCGTTGTCGTAGCAGCGCTCTTCGTCACCGGCACAGTGGCGTGCGCGACGCCCGGCCACGCGCAGGTTACGGTCGGTGCCGACCTCGGCGCGTTCACCAGCTACGTGTGGCGTGGGATCACGTACACGAACAAGTTCGTGCTCCAGCCGGACGCCTACCTGACATTCCCGACCGGGCCGGCCTCATTCACAGCGGGAGGCTGGTTCAACATCGAGCCGGGCAAGTATGACGGGGCGACCGACATCAGCGAGGGCGGTGGTGCTTCAAGCTTCGATGTGGCGGAGTTCGACTGGTGGGGTGAGTTCAACTACCCGTATGAGAAGGCCAACTTCACGCTCGGGGGCACCGGCTACATCTTCCCCAACGACGCCGGCTTTACCAAGGACTTCAACACCGTCGAGATCTACGGGAAGGTGGCCCTCTCGGTCCCGCTCAACCCCAAGCTCGCCGCCTGGTACGACGTGGACAAGGTCAAGGGCTTGTACGTCGAGGGGAGTGTCTCTCACACCATCCAACCGAAAGACCAGAAGTTCTCGGTGGTGCTGGGTGCGCTTGCGGGGTTCAACTCGGGCCAGGACGCGAACCTCGACGCCGCCGGCTTTCCGCAGGCCGACTTCTTTAACTTCGCGGATGACGGCTTCACTCACCTGGACCTGTCAGCGGCGGTGCCGTTCTCGGCCGGCCCGCTTTCGCTCAACCCGGCCATACACTTTGTCATCACCGGCGACGACGCAACCAAGTTCACCAAGTTCGACCCGAACACTGGCCAGTTGAATAGCAAGGATGTGAAGCTCTGGGGTGGGGTGACGATCAGCTGGTCGAGGGCGCTGGGACCGGAGCCGGAGACGACGGACGAGGCCAAGTAACCCAGGGTAGGAGAGAGCGTCTTACGCCTGCCCCCTGTCACTTCCGACAGGGGGCTTTTCTTTCGTCTCAGAGTGTCTTTGCCACCTCCTGAAAAGTGTCTTCCAGGCGGTTGAGCATCTCCTGCAACAGGTCCATCGATATACCCAGGGCCGGCTCGATGCGGATCACCTGCGCCTTCGAGTACGTGCCTGCCACCAGCACTCCGCGCTTGAACAGACCGGACGCCACCTGCCAGCCGATCTCCTGGACCGGAAACTCCATTCCGATCAGAAGACCCTTCCCATGAGCCTCCTTGAGGACTTGGGGATACTTCTGCTGGAGACAGCCGAGCTCCCGGAGCAGAAACTCGCCTTTGGCGGCTGCCTGGCCCGGAAGATCCTCCTCCAGCGTCACCTGAATCGCCGCCAGGCCGGCCGCGCACGCCAGCGGATTGCCCCCGAACGTGGTGGAGTGGATGATCGGATTGGGGATCATCACCTCCCAGATCTTTGCGGTGGAGATGAACGCCGACAGGGGCATCACGCCTCCACCGATCGACTTTCCCAGGCACATGATGTCCGGGGCGACGTTCCAGTGGTCCACGCCCCACATCTTTCCGGTGCGGCCCATCCCGGTCTGGATTTCGTCCACAATAAGCAGGGCCCCGTACCGGGTGCAGAGCTCCCGGGCCCGGGGGAAGTAGTCGTCAGGGGGAACGACCCCGCCTGCCTCGCCCTGAATCGGTTCCAGCACGACGCCGGCGATGCGGACACCCACGGCCTCGCACCGCAGGAACTCGTACTCCAGGGCATCCGCATCGCCGTAGGGGACGAAGCGGACATCCTGAAGCCCGAACTGAAACGGCTCGCGGAACGACGCCTTGCCCATGAGCGACAGCGAGCCCATCGACTTGCCGTGGAATCCACCGAGCGCCGAGATGAAGGTGTTACGCCTGGTGTAGAGGCGAGCCAGCTTGATGGCCCCCTCGATGGCGTCGGTGCCGTTATTGATGAAGAAGGAGTTCTGCAGCTCGCCCGGCGTCACCTCAGCGAGCACCCGGGACAGCGCCGCGCGCCAGGGCTCCAGGAGCTCCTGGCTGTTGAGGGCCATGCGCTGAAGCTGGTCGGTAACGGCCTTCACTACCTTGGGGTGGTTAACCCCCGCACTGAAGATGCCGTAGCCGCCCAGACAGTCGATGTATTCCCGGCCGAGGAGATCGTGTAGCGTTGAGCCCTCGCCGGACCACTCCAGCGCCGCAAACTGTCCTGCTTCGGTGACTGACTTCCGGTAGGTGATGAACCCGCGGTTGTAGTACTTCTCGTAGCTGTCCACCGTTTCCGCAATGAACGCCTGCTTCTCCTCCGTCGTCATTTCCTTGCCGGCGATGAGATCGAGATACCGCCGGGTGTGTCGCACTACCTGGTCATTCGGTAACCGCAATTAATCGGCGCTCCTTTTGTATAGGTCGGGAAGGACGGGAAGGTCGGGAAAGACGGGAAGGAGAGAATGTAATATCCACTCTCCGATCCTTCCCGTCCTTCCCGTCTTTCCCGTCATGCCGACTTGATCTCAGTCCAGATCTGGTCCCACGTCGCCGTGTCCTTGCCGAGGTCCACCTGGTACTCCAGGCGCTTGAGCTCGTCCTCGGTGGGATAGGGTACGGGAGTCTTCATGACTTTCGCCGCCGCTGCATTGGGAGTTCCATAGCCGGTGGCTTCGGACAAGGCGGCTCCGACTTCAGGCCGCAGGATGTAGTTCATCCACTCGTGGGCCGCCCGTTTGTTCGGCGCGCTCTTCGGGATGCACATCGAGTCGCCCCAGATGGTGCAGCCTTCCTTCGGAATCACGTACGTCAGATTCGGCTGCTCGGCCTTGGCCTGGGTGGTGTCGCCGTTCCAGAGCTGGGAGATCCACACGTCGCCCGAGATGAGCTGGGCCTTGACCGGCGCCGAGATGTAGGCCTTCAACTGCTTCTTGGCGGCGATCGAAT
>Ga0193723_1000242_pt1 | contig 20383 bp, 20 predicted proteins | sample H2m2metaG_FD_143042 | JGI IMG/M metagenome (GOLD analysis project Ga0193723, IMG submission 143042) | Soil microbial communities from a riparian zone of the East river system, Colorado, United States - H2m2 | ecosystem: Environmental > Terrestrial > Soil > Riparian zone | place: USA: East River...
ATTCGTACACGAGGTCGACGCGCTGCGCGCGAAGGGCTTGATTAAGGGTGCGTCGCTGGACAATGCGGTAGTCCTCGATGACAGTGATATTCTGAGCGGGGATCTGCGCTGGAGCGACGAGTTCGTGCGGCACAAGGCGATGGACTGCATCGGGGACCTCGCATTGGCGGGGGCACGAGTGCGGGCCCGCATCGTGGCCGTGAAACCGAGCCATCGTGGAACTGTAACGCTGGTGCGTGAGATGGTCAAAGCCGGACGAAAGGAGAAGGGGATGTATACGATAGAAGACATCATGAAGGTTCTGCCGCACCGCTATCCGTTTCTGCTGGTGGACCGGATTCTCGAGATAGAGGAGAAAAAGCGGATCGTCGGGCTGAAGAACGTCACGATCAACGAGCCTTTTTTTCAGGGGCACTTTCCCGGACACCCCATCATGCCGGGCGTGTTGATCATCGAGGCGATGGCGCAGGTCGGAGGAATGCTCCTGATGGGATCCATCGGGGACCCCGAGAGCAAAGTCGTCTACTTCATGTCGCTGGATAACGTGAAGTTCAGACGTCCAGTGAAGCCCGGGGACCAGATTCGGTTCGAGATCGAGATCGTCCAGATCCGAGGGGCGGTGTGCAAGATGCGGGGAGTTGGCAAGGTCGAGGGAGAGGTGGTGGCAGAAGCGGACATGGCCGCGATGGTGCGCGACCGATGACGCCGTCCCGGATCCACCCGACTGCAATCGTGTCGCCCGACGCAGAGATCGCGAGCGATGTCGAGATCGGCGCGTTCGCGATCATTGGAGAGGGCTGCACCATCGGCACCGGAAGCGTCATTGCGCCTCGCGCTACCCTGGAGCGGAACGTCACGCTCGCCGACTTCGTGAAGGTTGGCATCGGCACCGTCCTCGGCGGCGCGCCGCAGGATCTCAAGTACGAGGGCGAGGAGACGACGGTCGAGATCGGTGAGGGCACTGTGATCCGCGAGTACGTGACGATCAACCGCGGTACCGCGCATTCGTTCAAGACGACGGTCGGCAATAACTGCCTTCTGATGTCATACGTCCACATCGCGCACGATTGCCGGTTGGGGAATGGTGTCATCCTGTCGAACGTGGTACAACTCGCCGGACACGTGACGATCGAGGACAAGGCAATCCTCTCGGGACTTTCGGCCGTGCATCAGTTCGCGCGGATCGGGCATCACAGCTTCATCGGCGGGATGTCCCGGGTGTCGAAGGACATCCCGCCGTTCCTCAAAGCCGTTGGCAATCCGGTGAAGCTTTACGGGCTCAATACAATCGGCTTGCAGCGGAGCGGAATCGATGAAGGAACGATTCGCGAGCTGAAGCGCGCGTACCGCCTGCTCTTCCGATCAGATCTGAACGTCACGCAGGCGATCGAGCGCGCGCAGACGGAAATCGAGCCGCTTCCCGAGGTGTTGGAGCTGATCAGATTCGTCGAGGCAAGCGAGCGCGGAGTCGTGATTTGACGAACAACCCACGCGTCGGTGTCGTCGGCGCGGGCAGCCTCGGGTTCCACCACATAAGAATCCTCCGCGACCTTCCCGGAATCCGGTTCACCGGATTCGTCGAGACGCGACCAGAGCGCTCAACGGAGGTCGTGAAGGAGCTGGGGGTCAAGTCGCACGATTCGCTCGAGGATCTGCTCGCGATCTCCGACGCGGTCGTAATCGTGGTGCCGACCTCGTCACATTTTTCGGTGGCGAGCGCGGCGATCGAGCGTGGCAAGCATGTCTTCATCGAGAAACCAATAACGCACACGCTCGAAGAAGCGGACGCGCTGCTCGAGCTGGCGAGTAAAGAGGGCGTGATGGTCCAGATCGGGCACATCGAGCGCTTCAATCGCGCGGTTCGCGCGGCACTGCCCTACGTGAAAAAGCCCAGGTTCATCGACAGCGAGCGACTGGCGCCATTCAGCCCACGCGGCTCGGATGTGGCGGTCGTCCTCGATTTGATGATTCACGACATCGATCTGTTGTTGACGCTGGTCGGGTCCGGCGCGAAAGCCATTTCCGCGGTGGGCGTTCCCGTGCTCACGCCGATGCTCGACATCGCGAACGCCCGGGTCACGTTCACGTCTGGCGCGGTCGCGAACATCACTTCGAGCCGGATCTCGCGGGAGCGAAAGCGAAAAATCCGGATCTTCCAGCAGAGCGGCTATCTCTCGCTCGATCTGGCCGCCGGAACCGGTGAATTCTTCAAGCTGCGGTCTGACATCGATCCGCTCGAAGTGCGATCCGCGCCGGCGGATATCCTGGCCTTCGTGGAGCGAATCAAGCTCGAAGCACCTGAGGGCGAGCCGTTGAAGCTGGAGCTCGAGAGCTTCGTCGCAGCGCTCAAGGGCGAGGGCCCGGTAGTCGTGACCGGAGAGGAAGGCAGGCTGGCGTTGGGCGTTGCCCTCCAGATCGTAAAGGAGATCGAGCTGACGCTTCCTTCCCTGGTCGGATTCGCGCACCACCATGCGTAAAGTGCTGTTCGTCGCCGGAGAGGCTTCCGGCGACCTTCATGCGGCGGGGGTAGCTGCAGCGCTGCGGCGCCTGAGGCCCGAGCTCTCCCTCGTGGCCGTGGGAGGTCCGCGACTGGCGGAGCAGGGCGTCGAGCTGATTCACCGCGACAGCCAGCTGGGGGTGATGGGGTTTCTGGAAGTTCTGAAGCACGTACCCGCGCATTATCTGCTGCTGTTCAAGATCAGGAAGATGTTCGAGCGGGGCGAAATTGCGCTCGTGATTCTTATAGACTATCCCGGCTTCAACATGAAGCTGGCTGCCGCGGCGAAGAGAGCGGGAGTGCCGGTGCTCTACTACGTCACGCCGCAGGTATGGGCGTGGGGGGCCGGTCGAATCCCCAAGCTCGCAGAATTCGTGGCGAAAGCGGCTGTGATCCTCCCGTTCGAGGAACCCCTGCTCCGCGGCTTTGGTGTCGACGCCACTTTTGTCGGCCATCCGCTTCTCGACCGCACGCTGGATATGCCCACCAAGGTGGAAGCACGGGAAGCGCTCGGCCTGCCTCAGAATACTCCGGTTCTGGCACTCTTTCCGGGGAGCCGACAGCAGGAGATCGATCGCCTGATCGATGACTTCGTTGCGACGGGACGCGACCTCCAGCGTCGGATTCCGGGATTGCAGGTGATCGTAAGCGTCGCATCGAGCGTCGCACTCGACTCGAACCGTTGTCCATTTCGGCTGGTGCATTCGGCTTCGCTCAGCGTTCTACGAGCTGCGGACGCGGCGCTCTGCAAGAGCGGAACGACGACCCTCGAGGCATCGATAGCGGATTGTCCACTGGTGGTGGCATATCGCACCGGACGAATTTCGTACGCTCTGGCGAAAAGACTCGTCAAAGTTCCGCACATCGGTCTCGTCAACGTCGTCGCGGGCCGCGAGGTTGCGCGTGAATTCATTCAGGGCGCGGTGGTCCCGGAAAAGATGGCAGACGAGCTGGTGCGGCTCCTGGCAAAGGGGAATCCGCGACGGCAGGAAGTATTGACCGGTCTTGCTGAAGTGCGCGCCAGGCTTGGCTTGCCCGGCGCGGCGGACAGGGTAGCGCGAATTGCGAGCGAGCTGGTGGGCGCGCGAGGATGAGCGGAGAAGCAGAGTCGCTTCCCTGGCGATCGAGAGCCGTGCTGATGCTGGGAAGAGGCGTCCTGCAGGTGATAAGTCGCACCTGGCGCGTTCGCGTGGTGAATGGTGAATACGTGCGCGAGCTACGTCGGACTGGCCGCCCGTTCATCTTCGCTCTCTGGCACGGACAGCTGTTGCCGCTACTATGGCACCATCGGGGAGAGGGAGTGCTCATCCTGATAAGCGAGCATCGGGATGGCGAGCTCGTGGCGCGCGCGGCGCAATCCCTCGGATACGGTCTCATTCGGGGCTCGTCCACGCACGGGGGTGAGCGCGCGCTCATCTCGCTCGTGCGCGAGCTGCAGGGCGGGCACGAGGTTGCGATCACCCCCGACGGTCCACGCGGCCCAGCGAAAACTTTCGCTCCCGGAGCACTGATCGCGGCGCAACGGTCCGACACATTCATCCTGCCTGTTGCGGCATCGGCCGATCGTGCATGGAGGCTTCGAAGCTGGGACCGGTTCATGATACCAAAGCCATTCGCGCGGCTCACGGTGGCGTACGGTCCACCGACAAAGGTTCTCGCGACGACATCGCGTGCCGCCGCCGAAGAAGGCGGCCGCTTCGAGCGGCTATTGAACGAAGCAGTCGAGATTGCAGGTGGCTGACGGCCGTAGACTTCTCGAAGAGTTGTGGACGGGACGCGGCAGACGCGCCCGGGCAGGACGGGCCTTGCTGGCACCGGCGGAAGCGATCTACCGCGTCGTCGTAACAGCGAGGGGAGTGCTCTATGACCGAAAGGTTTTTCGCGCGCAAGATTTCTCAATACCCATCATCAGCATAGGGAATCTCACCGTTGGGGGGACTGGCAAGACGCCCGTTGCGGCCTGGATAGCGAGCAGACTTTCCACGAGGGGCGTCATTCCGGGAATCGTCCTCAGAGGTTACGGCGGGGATGAAATCATCGTTCATCAGCGACTGAACGAAGGCGTGCCGGTCATCGCATCGGCTGATCGCGTTCGTGGGATTCGGGAGGCGATCGCCCAGGGAGTCGATGCAGTCGTTCTCGATGACGCCTTTCAACACCGGAGGGCGGCACGTGATGCCGATGTCGTGCTGGTGAACGCCGACGCTTGGTCCGGCTCGCCGAGGCTTCTTCCAGCAGGACCATGGCGTGAGCCTCTGCGGTCGGCGAGGCGCGCCACCTTGGCGATAATCACGCGCAAGACAGCGGACCGATCGAAAGTAGAAGACGTGAGACGTGCCTTGGCGAACGCGGCCCCACACGTACCAGTCGCTACCGCGCATCTGGCGCCGGGTGATCTAAGAAGCACGACTACTGGTCAGACACTGCCCTTGCACGTGTTGCAGGGCGCCGATCTCACGGCGATTGCCGCGATCGCGGACCCAAACTCGTTCTTCAGGCAGCTCACCGAGCTCGGGGCGGTGGTGCGGCCGTACAGCTTCGCCGACCATCACGCGTTCACGCGGCGCGAAGCGAGCGATCTTGCAGGCCACGCAAGCAGCTCTGATTTCGTGGTTTGCACTCTCAAGGATGCAGTAAAACTTGAATCCTTGTGGCCTGCCGAAGCCGGATCATTATGGTATGTTTCACAGCGTTTGCGAATCGAAGACGGACAGGAGCACATCGACCGGCTGCTCGATAATGTGGTAGCGCAGACCGACTGACCCAGGACCCACCGAGAAGACCGACAACTCCAACTCATGGCCACTGACTATCGAATTCCTGCCCACAAGCTGGTTCGTCCTGACAAGGACAGCTTTCTCGATGAGGAGAATCCGTTCGAGGCGATGATGTCGCGGTTCGACAAGGCCGCCGAGCTGCTGGACCTGGAGCCGGGGTTGTACAAGGTGCTCCGTCAGGCGGAAAAGCAGGTGATAGTGTCGATCCCCGTGATGAGGGACAGCGGTGAGGTTGATGTCTTCGAAGGCTACCGTGTTCTGTACAACACATCCCGCGGGCCGGCAAAGGGAGGCATCAGATTCGACCTCAACGTGACGCTCGAAGAGGTGAAGGCCCTCGCGGCGTGGATGACGTGGAAATGCGCCGTGGTGAACATTCCGTTCGGCGGGGCGAAGGGCGGAGTAAGGTGCGATCCGCTCGCCATGAGCGGGGCGGAGCTCGAGAAGCTCACCCGCCGTTACACGTCGGGAATCATCAACATGCTCGGGCCGGACTCCGACGTGCCGGCGCCCGACGTCAATACGAATGAGCGCGTGATGGCGTGGATCATGGACACTTACTCCATGCACGTCGGCCATACGACGACCGCCGTCGTCACCGGCAAGCCGGTCGAGCTGGGCGGCTCGCTCGGACGCCGGGAAGCCACGGGACGCGGGTGCATGATCGTGACGAAGGAGGCGCTGCATCACCTCGGCAGGCCAGTGAAGGGAACCACCGTCGCGGTGCAGGGATTCGGAAACGTTGGCTCGGTCGCGGCGCAGCTCCTCGCCCGCGAGGGGTGCAAGATAGTGGCGATTGGCGATCGGTCGGTGTCGCTCTACAACAAGAACGGAATCGATATCGACGATGCGATTGCCTACGCCAAGAAGCATCGCAATCTCGAGGGCTACAACAAGGGAGACCTGATCTCAGGCGCTGACTTGCTGACACTTGACGTCGACGTTTTGCTGCCAGCCGCTCTCGAGAACGTGATCACAACGCGCAACGCCGCTGAGATCAAGGCGCGCATCATCTGCGAGGGCGCCAACGGGCCGACTACGGCGGCGGCCGATTCGATCCTCGACGAGAATGGCATCTTCGTAATTCCAGACATTCTTGCCAACGCGGGCGGCGTGACAGTCTCCTACTTCGAATGGGTGCAGGACCGGGGCGGGTACTTCTGGCCTGAGGACCTCGTCAACGAGCGCCTGGACACCATCATGAAGCGGAGCTTCCACGATGTGCTCGATCTGTCGAAGCAGAGCCGGGTGAACATGCGCACCGCCGCCTACATGCTCTCGATCAGCAGGGTTGCCAGCGTCCACAGACTTCGCGGCATCTACGCGTAGATGCGGCTGGTCGTCGCTGTCGTGGGGAAGGCGCGCAATCCGGCGCTGGGCGAAGCGATCCGTGACTACGAGAAGCGAGCGGCGCGGTACTGGCCGCTCGACGTGCATGAAGTCCGAGAGGAGCGCGCCACCGGAATATCGGTCGACAAAGTGAAGCAGCGCGAAGGCCAGCGGCTCGCTGACAAGATTCCCGAGCGGGCGCAAACCGTCACGTGCGACATCAAGGGACGCACGCTCGATTCGACGCAGTTCGCCGAGTTTCTCCAGAGCGCGCGCGAGCAGGACCGCGATCTCGCGTTTCTGATAGGCGGAGCATTCGGTCTGGCGAGCGACTTGACTTCCCGCTCGTCAGTCAGGCTGTCGCTCGCGCCGTGGACCCTGCCGCACGAGCTCGCGCGACTGGTCCTTGTGGAGCAGATCTACCGCGCCGGGACGATCGTGCGCGGCGAGCCGTATCACAAGTGATCACCCTCGATGCCGATCCCGCGATGACCCAAGGATTCAAGTCGCAGGAGGCGGACTGGTTCGAGGCCTGGTTCGGCGAAGATTATCTCCGGATCTACCAGCACCGGGACGAGTCGGAAGCGGAGCGTGCTGTCGACCTCATCGCCGCGCATTTGCCGGGTGGCGAGATCCAGGCAGTGCTCGATCTCGCCTGCGGAGCCGGTCGCCATTCCAAACCGCTGCGCGAGCAATGGTGGACGGTCGGACTCGACCTTTCCGCATCCCTTCTCCGGGTGGCGAGGCGGGAAGCCCCGGACGCTCCGTACGTGAGAGCGGACATGCGCGAGCTGCCATTTGCAGATCAAAGCTTCGACCTCGTCGTCAATCTCTTCACCAGCTTCGGTTACTTCGAGGACGATCGCGAGCAGGCGCGCGTTCTTAACCGCGTTCGGGATGCGATGAAACCGGGCGGCACCTTCGTGATCGATTTCCTCAACGCGAGTCAGGTGCGGCGGAATCTCGTTCCATACGATGAGCGTGTAGCGAACGGGGTTACGATCGAGCAAAGCCGAGTGATCACACCGGATGACCGATTCGTCGAGAAAACCATCCGCTTGCGCGAGCGGGGACGCGAATATGTGGAACGCGTTCGACTGCTCTCCGCCGGGGATCTGGAACGGATGCTCGAAGTAGCGGGTTTCGATGTCGTGCACTGCTTCGGTGACTACACCGGTGCCCGCTGGTCGGAGAATTCACCGCGCACCATTCTGTTCGCGAGCAGGAAGTGAACCCGCGCGTCGTGACCCAACCGTTGACGGGGAACCCGCTCGCCGCCGCGGCGATTGCCGGTACCGCCCCACCCGGCTGGTACGAAGCGCAGCCGCGCGATCGCGGGGCGTGGCGTGAACGCGTCGAACGAGTTCGCTCGGGTTTCACCGGCGACTGGCTCAGTCGCCTCGCTCCAGCGATCGAGGCGAGTGGAGCGGCGAAGGAGCGTCTCGAATCGGTCGCAGCTGGGAGAGGCGTCGTCGTCACAACCGGCCAGCAGCCCGGCTTGTTCGGTGGGCCGATTTACACTCTGTCGAAAGCGCTGAGCGCGCTTGCGCTCGCCGATGCGCTGCAGAAGTCAACTGGTGTTCCGGTTGCTCCTGTCTTCTGGGCTGCCACGGACGACACCGATTTCAAGGAAGCGAGCAGTACCGTCATCGCCGTTCCAGGAGGTGCGCAGCTCCTGCGAATCGACCACTCGGAGCCGTTGGGTCGGCCGATGTCGGTGATGCCGCTTGGCGACACATCGACGGAATTGGAGGCGCTGGCTCGTTCAGCCGGTTCGACGATCGATCGCACACCGATCGAGCTTCTGGAGCGATTCTACACTTCCGATGCGACCATCGGATCCGCGTACGTTGCATTCCTGCGCGCGTTATTCGCCCCGTTCGGGATTGCGGTGCTCGATGCTTCGCATTCGGCGACTCGCGCGGCCGCCAGGACGGTGCTGACCACGGCGCTAGAGAAGGCCGACGAGATCGCCACTGCGGTGACTGACCGCAATCGCGAGCTCGAAGCCGCAGGCTTCCCGCCCCAGGTTCAGGATGTACCTGGACTCTCGCTGGTGTTCAGCGCCGCGTCAGGGGGACGGAAGCGTATCCCGATCAAGGCAGGTCGCAAGCACCTTGCTTCCGATGACCTGGGGCCGAACGTCCTGCTGCGACCAGTGATCGAACGGGCGATCCTCCCAACGGCGACGTACATCGGGGGACCGGCCGAGATCGCGTATTTCGCGCAGATTGCGCCCATCGCCAACGTGCTCGGAGTCGCTCGTCCAGCGATCGTGCCGAGGTGGTCGTGCACCATCATCGAGCCGCACGTCGAAAGAATCATGGAAAAGCTTCATCTGGTGCCGGACGATCTCCGAGATCCGCACGAGGCGGAATCTCGCGTCGCCCGATCGCACCTGCCGACTCGCGTAATCGAGGAGTTGAACGAAACGCGAGCCCTGCTCGAGCGGCGGCTGGATGCACTGACCAAAGCCGTTGTCGAGGAGAACGCACCAGTCGGTCCGGCGGTGACCGGCGGACTCGGAGCGAACCTGATGCGTCGACTCGACCGATTCGAGCGCCGACTCATAGCCGCCTCGAAAAAAGTGCATGCTGATGTCATGCAGGAGATCGGGACAGCACGCGGCTCACTTTATCCGCTCGGCAAGCCACAGGAGCGGGCTCTCAACTTCATCCCGTTGCTCGCCCGCTACGGCCCCGCGTTGCGAGACGACATGCTGGCGGGCGCGCGAGCCCACACGGAGCGCCTGCTTGGTGATGCTCGGTCTACGAACACCCTCGTGGAGGCCGCTACCGCCCGAGGTCGCTCGTGAGTGCGAAAGGACCACCGGAAGACGATTCAACACTGAACGAATCCCGCGCGGTGCCCGAAGAGAAGGATCGAACGCTCCCCGATTTCCCCGCGCCGCAGGCTGATGAGGTAACCGAGGCCGCGCCGCCGATCGAACGGCGAGCGACACCGCGCACGACGGCCCGAGCATTCGACCGCTCCAAGGGTGCCGCATTTCTGGTGGGCTCCGGCATACTCCTCAGCCGTCTCGCCGGGCTCATTCGCCAGACGATATTGGCGCGCTATCTCGGCGCCGGTTTCGCCGCGGACGCATTCAACGCCGCGTTCCGCATTCCGAACCTCCTCCAGAATCTTCTGGGAGAGGGTGTTCTTTCGGCCTCGTTCATCCCGGAATATGCGGGGCTCCTCGGGCGAGGCGATGAGAAGGAAGCGACGAAGCTGGCGGGCGCGGTGGCCGGAATACTCGCGCTGGTCGCGTCGATTCTCGTGTTGCTCGGCGTCCTTGGGGCACCTTGGCTGGTCGCTGTGATCGCGAACGGGTTTCCGCCGGAGAAGCGCGACCTGACCGTAAAGCTCACAAGGATTCTCTTTCCCGGTGCCGGACTGTTCGTCTTCTCCGCCTGGTGCCTTGGGGTTCTCAATAGCCACCGCCGGTTTTTCATGTCGTACACCGCACCGGTGATCTGGAACGCCGCGATGGTGGCGACGCTGATCTTCTTCCACCAGGGACACACGCAAGTCGAGCTGGCGACTTATCTCGCCTACGGATCGGTGGTCGGCAGCGCGCTTCAATTCGGGATTCAGCTTCCGCAGGTGTTCGCGCTTGCCCATGGTGTTAGACCACGCCTCACGGGCGCGACTGAAAGCGTCCGCAGGGTGTTCAGGAATTTCCTGCCCGCCTTCGTCGGCCGCGGTGTAGTTCAAATCAGCGCGTACGTCGATGCGTGGCTCGCGAGCTACCTCGGAAATGGCGCAGTGTCCTCATTCACCTATGCGCAGGCGATTTATGTGCTCCCGATCAGTCTGTTCGGCATGGCGATCTCGGCCGCCGAGCTGCCAGCGATGTCGCGTGCGGTGGGAACCGCCGCGGAGATCGGAGCCTACCTCCGCGGTCGCTTGAGCGACGGCCTGGATCGCATCGCCTATTTCATCGTTCCGAGCTCAGTCGCGCTGTTCGCGCTTGGAGATCTCATCGTTCACTTGCTGTTCCAGAGCGGGCGCTTCCAGCGTGACAACACCATCTGGGTGTGGCAAATCCTGATGGGCTCAACCATCGGGCTTCTCGCGTCGACGATGGGTCGTCTCTATTCATCGACCTTCTATGCGATGCGGGACACCAGGACGCCGCTACGGTACGCAGTGGTGCGCGTGATTCTCACGACCGTACTCGGATATCTCTTCGCGCTGGTCCTTCCCCAGATGCTCGGACTTGATCGCAAACTGGGCGCGGCCGGGCTCACCGCATCCGCCGGACTCGCGGGATGGGTCGAGTTCTATCTCTTGCGGCGCGAGCTGGACCGGCGGATCGGCCGGACGAGGCTGGTTCCGGCGCGGATGGCACGACTGTGGGGCGCGGCGATACTCGGCGCGATGGTCCCGTGGGCGTACAAGCTCTGGGTCGATCGCGGCGCGCCGTTGTTCTCGGTGCACGAGGCGGCAGTTCACTCGAAGCTGACCGCGCTCGTTCTGCTCGTTGCTTACGGACTGACCTATCTCGCAGCCACCGCCGCGCTCGGAATTCCGGAAGCGAGAAACGTCATCGATCGTGGTAAGCGACTGTTCAGGCTGGTGTTGCGCACGGGGTGAACCCGGTTTCCGGCGCATGGTATAATTACACATGCTCCCCATTCCTGACGCCATCGCTGTAAAGCTTCCGCATCTCCCCGACGGACCGGGCGTGTACATGTGGAAGGGAAGGGATGGGACCACCCTCTACGTCGGAAAGGCGAAGAGGCTTCGCTCGCGCGTCCGCAGTTACTTCGCCAACGACCAGCTGGAGAGCGTCAAGACAAGCCACCTTGTCAGCCTCGTTGCCGACCTCGAGACGATAGTCGTCCCGACCGAAGCGCACGCGCTGATTCTCGAAGCCAATCTGATCAAGGAATACCGGCCGCGCTTCAACATCGCGCTGCGCGACGACAAATCCTATCCGTACATCAAGGTCACGCTTCAGGAGCCGTTCCCTCGCGTCTTCGTAACGCGCCGGCTCGAGGACGACGGTGCCAGCTACTTCGGACCATACACCGATGTCGGCGCCATGCGCAGGGCACTCAACGTGGTCAAGCGCATCTTCACGGTTCGCAGCTGCAACTACGACATGCCCGCTCAAATGCCGGAGAGGCCGTGCCTCGACTACTACATCAAACGCTGCAAGGCCCCGTGCATCCTGGCGCAGTCGCAGCACGACTACCGGGCGATGATCGATGAGGTCGTTCTCTTCCTCTCGGGACGGCCCGACGAGGTTGTGCGACGCGTGAGAGAGCGGATGGACCTCGCGTCGGAGCAGCTCGATTTCGAGAGAGCGGCGGAGCTGCGCGATGTGCTACAACACCTCGAGCAGATGGAAGAGCCAACCGTTGTCCTCGAGGTGGAGGGTGGGGATCGCGACGTGATTGGCTACGCGCGCGACGGAGACGATGCCTGCGTCACGGTTCTGCGAATAAGAGGCGGCAAGCTGCTGTCACGCGAGCAGCGCTTCCTCGAGAATATCGACGGCGAGGACGATGCGGACGTCATGACAATGTTCATGGCGGGCAGCTACGTGGGCATGCATGAGAAAGCGCGGCAGGTCCTCCTGCCATTCGATTTTCCGGACCGCGAGCTGATCGAGCAGTCGCTTCCGGACAGCAGGATCCAGATCCCGCAGCGCGGACCCCGCAGGGATCTCATTGCGCTCGCCGAGCAGAACGCCCGGCACCTTCTCGAGGAGCTCAAGCTCTCGTCGATGGAAGCCGACGAGCGGGCTGGGGATCCCGTCTATGAGCTCGGCAGGGAATTGGGCCTCCAGCGACTCCCGCGCTCACTCGTCTGCTTCGATATCTCGACGACCCAGGGCACCGACACGGTCGGGTCGTGCGTCTGGTTCGAGAACGGCCGTGCCAAGCGGGCCGAGTACCGGAAGTTCAAGGTCAAGACCGTGGAGGGGACGGACGACTTCGCCTCAATGCATGAAGTCGTGCGACGGTACTTCGAGCGGCGAATCGCGGATGAGAAGCCGTTGCCAGACCTGATCGTCGTCGACGGGGGCAAAGGTCAACTGAGCGCGGCCCACGCCGCCCTGGTGGAAGTAGGAGTGACGGACCGACCACTCATCAGCCTTGCCAAGCGGGAGGAAGAGATCTTCGTGTGGGGACGTGAGGAGCCGCTCAAGCTCTCTCGCCGCTCACCGGCGCTAAGGCTGCTCCAGCAAGCCCGGGACGAAGCGCACCGTTTTGCGGTGACCTACAACCGGAAGCGGCGGACCATGCGGACGGTCACTTCCGAGCTCCTCAAAGTCCCAGGAATAGGGCCGGTTAAGCGCCGGATGCTGCTTCAGCAGTTCGGGAGCGTCCAGGGAGTTCGCGAGGCCGGTGAGGAGGCGATAGCCAAGCTTCCGGGCTTCAACGCCGACCGCGCGCGGAAGCTTCTCGAGTCGTTGGCGGCGACCTCACCGGTGTGAGCGAATCGGGTTTTTCAAGGGCGATATCACGTGAGCTAAAGTCCGGTAATTCCTTGACTTCGCTCCTTATAGCTCTAAATTACTTGAGCTATGGTTAAGGTCTCCCGCATCGAACAGGACAGCATCGCCGAGTCGCTCGGAATCCAGGCAGGCACCGAGCTGCTGACCGTGAACGCGAGACCCCTCGCAGACTTCCTCGACTGGGAGTTTCTGACAGCCGATGAAGAGATTCTCATCGAGGCCCGTCTACCCGGTGGTGAAAAGGTCATCTACGAGATCGAACGGCTCGATGGGGAGCCACTCGGGATCTCGCTCGAGCCACCGACAGTTCGACGCTGCGCGAATCGCTGCGAGTTCTGCTTCATTGAAGGCCTGCCCCCTGGATTGCGCAAGCCGCTCTACATCCGCGACGACGACTACCGACTGTCATTTGCCTACGGGAATTTCGCAACGCTCTCCAACGTGAAGGAGCGCGACATAGCGCGGATTCTCGAATACCGGCTTTCGCCGCTCTACGTCTCCGTCCACGCCACGAACCACGAAGCGCGCAAGGTTTTGCTCAACAACACTCGCGTTCCCGACATCAAGGCCCAGCTTTCGCGGCTTGCCGAGGGTGGAATTCAGTTTCATTGCCAAATGGTGATCGTTCCCGGGCTCAATGACGAAGCCGTGCTCGAGGAGTCGCTGACCGACCTCTGGAACATGGACACCGCCGTGATGTCCGTGGCAGTCGTGCCGGTAGGTTTGACCCAGTTCTCGCATCTATACACGGGGAAGGGGATGGATCGGGACACTGCGCGCACGATTCTGAAGCAGGTTGAGCTCTGGGGCGCGCGGGCCATGCGCGAGCGCGGCGAGACCTGGGTGTTCGGATCGGACGAGCTTTATATGCTCGCTCAACGCGAGCTGCCCGCGCCGGCCCACTATGGCGAATTCGCGCAGATCGAGAATGGAGTCGGCGCGGTCACGTCGCTGAGGATGCGCATCGCTGACGGGATCGACCGTGTTGCGCGCCGGGATGGACAGCGCATCGGAGTCGTAACCGGTCTGGCCATGGCTCCGCTCATGCCTCCGCTTCTCGAGCGTCTAAGCGATGCCAGCGGAGCTGAGTTCGAGCTGATTGTTGCCGAGAATTCCTTGTTCGGCCCGACCATCACGACGGCAGGCTTGCTGGTGGGCAAGGACATCCTCGGCGCTCTCGCAGATCGGCACGATCTCGACATCGCGTTGATTCCCGCCGAGACGATCAACGAAGACGGCGTCTTCCTCGACGATTACAGTCTCGCGATGGTGCGCGAATCGCTTCCGATGCCGATCTTCCCGTCGTACGACTTCATCGATGTGCTCGAGTCCGAAGCGAGCGGAGTACTGGCGTGAACCTTCCCGTCATCGCCCTCATCGGCAGACCGAACGTAGGTAAGTCGGCGCTCTTCAATCGAATCGTGGGCGACAATAGCGCGATAGTGAGCGACGAAGCTGGCACGACACGCGACCGCCACTTTGCCCGCGCGGAGTGGAACGGCAGACAGTTCTGGCTAGTCGACACGGGCGGACTCGCCGACGATCCCCGGATACCGATGGACCTGGAGATCAAGCGCCAGGTGCTACAGGCAATCGATGAGTCCGACCTTCTGATGTTGGTGGTCGATGCAAAGGCTGGCTTGCACCCGAGTGATTCGCGTGTGGTGGAGATTCTGCGCGAGGCGCGCAAGCCGTGGGTGCTCGTCGCCAACAAGGTCGACGATCCCGCTTCGACGGAGTTCTACGAGTTCTACGAGCTCGGCGCCGGTGATCCTGTTCCGGTCTCAGCGATCAACGGAAAGAATTCAGGCGACATGCTCGACGTTCTCGTCGAAAGAATCCCGACCGCCGCCGCGGAAGTGCCGGAGGCTCTCCGCGTTGCTGTCGTCGGCCGTCCGAACGTCGGGAAGTCTTCGCTCATCAACCGACTCCTCGGGGAGGAGCGCCTGGTCGTAGCCGATGAGGCCGGAACGACACGCGACGCAATCGACACGCCGATGATCTTCCACGGCCGCGAGCTGATATTCGTCGACACGGCGGGACTTCGACGCCAATCAAAGATCGATGACGGCATCGAGTTTTATTCGGCGCTGAGAACCAGGCGCGCGATCGAGAGGTCGGACATCTGCATCCTGGTGCTGGACGCCGCGGAGGGCCTGCACAACCAGGATCTCAAGATCGCCTCACTCGCGTGGGAGAGCGGGCGCGGATTGATATTCGTTGTGAACAAATGGGATCTCAAGGAAAAAGAGAACAACACCGCTGCCAAGTTCGAGAAGGAAGCGCAGGAGAAGGCGCCCTTTCTCAAGTTCGTGCCTTTCGTCTTCACGTCGGCGTTGAGTGGACAGCGCGTGACCAAGATTCTCGAGCTCTTGCTGGAAGTCGACGCCGAGCGGCACAAACGGATCAGTACGTCGCAGGTGAACACGACACTCACGGAGATCGTCGGCCGTCGCCAACCGCCCCAGGCAGCCGGGCGCGAGATCAAGCTGAACTACGCCACCCAGGTGGAAACGGCACCGCCGGTGATCGCCGTCTTCGGCAACAATCCGGATCTCGTTCAGGAGCACTACGTTCGCTACCTGCACAACAGCTTTCGCGAGGCCTGGGGTTTTCGCGGCAATCCACTTCGAATCATCATGCGTCGCAAATCCGCTAAGTCTGCGTAGATGTCGCCGATAGTCGGCGTCCTCATCGCATATCTGGCGGGCTCGATACCCTCCGCGTACATCGCCGGCAGGGTGAAGGGCGTAGACCTCCGTAAACACGGATCGGGCAATCTCGGGGCGACCAATGTCGTCCGGGTGCTGGGCGCGAGAATCGGCGCCGTCGTATTCATCGCTGATCTGTTGAAGGGCTTTCTTCCCGTCTACTTCCTCCCGACCTACGCGGAAACCTTGAGACCGGAGCTGTGGGCTCTCGTCTACGGCGCAGCCGCGATTCTCGGACACGTCAAGCCGATCTTTCTTTTGGGAAAGGGCGGGGGGAAGGGAGTCGCTACGGCGAGCGGAGTTTTTCTGGCACTGGCGTTCGTGCCGATGCTGATCGCCGAGGTGGCCTGGATCGCGGTCTTCTACTTCACGCGATACGTGAGCCTGGCGTCGCTGGTGGGAGCGGCGGTCCTCCCGATAGCCATCCTCATTCTGTACCGTGAACCGCAATCGCCCGTCTTCATCGCGAGTGTCATCATCTCGCTCTTTGTGTTCTGGACCCACCGCGCGAACATCGGACGCCTCCGACGCGGTGAGGAGCTCAAGTTCTTGAAGAAGGAAACCGCGGCCTGATGCGCTGCTCCGTCGTTGGAGCCGGCGCCTGGGGAACTGCGCTCGCGGATCTTTTGACCCGCAACGGGCATGACGTCCTGTTATGGGCTTACGAGCCGGACGTTGTCGAGTCGGTCAACAAGCGCCACGAGAACGTTCGATTCCTCGGCGGCAACGCGCTCTCGCCGGCCCTCAAGGCCACTGGCGACATCGAACGCGCGGTCGAGGGAGCGGAGCTGATAACGCTGGCGACCCCGTCCCACGTCCTGAGATCGATCGTCAGATCGGCATCGAAATCGGTGACCGCGTCTGCGACCATCGTAGTCGCGTCGAAGGGCATCGAGAAGGGAACACTCAGTCTGATGACCGAGGTCGCCGAGCAGGAGATCCCGGGAGCAATTGTGGTAGCCCTTTCCGGACCGAGCTTCGCCAAGGAGGTCGTGACCGGTCAGCCGACAGCCGTAGTCGTCGCATCGGAGAACGATGGCGCCGCGGAAATCGCTCAGCGCGCCTTCAGCTCTTCATACTTTCGCACGTACACGCACACCGATGTAATCGGGGTCGAGCTTGGCGGTGCGCTCAAGAACGTGATGGCGGTTGCAACCGGCATCGCAGAAGGGTTGGGACTCGGGTTCAACGCCAGAGCAGCGCTCGTCACTCGAGGGCTCGCCGAGATGACGCGCCTGGGCTTGGCGCTGGGCGCCGAGCAGAGCACATTCGCTGGACTCGCGGGCCTGGGGGACCTGGTGCTGACGTGCACCGGATCTCTCAGTCGCAACAGAGCGGTTGGTGTGGAAGTCGGGAAGGGGAGGGCGCTGGAGGAGGTGCTACGGGATAAAGAGACCGTCGCCGAGGGTGTGGTCACGGCACAGAGCGCCCGCGAGCTCGCGGCTCGCGAGGGAGTCGAGATGCCGATCGTAGATACCGTAAACCGTGTACTGTTCGAGGGTCAGCCGGCCCGCAGCGCGATCGCTGCGCTCATGACGAGAGAGCTACGAGCGGAGGTGGACCGATGAAAGCAAAGGAACCGGTGCAGGAGTTTTTTTCAATTGGGGACGTCTGCACCCTGACGGATCTCAAGCCACACGTGCTGCGCTACTGGGAAAGCCAATTCAAGTTCCTCCACCCCGCCAAGAATCGCTCCGGCAATCGCGTATACCAGCGGCGCGAAATCGAGCTGATCATGCTCGTCAAGCAGCTGCTCTACACCGAGAAATACACCATCGATGGAGCTCGTCAGAAGATCGACGACTACCGGAAGAGCGGTGAGCTTCGCACGGTGGCACGCGCGGCACTGGATTCGCAAGCGGTCGAATCCATGGAGAGCGACCTGAGATCGATCCTGTCGATACTGGATGGTCAGACCCCGGAAAAAGGGAGTGAAAGTTGATACAGCCGCTCGTGGTCATCCTGCCCGCCTACAACGCCGAGCCAACGCTGGCAAAAGTCGCCAAGGATGTGCGACGCAACCTCCCGGGTGCCTGGATCATCGGAGTGGACGATGGCTCAACGGATGGATCGCGGCAGCTCCTGCGGACAGTGACGGACGATACGATCGAGTTCGACAAGAATCGCGGGAAGGGCGCCGCGCTGCGCGCCGGGTTTGACGCCGCGCTCAAGAAGGGTGCTGCCGCGGTTCTGACAATCGACTCCGACGGTCAGCACGACGCTGCGTTCGCGCCCGCCATCGTCGCAGCACTCGACCGCGCGGACATTGTGATAGGTACGCGTGATCTTTCCGGCAAGGCGGTCCCGAAGCATCGCCGGATTGCAAACATGATCTCCTCGGCCGCTACGCGCGCGGTGTCGGGCGGGAAGGTGCGCGACAGCCAGTCGGGCTATCGTGCGATTAAGGCGGAAGTTCTGCGCAAGGTCGAGGCGGTCGGAGACAGGTACGAGTACGAGACGGATTTCATCATTCGCGCAGCGCGCGCCGGATTCACGACCGTTAATGTTCCCATCTCAACCATCTATGGATCGCCGAGTTATTTCCGCGAATTCCGGGATGCATGGCTCGTGATCAAGGTGCTGTGGCGGCACCGCGCAGGGATCTTCCAGCGTTGAGACTGCTCTGCACCAACGATGACGGGATACTCGCCTACGGGCTGGCCTGTCTGGTGGAAGCGGCCGAGCCGCTGGGTGAGATCACGGTCGTCGCGCCCGACAGGGAGCAGAGCGCGACCAGTCACTCTCTGACGCTGCACCATCCAGTTCGCCCGATCGAGCGTGGGGAGCGGCGGTTTCAGGTTGATGGAACGCCCACAGACTGCGTGATGCTCGCGGTGGAGGCGCTGATGCCGGAGCGTCCGGACTTTGTACTGAGCGGGATCAATCATGGCCAGAACATGGGCGAGGATGTGCTTTACTCAGGCACTGTCGCCGCTGCGATGGAAGGACTCTCCCTAGGAATTCCCTCTGTCGCGATTTCGTTTGCCGGCGGCGACCTGCGCGCCGATGTGTCGATGCTAAAGGATCAGATCGAGCCGCTGAGAAAGCTGCTCAAGCATATTTTGGCTTTGACTTCGTTCCCCGCGTTCACGCTGCTCAACATCAATCTGCCACCGCTCAGAGGTGACGACATTCGAGGCTGGCGATTGACGAGGCTGGGACGCCGCGTGTATTCGGATTCGATCAAGGCGATGCAGGATCCGTGGGGCCGCCAGATCTACTGGATCGGCGGCGGATCAATTGAATGGTCGGGAGAAGAGACATCAGACTTTCGCGCCATTCAGGAAGGCTACATCTCGGTCACGCCGCTTCATCTCGACCTGACGCATCACGCCATGCTCGCCGCAGCGGAGACATGGTGGCAGCGACCATAGAGCACGAGTTTCGCGGGCCGCGCCGGCGACTCGTAGAGCTGCTGCACGACCAGGGCATCAGGGACCTCGCCGTCCTCAACGCCATCGACAAGACACCGCGCCATCTCTTCGTTCCGACCGGAGTGCGCCACCGCGCCTACGAAGACTCGGCGCTGCCAATAGGCAACGGGCAAACGATCTCGCAGCCTTCAATTCACGCCAGGTATCTCGAGCTTCTCAAGCTCACCGGGAATGAGAAAGTGCTGGAGATCGGTACGGGCTCGGGATATCAGACTGCGCTGCTGTCGCAGCTCGCCGCGCAGGTTTTTTCGATAGAGCGTATTCCGGCACTTCTCGACAACGCACGTGAGACCATCCGGAAGATCGGAGCGCGCAACATCTCGTTTCTCCTGGGAGATGGCACCCTTGGGTGGCGACAGTACGCACCGTATGATGCGATACTCGTTGGGGCAGGGGCGCCGGAAGTTCCGTCGACATATCACGAGCAATTGACAGAGGGAGGGCGTATCCTTATCCCACTGGGCGACAGGGAAGAACAGACGCTCTACATGTTCACGCGGCGGGGAGACAAGCTCGAGCAGGCCGAGATTGCACCGGTGCGGTTTGTGCCGCTCGTGGGAAAATACAGCTGGGAGGATGAGTAGTGCCGCAGAAGCCACAACGTCCATTTGTCCCGCACCGGACGCCGACGCACGGTCGGCCAGCTATCACCGCGTCCGAGTTTCGCTTGTACACGCCGTTTGTGCCCGGAGCGGTGCGAGAGGCAGTCGAAGTGACTGCGCCCGTAGGTTCGCCCACACGATTGGACGCGCAATCGGATACGAGTGTCCTCAGACCGATTGAAGAGTTTCTCGATACCTCGCCTGTGGCGCCGCCGGCATATCAAAGGGACACGGAGGACCTTCCTGACGTTGGCGATTTCGAGCAAGAGCCCTACGAGCTTCCGCCGGTCGAGCATTTCATGGATTCATTGCCGGATGTGGATCAGTTCGCGTCAGCTGCTGAACCAGCCCCGGTTGGTGTGCAGACTCCGGATGCGGCCGAGTCTGGCTGGTTAGAGACTGACTGGCAGCATTACGATTGGCGGGCCGCCGCCTCGTTGACAGCGAGCGCTAATGACGAGGCCACAAGCGCTTGGGCTACGACGGATTGGGACGGCGTGGTATCACGGGCACGCGAAGGGCGACAGACCGCCGCGCACGCAATCGCGAAGGCGCTCAACG
>Ga0193723_1000243_pt1 | contig 20347 bp, 22 predicted proteins | sample H2m2metaG_FD_143042 | JGI IMG/M metagenome (GOLD analysis project Ga0193723, IMG submission 143042) | Soil microbial communities from a riparian zone of the East river system, Colorado, United States - H2m2 | ecosystem: Environmental > Terrestrial > Soil > Riparian zone | place: USA: East River...
TCGGAAAAGGCGGACACTACGGCGGAGAAAGCCGAAAAGACCGAGAAGTCCGACTCGAAGCCGGCGCCCAAGAAAGACTCTAGCTCCGACAAGTGACGGCACACGAGACGATCCGTACGGCGCTGGCGCAAGCGGCGTCACAGCTGGGCGTGTCCGATGTCCAGGTCGCGCTCGAACGCCCGCGCGATCCGACCCACGGCGACATCGCTACCAACCTCGCGCTGACACTCGCCAAACAACTCGGCCAGAAACCTCGAGCCGTCGCGGAGCGCCTGATCGCGGCTGTCGACCTGCCGCCGGGCCTCGTTCGCAAGACCGAAATCGCGGGGCCTGGGTTCATCAACTTTTTCCTGGCGGGAGCGCAGGTCGTCGGCGTGCTGCCGTCCATCATCACGGCCGGCAAGGATTATGGAAGGAGTGATGGCGGCCGCAAGGCGAAGGTCAATGTCGAGTTCGTGTCCGCCAACCCCACGGGTCCGCTGCATGTGGGGCATGGACGGGGGGCCGCGCTCGGCGACGGGATCGCGGCGCTGCTCGAGTGGACCGGCTGGTCGGTGACGCGCGAGTTCTACGTCAACGACGCGGGGACGCAGATCGACAAGATGGCGCGGTCGCTCTGGGCACGGGTCCAGCAGCAGGCGGGACGGCCAGGCACCATCCCCGAGGGCGGTTATCACGGCGAATACCTGAACGAGCTGGCCGCAACGATCCTCAAGAAGGAAGGAAAGCGCTTCGCGGACCTTTCCGAGGACGAAGGCGTGCGCCGCTGCCGCGAGATCGGGGTGAGCGCCGAGCGCGCCGAACAGGATGAGGACCTGCGCCAATTCGGCGTGCGGTTCGACGTCGTGTCCCGCGAGTCGGCGATCTACGAGCGACGTCTGATCGATGCCACCCTCGCCGAGCTGGAAACGAAAGGCCACACCTTCGAGGCGGAGGGGGCACTGTGGCTTCGCACGACCGCACTCGGCGATGACAAGGATCGGGTGCTCAAGAAGAGCGATGGCACTTTTACGTATCTCGTGCCCGACATCGCGTATCACCGCGACAAGCATGAGCGCGGTTTCGTGACCGCGATCGACGTCTGGGGCGCCGATCACCACGGCTACATCCCCCGCATGCGCGCGGCGCTACAGGCGCTGGGTTATCCTGATGACTTCTTCCACGTCGAGATCGTGCAGCTCGTGCGGGTCATGCGCGGCGGGGAAGAGGTGCGCTTCTCGAAACGGAGCGGGGACTTCGTGTCGCTGCGCGATCTGTTCGAGGAAACCGGTGTGGACGCCGCGCGCTACTTCTTTCTGATGAAGCGCGGTGATTCCCAGTTTGTGTTCGACGTCGATCTCGCGAAGAGTCAGACCGAGGAGAATCCGGTCTTCTACGTGCAGATGGCCCACGCGCGCATGTCCGGAATCTTCCGGGTGGCGGAGCGGGAGCCGGGCAGCGTTCGGGCGGATGGCGTTGACCTGTCCGCCCTCACACAACCGGAAGAGCTGGAACTGGTGAAGGAGCTCGCCGACTTTCCCGCCGTCCTGCAGCGCGCGGCTGCTGCCTACGAACCGCATCGCATCACGGCGTACCTCGAGGGACTGGCCCGGATCGCCCACGCGTGGTATCACAAGTACCGCGTGTTGGGCGAACCGGAAGAAACGGCGCGGCTCGTGCTCGCGCGCGCCGTCAAACAGGTGCTGGCCAACGGTCTTTCACTCTTGGGGATCAGCGCCCCGGAACGGATGTAAGCGTGGGATTGCTCGTCGTCGGCTCGATCGCGCTCGATTCGGTCGTCACGCCTTTCGGTGAGACGGCCGACGCCCTCGGTGGCGCCGCCGTGTTCTTCTCGATGGCCGGCGCGGTGCTGCATCCGGTGCAGGTCGTCGGTGTGGTGGGGAGCGACTTTCCCGAGGCGCATCTCCAGAAGCTGGCGGCGCGCGGCGTGGACCTGGCGGGCGTGGAGCGGAAAAAGGGTGAGTCGTTCCGCTGGAAGGCCCGCTATTCGTACGATCTGAACAGTCGCGAGACCCTCGAGACCAGGCTCGGCGTCTTCGCCGAGTTTCAGCCCCGCATCCCCGACAAGTTCCGCGACGCGAAGTACGTCTTCCTCGGGAACATCGATCCGGAGCTCCAGCTCAACGTGCTCGATCAGGTGAAGCAGCCGAAGCTGGTCGCCTGCGACACGATGAATTACTGGATTCAGGGCAAGAAGGACCTGCTGCTCGAGCTGCTGCGCCACATCGACATCCTGATGGTGAATGACTCCGAGGCGCGCGAGCTCTCGGGCGACTGGAATATCTACCGCGCCGCGCACTGGATCCTCGGCCGCGGCCCCAAGATGGTGGTGATCAAGCAGGGCGAGCACGGCGCCCTGCTCGTGGATCCCACCACGATGTTCAAGGTCCCGGCCTACCCGCTCCAGGAAGTGTTCGACCCGACCGGCGCCGGCGATGCGTTCGCGGGCGGATTCATGGCGTACCTTGCGCGCACCGGTGACCTCGCGTTCTCCAATCTGCGTCGCGCCATGGTCTACGGTTCGGCACTGGGGTCGCTCGCGGTGGAAGCATTCGGCGTGCAGCGGCTGGAGCAGATCACGCTGGAGGAGGTCCGCGGCCGCGTGAAAGCATTCCGCGATCTCGTCCACTTCTCGCTGGACGGCGAGGAATGACGGATCGGTACGCGTCTGCCGGCGTGAGCCTCGCGACCGGCGAGGAGGCGAAGCGGCGGATCGCCGAGCTGGTGCGCGCCACGCGGACCCCGCTCGCGCGGGGAGCGGTCGGCGGCTTTGGCGGCATGGTGCGCGTGCCCGAGGGCTACCGGAAACCCCTGCTGGTGATGTCGACCGACGGCGTGGGATCGAAGGTCCTGGTCGCCGCGGCGGCCGGGATCCACGACACGGTCGGGGAAGATCTCGTCAATCATTCGGTCAACGACATCCTCGTGCACGGGGCGACCCCGCTCGCATTCCTCGATTACATCGCCGCGGGGAATCTCGTCCCCGAGCTCGCCGAGCAAATCGTGGCGGGGGTGGCTCGCGGCTGCCAGGCGCACGACATGACGCTGGCCGGCGGCGAGACGGCACAGATGCCGGATCTCTATCAACCGGGCCACTACGACCTGGCCGGGTCGATCGTCGGCGTCGTCGAAGAGGACCAGGCGTTGCACGGCGATCGCGTGAGTGCGGGCGATCAGGTCATCGGCTTTGCGTCCACCGGCCTGCACACCAACGGCTACACCCTGGCCCGCAAGATCGTCTTTGACACGATGCGGCTCGGCATCGACGATCCGTTTCCCGAGACGACGCAATCGGTGGGACAGGTCCTGCTCGCCGTGCATCGCAGCTATGCGGCCGCGCTGCGCCCGGTGCTCGCCGGCGTCCACGCGCTGGCGCACGTGACCGGCGGCGGTATCGCGGGCAATCTGGTCCGCGTGCTCCCGCCGAACGTCGAAGCGGTGGTAGACGCCGGCAGCTGGCCGTGGCCGTCGGTCTTCCGTGTCCTGATGCGTTCCGGGCAGATCGGCCGGGATGAGATGCGGCGCGTGTTCAATCTGGGGGTCGGGATGATTGCGGTGAGCGCGCGCGACGCCGTCGAAACGGTCGTGCGGGCCGCCGAGCGCGCGCATGTGCAGGCGTGGATCATCGGCGAGATCCGGCCGGCGCGAAACGGCGCTCCGCCGGCGGTTCGGTTTGAAGAAAGATAGAGAGCTCGAGGCCATGCGCCGCGCGCTCGAGCTCGCGTGGCGCGGGTGGGGCCGCGTCTCCCCGAATCCCCTCGTGGGCGCGGTCGTCCTGCGTGGAGACGAAGTGGTCGCCGAAGGCTGGCACGCCGAGTTCGGCGGGCCGCACGCCGAGTTGCGCGCGCTGTACGCGGCCGGCGACAAGGCGCGTGGGGCGACGCTCGTCGTCACTCTCGAGCCCTGCGCCCATCACGGGAAGACGCCGCCCTGCACGGATGCGATCCGCGCGGCCGGCGTGCGGCGTGTGGTGGCGGCGGTCCGCGATCTTGATGCCGAGGCGCGCGGCGGCGTCGAGGTTCTGAAACGCGCCGGCATCGAGACGCAGATCGGGCTCCTCGCCGAAGAGGCCGCCGCGCAAAACGCCCCGTTCCTCTTCACGAGACAGCAGACCGACCGCCCCTTCGTCGCGCTCAAGCTTGCCACCTCTATCGATGGCCGCATCGCGGATGCGGGGGGCCGCTCGCAGTGGATCTCGGGTCCCGAAGCACGCGATCACGTCCACTGGCTGCGCGCGGGGTTCGATGCGATCGCCGTCGGCGGCACGACAGCCTTGACCGACAACCCGCAACTCACCGCACGCGGACTCACGCCGCGCAAGCCGCCGGTGCGCATCGTGTTCGATCGCCGCGCAATGCTGAACCTCGGCGTGAGTCCGGTCCAGACGGCGCGGGAAGTACCGACGTGGGTGGTCGCGTCGCCCGAGGCGCCGATGGCCAACGTGTCGGTGCTCGAAGGCAACGGCGTGCGCGTCTTCCGCCCCGAAGCGCTCGCGCAAGCCTTTGCCCAGCTGCGGCTCGCCGGGATCCAGTCGTTGTTATGTGAGGGCGGGGGCGCGCTCGGCGCCAAACTTTTGACCGAAGGGCTGGTCGATCGCCTGTACTGGGTGCAGTCGCCCGTCTGGCTCGGAGAGGGCGCGGTGCCCGCTTTCCAAGGCATTCCAGCATCTCCGCTCGCCGACGCGCCACGCTGGGTGGTCGTGGAGCGCCGCCCCTTGGGCTCTGATACATTATTGGTCTTGGATCGACGGCTATGTTTACCGGAATCGTAGATGCGCTGGGCAGGATCGACGCGGTGCACGTGAACAACGGCGTCGAACTGCGCGTGAAGGCGTCCTATAAGGGCGTGAAGAAGGGCGAGAGTATCGCGGTCAATGGCGCCTGCCTCACCGTCGAAAAGGTCCTCAAAGGCGCCTTTACGGTGCACGCCGTGCAAACGACGCTCGGACGAACGTTGATCGGCGAGTGGAAAAAGGGCCGGAGCGTCAATCTGGAACGGGCGCTCAGGGCTGGCGACCGCTTCGGTGGGCATTTCGTGCAGGGCCACGTCGATGGCGTGGGTACCGTCGCAGGGGTCGCAGAAGTCGAGGACGCGATGCTCGTGGATATTCGCGTACCGCCCGAAGTCGAAGAAACGACGATCCTCCATGGGGCCATCACGGTGGACGGGGTGAGCCTGACCGTGAACGCGCTGGCGGAAGAGGGGATCGTGCAGGTGTCGCTCGTGCCCTTCACACGCGAGCACACGACGTTGGGGGGGCTCAGCAGCGGTGACCGGGTGCACGTCGAGGCCGACGTGCTGGGAAAATACGTGAGGCAGCTATGTCGTTCACAGCGGTAGAACAGGCAATCGCGGATATCCGCGCCGGCAAGCTCGTCATCGTGGCCGATGACGAGCGGCGCGAGAACGAAGGGGATTTGATCGGCGCCGCCGACAAGGTGACGGCCGAGATGATCAACTTCATGGCGACGCACGCCCGCGGGCTCATCTGCATGCCGCTCACACCCGAGCGCTGCCAGGCCCTCGGCCTGCCGCAGATGACCGAGCACAACAACGAATCGCACGAGACGGCGTTCACGATCAGCATCGATGCGGCGGCGCGCTTCGGGGTCACCACCGGCATCTCCGCCGCCGACCGCGCGGCGACGATCCGCGTCGCGATCGACCCCTCGACGGTTCCCAGCGACCTGCGCCGGCCCGGGCACGTCTTCCCGCTGCGCGCGCGGCCCGGCGGCGTGTTGCAGCGCGTCGGCCAGACCGAGGCGAGCATCGACCTGGCGCGGCTCGCCGGCCTGTATCCCGCCGGCGTGATCTGCGAGATCCTCAATCCCGACGGCTCGATGGCGCGCCGTCCCGATCTCGAGCGCTTCGCCAAGCAGCACGGCCTGACGTTCATCACCGTGGCGCAGCTCGTCGCCTACCGGCTGAAGCACGAACGCCTCGTGCATCGCGTCGCCGAGGCGCGCCTGCCGACACCCTTCGGCGAGTTCCGCATCATCGGCTACCGCAACGACGTCGATGCGGCGGAACATATCGCGCTCGTGTTCGGCGACGTCGCGGGCAAACAGCAGATGCTCGTCCGCATGCACTCCAAGTGCCTCACGGGTGACGTATTCGGCTCGGCGCGCTGCGATTGCGGCTGGCAGCTGCACAGCGCGATGCGGATGATCGGGGAAGCGGGCGCGGGCGTCGTGGTCTACCTCGACCAGGAAGGCCGGGGCATCGGGCTGCTCAACAAGCTCAAGGCGTACGAGCTGCAGGATCAGGGATCCGACACCGTCGAAGCGAACGAGAAGCTCGGCTTCAAGCCGGACCTCAGGAATTACGGGATCGGCGCGCAGATCCTGCTCGACCTCGGCCTATCCTCGATCCGTGTGCTGACGAACAATCCGATGAAGCTCATCGGCCTCGAAGGGTACGGGCTCGAGATCGTCGAGCGGCTGCCTATCGTGCCGGCGCCCTCGGACGAGAACCGGGCGTACCTCGACGTCAAGCGGGACAAGCTCGGCCACTTCCTCACCCACTGATCGTGCCACACAAAGCTCCCCCTCCTTCCGCTGCGCGCAGGTCCAATCGCCAGCGGCGCGTGGCGATCGTCGTCAGCCGGTTTCACGAGAACATCACCACCAAGCTCCTGGACGGCGCGCGCGAGGCGCTGCGCCGTGGCGGCATCCCCGACAGCAACGTCGAGGTCACCTGGGTGCCCGGGGCGTTCGAGCTGCCGGTCGTCGCCGAAGCCGCGGCGACCAGCGCGCGCTTCGATGCCATCGTCGCGCTGGGGTGCGTCATCCGCGGTGAGACGCCGCATTTCGAGTATGTCGCGGGCGAGGCGGCGCGCGGACTCGGCAACGTCGCGCTGGCGCACCGCATCGCGGTCGGGTTCGGCGTGCTGACGACAGAAAACGAGTCTCAGGCGTTGGCGCGGGTCAGCAAAGGTGCCGAGGCGGTGCAGGCGGCCCTCGAGACCGCCGACGCGCTCGAGAAGCTCGATGCAGCGCCCCGAGACTAAGGCCCGCGCGCGCGCCCTCCAGTTGCTGCATGCGTGGGAGCTGTCGGGCAGACCGACGATCGAGGCGGTCGTTGCCCGCGTCGCCGTGATCTACGGACGCGCGCCCAAGGGCTACGACCGCGGCGCCGATCTCGCCGCCAAGGCGATCGCGGGACTGCCGGAATTCGACGCCCGGATTGCGGGTGCGGCGGAGCATTGGCGGCTCGAGCGCGTCGGTGTCGTGGAACGCAACATCCTGCGTCTCGCGCTTGCCGAGCTGGATGAGGCGTCGACCCCGTCGCGGGTGGTGATCGACGAAGCGGTGAAGCTGGCGCACTGGTTCGCGGGCTCGCGCGCGCCCGCATTCATCAATGGCGTGCTCGACGCCGTCGCTCGGGAGACCGGCGCGCTGTGAGGATTTTGCTGGTCAACTGGAATGACCGCGAAAACCCGCACGCGGGTGGCGCCGAAACTCACTTGCACGAGTTGTTCGGCCGGATTGCGAGCTGGGGGCATGAGGTGCATCTCGTTGCGAGCGGCTGGCCCGGATGTGCGCCGCACGCTGTCGTGGATGGCATCCAGGTCACGCGCATCGGCGGGAGACATAGCTTTGCGGTACGGGGCCGCGGCGCGGTGCGTCGTGTCCTGCGCGAAAGGCCTTTCGACGTGGTCGTCGAGGACATCAACAAGGTTCCGCTTTTTCTTCCTACCCTGACTCGCCTGCCATTCGTGGCGATCGTGCCACATCTGTTCGGCACAACGGCATTCGCCGAGGCCAGCGTCCCGCTGGCGGCGATCGTCTGGGCCGCCGAGGTGCCGATCCCGTGGGTCTACAAACGGGCCGGATTTCACGCCATTTCCGAGAGCACCGGGGATGATCTGGTCCGGCGCGGCGTCCCGCGCGAGCGGGTTGTGGTGATCCATCCGGGGGTCGATGCGCGGCGCTACGCGCCCGATCCCGCGACGCCGCGCGCCGCCCAGCCTACATTTCTGTACCTCGGTCGACTGAAGCGTTATAAAGGAGTGGAATTTGCGCTGCGTGCGCTGGCCGCCGCGCGCCAGTCACGCCCCGACATCACGCTCGACATCTGCGGGCAGGGCGATGACCGGCCGCGCCTCGAGCGTTTAGCCGTCGAGCTCGGGCTCGGTGACGCCGCCCGATTCCTCGGCTTCGTGGTGGAAGAGGAGAAGCAGCGGCTGTTGCGCCGGGCGTGGGCGGTCGTCTTCCCGAGCCCCAAGGAAGGGTGGGGGATCACGAACGTCGAGGCGGCGGCGAGTGGCACGCCGGCGCTGGCGTCGGACAGCCCCGGCCTCAGGGAATCGGTCCAGAATCGGGTCACGGGGTATCTGGTGCCGCACGGAGACTGGCGAGCGCTGGCGGATCGCATGCTGGCGCTGGCGGCCGACCCGGCGCTGGTGGAGCGGCTCGGCCGGGCCGCTCGCGCGTTTGCCGAGGGGTTGTCGTGGGACTCCGCCGCGCGCGCTACGCTGGAGCATATCGAGCAGATTATCGCCGAACACGAAAGGAAGAGCTGAGGAATGCGAATCACGATCACCGCCCGTCATGCTGAGATCGACGAAGATTTGCGCGCGCTCGCAAAGGAGTTGGTCGAAAAGGTGGTGAAGCTGGCGCGGCGCCCGCATCACGCGCAGGTGATCTTCACCGAAGATCACGGCGAAGCGGGCGTCGAGATCGCGGTCCACGTGCCCCGGGGACGGGTGCACGTGGCGAGGTCGCTGGCACCCGACCACCGCACGGCGCTCGACGCCGCGATCGCGCGTGTGAAGCGCCAGCTGCTCGACGAGAAGGAGACGCCGCGCGAGCGCCGCGCGACTCGGGCGTCGCGGGTCCCCGGTACCCGGTGAACGGCCCCCCCTCCCAGCCCCCCGCCACGCCGCCGGCGGCGACGCCGACGCCGCGGCTCAAGGTCGGCGACCTGCTCGCCCGCAAGGGCGAGCTGCTGCAGCTCGAGCTGCTGACGGCGGAGGTGGGCCTCGAGCGGGAGATTCGCTCTCCCGAAGCGTCGAGCCCCGGTCTCGTGCTCGCGGGCTACACGGCGCGCTTCGTCGGCACTGACCGGATTCACATTCTCGGCGAGACCGAGATCACCTACCTCGCGTCGCTCGACGCGAAAGCGCGCAGCAAGACCATTCAGACGTTTCTCTCCTACGAGCTGCCGTGCGTGATCATCACCAAGGGACAGGAGGCGCCCGAAGAACTTCTCGTGCTGGCCCGCGACAAGGGCGTCCCGGTGATCCGCACCCGGCTCAAGACCGCGGAGTTTTACCACCGGCTCAAGCCGTTTCTCGACGACGCGTTCGCGCCGCGGACGACGGTGCACGGCTCGCTCGCCGACGTGTTCGGCGTGGGACTCCTATTCCGCGGGCGCTCCGGAATCGGCAAGAGCGAATGCGTCCTCGATCTCGTCGAACGGGGTCACCGGCTGGTGGCCGACGATGTCGTCCACGTCACGCGCCGCGGCCACGACGTGCTGATCGGCCGCGGGCACGAGATCTCCCGGCATTACATGGAAATCCGCGGCGTCGGGTTGATCGACATCAACGCGCTGTTCGGGATCCGGTCGGTGCGCCAGCAGAAGCGGATCGAAGTCGTGGTGCAGCTCGAAGATTGGGACAACACGCGCGAGTACGATCGCACCGGTCTCGATCAGCAGCGCACCGCGCTGCTCGACGTCGAGCTCCCGCTCGTGACCGTGCCGCTGAACCCCGGCAAGAATCTCACGGTCATCTGCGAGGTCGTCGCGATGACGCACCTGTTGCGCTACAGCGGTGTCGACTCGGCGACCGCGTTCAACGAACGCTTGATTCGCCGCATGCGGGAGAAGGGCGGGGTCCAGCACTACCTGGAGGAAGACTATGAGTGAGCTCCGCGGCGTCATCGTGTCGCACGCCGCGGTCGCGCAGGCGCTCGTCTCGGCGGTCACGGCGATCACCGGTATCGAAGGCGTGCTCACACCGGTCTCCAATGACGGATGCGGTACGGAAGCGCTCGGCCAGCGGTTGCGCGAGGCGGTGGGCACGGGGCCCGCGGTCCTGTTCGTCGATCTCCCCGGTGGCTCGTGTTTCACGAGCTCCGCGCGCTACGCCAAGCAGGGGGGAGCGGACATCGCCGTCGTGACCGGCGTCAACCTCGCCATGCTGCTCGATTTCGTCTTCCATCGCGACATCCAGCCGGCGGACGCCGCGCGCCGAGCCGTCGATGCCGGCGCCAAGGCCATCCGCGTCACGTCGTCATGACCCTCGCGCTGTACCGCATCGATGACCGCCTGATCCACGGCCAGGTCGTAGTGGGGTGGGGGCAGCCACTCGACGTCGCGTTCATCGTGCTCGTCGACGACGAGGTGAGCAGCAGCGACTGGGAGCAGGACCTCTACCGGATGGGGGTGCCGGCGCAGATCGAGGTGATCTTTGCGTCGGTGGAGCAGGCGGCGTCGCTGCTGCCCGCATGGGAGGCGGACCCGCGCGTCGGGTTCCTGCTCGTGGGCGACATCGATACCGCCGTCGCGCTCGCCGCCCGGGTGCCGCAGCTGAAGCGATTCAACGTGGGTGGCGTGCACCATCGCACCGGCCGCAAAGAGCGGCTCCGCTTTGTGTACCTGACCGATGACGAGGCGGCGAAGCTGCGCCAGCTCGCCGCGCGCGGCGTCGATGTCACCGCCCAGGACGTGCCGACGGCGCGCGCCGTCCCCGTCACGGAGTTCACATGAACCTCCCCATCGAGCTCCTGATCGCGCTCCTCGTCTGGGGCACGCTCGTCGGTGTGGATCTCGTCAGTCTGCCGCAGATGATGATCGCGCGCCCCCTCGTGGCCGGCACGGTCGCCGGGGCGATCCTCGGCGATATCCCGACGGGCCTCAAGCTCGGCGTCGTCTTCGAGCTGTTGCAGTACGACATCCTGCCGGTCGGCGCAGTCCGCTATCCGGAGTACGGGCCGGCGACCGTCGCCGCCGTCGCGACGGCGCACGCGTCCGCCGGGGTTCTGGGGCTCGGTCTCGGCGCGCTCGTCGGGCTGGTTACCGGGCTGTTCGGCGGCGTCACCATCAATGTTTTGCGCCGCGTGAATTCGCGGATCGTGCACGCTGCCGCCGCGCGGCTCGAATCGGGAGACCCCGCTGCGCTGGTGCGCGTGCACGTGGGCGGACTGCTGCGCGACGCGCTGCGCGCGGCACTCGTCACTATTGTCGGCCTCGTGCTCGCGTGGCTGGCGCGGCCACTGCTCGCTGGTGCGCTGTCGCCGCGGGGCGCGCTGTTGCTGGCGGTCGCCGCCGTGGCAGCGGCGGTGGCGGCCGGCTCCGCCGGGACGCTTCGGCTCGTCGGACGGGGACCCAATCTCGCGTGGTTCGCCGCTGGATTGGGCGGCGGAGTCGCGGCGGCGATATGGCTGCGGTGAAGCGGCGCCCCTCGCTCGCCGCGGCGTTGCTACGGCTGTTCGCCGTGCAGGGCTCGTACAATTACGAGCGCTTGCTCGGCGTGGGCGTCGGCGTCGCCGAAGAACCACTGCTGCGCGATCTGGACGATGGCAAGTACCGTCCCGCGGTCGCGCGCGGGGCGCACTTCTTCAACGCGCATCCGTATCTCGTCGGTCTGGCGATCGGCGCCGCCGCCCGCGCCGAGCACGACGGGGCCGCGCCCGACCAGATCGAGCGCATGCGCGAAGCGCTGTGCGGGCCGCTCGGGTCGCTCGGCGACCGCCTTGTCTGGGCAGGATGGCTGCCGCTGCTCTCGGGCCTGGCGCTCGCGGCCGTCGCGCTGGGCGGTGGCTGGATCGCCGTCGGGGCCTTCCTGCTCGTCTACAACATCGGCCATGTCGCCCTGCGCTGGTGGGCGTTGCAGGCCGGATGGACGCACGGCACGCGCGTCAGCGTGGCGCTGCACCACCCCGTGTTGCAGAAGGCCGGCGCACTGCTCGGCCCCGCCATGGCGTTCGCGGTCGGGGCGGCGCTGCCGCTCTCAGCGAGCCTGCTGGCGGTGCCGTTCCCGCGCTGGGCGCAATGGGCCGTGCTGCTCACGGCGGGCGCGTGTTTCGTGTTGCTCCGTTGGCGCGGCGACCGCGTCAACGGGTTACGGCTGGGGCTCGGCATCTCGGCGCTGGCCCTCGTGGTCGGGTTGCTATGGCAATGATCGAGCGCGACGCACAAATCGTGAATCCGCTCGGCATGCACGTCCGGCCGGGGGCGGAGTTCGTCAAGGTGGCGAACACGTTCAAGGCGGCCGTCGAGGTGCACAAAGACGGCGCCGTCGTGAACGGCAAAAGCATCCTCGGCATGATGACCCTGGCCGCGGAGTGCGGCTCGGCGATTCGGATCAGGACCGACGGGGACGACGCCGAGCAGGCGATGGAGGCGTTGTGCGCGCTGGTGGCCGCGGGCTTTAATGAGATGCATTTGAAGGCCAAGGAAAAGGAAGACGCGTGATTCCCGGCGACCGCCTGCTCAAGGGCATCGGGGTGTCGCCGGGCATCGCGATGGGGCCGACCGTGACGGTGCGCTGGGCCCTGCCGGAGGTCCCGCACCGCGTCGTGCCACGGACGCAGGTTGAGAAGGAGATTCGCCGCCTCCGCGCCGCGCTCAAGGACGTGCGCGGCCAGCTCACCGAGCTGCGGGCCCGGGCTGAAGACCGCGCCGGGGCAGACGAGGCCCGGATTTTCGATGCGCAGGTGCTGATGCTGGAGGATAGGGACTTCATCAGCGGCGTCGCCGCGCTGATTCGCGAAAACCACTTCACCGCCGAAAAGGCGTTCGAGTTCAAGACGCTCGAGGTGCGCGATCTCTGGACCGCGGCCGCCAATCCCCAGCTCAAGGAGCGGCTCGCCGATCTGACCGGCGTGGCGATCCGCGTCATCCAGCACCTCATGCACAAGAGCGGCGGCGCGGATGTGTGGGAAAGCCTGAAGGAACCGTCGATTCTCGTCGCGCGCGAGCTGTCGCCCGGACTGACCGTGCAGCTCGACCGCGCCCACGTGGTCGGCTTGATCAGCGAGGAAGGGACGCGCACGTCGCATGCCGCCATCCTCGCCCACTCGATTGGCATCCCGGCGATCTTCGGCCTGCGCGGCGCCGTTGCGCGCATTCGTCAGGGAAGCAGGGCGATTCTCGACGGCACGCGGGGCACGGTGTTGCTCGATCCGACGCCGGCCGAGATCGAGGAGGCGCAGCGGACGGACACGCGGCGTCGCGAGCTGGCCACGCATCTCGAAGAAGCGGTCGCCCAGGAGTCCGTCACCGTCGACGGCATCCATATCGCGCTGCGTGGGAACGTGGACCTCCCGGACGAGGTCACGGCGGCGGTCGCTCATGGCGCCGAAGGCGTCGGGCTGCTGCGGACCGAGTTCCTCATCACGAGCCACCACGAACTTCCGACCGAGGACGAGCAGGCGAAATACTTCCGGCACGTCGGCGAGGCGTTCGCCGGGCATCCCGTGGTCGTACGGACCTACGATCTCGGCGGCGACAAATTCCCCGCGCCCTTCCGCAGCCCCGCCGAAGCGAATCCGTTCCTGGGCTGGCGAGCGATCCGGGTCTGTCTCGACGAGCCGGAGATGTTCCGGGTGCAGATCCGGGCCGTGCTGCGCGCGGCCGTCACGGCCAAGCTGCATCTCATGATCCCGCTGGTGACGCGGCTCGACGAAGTCGAGCGCACCCGCGAGATGATGCATGAAGAGGCCGCCCGTCTCGAGAAGAGCGGCATCCCCGCTGCCAAGACGGTGCCCCTGGGCGTCATGGTCGAGACGCCGGCCGCCGCCGTGATGGCGGACCGGTTTGCCGAGGTGAGCGACTTTCTCAGTGTGGGAACCAACGATCTCACGCAGTACACCCTGGTCGTGGATCGCGGGAATGCCCGTCTGGCGGACCGTTTTACGCCGCATGATCCGAGCGTTCTGCGCCTGCTCAAACTCGTTGCAGAAGCGGCGCGCGCCGCTGGCAAACCGGCCAGCGTCTGTGGCGAAATGGCCTCGGAACCGCTCTCGGCATTCCTCTTGCTAGGGCTCGGGTACGACACGCTCTCTGTCGGGCCGCCGGCGTTGCCGTTCATCAAGTGGCTGATCCGGCAGGTGACCACGGCGCAGGCGCGTGCCGCGGCCGATGCCGCGCTTGCCGCACGCTCCGCGGAGCTTGCGCTCGACATCTTGCGATTTGCACTCGCCGAAGCGGTGGATCTCACGCTGCTCGATCCAGACGCGCGGTTGCCCGCCGGACGGCGCTCCGGTAGCTTGAAACTCTAAGGACCAAAACATGCCAACTCATCGCCACGTATTCACTTCCGAGTCGGTTACGGAAGGGCATCCCGACAAGATCGCGGATCAGATCTCCGACGCGGTGCTCGACGCCATTCTGGTCGAAGATCCGAATGCGCGCGTGGCCTGCGAAACGCTGGTCACGACCGGCATGGCCATCATCGCAGGGGAGATCACGACATCGACGTACGTCCACATTCCGGACATCGTGCGCGGCACGATCACGTCGATCGGCTACACCGATGCCAACTTCGGCTTCGATGCCCAGACGTGCGCGGTCCTGACGACGATCGATCGCCAATCCACCGACATCGCCATGGGCGTGGACACGGGTGGGGCGGGCGATCAAGGCATGATGTTCGGCTACGCCACCGACGAAACGCCGTCGCTGATGCCGCTGCCGATCGTCGTCGCGCATCGCCTCGCTGAGCGGCTGGCGGCCGTGCGCAAGAGCGGGGAGTTGCCCTGGCTCCGCCCGGATGGGAAGACGCAGGTCAGCGTGCTGTACGAGGGCTCAAAGCCCGTTGGTATCGACACCGTCGTCGTGTCCGCGCAGCACTCGGACATGATCGACAACGCGCAGCTGCGATCAGGTATTATCGCCCACGTGATCCGGCCGGTCGTGCGCGAGGCGGGCTTCGAGGTCAGCGACAAGCACGTGCTCGTGAATCCCACCGGCCGGTTCGTCGTGGGTGGACCGCAGGGCGACGCCGGGCTCACCGGCCGCAAGATCATCGTCGACAGCTACGGTGGCATGGCGCGGCACGGCGGTGGCGCGTTCAGCGGCAAGGATCCGTCGAAAGTCGATCGCTCTGCCACGTACGCGATGCGGTGGGTGGCGAAGAACATCGTCGCGGCGGGGCTGGCGAAGCGGTGCGAGACACAAGTCGCCTATGCGATCGGCGTCGCGGAGCCCGTTTCGGTCATGGTCGACACGTTCGGCACGGGCACCATTCCTCAGGACGCCCTCGAATCGGCCGTCCGCGAGGTCTTTGATCTGACGCCCGCCGGCATCATCCAGGCGCTCAATCTGCGCAATCCTATCTATCGGCCCACCGCTGCCTACGGCCACTTCGGCCGCTCGCCGGAAAAGCGTCGCGTCGGAGCTGGCGAAACAGGCGAGCGTGATGTGGAGCTATTCACCTGGGAGCACGTCGATCGCGTCGAAGAGCTGAAAGTCGCCGCCGAGCGGGCGTCCCGTACATCCCGGAAGGCCAATGTCTGAGACGGCGACGAAGGGCGGAGCAGGGGCGAAAGCGACCAACGACATCAAGGACATTCGGTTGGCCGACGAAGGCCGGCGGCGCACCGAGTGGGCCGAGCGGTCCATGCCGGTGTTACGGCAGCTGCGCGAGCGGTTCACACGGGAGCGGCCGCTGGCGGGGAAGCGGCTCGCGGCGTGCCTGCACGTCACCACGGAAACGGCGAATCTTGCCGTCACCCTCCAGGCCGGTGGCGCCGACGTGGCACTCTGCGCGTCGAATCCGCTGTCCACGCAGGACGACGTCGCCGCGCATCTCGTCAAGGATCACGGGATCAAGGTCTTCGCGATCAAGGGCGAGGATCACGCGACGTACTACGAGCACATTCGTGCCGCGCTCGCGCATCGCGCCGACATCACGATGGACGACGGCGCCGATCTCGTCAGCGCGCTGCACATGATCGCCTTGAATCGTCTCGACGACCTGGCGCCTCCGGTGCGCAAATGGGTCGAGACCCTCTCCGGGGCCGACCGCAAGGCGCTGGTCGCCGGTGTGATCGGATCTACGGAAGAGACCACCACCGGTGTGATTCGCCTCAAGGCGATGGCGAAGGACGGCGTGCTCCAGTTTCCCGTCATCGCCGTCAACGACTCGCAAACGAAGCATCTGTTCGACAACCGCTACGGCACAGGCCAGTCCACGTTGGACGGGATCATCCGGGCCACCAACCTGCTGATCGCCGGGAGCACGGTCGTCGTGGCGGGGTATGGCTGGTGCGGTCGCGGATTCGCGCTGCGGGCGCGCGGCGCGGGCGCCAACGTGCTGGTGACTGAGATCGACCCGATGAAGGCGCTCGAGGCACAGATGGAGGGCTATCGGGTCATGCCGATGGAAGAAGCGGCGCCGATCGGTGACTTGTTTGTGACGTTGACCGGCAACGTCGAGGTCCTCAGGGTTGAACACATGCGCGCGATGAAAGACGGCGCCGTGGTCGCAAACTCGGGGCACTTCAACGTGGAAATCGATCTCGAGGGCTTGAAGAAGGTCGCCAAAGGACCCGTCGCCGTGCGCGAGTTCGTCGAGGAGTTCCAGCTCGACGGCAAGAAGCTCTTCGTCCTCGGCGAAGGCCGCCTGATCAACCTGGCCGCCGCGGAGGGACATCCGGCGAGCGTGATGGACATGTCGTTCGCGAACCAGGCGCTCGCCGCCGAGTTCGTCGTCGACAACGCCAAGAAATTGACGAAGGACGTGCACCGCATCCCGGTCGAGCTCGATCAGGAGATCGCGCGCCTCAAGCTGCAGGCGATGGGCGTAACGATCGACACCCTCACCCCGGCGCAGCGCAAGTATCTCGCCTCCTGGGATATGGGGACCTGATGGCCGGCTCGGGGGGAGCCATGCTGCAGGTTCGGGTAGCTCACCTCGGGCTGGATCGCACGACGAACACGCCGGTCGTGATTCTGCAGGAGAACGACGGACAGCGGGTGCTGCCGATCTGGATCGGACCGGCCGAAGCCAGCGCGATCGCGATGGAGCTCGCCGGCGTCAAGTTCTCCCGCCCGCTGACGCACGATCTCCTGAAGCAGGTGATCGTCGGATTGGGCGCGGAGCTGCGGAAGGTGATCATCACACAGGTGAAGGACAACACTTACTTCGCCGAGCTGCACATCTACCGCGGCGATACGGTGATCCAGATCGACGCGCGCCCGTCCGACTCGATTGCGCTGGCGCTCCGCCTCAAGGCGCCGATCATGACGAGCGAGACGCTGCTCGAGCTGACCTCGGTCGACACGAGCGAGGGCACCATTCAACCCGGCGGCACCGGTGCGGGAGGCTCTCCGCTCGACGCCGACACGCTGAAGTCGTACCTCCAGAACCTCGATCCTGAAGATTTCGGCAAGTTTACGCCGTAGCCTGGTCCTCGGGCTCGGCGCCTTCTCGTCTCTGGCCGCGCAGCAACCGGTCAGCGTGAGCGGGCGCGTGCTGCTGGGACGAGGCCGCGACACCGTTCCCCTGGCGAAGGCCACCGTCGTCCTGCACCACGTGACGGGTCAGGATGCCGGGCCCGTCGATTCGGGCCCGAGCGACGCGCGCGGCCGCTATCGCTTCGAGCTGCGAAATCCGGACAGCAGCGGGGCCTACGTCGTCAGCGTCTGGTACGACAGCCTCGCCTACGTCTCCGCGCCGGTCATGGCCGGCGGCCGTCCCCTCGTGCATGTCGACGACATCGTCGCCTTTGCGACCTCGGTCGACTCGCCGCCGATTCACCTGGCGCGGCGGCTGGCGACCGTGGCGCGCCCGAGCGACGCCGGGACGCGCGAAGTACTCGAAATCCTGGAGCTCGAGAACCGGGGCGGAACGACGCGCGTGACGCGGGACACGTTACGCCCCACGTGGGCCGGACGCGTCCCGGATCGCACGGGACAGTTCCGCGGCGGGGAGGGCGATATCTCGCCCGAGGCGATCCGGTTTCGCCATGACAGCGTCCTCGTGTTCGCGCCGATCGGCCCCGGGCAGCCGAAGCAGCTCAGCTATGCCTACTCGGTGGCCGCCGGGACGCGCACCTTTGTCCTCCCGATCGATCAACCCACCGCCGAAGTCAACCTGCTCGTCGAAGACACGACAGCGACGGTCCGCGCGCCCCATCTCGAGTCACGCGGCACGCAGGCGATCGAGCAGCGGCACTTCGCCGCGTACAGCGCCGGGCCGCTCGCACCGGGCGATCGCGTCGAGATCGAGTTGCCGGCGGGAAAATTTCATCCGCAGCTGTTGCTGCCGTATGTCATCGCGCTGCTGGCGGCAGGCATGTTGGTCGCGCTCGTGTGGGCATTGCGCCGGCGACCGGCAGCACCTAGACTCAGCGCGTAGTTCATTGCGAACGCGGATACGGAAGCCGGTGAGAATCCGGCGCGGCCCCGCCACTGTAACGGGCAATGATGTGATCGGCTCAATGCCACTGGGGTAACCCGGGAAGGCGAGCTGGATCGCCCGGAGCCAGGAGACGTCTTCGTTCGCGCCACCAGTCGGTTCCCTCGCGGGAGGGATGGTGCTACGCAGACTTCTCGTCATCGTTGTTTTTCTTGCCGGTTGCCGGCCGTCCGGCCGTCCGGCCGTCGGGCCGTCACAGCGAATCGTTTCGCTCCTCCCCTCATTCACGGAAATCCTGTTCGCCATCGGCGCGGGTGATCGCGTCGTCGGCCGCACGCAGTGGTGCGACTACCCGCCTGCCGCGCTCGCCGTGCCGAGCGTGGGGGAGGGACTGCCGCCCAACATCGAGGCGGTGGCGGCCCGGCATCCGGACCTCGTCGTGCTTTACAACGCCGGTGCCAACGTGGTGGCGGCGCAGCAGCTCGAGCGGATCGGCATCCGCACCGTCCTGCTCGATCTCAACCGCCTCGAAGATCTCGGCCCCGCGACGCGGACGCTCGGCCGCCTGACGGGACTCGAGCAGCGCGCCGAATCGGTTGCGCTCGCGATGGATAGTCTCCTCCTCCACCAACCTCCTCCAACCTCCACCACCCTCGCTTTTGTCGTCTGGGACAATCCGCCCATCATCATCGGGCACGGCAGCTATCTCGATCAGCTGGCGAGCAGCGCGGGGGCGCGCAACGTCTTCAGCGACGTCGCGGCGCCGTCGGCCCAGGTGTCGCTGGAGACGATCGTCGCCCGCGATCCGCAGTGGATTGCCGTGCTCTCGGATTCCGGGACCGCGCCGGCATTCGCCAAACGCCGGGAATGGCGCGCGGTGCGGGCGGTCCGCGAGGGGCACTTCCTGCTGCTACCGGGCTCGCTGTTCGGCCGGCCCGGGCCGCGCTCGGCCGAGGCGATTCGTGAATTGCGCGAACGGCTCGGGCTATGAAATGGTCGGTGCTGGTGGCCCTGGCGATGCTCGCGCTGATCACCAGCGTGGTCCTCGGTCCCGCGGCCGTGCCGCTCGCTGAACTGCTGCATTCCGATATCGTCTGGAACCTGCGCGTGCCGCGGGCGCTGCTCGCGTTTCTCGTGGGCGGGTCGCTGGGCGTCGCAGGCGCCAGTCTGCAGGCGCTGGTCCGCAATCCTCTCGCTGATCCGTTCCTCCTGGGATTGTCCGGTGGCGCAGGGTTGGGGGCCGTCCTGGCGATCGCCCTCCATCTTCCCGGACCCTGGGCACTGCCGATCGCGGCGTTCGTCGGCGCGCTCGCGGCACTGGGGCTCGTCTACCGCCTGGGGCTGATCGGTGGCGCGGCACTCGATCCGCGGATTCTGCTGCTCGGCGGCGTCGCGATCGGCGCGTTTGCCGCCGCGATCACGACCGCGATCGTCTCGCTCGCCGACGCCGCAGAGCTGCGGAACGCGTTTCTCTGGCTCTGGGGCGGGCTCTCCGGGGCGTCGTGGGATTCGGTACTGCTCGTCCTGCTGTACATCCCGATTCCGCTGGCGGTGCTGCTCGCCGCCTCGCGTCCGCTCGACCTCCTGGCACTGGGTGAAGAATCGGCCGGCTACCTCGGCGCCGACGTCGAAACGGTGAAGCGTCGCGTCTACCTCGCCGCCTCGTTGCTCACCGCGGCTGCCGTGGCGGTCTCCGGAGTGATCGGGTTCGTCGGTCTCGTCGTGCCGCATCTCGCCCGCCTCACCTGGGGCCATCGCCATCGTGCGCTGCTGCCCGCCGCGTTCCTGGGCGGCGGTGCGCTGCTCGCCTTTGCCGACACGCTGGCACGCACCGCCGTCGCACCGCGCGAGCTGCCGGTCGGCGTCGTCACGGCGCTGATTGGCGTGCCGGTCTTTGCATTCCTGCTGCGCCGTTGGACGATTGCGTGATGCTGCAACTCGAGAACGTTCGCTATCGCTATTCGGGCGCGCCGCGCGACGCGCTGACGGATGTTTCACTGTCGGTTGGCCCGCGCGAATTCCACGCGGTGCTCG
>Ga0193723_1000244_pt1 | contig 20307 bp, 24 predicted proteins | sample H2m2metaG_FD_143042 | JGI IMG/M metagenome (GOLD analysis project Ga0193723, IMG submission 143042) | Soil microbial communities from a riparian zone of the East river system, Colorado, United States - H2m2 | ecosystem: Environmental > Terrestrial > Soil > Riparian zone | place: USA: East River...
CTGTCCACCCCGGGGCGTGGCGCCGGGGTCAACCCACCCGAAGAGGTGTCCGACTCGGAGACGGTGCGCGTGGCACTCACGTCCGGGATCAAGGCCAAGGCGGAGGTCGAGACCCAGCCGTCGCGCGTGACGTGCACCCAGCGGTCGTCCTGGCCGACCTTCTTGAGTCCGAAGCCTTCGGCGAGTTTCGCAACGAGGGCGCCCCCCGCCGAGGAGCGGAGGTTCTCGTCCGGCGCGCGCGTGACGGCGAGGTCGAACTCGGGGCGCGGGCTCGGGCCCACCGACGTCGCGAAGATGTAGCCCTCGAGCGTCACCTGCGTCCACGTGCCGCGCGTGGCGCCGCCCGCGACGATGGCGCCGCGCGCGAGCCGCGCGAGCCGCCGCCCGTCGGGTTCCTGATAGAACCACTCGCCGTCGTTGGTGACGCGATAACGCGCGGGGCCTTGCGCCCATGCGGGCGGCCCCGGGAGGAGAAACCCGAGCGCAACTGGTAGGGCGTGAACGATCCGGCTAACTTGCATCCCCTTCAATATGACAACGAGCCGCGGCGGGCGCACCCCGGTCGTCCTCATCGTGCTCGACGGCTGGGGCTTTCGCGCTGCGCGCGAGGGCAACGCCGTCGAGCTGGGGCGTACGCCCACGTGGCACGGGCTCTGGGAGCGCGCGCCGCGCACGCTGCTCGACGCCTCGGGACTTCCCGTCGGCCTGCCCGAGGGACAGATGGGCAACAGCGAGGTCGGCCACCTGAACCTGGGCGCCGGCCGCGTCGTCGCGCAGGACATCGTGCGCCTCTCGCTGTCGATCAAGGCGGGTGAGTTCTTCCAGATCCCCGCGCTCGTCGATCTGTGCGCCACCGTGCGCAAGTCGGGCGGCACGCTGCACCTCATGGGCCTCATCGGCGACGGCGGCGTCCACGCGCTCGACGAGCACCTGCTCGGCGCAGTGGAATTGGGCCGGCGGGCCGGTGTCCCCGTCGCGATCCACGCCTGGCTCGACGGTCGGGATACGATGCCGACGTCGGGGCTGGGATTCATGGAGGAGCTCCTGCGGAACATGCGCGGCGCCGCCGTCTCGACCGTCGTCGGCCGTTACTACGCGATGGATCGGGACAAAAGGTGGGACCGCACCAAGCTTGCCTACGACGCGATGGTGAAGGGTGTCGGTGCCGTGGTGCCCGATCCCATCACCGCGCTCAAGCGAGCGTACGAGGCGGGCGAGACCGACGAGTTCGTGAAGCCGCGCGTGATCGCGAACGCGCCGCGCATCAAGCCGGGCGACGGGATCTTTTGCTTCAACTTCCGCGCCGACCGCATGCGCCAGATCGTGCGGGCGCTCGCCTGGCCGGGGTTTGACGGTTTCGACGTGAAGGATCGGCCGGCGGTCTCGCTCGTCACGATGACCCAGTACGATGCGACGTTTCCCTTCCCCGTCGCGTTCGGGCCGATGGTCTTGTCGCGCATCGTCGCCGAGGTCCTGGCGGAGCGCGGCAAGACGATGTTCCGCACCGCCGAGACCGAGAAGTACGCGCACGTCACCTACTTCTTCAACGGCGGGATCGAGCCTCCCTACAAAGGGGAAGAGCGGCTCCTCGTGCCGTCGCAGAAAGTGGCGACGTACGACCTGGCGCCGGAGATGAGCGCTGCCGGCGTGACCGACGTCCTCTGCAACGCGATCGAAGGGAAGCAGCACGACTTCATCCTCTGCAACTACGCCAACGGGGATATGGTGGGACACTCCGGGGTACTAGCTGCCGCGGTCAAGGCGGTCGAGACGGTCGATGAATGTCTGGCGCGAGTGCTCACGGCCGCGGACAAAGGCGGCGCGACGCTGCTCGTCACGGCGGACCACGGCAACTGCGAGCTGATGATCGACCCCGCGACGGGGGGCCCGCACACCGCGCACACGACGAACCCCGTGCCCTTTGTCCTGGTGGGGAAGGACGCCCGCGGCCCCCTGCGCGCGGGCGGCTCGCTTCGGGACGTCGGACCAACGATCTTGCACTTGCTCGGCATCGAGCCCCCGGCGGAGATGACCGGGCGGGACTTAAGGGAGACTGACTAATGAGGCAGGCGGTTCGGCGGTTCGGCGGTTCGGTGATTCGGAACGTGGCAGGATTCGCGGTGTTGCTAACCGCCTATCCGCCTAACCGGCTAGCCGCCCAAGTCGGCCACGACCCCTCCCACTCGCCCTTCCGGGACATCCAGCTCGGCGCCGGCCCCGTGTTCTTCGCGGGTCACCTGAGCGGCGACCGGGGACGCGGTGACGCCGGGCCGTCCAACGGCCTCGGCATCGGCGTCCGCTACGAGCTGGGGTTGGGGCGGGCGACGCTGGTGCAGTTCAGCGGCGCGTACCTGAAGGCCGACCGCTTCATCCGCGACCCGTCGGTCGACGACACGGCGGCGACGCGGCGCACCGGGCCGTTCGACACGGAAATCCTGCTCACCGAAGTCGCGTTGCAGCTGCGCTTGACGGGCGGCAAGGCGTGGCACGGCTTCGCCCCGTACATCGGGACCGGTCTGGGAATGGCTTTCCCGCTGAGCGCGCCCGGTGACACGACGCTGAGCGGCTACAAGTTCCGCACGAAGTTCACGATCAGCGCTGCCACCGGATTGCGTTGGCACGCGTCGCGCAAACTCACCGTACAGCTCGACACGCGCATGCTCTTCTGGCGCCTGAGCTATCCGATCTCGTTCCGCACGGCCGCGCCCGACGGCACCCGCGTCATCTCAGTCCTCGATCCGCTGCACGAGTGGACGGCGCATCCCTGGGTGAGCCTCGGCGTCGGATGGAATTTCTAGGCGAGGGGTTCCGGCGCGCCCTCGCGCTGCTCCTCTCGGGTGATGCGGAAGTCTTCGGCATCACCCTGCTCACTCTGAAGATCGCCGTCGTCGCCACCGTGATCGCGTGCGGCGTCGGGCTCCCCCTCGGGTACCTCCTCGCGACGCGCCGTTTCTGGGGACGGCGCGCTGCGCTCACCGCCGTCAACACGGCGCTCGCCTTTCCCACGGTCGTCGTGGGCCTGCTGCTCTTCGGTCTGCTGTCGCGGCACGGTCCGTTGGGCGGCCTCGGGTGGCTCTACACGTGGCAGGCGATCGTCGTCGGCGACGTGCTGCTCGCGCTCCCGATCGCCGCCGCGCTCTCCGCCGCCGCCGTCCAGGGCGTCGATCCCCGCGTGCGCCGCACCGCCGAAACGCTGGGCGCGGGACGTTGGCTCACGGCGTGGACCGTGGCGCGCGAGGCGCGTTTCGCGCTGGCCGCCGTGATTACTGCCGCTTTCGGCCAGGTCGTCGCCGAAATCGGCGCCGCGATGATGCTGGGCGGTAATATCCGCGGCTCGACCCGCACCCTCACGACGGCCGTCGCGCTGTACGCCGCGCAGGGCGATTTCGGCCTCGCCGTCGCCCTGGGCCTCGTCCTGATCGCGATTGCGCTCCTCGTGAACGTCACGTTGCAGGTGCTCCAAGGTCGAGGCGGTGGTTGAGCTGCGCGGCGTGCGCCACCGCTATGACGGGCGCCTCGTGCTGGATCTCGAACACTTCGCGGTGCCCGCGGGCGCCATGCTCGCGGTCGTCGGACACAACGGCGCCGGCAAGAGTACCCTGCTCCGGCTGCTGGCGCTGCTCGAAGCCCCCACCGAAGGCTCGGTGCTGTGGGACGGTAAGCCGGTGCCGCGCCGCGCGCCGACGGCCCTGCGCCGACGAGTCACGCTCGTCGAGCAGCGGCCCGTCCTGCTGCGCGGCACGGTGCTCGAAAACATTGGATTCGGGCTGCGGGTCCGCGGCATCAGTCGCGCGGATGTCTACAAGCGGACGGCCGAGGTCGCCGATCAACTCGGGCTCCTGTCCCTCCTCGAACGGCACCGCACCGAGCTGTCCGATGGCGAGGTGCAGCGGGTCGCCGTGGCGCGCGCGTTGGCGGTTCGGCCCGACGTGCTGCTCCTCGACGAACCGGCCAGCTCCGCCGACCGCGCCGCCGCGGGCGCGATGTACCGTACCCTCGCAGCCGAGCGCAAGACACGGCCCCTCACGATCTGCATCGCGTCGCACCAGCTCGAGGATGCCTACCGCTGGGCCGACGACATCCGTGCCCTCGCCGACGGTCGGCTCTCGCCGGTGACGCCGGAGAACCTGTTCCGCGTCGACCTCGCGCCGGCCGGCACGGACACGATGTCCGCGCGGGTTGGCGCGATTGAGATCCTGGTGACCACCGATCGCGCGGGCCCGGCGGTGCTGGCGGTGCCTCCGGGCGACATCTTCGTGAGCCGGGAGCCGCTGGCGTCCTCCGCGCGCAACGTGCTCGAGGGCCGCGTCACGCGCGTCGCCACCCACCGCGCTGGGGGTGGAGTGGCGGTCACGGCCGACGTCGGCGTCGAGCTGGTCGCGATCGTGACTGCCGAGGCGTGCCGCGAGCTGGCGCTCGCGCCCGACGCGCCGGTGGTGTTCTCTTTCAAGGCCAGCGCCGTTCGAGTGTTCTGACGATGCCGACCGCATACCTGACGCGAATCGTGGAGTTCACGGCGACGCATCGGTTCCCACCGGGGCCCGAGTTCGGCGCCGCCGCGCGCGCGCACAGCCATCGCTACGCGTGCCACGTCACGCTGCGGGGCCCCATCGATCCGGCCAAGAGGGGCGTCATGAGTCTCAAGGTGATCGACGCCTTGCTCGAGAAGGAAATCGTGCAGCCGTTCGACGGACGCAACCTCAACGACGACGTCCCCGCGTTCGCGGACGGCAAGTGGCTCACGACCGGTGAAGCCCTCGCGGTGTATCTATGGGAGCGGATCAAGGGTCAAATCCCCAAGGGTGTGACGTTGTACGCGATCCGCGTCCAGGAGGGGCCCCATCTCTACTCGGAATACTTCGGTGACACAGAACCCGAAACCTGACCATCCGGGTTCCCCGGGCTCGCGCCCGGGGTCAGACAAGCCTCTGGCTAACCCCGGGCGACAGCCCGGGGATCGCAAGGGGAGGATGCAGGCCGAGTCGGCGGCCGTCGAGGAGTGGCCCGTCTGGCTCGAGGTGAATGGCGAGCCCGTCGTGACGTGGATGTGCACGCCCGATCAGCTCGAGGAGCTCGCCGTCGGGTGGCTGCACGGCGAGGGCTATATCGAGTCGCTCGACGACCTCGTGAAGCTCCGTCCCTGCGCTCCCGACCTGGGATTCTGGGCCGACGTGAAGCCGGCGCGCGTGGCCCTCGTCAAGGGCGAAAACCGCAAGGCCGTGCTCGCGTCGGGGTGCGGCGCCGTGACGACGATGCTCGCCGATCCCCACAGCGTGCAGCACACTCCGGCGCGCGGCGAGCCGCCGGCCGCCGAGGGGCTGCGGGCACTCTTCAAGACGCTGTTCGCGACGGGCACGCGCTACAACGAAACCGGAGGGATCCACGCGGCGGCGCTGACCGATGGCGTCGCGCTGCTGTTCCACGCCGAGGACATCGGGCGGCACAACGCGGTCGACAAGGTGATCGGTGCCGCGGTGCTGGGGCGCACGCCGATCGTCGGTCGTGGGTTGCTGGTGACGGGGCGCATCTCCGCCGAGCTCGCGTTCAAGGCGTCACGGGCGGGTCTCGCCTGGGTCGCGACGCCGAGCGTGCCGTCCACGTTGGCGCTGACGATCGCGCAACGCTCGGGGATGGTGCTCGTGGGCCGGGCCGTGAGCGGGACGCCGCACCTCCACCGCCCCGACGCATGACGAACGACGCGCTGCGCGCGCTGCTGCAGGAGGTGCACACGATCGCGGTCGTCGGGCTCTCACCCAAACCTGACCGTCCGAGTCACGGGGTCGCGGGGTATCTCAAGCGGGCGGGGTACCGCATCGTGCCGATCAATCCCGGACACGAGAAGGTGCTGGGGGAGCAGAGCTACCCGACGCTCGCGGACGCGGCGCGCGACCACACGATCGACGTGGTCGATGTCTTCCGGCGCAGCGAGCTGGCCGGCGCCGTGGTGGACGAAGCGATCGCGCTGCAACCGCGATTGATCTGGCTGCAACAGGGCGTAATAGATGAAGCGGCGGCGACGCGCGCCGCAGCCGCCGGCATTCCGATCGTGATGGATGCCTGTCTCGCCGTCCAACACCGACTCCTCGAGGTCTGATGCGCTCTTTCTCGTTCGCTACTCTCGTGGTCACGTGCGCCCTGGTCGCGCCGGCAGCAGCCCAGACCGGATCGCAGAACAATCTCGTCCTGACCATTCTCGGCGGCGCCGTGACGGGACACGACCTGTGGGCTGTCGACAAACAACTCCTCTGCGTGATCCCCAGCGGCGGCGGCCCGTGCAGCTCCAACTACGACACTCTGCGGCTGTCACGCTCGGTCGGCTCGAGTCTCGCGCTCGGCGTTGCCGCGACGTACTACCCGTGGCCACACGTCGGCTTCCACGCCGAGCTCTCCTACCTCGGTCTTCCGACCGATGCCAACTGCACCGGCCTCTTTTACAACGCGGACGCGGAGAACAAGAACGAGCAGGTGTGCGACGACATCTCGGCGCAGTCGGGGGCGGGTGGAGCCATCGTGGTGTTCGTTGGTGTAATGGTGCGCGCCACGCCGCGCCGGACGATCAGCCCCTATCTCCGCGGCAGCGTGGGCATCGTCAACCAGGCCCGCAGTATGACCGAGGTGATCGGCGCGTTTTCGGACGCGACGGGCTTTCACGAACGCCAGGTGATCGCCGATCCGAGCCCTGGACGTAACTCGGCGATGCTCGGCGCCGCGCTCGGATTCACGACGCCGCTCGGCACGGGCTACCAGTTCCGGTTCGAAGTGCGCGACGCCATCGTCTCGCTCGAGCGCGTCACGGGCGCCGCCAATGCGCTGGGGACCGCGCCGACGGCGTCCCGCACCTACCACCACTTCGCCCTCACCCTGGGGTTCGACGTCGTACTCGAGAGAAAGCGCGGTCGGCGCTACTAGGATGCGCGGGGCGGTGCTGGCCGGCGGCGCGGCGCGCCGCTACGGCGGACGCCCCAAGGGCCTCGTCGACGTGGGCGGCCGCCGCATCCTCGACCGCGTCGTGGAAGCCGTGGCCGCCGCCACGGGAGCCGCACCGCTCCTCGTCGCGAACGCGCCCGATGCCGCGTCGTGGCGCCCCGACCTCACCACCATTCCCGACGTTCGTCCCGATTGCGGCAGCCTCGGCGGGATCTACACCGCCGTGGCCGCGGGTCCCGGCCCGGTGCTGTGCGTCGCCTGGGACATGCCGTTCGTGAGCGAGGGGCTGCTGCGCACGCTGGTGAACGGCTCGGCGGCGTGGGACGCCTTTCTCCCGGAGAGCGACAACCGCCGCGGCGTCGAGCCGCTGTGCGCCGTCTACGGACCTGTGTGTCGCGCGGCTATCGAGCGGAGACTCGACGCCGGTGACTTGAAGGCCATCGCCTTCCACGCGGACGTCAGGGTCGGTATCCTCCCCCTCCAGGAAGTGCGGCGGTTCGGCGAGCCGGACGAGCTGTTCTTCAACGTGAACACTCCAGAAGATCTGGATCGGGCGGAGGCGGTGTGGCGGCAACGCGGATGATCTCGATCATCGGGCTCAAGAACGCGGGCAAGACCACGTTTCTGGTCGCGCTCGCGGCGGAGATGGCGCGCCGCAAGTTCCGCGTGATGACGATCAAACACGGGACGCACACGCCGGACCTGGATCAACGCGGCAAGGACACGTGGCGCCACTGGCACGAAGGCCGGGCCGAGCGCGTGCTGATGGAATCGCCGGGCCAGCGCGTGCTGTTCGAGCGGACCCCGCAGGAATCGGATCCCATCGCGCTGGCCCGGCGCTACCTCACCGGCGCCGACATCGTGCTGGCCGAAGGATTCAAGAAAGCGCCCCTCCCCAAGATCGAGGTGTACCGCCGCGTGGCGGGCCCGAAACCGATCTTCGATCCCGAGAAGCACGATCCCGCCGATTGGGTGGCGATGGTGACGGACGACGCGGATCTGCGCGCGCCCTTCCCCGTCTTCCGGTTCAGTGACACGTCGTGGCTCGTGACGGTCGCGAACCTGGCCTGGGATCGCGCCAAAATCCTGCCGCCGTGACTCCCGCCGAGGCGGCCCGCTTCATCCTGGGGCACATCAAGCCGCTCGAGACGATCCGGCGGCCGCTGCGCGAGGCGCTCGACGCCGTCCTCGCCGAGGACGTGACCAGCCCGCTCGACCTCCCGCCGTGGGACAACTCGGCGATGGACGGCTATGCGGTCCGGAGTGCGGATGTCACGGGTCCCGTCGAGCTGAACGTCATCGAGACCGTCCCCGCGGGTCACACTCCCCGCAAACCCCTCGGTCCCGGCCAGGCGACGCGCATCTTCACAGGCGCGCCCCTCCCCGACGGATCCGACGGCGTCATCCGGCAGGAAGACACGGAGGCGCTCCCCGAGGCCCGAGTCTCGATCCGTAACGCGCGTGACGCCGGCAAGAACCTGCGGCGGCGCGGCGAGGACATCCGCAAGGGCGCCGTGGCGCTCGTCGCCGGCACCGTGCTGGGACCCGCGCAGCTCGGCGTGCTCGCCTCGCTCGCCCACGAGCTGCCCGTTGTGTATCGCGCGCCGCGCGTCGCGTTCATGGGCTCGGGTGACGAGATCGTCGATCTCGATCGCAAGGCCGACATACTGGCGGGCCGGAAGATCGCGAGCTCGAATTCGTACACGCTGGACGGGATGATCCGTCGGGCCGGTGGCGAGCCGGTCAATCTTGGCATCGCGCGCGACACGAAAGAGAGCCTCCGCGAGCATCTGGAGGGCGCCCGCGAGCACAGTGCCGATCTCCTCGTCACGACGGCGGGCGTGAGCGTGGGCGAGCACGACCTGGTGCGCGACGTGTTACAGGATTTGGGCGGCGAGCTGAAACTGTGGCGCGTGCAGATGCGCCCGGGCTCCCCGCTGGGCTTCGGCTCGCTGTTCGACAAGCCGTGGATCGGGCTCCCCGGCAATCCCGTGAGCACGATGGTGACGTTCGAGCTGTTCGTGCGCCCGGCGATCCGCCGGCTGGCGGGTCACACACTTCCGTTCCGGCGTACCGTGCCCGTCGTGCTTCAGGAAGCGATCACGCTCGGTCCCAGGTTGCGGCACTACCTGCGCGCGATTGTGCAAGCCGGCGACTCGGGAAATGTCCTTGAGGCACGTTTGACAGGGCCTCAGGGTTCCGGCATTCTCACGAGCATGGCGCGCGCCAACGCCCTGCTCATCGTCCCCGAAGACATGCCGGCCGCGCCTGTCGGCGCCGCGCTGCAGGCGATCGTGCTCGACGACCCCTATCACGTCGCGGAGCCGCCCTACTGATGACCCGCACCACGCGGCACCTGCTGGGGATCGGCGGGAGCGCCGTGCTGACGCTCCTCATCTACGTCGCGAACGACCTCACGCCGCCGCAAATCAGGCTGGCCCTCCTGTATCTGGTGCCGGTGCTCGTCGCGACGTGGTACGCAGGGATGTGGTGGGGCATCGCGTTCACGCTCGTGGCGATGGGCCTGCGCCTGGTGGTGGAGGTGGAACAGCAGACCGGTATGACCGTCGCGCTCTCCGTCGTGAATCAGCTCTCGTTCGCCGCGGTGGCCGGGATCGCGATGGTAACGTTTCGCCACCTGCGCCGCACGCAGGAGCAACTCGCCCTCCTGGCCACGCACGATCCGCTCACGAGCCTCGCCAATGGCCGCGCGTTCGCGGCCCGACTCTCTCAAGAGCTCGAGCGGAACCGCCGCTATCCGCGGCCGCTCGCCCTGCTCTACCTCGATCTCGATGACTTCAAGGTGATCAACGACACGCACGGTCATCAGACGGGCGACGCCGTGCTGCGTCTCGTGGCCGAGGCGATGCGTTCCTCCGTGCGCCAGGCCGACGTCGTGGGGCGGCTCGGCGGCGACGAGTTCGCCGTGCTGATGCCCGAAACCGACGCCGCCCTCGCGGACGCCGCCGCCAAGCGGTTGGCTGCATCCCTGCGCACGGTGTTCAAGGGAACGCCCACCGTCACCGCCAGCATCGGCGTGGTTTCCTGCAGCGCGACGGACGCCAATACAGACGAGCTGCTGCGCAAAGCGGATCAGGCGATGTATGACGCGAAAAAGGCTGGGAAGGATCGCGTGGTGCAGGTCGAGATCAAGTCATGATTGGTCTGGTCCTCGCGCTGCTCGTCACCCAGCAGCCACTCCAGACCTACTCCGACGCGTTCATCCAGCAGTCCCGTCGTACCGATCCCCAAATCAGCTACACCATCACCGTCCGCGCTGCCGACCGCAGCGCCTACTTCGTGGAGATGCGAATCGCGAATCCGCCGAGTCCGGCGCGCTTCGTGATTCCGAACTGGGCTCCGGGTGCCTATCGCCTGATGGATTCGGGGCAGAACATCGGGACCGTGACGGCATCCGGCGCGTCGGGCGAGGCGTTGCCCGTCCTTCAGGACTCCGAGATCTCCTGGACCGTCGCGGCGCCCGGCGCAACGAGCATCGTGGTCCGCTACTCCGCGGGCCTCCGGAACCCCAGGATCTGGACCCGGCCCAACAACCGCTGGTTCTTGCGGGCCAGCTCGGGGATGATTGATGGGCCGCGTACGTACATGTACCTCGACGGTTGGAAGCTCGCGCCGGCACACGTGACGTTTCACCTCCCCGCGGGCTGGCGCATCGCGACGGGACTCGTCCCCACGACCGACAGCACGACATACTGGGCGCCGAGCTACGACGTGCTGATCGACTCACCGGTGCTCGTCGGCCACTTCCTCGACTACCGCTTCACCGCCGGGGGCCGGCCGCACCGTGCCGTCGTCGATCTCGGCGGCGTGCGCCCCACGGCCGCGCGGACTTTTGTCGACATGGTGCGTCGCGTCTCCGAGACGACGATCGGGATCTTCGGCAGCGCGCCGTATAAGGACTACACGTTCATCTTCGTCGCGGGGCGCGGCGGTGGGCTCGAGCACTTGAACTCGACGACGATCGGGGTGACCAGCGACGTCCTGGCGCGTCACCCGGAGGGCGCCGAGGGCGTGACTGCGCACGAGTTCTTCCACACGTGGAACGTGAAGCGCATCCGGCCCGTGGAGCTGGGACCGTTCGATTACGAACGTCCCGTCCGGACCGTCAACCTCTGGCTGAGCGAAGGGGTCACCGACTACTACGACGGCGTGATCCTGGCGCGCAGCGGGCTCAACAGCGCCGCCGACTTTACGCGCCAGATGGGCAACGCGATCGCGAACCACCGCAGCAACGAGGCGCGGCTCGTCGTGTCGCCCGAGCGCGCGTCGTGGACGGTGTGGGACAGTCCGGCCGTCAACCAGAGTTACGCGATTTCCTACTATCTCCAGGGGCAGTTGCTCGGCTTCCTGCTCGACCTCGCGATCCGCGACTCGACGGACAACGCGAAGTCCCTCGACGACGTGATGCGGTACTTGTTCGATCATCACGCAGGGGAGCGGGGCTTCACCGCCGAGGACGTCCGCGCGTCGATCCGCGCGGCCGCCGGAGCGAACTTTCAGGATTTCTGGCGCCGCTACGTGAGCGGCACGACGGAGATTCCCTGGGACGACTTCTTGAAAGCCGCCGGCTGGCGCGTGGCTTTCAGCGAAGTGCTTGCCGTCGATGCCCGGATCGGCTCGATCACACCGGCCGTACAGGGTGGGCGCTGGCGAGCGGTGGCGATCCCCGGAAGCGCGGCGGAAGCCGCCGGACTCGTGACCGGTGATGAATTGGTGCGCATCAACGGGCGCGACATCGACGACGGGACCGACGTCACCGCCGCCGTCCAGGCCGTGCGACCCGGGGGCGCGATGGCCGTGCAGGTCGTGCGCGCCGGCCAGCCCGTGACGATTCGCGTCACCGCCGGCGTCTACAAACAAACTCGCGCGACGCTGATCGACCTCCCCGATCAGACCGACCGGATGCGCCGCATCCGCTCCAGTCTCCTGACGGGCAAGTAATGGAGCTGCTCCTCGTCTTCACGTCGGTCTTCTTCATCGTCGACCCGTTCGCGGTGATCCCGACGTTTCTGGCCATGACGGAGCGCGACTCCCCGCAGCACCGGCGGATTCTGGCCAAGCGCGGCGCCTGGACCTGCGCCATCACGCTGCTCGCGTTCGCCGCGGGCGGCGCGCTGATCTTCAAGATCTTCGGCATCACGCTCGGAGCGTTCAAGATCGCCGGCGGGGTCCTACTGGGACTCAACGCGCTCGACATGGTGCAGGCGCGGCGCAGCCAGCAGCGCGAGACGCCGGCCGAGAAGGCGGAAGGCATTCAGAAGGAAGACATCGGGATCATGCCGCTCGGCGTGCCGATGCTGGCGGGCCCAGGCGCGATCTCGACCGTGATGGTCCTTGCCCTCGGATCGAAAGGCCCGCTGCTCACGGCGGCGGTCTACGTCTCGATCGTTCTGACCGCGCTGATTTCGTTCTTTGTATTGGCCGCCGCGTCGCTGGTCGAGCGGCGTCTCGGTCAGACGGGGATGCGGATCCTGACGCGGCTGATGGGCCTCGTGCTCAGCGCCATCGCCGTGCAGTTCATTATCGACGGGATCAAGCTGAGCGGGCTTTAGCCGGCCTTGAGGCGGCGCAGTGCCCGCGCGGACCCGCGCCGGGCGCGGCCCATCTGACGGCGCAGGTTGGACAGGTCGGTGATGCCGGCGAGGCGGCTCGCCTGCGGTGCCCGCATGCGGTGCACCGCCATGATCTGCTCGAACGCCACCCAGCGTACATACGTCATGAAGTGCTCCACGCGCTCGAAGCCCAGTTCCACGAGCGTTCCCTTCACGGCGACGAGGCGGAGGCCGAGGGCGGCGGCGAGCTGCTTGGGATGGCGCAGCTCCCACGAGCGCTCGCAGACCACGCGCACCATCGCGGCGACATTCGCTCCGGTCAGACCCGGCTCGCTGGCAAGCACCAGGGCGGCGATTTCCTGGCCCGTCGGGCCCACGATGCGGCGCAGCAGGCTCGAGGCGACGGTGTCGTATCCAGCCGCGCGCTCCATCGCGTCACAATGCGTCACCTTCACGCCCGGCCACCGCATCGCATCCTCCCAGCCGGCGACGCCGCGCTCGCCGGCCACGAGCCATACCTCGAGGCGCGTCAGGAGCGGCAACAGATTCGCGGCGTCCGGGAACTCGGGCGCTTCGTCGAGATCGATGACGAGGATGTCGGTCGAATGAACGGCTTTGGCGCCGGGGAGCGTCGTGTGATGTTGCACGCGCGCGTGCTTCCCTAGCCGTTCTTCCAGCCCCGTGAGGAGGCTGGTTCGAGCAGACGCGACGACGTGTACCGTCGGCGTTGAGCTCATGGCCCCCCCGAGGTGGTGTTGCGGTGAATTGTGGAACGAAAGTACGAAACGCCGAGGGGCACGACAAGAGCACGCTGGAAGCAAGTGTTGGAGACACGAAATGCGGTGAAGCGGTACGAATCTGTTACGATGCCTCCGCCACGCGGTCACCGCCGGAGGCCTGCGCGAGCGAGAGAGCGCGAAGGGCGGCATCGACGAGCGTGCCCTTGGTGGGAGCTGTCGAGCCGTACCACGCGACACCGGCACTGGCCGTCAGCGCGATCGGGCAACCGACAACGCGTCGCGCGATGAAGGCTTGTCGCACGTGCTCGACGATTCGCTCGGCGACGAGTCGAGCGCCGCTGTGGTACGTATCAGGCAGTACGATCGCGAACTCGTCTGCGCCGTAGCGGCACGCCGCATCGGCGGCCCGCACCCGCTTGCGGATCACGTCGGCCATGCCCCGCAGCGCCGCGTCGCCCGCCTCGGCGCCCCATTGCTCGATCGTCGCCTCGAAGTCATCGAGCTCGACGAGGACCAGGGACGTCATCACGCCGTGGCGCCGGCAGCGCGCCAACTCTCTCCGCAGATCCAACTCGAGAAAGCTGCGGCTATAAAGACCCGTCAGCGCGTCGGTCGTCGCGCCTGTCTCGATGCTCGCAGACGGCGCGTCGGTTAGGCGCCGATCCCCACCAGTCCGCCGATCCGTCCCGGACCGCCCGATCTCACTGACCACGAATGCTCCCGCTTTGCGCTCACCGATCATCGCTCACCCCTCCCTTTCGCTGATCACGACGAGGGTGGTGATGCACGCACGCTGCATTAAGCGGGCCGATGCTGCGTGTGTGCAACGAGCGTGAGATTGAAGGAGGGGTCGTCGGATTCGATGCGGTGGCGCGGCGAGCGATGCGGCGGCGCAACAGCGGGGGTTACATCACACGGGCCAAGCGTGATACCACTCCGTCAGCGGGCGCTCGCGGAAGCCCTCCACCAAGCGCGTAGCGCCTTGCTCCATGCTGAACAGACGGTCGGCGGTGCGGCGCACCGACTCCACATCATGGTCGGCATATAGGACCGCAGTCCCGCGCTCCGCCAGGAGCCGCAGCGCCGCCGCGACTTGCTCGCGGTGGCGTGGCTCGAGGCCGCGGAATGGCTCGTCGAGCAGCGCGACCCTGGGGGCGAGCGCCAAGCCCAGGGCGATCTCTGTGAGCCGCAGCTCCCCACCAGAGAGTGCGCCTACGCGGCGGTGGAGCCACGCCGTGGCGTCAATGCCGTCCCCCTGCGGCGTGTGGCCGAGCAGCGCGAAAAGGTCGGCCGGCGTGAGCGACATCGCGAGCCAGGGCCGATCGGGATGGTAGAAGAGGCCGAGGCGCGCCAGCAGTGCCAGCGAGGGGCGCGGTACGCGTTGTCCGTTCCATCGTACGTGACCGGCGTCGGGCCGGCGGCGACCGACGAGGATCTCGAAGAGTGTCGTCTTCCCCGCCCCCGAGCGTCCCACGAGTACCGTGATCTTACCGGGAACGGCGTCGACGTAGGCCGATTGGAGAATCGCGCGGCCGCCCAAGCTGACCGTGATCGAGTCTCCGGAGATCATGCGAACAAGTTCATTGCGAGACTGAGTGCGAAGTGAATGAGAACGAGCGGTGCGAGCGCGACGGGCAGGCGGAGGCCCAGGTTGCCGAGCAGGATGTCTTCGTTGGCGCGTCTAATGAACGCGACGAGGACGGCAAGCTCGAACGCACAGACGACAAGTTCTGTGCCGGGGCGGAACGCGAGCGGCGGGAGGCCGACTACGGCGGCCGTGGCGACGTTGGCGATCTTGCCGGCAACCCAGAGCAACAGGAAGCGGCGGAGGTAGGAGCGGAAGAGGGCGCTACGGAGCCAAATGGTCAGACGCATATTGTTCAGGACAGTCGATGCCATCATCCATCGCTCATGCGCTAACGGCCCTGCCCGTCGGAGCTGCACTACTCCCCACGGATATACCCCGTCGCGTCTGGATTGCGGGCTTCGCATGTGCGGTGGTCCCCGACATCGACGCGATAGGGCGCCCGTTCGGGTTTGGTGACCTCGCGTTCCTGGGAGGACATCGTGCCCTTACACACTCCTTACCATTCGCCATTGCTCTCTCATTCGTGGTCGTGGCCTTCTTATGCCGCCACGCAGCCGCGAGGAAGGACTGCGGTCGGACAACAGTTCTCCTCGTCGTAGCCACCGCGTCCCATGGGTTGTTGGATACACTGACGGCTTATGGGGAGGGCGTAACGTTGCTTGCGCCATTCTCGATGCAACGATATACGGCACCGTGGCACCCGTTGAACGGTCTTAATGAAATCACGTGGATCTGGTTGCCTGCTTTGCTCGTCTTTGGCGTTGTGACCCTGCTCCGCCGAAATCCCTAGGAACCTACATCCGCTTGTACTTCGGTCCGCTCCCTCCCTCCCTCGGCGTCCAGCGCGGCCCCAACACATCGGTCGCCTTGCAGTCCACGCAATTCGGCGCGTTGATGCGGAGTAGGGGCGCAGCATGCTGCGCCCCTACCGGAGCCTCAACCCATTCGTACACACCTGCAGGGCACATCGCCGCGTAGAACCGCGCCACTTCCGCGGAAATGTCCTGGCCGATGATGAGATGCGTCGGAATCGTGTCGCGCGTCGCGTTCCCGGACTTAAACACGGCATCGACCTTACTGACGGCGAGGTTCGGGTTTACCGACCCCGGGCGCCAGCCCGGGGGCCCCGGGGGCCGGCGCTCAACCTCCGCATCAGCATGCATCCCGTACATCCACCCCGGGAAGATTCCTCGCGTGACGGTCATCAGCGCCGCCTGAATCCCGCCAAGCCAGAATCCGTCCTTGAACGCGAGCCGCATGTTGCGCGTGCGGTACAGGTCGCGCGAGATGTACGAGTGATTCACGACGGTGTCATACTCCCCCAGCCGTCTGATCGACGGGTCCCCAGCCGTGAGCGCGCCGGAGATCACCCGCGCCGCGTACATCCCCGATTGCATCGCGTAGTGAATCCCCTTGAGCGACGGCACATCCACGAAGCCGCCGGAGTCCCCCACGACCACGACGCCATCGCCCGAATGACGGTTCGGCAACCCGTAGAAACCGCCCTCGGGGATTGTCTTCGCACCCCACTCGATCAGCTCCCCACCCTCGAGATAGGGCCGGAAGAGCGGATGCTGCTTGAGCTGTTGTAACAGCTCGTGCACATCGAGGTTGGCGTCTTTGTAATCGAGGCCCACTACGAGCCCCAACGCGACGAGGTTGGGTTCCATCGGGTACAGGAAGGACCCGCCGAACGCATCTGATGGCAGCGGCCACCCCATCGTATGGATCACGCGACCGAGCGGCCGCTTCGTCTCCCACAACTCCTTCACGCCCAGCGCAAAGATCTGCGGATTGGGAGACGTCACGCCCTGCCACTGGCACCACGCCTGCGCCAACAGCCCACGCGTTCCCTCGGCCAGCACCGTCACCTTCGCGGTGAGGTCGTTCGGCGCCGCGTACCCGGACCCGGGATTGCCGTCACGGTCCAAGCCCGCCGCGGTAGTGCGCACGCCTTTCACTTGCTTCCCCGTCGTCAAGAGACTCGCGGCGGGAAAGCCCGTGAAGACGTTGACGCCCAACTCCTCGGCTTTGGCGCCGAGCCAGCGCACGACCTCGCACAACGACGCGATGTAATAGCCCTTGTTGTGCATCGTGGGCGGCGTAGGAAGACGCCATTGGCTGTTGGCCGTTAGCAAATACACGGCTTCGCGCTTGACTGGACCGCGGAAGGGGAAGTCGGAGTCCTTCAATTCTGGAAAGAGTTCTCGAAACGCTCGGGGGTTCACGACGGCGCCCGAGAGGGAATGCTCGCCCAAGGCCTCGGCCTTCTCGAGCACGCCGATATTCAACGTGCCGCCACTTTTCTTGGCCAGCTTCGCCAGCTCGATCGCGCACGCGAGCCCCGCGGGCCCCGCCCCGACGATGAGCACGTCCAGCTCCATCCGGTCGCCGGCGCCCTCCGCACCATCCTTGAGGATGAGCCGGTCCATGGGCAACGCAGGTTGATGCTTCGCCGGAACGATCTCAGCCATGCAGCTTCTTTATTTCCTCGGTGAGTTTCGGCACGACCTCGAACAGGTCTCCCACTACGCCATAGTCGGCGACCTTGAAGATCGGCGCGTCCTTATCCTTGTTGATCGCGACGATCACCTTCGACGTCCGCATCCCGGCGAGGTGCTGGATCGCACCCGAGATCCCGACGGCGATGTAGAGCGTGGGGCTGACCGTCTTTCCCGTCTGCCCGACCTGGTCGGCGTGGGCGCGCCACCCGGCATCCACCACGGCGCGCGATGCGCCGACCGCCGCCTGCCCGCCGAACGCCAGGGCCAGCTCTTCGAGCACCTTGAAGTTCGCGGGCTCCTTGAGGCCGCGCCCACCCGAGATGACGATCTGCGCTTCCGCCACGTCGAGCGCGCCGGCCTCGGCGGCTTTGATCTCACGCACAACGACTCGTCCGGCGGGAACGCTCACGGCGACCGTCTCGGTCGTCCCGGACTTGGGCCGCTCGACGGGCGTGAAGATGTTGGGGCGGAGCGACAGCACCGCGGGCTTGGCGGACACCTTCACTTTGAGCAGCGCCTTGCCCGCGTACACCGGCCGGGTTGCGACGATGCTTCCGCCCTCGACGGCGATCTCGGTGCAGTCAGCCGCGAGCCCGACGCCGAGCTTGGCTGCGACGCGCGGTGCCAGATCCTTGCCGGTGGCGCTCGCCGCGAAGAGCACCACGGTGTAGCCGCCCGCCTTGGCGCGCTCGGCGATCGCCTGCGCGCATCCTTCTGGTGCGTATTTCGCGAACGTGGGGCTCGTGAGCGTGACGATCGTGTCGGCGCCAAACTTGGCGACCTGGTCCGCGCCTTGGACGGGACCGGCGGCGCAGATCACCGCTTCGACCGTTCCGCCCAGGCGCTGAGCAGCGGTCACGATCTCGTACGAGATCTTTCGCAGCGCCCCGTCACGTTGCTCCAGCACCGCCAGCGCTTTCATAGGACCTTTGCTTCCTCGCGCAGCAACCGCACCAGCTCGGGGACGGCGCCCGGACCCTCGCCCACGATCTTGCCTTCTTTGCGCTGGGGCGGCGGGGTGAGCGCCAGCACTTCGATGCCACCGGCGCCGAGCTGCACGGGTTTCACCTCGAGCGGCTTCTTCTTCGCCGCCATGATTCCCTTGAGTGCGGGATAGCGCGGCTCGTTGAGGCCCTTGTCGGCGGTGAGGACGGCGGGCAGCGGAAACTCGACGACTTCGACACCGCCTTCGATCTCGCGCTCGGCGACGCCCTTGGGGCCGTCTATCTCGAGATGCGCGGCGGCCGTCACGCACGGCAGACCAAGCAGCTCGGCCACCATCGGGCCGACCTGCTGGTTGTAGTCATCGATCGCCATCTTGCCGAAGAGGATCAGGTCCCAGCTGCCGGCCTTCAGTTCGGCGGCGAGGGCCTGCGCAGTGATGTAGCCATCGGCGGGGATCCTATCGCTCTGGAGCAGGACGCCGCGATCGGCGCCCATGGCGAGCGCCGTGCGGATCGTTTCCTGGGCGGCAGCGGGTCCGACACAGAAGACCGCGACCTCGCCGCTCCCGGCCTTCTCCTTGCGCTGGAGGGCCTCTTCCACGGCGAACTCGTCATAGGGATTGAGGACGAACTTGACCCCGGCTTCGTCGAGGCTCTTCCCGTCGGACGCGATCTTGACGCGCGTCTCGCTGTCGGGGACGCGCTTGATGCACACGGCGATGTTCATGAGGCCGGAAAGCTAATGCGCTCCCCGGCCTCGTGAAACTGGACTTACGGTTTGCGACCCGGCAGCCCCGGGATACTCGGGATCACCATTTCGGTGTACCCGGCCGGCGGTTGAAACAGAGCGGCGTCGGGACGGCGCCGGTCGATCGACGACGCGGTCCACGACACGTCGCCATGGGGTCCGGGGTACGTCATCTTGAGGGGAAAGAACCCCTGGCGTGCGATGCGCGCGAGCTCCGGATTCTGCGAGCGCAGCAGCGTGATCGTCGAGGGCATCATCGACCCTGCCTCCCCCGCCATACCCATGAACCCCATCCCGGTCGCGCCGCACATGTCCATTGGCTTGGCATCCGGCTCCGCCGTGTTCTGGAACAGGTAGTGCTCGCAGCTGATCCCGGCGATCGTCTCGCGGCGGCCCGTGGCCGTCACCTTCATCTTTGAGAAATCGGGAGCGCCGTCCGCGCCGTCACGCTTGCCGCTCATGCCCTGTGCCAACTGCCGCGCCGTCCCGCTCGCCGAGCGCATGTTCATGACCGTGTACTTCTTCTGCTGCGACATGACCATGATCAGATCGCCGGTCGTGCCGTCGTAGATCGACGACATCGTGTGTCCTTCGACCGTGTACTCATTCCGGATCCGGCTCCCCAGCTGGTAGTACCGGAACGGCATGGACTTTCCTTCGGGCGTCGTCATGGCCCCGACCACCAATCCTTCGAAGGTCCCCTGCGCGGCGGCAGCCGCCGCGAACGTCGCGGCGAGCAGCGGCACCATCCAAATCCTGTTCATGTCTCCCCCTAGTGTGAACCGACACGCGCCAGCACGAGATTCGACAGCCCGAGCACTGCGGCCCGCTCCATGGGCCCCTCCAGCGTAAACACGACGAGCCCGGCGCGTACCACCACGACGCCACCCCGCAGGCCGCCGACATAATTGCGATACTGCGCCTCGTCTCCGACACCAGCGATCGTTTTCGCCGCGGGCCCTCCACCGAACGCCTCGACCAGCCGCGCTGCGTATTCTGTACGCGCGGCCGCTAGCGACGTCTTTTTGTGGATGCCCAGAATCACGAAACGACCCTGAGGTGTCTTCCAGGCGCAGAAGTCACTGCCGGCGTCGTCACCGGGACCCGACTGGCTGGCGTCGATGGTCACGGGGGCTCCGACCACCATTTGCACGTTTGCGGGCGTGAGGACCTGGCACGCCGGCAACGTCATCGCCAAAAGACTCGCGGCCCAGATCATCCAGATCATGGGATCCGCTCCATCGCTTTGGCCATCAGCGCCTTCGCTTGGTCGTAATCGATGC
>Ga0193723_1000246_pt1 | contig 20278 bp, 18 predicted proteins | sample H2m2metaG_FD_143042 | JGI IMG/M metagenome (GOLD analysis project Ga0193723, IMG submission 143042) | Soil microbial communities from a riparian zone of the East river system, Colorado, United States - H2m2 | ecosystem: Environmental > Terrestrial > Soil > Riparian zone | place: USA: East River...
CGATGGCGAACGTGGCGCCGCCGCCCGGGGTGGTGGTGAGGGCGATGGTGCCGCGATGGGCCTCGAGCGTCTGGCGCACCAGCGCCAGGCCGAGCCCGGTGCCGTCGGCCTTGGTCGTGAAGTACGGCTCGAACACGCGCTGCCGCAGGTCGGGTGGGATGCCGGGACCGTGGTCGGCGATGGTCACGGCGATCCCGCTGCCATCACCCGTGACCGTCACGTCGATCGCGCCTGCACCCTTCATCGCCTCGCACGCGTTGCGTAGCAGGTTGGCGAAGGCGCGGCGCAGCGGGTCGTAGTGGCCGAGCAACGTGCGGGGTCCGCCGTTCGCCGTGACCCGGACTGCAACGCCGTCCGGTACCCCCGTCCGGCCCAACTCCTGGAGCAGCTCCACGATGTCGATCTCGCTCTGCGGGCCCTCCGGCAGCCGCCCGAAATCGGCGAATTCTCTTGCCAACCGCTCGAGCCGATCGGTTTCAGCTTCCAGCACTTGTACCGCCGTTTCCGTCCGACCGTCCGCTTTTCCGACCGTCCGCCGCATCTGATCCACGGCTATCCGCATCGACGTCAGAGGATTCTTGATCTCGTGCGCCACGCGGCGGGCAACCTCGCGGAACGCTCGGAGGCGCTCCGCCTCTAGCTCCCGGTCCCGCGCGATCTCGAGCGTATCGGCCAGTTCGCGCAGCGCCTGCCGCAGCGCCTCGAACTCGGGCGCCCCGCGCGCGGCCAGCCCTCCCCCCACCACGGGGAGCGGCTCGCGCCGCCGGATCAGCTGCGTCCACCCCACCAGCTCATCGATGGGACGCGACAGCTGGCGCGACAGGTGGCCCGCGACGTTCACCGAGGCGTACAGCACCGCCGCACCCAGCAACAGGATCACGACGGCGATGCCGGCCGTGTAGTAACGGAGGAACGTCTCGGCGCGCCGGGCCAGAGTGACGGACGCGGAGACCTGATTGAGATGGTGGCGCAGCGCCACGCGTTCCGCCGGCGTCAGATGCAGCGTGTCGACCGCGTCAAGCAGAATCCGCGCCGAGAGGGCGACGCGCTCGGAGGAGGCCCGGGCCCCGGCGGTCGGGAGCAGCGTACGCACCGACAGCACCCAGCCGGCGACGGCGAGCACCGTCGGGACCGCGGTCATGGCGACGAGGATCAGGAAGATTCGCCGCCGGAAGGGAAGCGCCATATTGTAGCCGCAATCTAGGGCGGAAGCCGGGGTGCGACAATTCGACACAGGGGTTTAGGGGAGGTACCGATGAAGAGCCACACGCACTACCTGTGGTTCAACACGAAGCAGCGTCAGGAGATCATCGACATCACCGAGCAGGTGGGCGGCGCAGTTGAGAAGAGCGGCGTGCGGGAGGGGCTCGTGCTGGTCAGCGCGATGCACATCTCGGCGTCGGTGTTCGTGAACGATCATGAATCAGGCCTATGGCACGACATTCTCGGATGGCTCGAGGGGATCGCGCCCTGGGATCCCGGACGCTACGAGCACAACGAAACCGGCGAGGACAACGCCGCCGCCCACCTCCGCAGCCTGACGGTGGGGCACGAAGTGATCGTGCCGATTACGGCCGGCAAGCTCGATTTTGGCCCGTGGCAGCGGGTTTTCTACGGGGAATGGGACGGTCAGCGCAAGAAGCGGGTGATCATCAAGGTGCTGGGGGAGTAGCCTCGACGTAGGTGGCGTAGGTCTGCTGCTTCGGCGGTTTGTGCCCGTCGTCCCCCATCCCCTCGAGATGTAATGCGAGGGCGCTTTTCATCCTGCGCTCGACCTGCCGCTTCGTCGATCCCGTTGCTACGCAGCCATCGATGTCGGGAGAGTAGGCAGAGTAGCCCGTCCTCGTCTTCTCTACGATGATGAGCACTTTCATAGGAGCCTCGCCTGCTTGAGAATGCTCTTGAGCGTCTTTGGTGCCAGGTCGTCGCGCGGATGGCCCGCGATAGTTACGAGGCCGGGTTTACGCGGGTGCTTGTATTGTCGGTGACTGCCCCGTACGCGCGCAAGGTACCAGCCATCGGATACCGCGGCCCAGCCGCGCGCTACAGATCGTCGCACAGTGGCTCGCCCTCCGATCGCGCCTGCAGCTTGCGATCATCAGTCACGGGCGGCGAGGGGAAGTCAGATAGGAAACCGACGTAGATCACGCAACTCTTCCCCCGGTCCCCGAGGTGCGACGATCGTCCCCACCAGGAGCGGCCCCCGGCCTGGATCACCTGCACCCAGATCGAATCGCGCTGCTCTCCTGCCTTGGGGGAGTTGAAGATTCCAAGCGCCGAGACGTCCGTGGTGTAGGTCCCGTGGCCCGCCCAGAACTGCTCCTGGGCAACCACGAGGTTTCGCAGGCGAGACTTGAGCTGTCCGGCGCGGCGGCTCGCAGTGGAGGCGGGAGCTTGCGCCGTGAGCGCGGTACCTCCTGCGCACGCAACGAGAAGGATCAAGGCGATGACAGTCGGGCGTTTCATCGAGAGTCTCCTGTATCGGTGGTGGCGTAGGTCGCGAGCAGTCGCTGGATCACGAAGTCTCCACGCCTGTCTTCGGTCTGCACGACGAAGTGGAGGTCGCGGCTTGCCCATAGGAAAGTGCGTGCCTCACCATCTGGGTATCTGCGAATGACTTCCACCTTCCAGCAGTCAAACGTGCCGGCCGGAACGGTCACACGCTCGCGACCGACGACCCGGAAGTCGACCGGCACGAACGGCGGAATGCGCAAGCCTCTGCCCACGAGACCAATCGAATACACACTACCGCGCCAACCGCGCTGCAACGGCAGACCCTGCACCAGTATGGTCACGCTTGCGTCAGTCCACCATACGAGGAGCGGAGCCTCAGGCGGTCCCGGCAGAGCTGCGGAGACCTCCCAATTGCGGGCCTGCGGTCCCGTGTAGTTGAAGGACTCGCGTACGCTGTCACGTTGGAACTGCTGCACGAGGCGCATACGCGGGCCATTGGATCGGCGATAGACGGGCCTCAATGTATTGCGCTCGACGTAGAGCGTATCCGGCAGCGCGCGGACGGTGTCTTTGGCCGCGGACCACTCGTGTGAGGTCCTCATGAGCTGAGACATGACCCATGCGGGTTCACCGTTCCAGATGCCGTCATCGATGGTGATCGTGACGCTACCGCCGCACCTAGTGAGGATGTCGTCGGTGGTGGTGCAAGTGGTGTAGTGCCACGACCCGGCCCGAACCCGCGCGCCCTCAACTTTCGCCACGAGCGGGTAGCGCGGCGGCGACGACGCAACTGCCGTCCCCTGGCCCATTGCCTCGGTCGGAAAGAACGGCGCTCCCCAGAACAGCCCGCGGTCCAGCAGGCCCCCCGTTTCCTGGGACGCAGGCGGTCGCGTCCCTATCCACAGCGCGACGGTCGCGGCTGCTGCGAGGAACATCCCGACGCGCCAGCGTGCCGCGCGTCCTTCGTTCGCCGCCGGCAACGCGACCCGCACCCCACGCGCCCGGTTGGTGACGATTCGCTGCCGCAGCTCGGGCGCCGGCTCGGGCACAGGTAGCTCCCGCAACGCGCCTTCCAGGTCCTCGATCATCGCTCCTCCTCCAATTCCCGACGCACTCGCCGGAGGGCGCGTAGCAACCGTACTCGAGACGTCACCGCGCTGATTCCGAGCATTTCAGCGATTTCGGCGTGGCTGTAGCCTTCCATTTCCTTCAACACGAGCACGCTCCGCAACGCGACCGGCAATGCGTCCACTGCCTCTTGCAGCCCGGCATGGTCCGACGTCTGGTCGCGGGGCACAGGGGTGGCCACGCCGTCCGCGCCTTCGAGCCCGACTTCACGCCGCCGATTACGACGGCGGAGCCGCAGGAGTGCGACGCGCGCGGTCACACGCCTAAGCCAAGCGCCGAGGCGACCGCGCTCCTCGTAACGGTCAAGCGCTTCAGGAAGTCCGACGAAGACATCGTGGACGGTGTCCTCGGCGTCCTCCCGGGACCCGGTCAGGCGGTAGGCGAGGCGGTACAGACCGGCGCCAAACGCGTCGTACAACGCTCCCAAAGCCTCGGAGTCACCGAGCCGAGCACGGTGGACGAGGTCGGCCCGTTCGGAGTCCGCGGGCGCTGTCGCCTGGGTGGCCATGCGCTATGATGCCAATGCCTTAGATGGTCCCAACGTTACAGGATCGACCGGCTGCTGGGGCCCGTCGTGGGCCCCCTATAGTTTTTCGCGCGCAAGTTGTTTATTATCAAGGGTTCATGCATTTGGCAGATGAGTAGGCGAGGGGCCCAAATCATCAGGCAGCGCTTGCGGGCTTCGGCACTGGGCCGAGGCGACGCGCATCGGCGCGCCACGATGAGTTCGGCGACCCTCCCCAATACCCTGCCGCACCAACTACGGCGAGCTTCGCCACCAACAAGAGCCCGATCCGGTCTGCCGGCGTCGTCGCGTTCCCCCTTGGGGAGCGACGCGCCCCGTGCGACGGTCGTGAGCTTGGAACCGAGTGAGAAATGACACCCCAGCAACACAATCACCTGCCGCGCCCCGTACACAAAGAACCGCCCCCCCACGCTCCCAACGCCGCGCTGCTCATCGACTTCGACAACGTGACGATGGGCATCCGGTCTGATCTTCAGTCGGAGCTCAAGCGCCTGCTGCAGTCCGAGATCATTCGCGGGAAAGTAGCGGTACAGCGCGCGTACGCCGACTGGCGGCGCTACCCCCAGTACATCGTCCCGCTCTCCGAGTCGTCCATCGATCTCATCTTCGCGCCGGCCTACGGCTCGAACAAAAAGAACGCCACCGACATCCGGCTTGCCATCGACGCACTCGAGCTCGTCTTCACGCGGCCCGAGATCGGCACATTCATCCTGCTGTCGGGCGACTCCGACTTCTCGTCCCTGGTGCTGAAGCTCAAGGAGTACGGGAAGTACGTGATCGGCGTGGGCATCCGGGAGTCGTCGAGCGATCTGCTGATCCAGAACTGCGACGAGTACTACTCCTACAACGAGCTCGCCGGCTTCACCAAGGAGAGCGAAGTGGAGTACGTCCGGCGCGATCCCTGGGAGCTGGTCGTCGAGGCCGTCAAGCAGATGACGGCGCACAACGACGTGATGCGCTCCGACCGGCTCAAGCAGGTGATGCAGGAGATCGATCCCAACTTCGATGAGAAGGACGCGGGGTTCTCCCGCTTCAGCAAGTTCGTCGTCGAAGCCGCCCACCGGGGACTCATCACGCTCACCCGGCTCGATAACGGCCAGTACGAGATCGCCCTCGGCCCGCAGGTCGTGGGTGCATTGGCGCAGCCCGCCCTCGGCGCCCTTCCCGCAGCGGTCCCCGAGCGCGCGCCGCGCGAGCGGGACGGCCGCAGCCGCCGTGGTGGCCGCGGTGGACGCGGGCGCGGCGAAGACAAGCCGGCCGAACCGGCGGCCCCTGCGGCTGAGACCGAGAATAAGACCGGCTTCTCGTTCGGCAATGCGTTCGGCCTCCTGAAGCAGGCGATGGGCGGGAAGAGTCCCGACGAGGTGCCGGAGAGCGTCGAGGAGATTGAGGCGCATGCTCCGCCGCCCCCTCCAGAACCGGCCGTGACCGACGAAGACGACGTTCCGATGCCTGCGTCGTCGGCGCCGCCACCGCCCTACAGTGCTCCGCCAGCGCGCAGTGCGCGGTTCCGCCGCGGGTCGCGCGGCGGAGGGCCCCGCGGGGCGCCTCCAGCCGTCCCGAAGATTGGCGTTGTCGAAGTGGATCCGAACTTCCGACCGCGGATCGATTTGGTGCCCCCCACCGCGACCGGATCCCCCGTGGTCCCGCTCAGTCCCGAATCGTCGCCTGGGGAGAGTCGCCGAGCGGAGGGCGGGGAAGGCGGGCGTGGAGGCCGCGGTGGTCGCGGTGCGGCGGGTCGCGCCACCGGCGCCGACCGCGAGGATCGCAGCGAACGGGGCGAGCGCGGTGGTCGTAGTCGGCGCGGCGGGCGCGGTAGGGGGGGAGCCCGCGGCGGTCGCGGCGGCCAGGGTGGTGGAGGGCGCGACCGCGATCGCGCCCCGACGATGGACGAGCGGCCCGCGCGGCGGTCCGAGCCGGCGGCTCCTCCTGCTCCTCCGGCTACGCCCCCTGCGCCTCCCGCTCCGCCTCCGCGCCCCCGCGCGGCCGAGCCTGAAGCGGACGGCGAGTCGTTCTGGTCCAAGGTCAAGCGCGGGCTGACAGGCGGGACCTGAAGCCCCTGCCCGCCGCCTTCTACGCGCGACCGACGCGGGAGGTCGCGCGTCGGCTCTTGGGGCAGATTCTCATCAGCGACGTGGGCGGCACGCGGCGCCGCACCGCCGGGCGCATCGTTGAGGTGGAGGCCTACGTCGGCCCGCACGATCCCGCCTGCCACGCCTATGGGCACCGGCGCACCGCCCGTACCGAGCAATTGTATGGCCCTCCGGGGACCGCGTACGTCTACTTCACCTATGGCATGCACTGGTGCCTCAACGCCGTCACGGAGGCCGAGGGCTACCCGGCCGCGGTGCTGATCCGCGCGCTGGAGCCGCTTGTGGGATTGGAGACGATGCGGCGCCGGCGAGGCGGGGCGAAGGTCCCGGATCGCCGGCTCTGTGCCGGTCCGGCGCGGCTGTGTGAGGCACTCGCCGTGACGGGGGCGTTGAACGGTGCGTCGCTGGCCAACGGGGCACTACGCGTGGTGCGGGGTGAAAAGCGACGCGCGGCCCCAGTCGTCGTCGGGCCGCGCGTCGGTATCACAGAAGCGACCGAATGGCCGCTGCGCTTCTATTACAAGGACTCTCCCTGGGTCTCCCGCTAGTTCTCGACGAACTTGCTGCGGCTGCTTACCGCTCGGTGACCCCTTCTTTCGAGGTACCCAGGCTGTAGCGAATTCCGCCCTGGAGCGTGTGCGTGTTGCCCTGGATCAGGAAGCCGGCGGCGCTGGACGTGATCAGGTAATGAGCGAACACGTTCAGCTTGGTCGAGTAATTGATCTGCAGGCCCCCCATCACCCAAAAGAACGCCTTGCTGGCCGCCTCATGCGCCCGGTCGTCCGCTGAGGCGAACTCTGCGTTGGTGCAGCCCGTGCAGTCCACGATGGGGTCCAGGGCCTGCATGAGCGCGAACCCGCCACCCGCGAACGGCTCGATCACTTTCTGCGCGGGAAAGGCGAGGACGCCGAACATGAGACGGCGCATGTCGTGGAACGTCACGTCACGGCACTGGGCGCCCGGGATCGACGTGCAGCCACTGGAGGCGGGGTCGAAGATCACCGCCTGGGCGTCGGTCAAGAAGAGCGACTGCTCGTACGCCACGTATAGCGCGGTGCGGCGTGCGGTGATGAGCCAGTGGCCGCCGATTATGGGGTCGTAGTAATACGGCTGAAGATTCGTCTTGTACACGAAGGCCCCGCCCTGCGCGCCCCAGTACCATTGGTACAGTTTGTTGTAGCCGTGCCCCTGCTGCGGCGGGACGAAGAAGTACGAGAGACCGGCCGAGGCGACCACCTGGCCGCCCCAGGTCCCGCCTGGCAGCTTCGTGTTGGGCGTGTACATCGCTCGCCCGTCTACCCGCAGCGCCACGCGCCTGCCGAGGAACATGCGCGCGCCGACGCCGCCGTCGACCATGTTCTCGGTGAAGTCGTACGGCACGCCGAAGATAGCGCGGGTGAACCCGCCGGTGGCATAGACCGTCGACCGCTTGCCCATCGGAAACGTTAGCACAAGGTTCGCGCTGAGGGCCTGCACGTTTACGTCCTGCGACGTGACCTTATTGAAGGTCTGGACGTAATCGCCCACGACCTCGAGCCCAACGCGATCGGAGAGGTTGTAGCCGACGCGGACGCCGCCGCCCGGCCGGCTCCCGAGCTGAAACGCCCGGTCAAAGCGCCAGAACGAGCCGAACCCGCTGAACTCGAGGTTGTCGGACCGTTGCGCCGCTGCAGGGCTCACGGCAATCGCGACGCCCACAACGCCCGCCAGAAGTTGAACCAGCCGCTTCATCGGACTCCCTCCCACGGCCTCCCCTCAGGGGGCCGCCAACAGGACCGCGTTGAAGAGCAGCTTGAAGGTGCCGTGGGTTTGGCCCCGGAACTGCGGCCGCATCCCGAACAGGATCACCCGCCCGCTGCCGACAGGCACCTCGACCAGCGCCGCTTTGCCCTCGAGCCGTTCCTGGAAGCGCGCGTACCCGGAGCGCAAAGGCTCCGCGGGATACGTGGCCAGCGCCCGGGCGGTGCCCGTGACCGTAAAGGCGGCGCTGTTCTCGAAGTAGATGTCCAGTGAGTCGGGCACCCCGACCGTGACCGGGGACCCCCGACCCCCCCCCAAAGCCACCCCGAAAATAGAGCCTGGAGCGTAAAAAAGCGAGACCTGAGGACCCGATGCCCCCCCACCTAGGATGTTGACGACAGGGAGGTTAAGCCTTGAGATCGCGAAACTACTTGAACCATCGAGGCAGACGAGCGTGCCGCCACCCCGAACAAACTCCGAAATGGCGTTCGCCCCCGTCTCTCCCATGCCACCCGCGTACTGTAATGGAATGCGAGTCGAGTCCACGCCTTGCAGCAGGCCCCGCGCGCTCTCGTTCGGTAGCACGAGCACGTCGAATCGCTGCCGCAGCTTCCCCATTCTGAGATCACTGTCGTGAACTGTCGCATAAGTGATTCCATACTGCTCAAAAACCCACCGCGTCCAGCCCTCGTCGATGTTGCCGGTCCACGGCTGATACAGCGCGATGCGGGGCAGCTGCCGTAGCGTCTTGCCCGTCACTGGTGCGACGGGTACCGCAGTCACGGTGAACCCGTGCACGGCGGCCTGCTCACCGAGGATTCGGCGTGCCTGCGCGCCCCGCACGATGAGACTGTCGCCCGAGATCGTCACGGACTGTCCCGCGGAGAGCAGGGCGGCTACGGCGCGCGACTCTCCGTTGCTGCGGTTTCGCAGCACGAACATCTCTCCCGTCCCCTGGATCCGGCCCGGCACTGGAACGACGCTGTCGACCTTCACCAGGTTGGCGGTGAACGGCGCGTCGACGACGTCCGCCCGGACGCCCATCGTGAACGGCAGCGTCCACCCGGCGACGTCATAGGGGGGTCGGTCGTTCACCGGCGTGTACCGCTGTACCTCGAGCAGGTCCTTGGCGTGCGCCCGGAACGGCTGGGCCATCGGAACGACCAGCGATCCTGCCGGGTAGGTCCGATTCCCCGCGTCGAACGACTCGGCGGCCCGCCACACCTCCACCCTGCCCGCGAGCAGCACGTTCGCCAGGGTGGCCCACGCCTCAGGATCGCGCTGGGAGGGAGGGAGGATGTACGCGAAGGGATGTCCGGCCCGTCCGGCGTCGATCTGGCGGCGGCCGAGCGTCACGAACCGGTCGATGAAGCTGGTCCGGTCACGCGCCGCCAGGCGCACCAGCGCTTCCGAGGCGATCAGCTCGTAACGTACGATGTCCCCGAGCCGCCAGGTACCGCCGGGCCAGGGTCCCGGGTAGTTCACGCCCCGCGGCGGCTGCCGGACGGAGTCGGCGGGGAGCGTGAGCGGGGAGGCGATGCGCGCACTCGCCGCCTCGGAGAGGATCCCGATCATGTTGTGCCGCGTCGGAGTGGAGCGGAACCCGCCGTGCCACCACAAGTCGTAGCTCTGTTGGTGAGCGACGCCGGTCAATCCGGCGTCATACAGCGCCGAGGCCATCTGGGCGCCGACCAGGTTCATCCCGGCTACGAGAGCCGGATCGAGGTTCGGATTGACGGGGTCCTGGAACGGCGGGACGAACAGCCGCACGCCGTTCTGGCCCATCTGGTGCACGTCATACACGACTTCTGGAAACCACTCCGTGTAGAGCATGCGGGTGACGAGCCGCGTCTCTGCCTGCGTCACCATGAACCAGTCGCGGTTGTTGTCGTGGCCCACGTACTTGTGATACAGCCAGGGGAGCGGTCCGCCTTCGTAGCGCGTCCCCTTGTAGCGGCGGTACCACGCGACGACGGTATCGAGGCCGTCGGGGTTCATCGACGGAATCATCAGTACGACCAGGGAGTCGAGCAGACGCGTCAGGGCCGGGTCGGTCGCGAGCCGGTAGGCGAGGGTCATTCCCATCTGGCTCGACGCGATCTCGGTCGAGTGAATGTTGTTGCTGATCAGGATCACGGCCGGCTGCGTGGCGCGGAGCTCCGCAAGCTGTGCCTCGGTGAGCAGGCGCGGGTCGGCGAGGAGCTTCTGTCCGCGCTTGATCGCCGCTAGCCGCGCCTGGTTCGCGGGCGACGTAATCGCCAGCAGCAGGAATGACCGGCCCTCCGTCGTGCGGCCCAACGTGTCGACATGGACGTAGGGGCTGGTTTGCGCCAAACCATTCAGGTACGCCGAGACCTGCTTCCAGTCGGCGAGCATGGAGTCGGCGCCAGGCTCGAAGCCGAGGGTCGCCGCCGGGGACTGAAGGAGCGCGAGGAGCAGTAGGGAGTGCATTAGATCAATCCGAGTTTGGAGCCCACCTTCTTGAAAGCGTGCAGCGCGAAGTCGAGGTCGGCGCGGGTGTGCGCCGCCGAGAGCTGGCAGCGCACGCGTGCATGTCCTTGTGGCACAACGGGATAGCCAAAGCCGGTCACGAATACACCCTCCGCGAGTAAGAGCTCACTCATCTGGATCGCCTTGGCGGTCTCGCCCAGGATCACCGGGACAATCGGTGTCTCACCGGGCAGAGGCTTGAAGCCGAGCGCGATGAGCTGCTCACGGAAGTAGCGGGCGTTCTCGTGCAGCGTGGTGACCAGCTCGGGGTGGCGCTCGACGTGGCGCACCGCCGCGAGCGCGCTGCCGGCCACTGTGGGCGGCAGCGCATTGCTGAACAACTGCGGGCGAGACCGCTGCGTGAGGTAGTCGGCGAGGGCGGCGGGCCCGGCAGTGAACCCGCCGGCGGCCCCGCCCAGCGCCTTGCCGAGCGTCGAGGTGATGATGTCGACCTGGCCCAGCATCCCGTAGTGCTCGGCGGTGCCGCGGCCGGACCTGCCGAGCACCCCGGTGGCGTGCGAGTCGTCGACGGCGACGACGGCGTCGTACTTCCGGGCGAGGGCGACGATGTCGGGCAGTTTCGCGATGTCGCCTTCCATCGAGAAGATGCCGTCGGTGAACACGAGTCGCAGCCGAGCGCTCTTTGCCGCCTTCAGCTTCTCCTCGAGGTCGGCCATGTCGGAGTGCTTGTAGACGGCGGTCTGACACTTGGTGATGGTCTTGGCGAGTCGAATCGCGTCGATGATCGACGCGTGGTTCAGTTGGTCCGAGATCACAATGTCCTGCTCGCCCAGCAGGGTGGGGCAGAGGCCCTCGTTGGCGTTCCAGCAGCTCACGTAGCTGAGCGCCGCGTCGCACCCCACGAACTGCGCGAGCGCCGCTTCGAGCTCGCGGTGCACGGTGAACGTGCCACAGATGAACCTGACCGACCCGGTGCCGGCGCCCCAGCGCTCCAGCGCGTCCTTGCCGCCCTGCACGACGTCCGGGGCGTTGCAGAGCCCGAGGTAGTTGTTCGACGAGAGGATGACTACCTCGCCGCGCCCTTCCATTTTGACGCGCGCGGCCTGGGGTGAGTCGAGGTAGTTGAGGCGCTTGTAGACTCCCTCCCGCTTGAACTGCGCCAGCTCGGTTTCCAATTGCCCGACGAAGCTCATGCGATCTCCAGAATGACCTTCCCCGCGTCGCCCGACCGAATGGCGGCGAGTGCGTCGTCGATCTTCGCGAGCGGGAACTTGTGGGTGATGACGGGGCGGGGGTCGAACTGCCCGCCGGTAAGAAAGCGGCGCATCTGGTGCCACGTCTCGTACATCTTCCGGCCGATGACGCCGTAGATGGTGATTCCCTTGAAGATGATCTCGTTCGCGAAGTCGATGGGCACGTCGCCCTTGGGAATGCCGAGCAGCTGCACCCGGCCGCCCATGCGGACGGCGGCGAACGCCTGATGCAACGCCGACGGGACCCCCGACATCTCGCACACTACGTCGGCGCCTTCGCCGCCCGTCTCGGCGAGGACGGTCTTCACGACGTCGTCCTTCGCGGCGTTGATCGTCACGTGCGCACCCATTTTTGCCGCGAGTGCGAGGCGCTTCGGATTCACGTCGGAAGCGATCACTTTCGTCGCGCCCGCGGCCCGGGCAATGCCAACCGCGAAACAGCCGATCGGGCCGCAGCCCACGACGAAAACGGTGCTGCCGGGAATCTCCGCGGTCAGCACCGTGTGGAACGCATTGCCCATCGGGTCCATGATGGCGCCGACCTCGGTGGGAATGCCCGACAGCGTCAGCACGTTGGTGGTCGGCATCACGATGTACTCGGCGAATGCGCCGTCGCGATCGACGCCGATGATGCGCGTGTTCTTGCAGATGTGGCTGTTGCCGGTGCGGCACTGGAGGCAGTGCCCGCAGACGATGTGTCCCTCGGCCGTGACGAGCTGGCCCTTTCGCAGCCCCGTCACGCCATCCCCGAGCGCTTCGATCTCGCCCGCGAACTCGTGCCCGATGACGAGCGGCGGCTTGATGCGGCCCTGCGCCCAGGGGTCCCAATCGGCGATGTGGAGGTCGGTGCCGCACACGCCGGCGTGTCGCACGGCAATCAGCACTTCGCCCGGCCCCGGTGACGGCTTGGGGACAGTCGTGACGGTCAAGCCGGGGGCGCGACGCTCTTTGACGATGGCTTGCATGGAGTCCCGGGATGCGGGATGCGAGATGCGTTTAGAAGATCGACCGCGTGAATCCGCCGTCCACCTGGAGCACGGCGCCGGTAATATAGCTGGCGGCTTCGGAAGCGAGGAACGCGACCGTCCCCGCCAGTTCACTCGGGTTCCCGATCCGGCCCATCGGAATCTGCGCCAACATCTGCTTCATCGCTTCAGGCTTGGTCCTGGTCAACTCCTCGATGCGCTCCGTCGCGATGAAACCCGGACAGATGCTGTTCACGGTGATGCCGTCCGTGGCGACCTCGTCGGCGAGCGCCTTGGCAAAGCCGAGAACGCCGGCGCGTGCCGTCGTCGAGAGAATGAGGCCCGGCAACGGCTGCTTGGCCGCGACGGATGTGAGGCAGATGATGCGGCCCCACTGTGCCTTCCGCATGATCGGCACAGCCGCCCTGCAGAGATGAATGGTGGAGAGAAGATTCAGCTCGATCGCGCGCTGCCACGCGTCTGCGGGTTGGTCTTTGAACGGCGCCGCCGGAGGGCCCCCGGCATTGCAGAACAGGATGTCGAGCCGGCCGAACTGCTTGGCGACATCGCGCACCAGTCGTTCCGCTTCGGCCGGCACGCTCACGTCGGCGGGGAACGGAGCCGTGGCGTCGCGTCCGTTGATGGCGACGATCGCGCCTTCGTCCGCAAGAGCTTTCGCTACCGCGCGACCGATGCCGCGCGTCGAGCCGCACACGAGCGCCACGCGCTTCGCGAGGCCGAGATCCATCGCTAGACGGCCGCCGGGACCTGCACCGATTCGATCCGGATCGCGCAGACCTTCAGCTCCGCCATCTTCGCGTAGGGATCGAGGATCGGGTTGGTGAGCAGGTTGGCCGCTGCTTCGCGGAAGTGGAACGGGACGAAGACCTGGCCGCGCGCCACGCGGTCCGACACGCGGCAGGCGGTGATCATCGAGTTGCGGCGCGACGTCAAGCGCACCAGCGCGCCCTCGGCGACCCCCAGTTCGGCGGCGTCGGCCGGGTGAATCTCGACGATCGCCGTGGGCTCGCGCGAGTCGAGCCCCGAGGCGCGGCGGGTCATTGTGCCGGTGTGCCAGTGGTACAACTGCCGGCCCGTGTTCATCACGAAGGGATACTCGTCGTCCGGTAGCTCGGCGGGGTCGGTGTACAGGACCGGCACGAATGTCGCTTTTCCGTCGGCGGTGGGGAACGCGTCCGCAAACAGGAACGCGGTCCCGGGATGGTCCCTGGTCGGCACGGGGTACTGCAGCCCGGCGCCCTCGAGCCGCGCGTAGGTGACGCCCGCCCAGCTCGGCGTCACCTGGGCGATCTCGGCCATCACGTCTTCGGCCGTGCGGAACGGCGTCGCCAAACCGAGCCGGCTCGACAGATCGATCAGGATCTCGAGGTCGCCGCGCGCCTGACCCGGCGTGTCGACCGCCTTGTGGGAGATCTGAATGCGCCGCTCCGTGTTCACGAATGTGCCGGTCTTCTCGGCGAAGCTCGAGGCGGGCAGGACCACGTCGGCGTAGCGGGCCGTCTCGGTGAGGAACAGATCCTGGACCGCCAGAAACTCGAGCTCGCGGAACCAGTGCTCGGCGTGCGCGATGTCGGGGTCCGAGATGATGGGATTCTCGCCCATGATGTACATGCCGCGGATCCCGCTCTCCGGCTTCACGACCTCCGTCACCATCAGGCCCTTCTTGAGCGACAGCGACTCAGGCACGACCCCCCACGCGTTGGCAAAACGAGCTCGCACTGCGGTGTCGCCGACCGGCTGGTAGTCGGTATAGACGAACGGAATCGCCCCCATGTCGGAAGCGCCTTGCACATTGTTTTGGCCGCGGATCGGCAACATCGCGGCGCCCCAGCGCCCGATCATGCCGCACGCAAGCATCAAGTTGAGGAACGACGCCACGATGTCGGTGCCATTGGCGTGCTGCGTCAGGCCCATGGCCCAGAGCGAGCTGGTGTTGGGGCCGCGGGCGTAGATCTCGGCGGCGCGCCCAATCTTCTCGGCCGGGATCCCGGTGATTCTCGCCGCCTGATCGAGCGTGTACGGCGCGACGGCCGCCCGCACTTTCTCGAAGCCATGGGCCCGGTTGGCGATGAAGGCTTTGTCTTCGAGACCCAATGCCAGGATGTGGTTCAACATCGCCGAATAGAGGGCGACATCGGTGCCCGGCTGCAACTGGAGGTGAATGTCGGCTCGGCCGGCCAGCTCGGTGCGGCGTGGGTCCGCTACGATAAGGGTCGCCCCGTGCTCGTGAGCGCGCTTGATCGCGGCGCCGAAGACGGGATGCGACTCGGTCGTGTTGGCGCCGCCGATGAAAATGACGTCGCACGCCTCCTCGATCTCCCGCATCGACCCCGAGGCCGCCGATGTGCTGAGCGCGCGCTGCATCGCCGCCACCGAGGTCGAGTGGCACAGCCGCGTGCAGTGATCCACGTTGTTCGTGCCCAGCGCGGCGCGGAACATCCGCATCATCAGGTAGTTTTCTTCGTTCGAGCACTTGGCCGATGAGAAACAGGCCAGGGCGTCGCCGCCCCGCTCGCGCTTGATGCGTGACAGTTCCTGCGCGGCCAGCTCGAGCGCTTCCTCCCACGTGGCTTCCCGGAACGGCTCGTACCAGTCGGCCGGTGTCGCCACGCGGTCACGGATGTCCTGGTCGAGTCGCTCGAGCAGCGGCAGGTCGCGCACCGATTTCCCTGTGGCGCGGGGCGGCGTTCCGGGCTTGGACTGCTGGCCCTCCCCCTCGATGCTGCGCCACGGCCCACCGCGGCGTTCCACGCCCGTCGCGCCGCGCCACACCCAGCGGTCACCCTCCTTCTTCCACCCTGTTCTCATCAACGGCTTGGTCAGCCGATCTCGGTGCTGGGGAAAGTCATAGCCGAAGCGGCCCTTCACGCAGGTCGAGCCCTGGTTGGGGGTGTTCAGCTCGATGTTCGGGGAGGTGACGCGGATGACTTTTTCGCCGGCGACGTGCAGATCTACCTGACACCCCACGCCGCAGTACGGGCACACGGTCCGGACGACCCGGTCGGGGTGGCGGATCTGCTCGGGGGCGAACCGCTGCCGCGGCATCACCTCGAAGATCGCACCGGTGGGACAGACGCGGACGCATTCGCCGCACCAGGTGCACCCCGCCTTGTCGGGATCACCGTCGGCGCCGACGATGATTTCGGCGTGCTCGCCCCGGAACCCCACGTCGAGCACGCCGACGACCTGGATGTCCTCGCACGCCCGCACGCAGCGCGTGCACAGGATGCAGGTGGACATGTCGTGGCGGATCATGGGGTCGCCGGGCCGTTCGTCGCCCGAGCGCAGGGGCAGGTCGCGGGCCTCGACCAGCGTAGGCGTCACGCCGTAGCGCACGACGTAGCCCTCGAACTCGTTGCGCGGGTTGGTGCGGCCTCCGTTGCGCAGATGGTCCGCCGGATAGCGTTCGAGCAACAGGCGGAGGACGCCCTTACGGTTCTCGACCGCCGCGTGTGACTCGGTCGTGACGACCATGCCGTCAGCGACCTTGGTGGCGCACGCCGGGAGAAGCTTCGCCTGGCCCTCGACCGACACGAGGCAAATACGGCAGTTGCCCACGATCGGCAGCTGCGGGTACCAGCAGAGCGCCGGGATGTCGATCTCGGCGGCCCTGGCCGCCTCGAGGATGGTCCGACCTTCCGCCGCGGTGACGGAGCGGCCGTCGATCTTGAGCGTCGCCATACAGGTATAGATATCGCCCGGTAGGGGAGTCGCAAGACGAGTGGGGGAAAAACGCACGGGGCCGGCGCTATGCGCCGGCCCCGTCGTGCATCAGAGTGCGATTAAATCAGCGAGGATCCACCGGCAGGTGCAGGTGCGTGTGGTCCCCGTTCTCCCCTTCGTCGGTGAACCAGCAGTAGGCCCAGATCTTCGCGGGGCGCAGCACCTGTTGGCCGGCGCGCAGGATAATGCCCATCGGCTCGTCGTCGAGTACTAGCGGGAGGCTGGTCATGCCACGCTGCAGGGCAAGCAGCTTGCCACGGCGTCTCGTCCACAACCTGCAGTCCTACATCAACTTACAAAGTGCCTGTCAGGTCGGTGTCGTTATTCAGACACGTTCGACGCCGTGTCGAGCTGACGCGGGGGCTTGGTCGCCGTGAAGCCGCTGCGTTTGGAGCGGCGGCTGGGTTGCAGCTGCCACCCGTTGTACAGCGCCTGCAGCGCTTCAGGCGCGAGCGGGATCACCCCGCGCGGCGCGCCGGCCGAGAGGACGATGTGAACGCCGCCCGAGCGCGTGCGGGCTTTGAGATCCGCGATCAGGGCGGCGCGGTCTTTCGCCCGCAGGTCGGCGAGGCTCCTCGGCTCGAGCACGACGAGCGATGGTGAGAGATCGGGGAACCAGCTGCCGAAGTTGATCACGAGCGCTTGCAGCACGCCGGCGAGCTGCTCCGTCACCGCGCGTCCCTCGGCCGCCTCGATGGCGCCAAGGTCCTGGTCCACAAGAAATACCTCGATGTCGTGCGCCGCGAGAAACAGCGCTTCCGCCAGGGCGGAGGCGCCGACCACCACGACGAGGTCGCCCGGCTCGAGGCGCGGCGCCCACGCAACGATGGGGTGCGCGTGGTCCAGCCCCCAGTGGGTGGGTTCGCGCTGTGCTTCCCGCAGGGCGCGGTGCTTCTGGCGCCAGCGCGGGAATGAGGGCAGCCGCAGGCGCCGCGCGATGATGCGGTCCACGTGTTCCAGCAGGAGCACCTCGGTGAGCAGGTACTGATCCTGGGCGCTCGCCTGCAACTCGCGCACCGCCTCGTCCCCGATCTGGAGCAGGTCCCCGCGCGGGATCGCGTTCTTGTACTCCTCGATCCGCTGCAGAATGAACTCTTGATACTCCTGTTTGAGCGAGCGGGAGGGACGGGGGGCGCGGGTCGCCGCGAGCCGCTCGGCGGTGGACGAGGTCAGCATGGCTCGACGTGCACCGTGACGGTGTTGAGCTCGAGCTCCTGTTTCAGGCGCTCTTCCACCTTGTCGGCGATGGCGTGGGCGGCTGCGACGTTGGCATCGCGATCCACGGCGATCGTCACCTCGGCGTAGCGCACGCCGGCGCCCCCCCCCCGGCCGCCGCGGGAGCGAATGTCGTAGGCGCGCTTCACACCGTCCACACCCTGTGCCGTGTGGCGAATGGCCCGTTCCGGGATGGCCCGCTCATCGACGAGCACCGGCACCGTGCGCCCGAGGATCTGGTAGGCGACGCGCACGATCAGCGCTGCGACGGCGATCGCGACCACCGGGTCCACCCACGCGGTGCCACCGCGCGCGAACAGCACACCGATCAGCACTCCGATCGTGATGAAGACGTCGGTGCGTGTGTGCGCGGCGTCAGCGATGAGCAGCTCGCTCGAAAGCTCGTGTCCTCGCCGATTCTCATACCAGGCGACGAGGACGTTCACCGCGAGCGTCGCGAGCAGCACGACCAGGCCCAAGTCGGTCACCGTGACGGCGTGCCCGCCGCTCAGGAGCTTCTGGACGGCGTTGCGGACGAGCTCGAAGCAAGTGATCGAAAGAAAGACGACGATCGCGAGCGCCCCCAGCGTCTCGAACTTGCCGTGACCGTAGGGGTGGTCTTCGTCGGGCGCGCGAGCCGCGACGCGAATCACGATCAGGCCGAGCACGTTGTAGAGCGAATCGACCGACGAGTGCAGCGCGTCCCCCAGGACGGCAAGGGAGCCCGATACGATTCCGATGTAGAGCTTGGCAGCGACGACGGCGAGGTTCGCGCCGAGCAAACCGACGAGGACGCGGCGAACCGCGGCGGAGGACATGGCCTGCAACCTTATGAATGGAGCGGATTTAGTCAACAGTTTGGCGTGCGAGGAGTCAGTCCAGTGCTCGCAGCAGCGCTCCCTTCAGGTAGCCCGTCTCCGGGACATTGACCAGCTCGGGGTGATCCCCTGCCGCGCCGCACACGGCGAGCAGCTGTAGCCGCCGGCCGGAGTCGCGCGCGGCGTCGGCGAGCATCGCCTGAAAGACGTCGCGGCTCACGTGATACGAGCACGAACAGGTGAAGAGCACGCCCTCCCGCGCCAGGATGCGCATCGCCCGGAGGTTGATCTCCTTGTAGCCCGCCACCGCGCGGGGCAGGGTGTCCTTGGTCTTGGCGAACGCGGGCGGGTCGAGGACGATCGTGTCGAACCGCTCCTTACGCTGTTCGAGCTCGCGCAACAGATCGAAGGCGTTGGCTTCCCGCCACGCGATGTTGCCGATGCCGTTGAGGTGGGCGTTGTCGGCGCCCCGCGCCAGCGCCTCGGCACTCTGGTCTACCGCGATGACTTCCGCCGCGTGCCGTGCCAGATGCAGGGCAAAGGAGCCGTGATAGGTGAAGAGGTCGAGCGCCCTGCCACCCGAGCGGGCGTGGCGCGCCACGAGCGCACGGTTCTCGCGCTGATCCAGGAATGCTCCCGTCTTCTGCCCCGACCACGGGGCCGCGAGATAGCGGACACCCGCCTCCTCGACCTCTACGGTCTCGGGGACGGCGCCATAGGCGAGCACCACCTCGAGGGGCAGGCCCTCGTGCCGCCGCACCCCGGCGTCGTTGCGGAGCAGGATTCCTTCCGGGGCGAGCGTCGCGCGGATCCCGGCGAGCACGTCGTCCCGTGCCCGCTCCAGCCCCGCCGACAGCAGCTGCGCCACGACCCAGGGTCCGTACTTGTCCACGACGAGCGATGGCAGGCTGTCTCCCTCGGCGTGCACGGCCCGCCAGGCGCTGGCTTCGATCCCCGCGCGCCGCTCTGCGGCGGCCGCGATGCGCACTCCCCACCAGGCCGCGTCGACCGGCTCGTCGCCTCGCGTGAGCAGCCGCAACCGGATCTCGGACTTGGGGGAGTAGAGCGCTTGTCCCAGGAAGCGCGCACGGCGGTCGGTGACGCGGATGATCCCGGGCTCCTTCTCCGGCTCCTCGGCCACGTCGCTGCGATAGATCCAGGGGTGGCCCTGCTTCCACCGTTCGGCGCCCTTGGCCGTGACGACGGCGGTCCCGCCTATCATCGATCCGGCCGCAGCTTCGCCGCTTCCCGCAGATACGTATGTTTCAGCTCGCGCTGAGCCTTGGCCGAGTAGAAGTGCAGCAAGACGCGGATGCAGCGTGGTATGCCTCCAGGGACCGCGACCTCGGCCGCGCCGAGCAGGGGCACGTCGGTCCAGCCGAGGCGGCGGGCGGCTCGGGCGGGGTACTCCGCGGTGAGGTCGGGGGACGACGTGAAGATGGCGCTCTCCACGTCCTCCGGCGCAAAGCCGTTGGCGGTCTGGAGGGCGCGCAGCAGCTCTTCCGTGGCCTGCAGGATCGCTTCACTCGTGTTCGCGGTCGCGGTGGTTGCCCCGCGGAGCCCGCGCAGGATCTTCGTCATGGCGCTTGCCGATCAGTGGCGCTTGATGGTGCTCACGGATCCCGTGTTGCTCAAGGGCCGGGATCCGGTCGCGGTGTGCCGCCAGGCCGTGGCCGGCGGGGCGACGCTGGTCCAGGTGCGCTGGAAAGATGGCGCGCCCGCGGACGTCCTCCAACTGACCGCCGCCCTCGTGAGCGCGCTCTCCGTGCCCGTCCTGGTCAACGACCGGGTCGACATCGCGCTGGCCGCCGGGGCGGCCGGCGCCCACCTGGGCCAGGACGACCCGCCGCTCGACGCCCTCCGGCCCCACGTGCCGCCCGGCTTCCTGCTG
>Ga0193723_1000247_pt1 | contig 20272 bp, 23 predicted proteins | sample H2m2metaG_FD_143042 | JGI IMG/M metagenome (GOLD analysis project Ga0193723, IMG submission 143042) | Soil microbial communities from a riparian zone of the East river system, Colorado, United States - H2m2 | ecosystem: Environmental > Terrestrial > Soil > Riparian zone | place: USA: East River...
AATACTTGAAATGTCGCAATTGCCCGATGCGCTGGTCGTGATCGACACCATGCGCGAGCAAAATGCCGTGAACGAGGCCCGGCGGCTCCAGATTCCAGTCGTTGCGATTGTTGACACCAATGCGGATCCCGAGTTGATCGATTATCCAATCGCCGGCAACGATGATGCGATCCGTGCTATTCGCGTGATTCTGCAAAAGCTGGTGGACGCCATTGTTTCGGCGAGCAGCGAATCGCGAATTCGCGAGCAAGTCGAGATGGCGGGTGTCTCCGCATAGCGACATTGAAACGTTAAAATTGTTACATCGTAACGATTCAGCGACTTAGCGTTTAACTTTGTAACCTTTTAACTTTTGTAACTTTCCTTCACATGCCGGCAACAACCGAAATCAATCCTCAACTCGTCAAACAACTCCGCGAGAAAACCAACGCCGGATTTATGGACTGCAAGCGCGCGCTCGCGGAAAGCGGCGGTGACCTAGAAAAAGCCGAGGCGATTTTACGAACCAAAGGCATGGCCAGCGCCGGCAAAAAGGCCTCCCATGCGACAAAAGAGGGTATTGTGGCTTCCTACATTCATTTGCAAGGGAAAGTGGGCGTGCTCGTGGAAGTGAATTGCGAGACCGATTTTGTGGCGCGGAATGAGAATTTTCGCGATTTCGTAAAGGACATCACATTGCACATTGCCGCGGCGCACCCCCTTTTCGTTAACCGGGAGCAAGTGTCATCGAAGATTGTCGAGGCCGAACGCGCCATTTACGAGGCGCAGGTGAAAGGCAAACCCGCGAACGTGGTCAGTAAAATTGTCGAGGGCAAGCTCGACAAGTTTTACAGCACCGTCTGTTTGCTGGAACAAGCGTTTATAAAAAATCCCGACCAGACGATCAAAGAACTCCTGAATGCGAAGATTGCTGAGCTTGGCGAAAACATTGTGATCCGGCGTTTTACTCGCTATTTGGTGGGCGAGCCACTTCCCGCGGGGCCGTGAGTTTTGGAGGAACGCGCGCCGTCGCGTCCCTGCTCAAGAAATCTGCGTTTTATCGGCGTAATTCGCAGTTAGTTTAACGTTCATGGGACTGACCGATTACAAGCGGAAGCGTGATTTCAAACGGACTTCCGAGCCGAAAGGCGGCAAGCCCAAACCGAAAACCGTGCGGGGCGCGTCCCGTTTTGTGATCCAGAAACATGATGCGCGCCGATTGCATTACGATTTTCGGCTGGAGATGGAAGGGGTTTTAAAATCCTGGGCCGTACCGAAAGGACTTCCCTGGAAGCAGGGTGAAAAACATCTCGCTGTGGAAGTCGAGGATCACCCCATCGATTACGTGGAGTTCGAGGGCGTCATTCCCGAGGGACAATACGGCGGCGGCACGGTGATGGTGTGGGACCGCGGAAAATATTTCGTCTATGGCGAGCAACCGCTGAAATCGTTGCGGGATGGGAAACTGCATCTCGTTCTCGAAGGCGAGAAAGCTAAAGGCGAATGGACCCTCGTGCGTATCCGCGGCCGCGATGGTGAAAAGAATCAATGGCTGATCTTAAAGACGGGATCGAGCGCGAAACCGCTTTCAAAAAAACGTGAGGATGAATCGGTCAAAAGCGGTCGGACCATGAAACAGATCGCGGAAGATCGCGACGCCGAATGGGAATCCAACCGCGAAGAAAAAGACCAGAGCGCAACATCAACATTGAAAGCACGTATTAAAGCCGCGCTGGTAGGGCCCGATTACCGAGCGCGCCGAAAGGATGCCGGACGGCTCGGAGATCCGTCCCTACCAGAATTGCCCGCCGCAAAACCGCGCTTCATACAGCCAATGAAACCGCGGCTGCTGGAAAAACCCCCGACCGCAGGCGACTGGATGTACGAACTCAAATTCGACGGAATCCGTGCGATCGCGGTCAAGATCGACAAGAAAGTGTCGTTACTGTCGCGCAACGAAAATGAATTGGCCGGACGTTTCCCGGAAATCGTCGAAGCGATAAAGAATTTTCCTGCGCGAGAGTGCGTGATCGACGGCGAAGTCGTTGCACTCGATGACGAAGGACGCTCGTCATTTCAACTTTTGCAAGCTCTCGAGCTGGAAGGGCGAAAATCGCCTATCCGCTTCTACGTTTTCGATTTGCTGCAACTCGACGGCAAGAGTCTGATCAAGCTTCCACTCGGACAACGCAAAGAACTGCTCGCGAAACTTTGCGAGGGCGTGGCAGACCCGATCCGTTTTTCGGGAGAGATTGGTTCCGACGCGACCAAGTTGCTGGCGGAAGTGAAGCGTCGAGGCCTCGAAGGTCTCATTGGCAAACAACGTGTCTCGGTTTACGAACCAGGGCGCCGCAGCGGCGCGTGGATCAAACTCAAATGCGTGAACGCGCAGGAATTCGTGATTGGCGGATACACGCCGCCGCAGGGATCACGGAAATACTTTGGCGCGATTCTCGTCGGCTATTATAGGGACAAGAAACTTTTCTTTGCCGGAAAGGTCGGCACCGGTTTTACCGGGAGATCATTGTCCATGTTGCACAAGAAGTTCCAACAAGAAGAGCGCGACGATTGTCCCTTTGTCGATCTTCCGTCGAAGCAAAACGGAAAATGGGTGCAAGGAATCACGCCATCGATGATGCGCAAAATGCATTGGGTAAATCCGGTCTTCGTATGCGAAGTCAAATTCGCGGAATGGACCCGCGACGGAAAGCTCCGCTCGCCAGTTTTTCTGGGCTTGCGCGAAGATAAAAAGCCAAAAGAGGTCGTCCGTGAAGCCTGAATCTCGGAATCCACTTGTTAGCGCGGTGAGCCGCAAATATGGTGAGAAAATGAAAGTGAAAGTCCTCGTCATGCCGAAGGCTGCGGTGCTCGATCCGCAAGGCAACGCGGTGCGCGACGCGATGCGCCATCTTGGAATGCCAGAGGTGTGCAGCGTCAGAATTGGAAAATACATGGAGATCGATATTGACGGAGAAAATGGCGAACTCGAACCGCGTCTGCACGGGCTTTGCCGTGATTTGTTATCGAATCCAGTGATCGAAGATTACGAGCTACAGAAGGAGAAACCGGCAAAACGAAAAAGGAGCAAATGAAATTCGCCGTCATCCAGTTTCCAGGCTCAAATTGCGATCAGGATTGCGTCGCCGCAATTAACGGAATCGCTGGACTCAAGGCCGAATATATCTGGCACAAGGAGACATCACTCGACAATTTTGACGCGATCGTTCTCCCGGGAGGATTTGCGTATGGGGATTATCTGCGTTGCGGCGCGATCGCCCGCTTTTCGCCGATTATGCGAGCCGTCACAAGTGATGCGCGCGCCGGCAAGCTGGTGCTTGGGACGTGCAATGGGTTCCAAATTCTGTGCGAAGCTGGTCTCTTACCCGGTGCGCTCGTGCGGAATCGTTCGCTGCGCTTCGTCTGTGACATGGTCACTACGCGTGTGGAAGTGGATGATTTCCCATTCACACAGGGCTGCCCAAAAGGAACGCTTCTTCGCATGCCTGTTGCCCACGGCGAAGGTTGTTTCTTCGCGGACGCAGAAACGTTGCGCAACCTCAACGACAATCGACAGGTGATTTTGCGTTATGCGGACAGCCGCGGTCGCATTGTTCCCGAATCCAATCCCAACGGTTCCATTGAAAACATCGCCGGCATCTGCAATCGCGAGCGAAACGTCTTTGGCCTGATGCCTCATCCTGATCGCGCTTCGGATGCGCGGCTTGGCAGCGCAGATGGTGCGAAGATTTTTCGGTCGATGATGCAAACGATCAGCGCGAATAGCGCAATATCGGAGCGCACAAAACAGGTCGCGTGAGTCTCTTCATCACCGGGACAGATACCGGCGTGGGCAAAACGCACACGGCGATTCAACTCCTGCGTTTGTTGCGTGCATCGGGCACGCGCTGTGCCGGAATGAAACCGATCTGTTGCGGAGATCGTGGCGACGCAGAGCTTCTGCTCGCCGCCGGCAGCGAAGGCTTGGGGATCGAGGAAATTAACCCGGTCTGGCTAAAGACCCCGGCTGCGCCGCTTGTGGGCAGTCTGACGGAAGGGGTGAATATCGACATCGAACGCATTCTAGCTGCTTTTCGCGCGCTTCAGAATCGAGTTGAGCATGTGTTTGTCGAAGGGGTCGGCGGCTGGCTGGTGCCGATTCGTCGTGATTATTTTATGAGCGATTTGGGGGTAGAGATGGCCCTACCCGTGCTTGTCGCGGCGCAGAATCGCCTGGGGTGTCTTAATCATACAGCGCTCACAGTCCGAAGCATTGCGGCGCACAGGCTTCCTTGTGCCGGCGTAGTATTAAATGACCCTCCAGATCCGAGCGATATCGCCGCTGTGACCAACCTCGACATTCTAAGGAAGATTGTCGATCCTCCGCTACTGGGTGAATTAACGGAAAATCTGGACCAATTACCTGCCGACTGGCGATTGATGATCGATTCAACGCGAACATCTTAGGCTGTCCACCTCGATACATTACTGTAAATAAGATTTACACCGGTAGTGTGCCATTTCGACTCGCTTCAGAGGGAAAATGAGTTGGCATCGTCATTGCTTCAGATCGAGGCAACAACTTCATACGCCTATGCTTTTAGAAAAAACCTTACATATGAGTCAGCCGTTGGCGGAATGCAAAGCCCGTTTGGCCAGCATTCAGTCATATCGGCGGCAGTTTCTTATGGTGACAAGAGCGACCGTGACGTCATCGAAAACCGTTGATTTTAGCTTCCGCGGTCCTTTCGGTTTTGAGGCCCACACGGTGCTCCTGTCGGTCGAGAGCGACTCATCCGATCAATATGCGTTTGAGTCCGTGGGCGGGAACATCGATCTAATGGGAATCGTTGATTTCGCTGAGATCCGGCCAAACTGCACGGAGGTAACGCTTGCTGTTCATTACGAAATAAAGAACCAGCTGTTCGCCTGGCTCGACCGCCGCTTGCGCTTTGTAGACACGTTTGTGACTGCTGAATTGCGCAGCATCCGCGCGCATTTCGAAGGGATTGCAGCGAGCTACCTCGAGCAGGCGCCAGTTCTGCCGATGTTCCAAACGGCTGCTACAGCATAAAATCTGAATTCAATCAGAGAGCCACGAGACGCGTAATTTCGTGGCTCTCTGCTGTACGCGTGGCGCCTACGCAATTCGCACAGCGTGTTTTTTATCGAGTCGCAGAATCTGGCCTGGCTTGAGCGCGACTGTTGCCTTTGGGTCGCGAATTTTGCTTCCATCCAGTTCTACGCTTCCCTGTTTAATTAGCCGCGACGCCTCGCTGCGGGATTTTTGCGCGTTGAACGCCTCACGATAAGCGCTACAAACAACCGTAACGAGTTCGGCTGTCTGAAGCGCGTTCGCTGAAAATGGAGGCAGATCGGCACGTTCCAAATCACGTTTGCTAAAACGGATATTCCATTCGTTGAGAGTTTGTTGTGCGGCCGCCGGCGAGTGATAGGTCTGCACAATTTCGAACGCGATCTGCTTTTTGGCTTCAAACGGATTCGTGCCCTGAGCGAACGCACGTCCAAGCAATAACGGATAATACCGAGTCATCAATTCATCTGAGATGCTCATCAGCTTTCCGAACATGTCTGTGGCGGGCTCGCTGATTCCAACAAAATTGCCGAGGCTTTTGCTCATCTTCTTGGAGCCATCCAAACCTTCTAGAATCGGAAGAAGAAAAACGACCTGCTGTGGCAAGCCTTCTTCCTTCTGGAACTCACGTCCCACCAGAATATTGAAAAGCTGATCGGTACCGCCAAGCTCGACATCCGCCTTCACCATGACTGAGTCCCAACCTTGCATAATTGGATACTGAATTTCGTGGGCGCGGATCGCCTGTTGCTTGTCGATGCGGGCGCGGAAGTCTTCACGCTGCAGCATTTGTTGCAGCGTCACCCGGCTGTTCAGACGAATGACGTCTTCGAACGACATGGCTCGGAACCAATCGCCATTGCAAACCGTTTCAGTGCGCGCCGGATCGAGAATCTTGAACGCCTGTTCCCGGTAGCTTGCAGCATTTTCCATCACTTCTTTGTGCGTCAATTGCGGCCGCGTCGCGGAGCGACCGCTTGGATCACCAATCATCCCGGTGAAATCGCCGATAATAACGACCGCCTGATGCCCCAAATCCTGAAACTGCCTCAGTTTTCGCAAAACGATGCTGTGACCCAGATGAATGTCGGAGGTGGTTGGATCCACCCCGAGCTTTATCCTTAGCGGCCGTCCGAGCCCGAGTTTTTCGCGCAGTTCATTCTCGCTAATAATCTGCGCCGCGCCTTGCTTTAAAAAGGCGAGCGCTTCATCCGGTTGCATGATTCCTCAAGGAATAGTGCACCGGCTCGGTGCGCTACTTGTTTTTGTTCAGCAACTCCCGCACTTGCTCAATCGTAAGGGGGGCGTTTTTGCGGTTGAGAGCCTTTTGGCTTTTGCCCTGACCGAGGAATGGGCGGTTCCCGGCGAAGGCTCGGCTGGTCGCTGCTTTGTCAGCGTCGTGCGCGTCGCGGACGCGAGCGGTTCGGGTTGAATAACTCGGCTGTGAGTTCCCGATGGGTTGCTGTGACGAAATTCCGGATGCCGCGCCCGCGCCTTGGAACGATCGAGAATTGAACTGTCTCGCAGAAAATTCGCGCGTGTTGGAAAAGCTCCTGGAATTGGATTTCTGCTGAAAATAAAATGTTCCAACGGTTGCCTTTTTGTTTATGGACGCGCCATCGGCGCTGAATTTTTTGTTCTGTGTCGTATTCTGCAAAGTCATGTCGGGCCTGAGGAGGCGCTCAACAAGCTTGCTTTCTTGATCCTGAGCCCGGGCAAAAGAGAAAGCAACCAGGAGCACGAAAAGAGGCGTAAGAACCTTTCCCACATCGCCGAGGCTGCCGAAATAAAGCGTTATTTGTAAAGCAAATTATCGACAGTCCCGACAGATACCTGCGCAGCGCGCGCGCTGCCGGTGACCTCTTACTCAGTCCAGGATCGGCTTTTTGTTGTTTTCGATACCTGACCGCGAAATAATCGACACATGTCTGATCATACTTATAAAAAAATTGAGTTGGTTGGCTCCTCGCCCAACGGATTTGAAGAAGCGATAAAAAATGCGCTGACGCGTGCCGAGAAAACAGTTCGCAACATGCGCTGGTTTGAGGTGGCCGAGACCCGCGGATACATCGAAGACGGCAAGGTCGGTCATTGGCAGGTGACGCTAAAGATTGGCTTCACGCTTGAGCCTTGAGACTGATCGCGTTGCCGCGTGATGTTATTTGGGGGCCCCCGAAAACTTTCGGGAATTATTCTTTAACATCGAGCACAAGACTGCTCGATCCGCCTATTCCTCTTCCTGCGCCGCCTGATACAATTTAGTCGCGCCGTAAATCAAAATGGCTGGCTTCAAGGCGACTGCAAGAAGGCGAAGCAGACCGCCCAGGATTCGGCCAATCGGCAGCCGATTCAAAATGTAACCGGCTATAAATGCGTACAAGAGAGACTGGGCTGGCTTTTCCCGCACGTAATCCTCAGTTTGACTGAGAGCCGTCTCGAACTGCTCTTTTGCCCAGAACAACCCACGTTCCGGCAACTCTTCAAGCCTTTCAACAGATGATCGGTTCATATCCGTTAATGATTCGGATTCTAATCATTCTTTGCGCGCACCAATCTGGTCAACGCAAAATCAGCCAAATCGAGCTCGCGCCCCCACCTGCGGGAAAGTCAGGCAGAGGAGGTTGTCGATGGAATGTTCCCGCCCGTCGCGCTGTTTTGAGGCCATAGCGGCCCATGACTTCGAGCGCGTGTTCCCGCAAGGCCGAGCAATTTGTCGAAACGAGGACGCGGCCATCTCGCTCCACTAGCTCGAGCCCGCTGACGAGCAGTTTCTCAAAATCGTTTTCCACGTGAAAAGTCTTCCCGCCAGGTGAACGCGAAAACGTCGGCGGATCGAGAATGATCATGTCGAATTTCTCTCCCTTGCGCGCTAGTCGCGGCAACACCGCCGTCACATCGTCGCCAATGAAACGATGGTCAATCGTCGGTAGACTGTTGAGGGCAAAATTCTCTCGACCGCGCGCCAGCGATTTCTTGGAAAGATCGACATTGATCGTAGTTGCTCCGGCGCACGCAGCGCTAACAGAAAACGAGCAGGTATAGGCAAAACAATTTAAGAGCCGCTTCGGAGCGATGTAGCGCACGTAACGCCGATTTTCTCTTTGATCGACAAACAAGCCGATGGAGTAGCCTGCTCCGAAATCGATTCCGAACTTCAGATGTCGCTCGGTCGCGATCGTCTGTAAATTCTCAGCTGCATCACCAAAGATGAGGCGCGGCGCTTCGCGTTCCTCATTCTTACGGGGAAGGAATCGAGCGAAAATACGTCCAATCTCGAAGCGCACAGTGCTCGCCCACGAGTGTAGTTCCTGGATTAAACGCTCGCGCGCTAGAACTCTTTTGAACGAGATGAGGACGTCGCATCCGAACCGCTCAACCCAGCCGTCCTCGACCGTGCAGAGCCGATGCGCGTCGGTTCCCTCCGTTTCAAAATCGCGCAGCAAGTTTGCTTCAATCCATCCAGATTTCGGTTTCATCGGCCGCGGTGACCTCTAACGGCATACTTGCGAATCGGCAGTGCGCAACGGATCGGTTGCCGCCGGGGCCGGGCGCGCTACACTCCCGCATCGCAGAGCGTCGCGTGCACAACTCGACTGCTGACCTATGCAACAAGTTACGGTTCGCGTTCCGGCGAGCACTTCTAATCTCGGCCCCGGCTTTGATTGTCTCGGTGTGGCGCTGCGTCTTTACAACGACGTGATTCTCACTCGCGGCGCGAAATCTCGGCCGCCAGCTATCGTGTGTGCCGCAGCGGATTTGTTTTTTCAGCGGACGCGTTGTGCCCCGTTTTCATTTTCCGTTTTGATCAAAGGCGACGTTCCATCTTCGCGTGGTTTGGGTGGCAGTGCCGCGGTGCGTCTTGGAGTTCTGGTTGCTCTGAATTTTTTAACGGGCAATCGTCTCGATCGATTGTCGATCTTTCAATTATGCGCGCACTTGGAACGACACCCCGATAACGCCGCCTCAGCAGCTTTCGGCGGTTTCACAGTTGTAAGACAGGTGTCTCACCTGTCACGGCAGACGGGGCTCCGGCCTGTCGATGTAAACGGCGCTGAGCTTCAGCGCTTCGACGTTTCCGAGCGACTGTATTTTGTTCTGTTGATCCCAGACTTCGAAATCAAAACGGCAGCAGCGCGAAAAGTTCTACCTCCGAAAATTTCGCGTATCGCAGCGGTTGAAAGCTGCCAGAACGCCTGCGCGATTACGGCGGCGTTCGCTTCGCGCAATTATCGCAGTTTACGCGGCGCGTTTCGCGATCATCTGCATCAGCCATATCGGCAAAAACTGGTTCCATTTCTGCCGCGCGTCATCGCCGCCGCCGAAAAAGCCGGCGCGCTTGGAGCATTTCTGAGCGGCAGTGGATCGACAATCTGCGCTGTCACATTGCAAGATCGAAATAAAGTCGCGACTGCCATGTTGCGCGCGGCAAGAACCTGTCCTAAGCGCGAGTCGAACGGATCGACATCTGCACGCACGCTCATCACCGCCGCGGATAACACGGGCGCGCAGATTCTCCATCAATCATCAGTTACTGTTCACTAATCACTATTCCCTTATGGGCCGCCACCTTGAGAATCTGGAGCAGTTTGGGATCGACGTCGTTCTCGAGCGCCGCCACGGCTTCCGCGCGCGTATTCTGCGCGGAATTCTCTACGCTCTCTCTTTTATTTATGAACGTCTCGTTCAACTCCGGCTTTATCTCTACCGGAAACGTCTCTTCCGAGAGCGCGCGCTCGGTTGTCTGGTCATCAGCATTGGGAACCTGACTGTCGGCGGCACGGGCAAGACCCCGATCGTTGAAAAATTCGCGCGCGCGCTGCAATCGGGTGGCCGCCAAGTCGCGATCCTGAGCCGCGGTTACAAGAGCGTACCACTTAGACGAAACTGGCTGGACCGGCTTCGCGGAAAAGATGCCGATCTACCGCGTGTCGTCTCGGATGGAAAATCGTTGCTGCTCGATTCGTTAACTGCCGGCGATGAGCCGTACATGCTGGCGCACAATTTGAAGGATGTGATTGTGCTGGTGGACAAAGACCGCGTAAAAAGCGGCCGCTTCGCCATCGACAAATGGAACGTCGATACACTGTTGCTCGACGACGGATTACAATATTTACATCTCAAACATCGTCTCGACATCGTGCTGGTAGATCGCCAAGCGCCATTTGGGAACGAATTCCTGCTCCCTCGCGGCACCTTGCGCGAGGGCCCGCGCAATCTGAGGCGCGCGAGCTACATCTTTATTACCAAGAATACGGGCGAGCCAAATGATGCCCTCATCCAGCGTATTCGGCTTTATAATCGCACTGCCGAGATCATCGAATGCGCACACAAACCGCTCTATCTCCAGAATGTTTACACGGGCGAACGAGTGCCCCTTGAGCACCTCCGCGACGCATTTATCGGCTCAATTTGCGGGATCGCTGCGCCAGAAAGCTTTGAAGGCGGACTGAAAAAACTTGGCGCGCGTGTCGATCTTGCCAAGCGTTACATCGATCACCACCGCTATAGTGAGACCGAGCTACAGAGCTTCATCAATCGCTGCATCCGACGTGATTTGCAAATGATCGTGACAACGGAAAAAGACGCAGTCCGCATGCCACTCTTGTCGGATTCGGAATTACGAGTGCCGATCTGCTTTTTGCGCGTCGAAATCGAGATTCTCAGCGGCCACGAAAGCTGGCAACATTGCGTTGCCCGCATCTGCAAGCCACAGCCTATGCTTTCCCCCGAACGCTTCTTTGCCTGATGGTTTTTTATGCCCGAGAAAGCCGAACTAATTGTCGAAGATCGCAAGATTCAGGTCTCGAATCTCGACAAGGTGCTTTATCCGAAGGTTCGATTCACAAAAGGACAAGTGATCGACTACTACATTCGTGTCGCGCCCGTGCTCTTGCCGCATCTGAAAGATCGGCCCCTCACCATGAAACGCTATCCCGACGGCGTGGAGGGCGAATTCTTCTACGAAAAGAATTGCCCGTCGCATCGGCCGAAGTGGGTGAAAACGGCCAAGGTCTGGAGCGAAGGCAATAACCGCATGATGAATTATTGTCTCGCGCAGGACTTACCGACGCTCGTTTGGGCTGCGAACCTCGCTGATCTCGAACTGCACACGTCGCTTTCGCGTAAGAAGAACGTCGAACGCCCAACCATGATGGTGTTCGATCTTGACCCGGGTCCCCCGGCCGACATCGTGCAGTGCTGCCAGGTCGGTCTTTCGCTGCACGATCTGCTGGCGAAGATGAAATTGAAAAGCTTCGCAAAAACGAGCGGCTCAAAGGGTCTTCAAGTCTATGTGCCGCTGAATACCTCGGTCACGTTCGATCAAACGAAAGATTTATCGCGCTCTCTCGCTCAGCATCTCGAAACAGATCATGCTGATCTTGTCACTTCGAACATGTCGAAGGCAGTCCGCAAAGGAAAGGTATTTGTCGATTGGAGCCAGAACGACGAACACAAAACCACCATCTGCGTCTATTCGCTCCGCGCCAAAGAAGAGCCGACCGTTTCAACTCCCGTCACCTGGGATGAAGTTCAGAACTGTCTGAAAAAGAAGGAAGCTGGCCTCCTGAAATTCCGCTCCGAAAAAGTTCTCGTCCGTGTCGAAAAACTTGGCGATCTCTTCGAACCGGTCGAAGAACTCAAACAGAAACTGCCCAAGAAATGGAAGCTATGACGTACACAAATACAGCAAAGATTATAGAGCATGAACAATCACGTGTGGTTTGATGCGATCGGATGGACGGGAGCAGCCGCCCTTCTTGTCGCTTACGCGATGGTTTCTTCTAAGAAATTGGAAGGGGACTCAACTGCTTACCAATTTCTCAATATCGTCGGCAGCCTTCTTTTGGCCGTAAATACGATCTCTTATGGAGCTTACCCTTCCTCTTTCGTGAATATGATTTGGATAGGAATAGCTATTTTTTCGATCACAACTAGGAAGCGACTTTCTCCTCATTAGTCGCTACGACGATGATTAGAAATTGTTCCATATGCGCAAAGTGAATGTGAAAGATATTCCGGAGCAGGAACGCAAATCTCCGAAGGGCAAGTTTCACAAGTTCGTGAAGAATATTTCGATCGCGCTTGGTCGCGAACCGGAGTCGCTCGATCTGGGAAAGCGGCACCCGTTTGATCTCGCGCTGGTGCGGATTCCAAAAGGCAAATCGTATTGCCCGTATCACTCGCACTCGGCTGAATCGGAGCTTTATCTCGTCATTTCCGGTCGCGGCAGTGTTCGTGATAAAGATGGATCGAGAATTGTGAGCGCGGGGGACGCGTTTCTCTTTCAGCCAGGCGAAGCGCACCAGCTCAGCAACGCTGACGACGAAGATTTTGTTTACTATGTCATTGCCGATAATCCGCGCAGCGGCGGAGCTGGCGGCGATTCTTGTTTTTATCCAGACAGCGGGAAATGGGCTGTAGTGAAGGAGGGATCGGAAGATGTAATCGTGAAAGGAAAAGAGACCGATTACTTCGACGGCGAAGAATGAAGAACCGGTGCCAATTCAGGCGATTATGCACAAAGTAAACGTCAACGACATTAAGGAAGAGCCGTGGCAATCGCCCCGCGGAAAATACGCAGTTTCGTTTAAAGGAATCTCAGAAGCTCTTGGTCGCGATCCGAAATCGCTCGATCTGGCGAAACGGCATCCGTTTGATTTGGAGTGGAACCGCCTTCCGCCGGGCAAACACAATTTTCCTTATCACGCGCACTCAGCCCAATCGGAACTCTATCTAGTTGTCGCAGGCAAAGGCAGCGTGCGTCACGAGAATGGCACGACGGAAGTGGTCGCGGGCGACGCGTTCATTTTTGAGCCGAACGAGTCGCACCAAATCACAAATTCAGTCGAGGAAGACCTTGTTTATTACGTCATCGCCGACAATCCGATCGGTGAATCTGCCTACTTCCCGGATAGCGGGAAATGGAAGGTGAACAAGGTCGGAACAGAGCGCGTCGTGTTGAAAGGAACCGAAACCGACTATTTCGACGGTGAAGAATAGATGTTTGTCATGTCGAGCGGAGTCGAGACATCTCTCGCTGTTATCTATCTTCCCAACGCTCAGAAAGCTCCGTCACGTTCCTGCACGTGAAAATCATCTCCGGTGGACAAACTGGAGTTGACCGAGCCGCTCTTGATGCCGCACTGAAGCGCGGAATCGATTGCGGCGGATGGTGCCCCGCCGGACGTCTCGATGAATTTGGCCGGATTCCGGATCGCTATCCGGTGAACGAACTGGAGGAGGGGAGTTTCGCCGAGCGCACTTTGCAAAACGTCAAAGATTCTGAAGGGACTATTGTCATTTACTTCAACGAATTGCGGGGCGGCACTGAATACACGATCCACTGTTGCAAGGAGCTTCAGCGTCCGCACAAGCTGATTAATGCGGCGAACATCTCCCCGCAGGAGGCGGCAAAGTTGATTGTCGATTTTGTACGCGAACACAAGATCGATATCCTCAACGTAGCTGGCCCGCGGCAAAGCGAATGGCCGGAAGGATACGAGTACGCGTTTCGGACGTTAGAGATTTTTCTGAATTTAATCGGGCCGATCGCGAGCAGAAGTAAGAGATAGAATCACTCGTAGCGCAGCGCTTTTACCGGATCGAGCCGTGCCGCGAAATAAGCGGGAATCAGCGCTGCAAACGAGCAGATAAGAAACGCGCTGACGCAGATGATAGCTACGTCCCTCGGAATCACTTCTGCCGGGATCGCGGAAAACTGATAGACCTCGCGCGGAAAAATCTCGATGTGCAACGTCGATGAAAGCCAGTGGCTGAATTCGTTCCGGTAACGGATCAGCGTCATGCCGAGCCCGAGCCCCGTGAGTGTTCCAAAAAGGCCAACCACAGTTCCCTGGCCAAGAAAAACCCAAATGATTTGCCCGATGTTTGCCCCGAGCGCTTTCATGATCCCGATTTCGCGACGCTTTTGCACCGTCACTGTGATGAGTGTGCTCATGATTCCGAACGCCGCGACCACCACAATAAAGAACAAAAGGAAAAACATGACTGTCCGCTCGAGCCGCACTGCTTCGAAATATTGATGGTTCATGTCGATCCAAGTTTGCGCGAATTCGGGCGGCTCAAGAAATTGTTCGATCGATTGTTTTACACGCTCGGCGCTGTACGGATTGTCGGTTTTGATGGTGATGCCGTGTAACGCGTCCCCCAAGCCGTACAGCTCTTGGCCAACATAAATTGGAACGAGCAAGAACTCAGAATCGTGCAGGTAATGACCGGTTTCGAAGATGCCGGTGACAGTTAGTTCCTTCGGCAGGATCACATCGCGCAATTGGTCGACCGCTTTTTTTTCCTCGTCGCCCTTTGCGTTTTCCAATTTCTTAATAGTATCCAGGATCTGGCCGAGATTACCGGGCGAATAAATTGTGATCTTATCACCGACATGCACTTGCAATTTCCGCGCAAGCTCGATGCCGAGCACGGTCGCCTCGCCTTCCAGATCGAGCTTGCCGTATTTGATGAATTTTTGCAGCGGGATCACCATTTCCTCCTGCGCCGGATCGACGCCGCGAATCATGGGCGCGAGCCGCCGGTTTTGAAATTCGGCGATCACCGGGCCCTGAATGTAAGGCGCGGTCGCGACTACGCCGGGCGTATTGTCGATCTTCGCCTTGAGCGTTCGCCAATCCCGCAAAATATCTTCGGTGCTCACGAGAATGTGCGCATCGAAATCGATCACTTTTTGGCGCAGTTCGCGGTCAAACCCGGTCATCACCGAGATCACCAAAATAAGCACTGTCACGCCGAGCATCACGCCAACGACGGAAATCAATGTGATGATGGACAAGAATGTGCGCTTGGGCTTCAAATACCGCAGCGCAAGGAAAAGACTGAAGGGTAGTTTCAAATTGGCGATACCGTGGCCGCAAATCCGCTGATTTTCCAGACGAAGTGTGGGTCGCTTGAATCGAACGACGGAAAAATAACGCGACGCCCATAGAGCGCCGTTACAGTTATGTGAGCGCGTGCGTTTTTAGTTCTTCGAGCGTAACGAATTCGAGCGCCGAAGCATGTGTGGCTTCAAGATCGACAGGAGCGGCACGCCGGTGATCAAGTGCAGCTTTCCAGCGCGTGACGCAAACGCACCACTTATCGCCCGGCTTGAGTCCGGGGAAGCCCCATTCCGGATGCGGCGTGACGAGATCGTTTCCGTCGAGAACTGAGAAATCCAGGAATTCGCGCGTGACCTTAACACACACCGTGTGCAACCCGAGATCTTCCGGGCCAGTGCGGCAGAAGCCGTCGCGATAAAAGCCGGTCATCGGGTCGCGACAACAACATTTCAATTCCGTTCCCAAAACATTCGTGGGCATGAAATAGCATATCGCGTTATTGTCCGGTGGAAACCTCAACGAGTGAAAGATGATGGCGATTAATGCTCGATATGTTCATACAAATCTGATCGCTCGGGACTGGAAAAAGCTGGTTCGGTTTTATGGCGATGTGTTCGGTTGCATTCCCAAAGGTCCAGAACGCGATCTTTCCGGCGAATGGCTTGATAGAGTTACGTCGCTTTCCGCGGCACGTCTTCGAGGCGTTCACTTGCGTTTGCCAGGTTATGGAGACGACGGCCCGACGCTCGAGATTTTCAGTTATGACGACATGCCGGACAGGCGACTACCGATGCCGAACGAACCTGGCTTCGCGCACATCGCCTTCGCGGTAGATGACGTCGAAAAGGCGCTGGAAACGGTCATTTCCGCTGGCGGTGGCTCAGTCGGCGAAATTGCAACCACGGAGGTCGGGGGCGTTGGTTTGCTCCAAGTTGTTTACGCGAGAGATCCCGAAGGAAACATTGTTGAGCTCCAGAAGTGGAGTTGAGGGACTGCGCGCGTGCCCGCAAGGTCGACAACGCATTTTTGCTTACGCCGCATGCCAAAATCGATAGCCCTCGTTTACTGGCTTATCCCGGCCAAACAGCAACGCGACTTCTTTTCCGAAGCGATTCGAATTTTGTCCAAACAATTCAATGCGCCGCGTTTCGAGCCGCATCTTACCATCATTGTGACTCCAGAAATTGGATTGTCGCCACGCAAGATTCTAAAGCGGATCAGAACGTCCCCAATCTCTCTGGAAGTTCGCGGGATAGGATTTTCATCCAAATTCACGAAGACGCTCTTCGTTCGGTTCACATCAAACAAATCATTGGCGAAATTAGCTGTCGATCTTGCGCGGGAAACGCGATCACCCGCCAAATCGGCACATGATCCGCACGTGAGTTTGATTTACAAGAAGATGCTAACATCGACGAAAAAAGAACTCGCTTCCACGATTCAACTGCCGTTTTCGACCGTTCTTTTCGATTCGATCAAAGCAGTGCGTTGCGCGTTGCCCACAAAGACGCGCTCTGATGTGGAAGCGTGGCACGTAGTTGCCAAAAAATCTCTTCGCTGGTAGGGCGGTTCACCGAACCACCTGGGCGATTGCGGTCAATTGCCCTGCCTTTAAGTTTGCTGTAGCGATGGAACCAAGGACGAAAATCTTCGGCGAGCACGACGAGGCAACGATCAAGCAAATCGAGAGATGCGTTGCGGAGGGTGGGGAGCGCGGCGTGCTGTGCGCGGATGGGCATAAAGGATACGCGCAACCCATCGGCGGCGTCGTTGCCTATAAGGATAAAATCTCGCTGAGCGGGGTCGGCTTCGACATCGCTTGCGGAAATCTTGCCGTCATGACGGACGCGAAGCGCGAACAGATTGCGCCGAAGATTGACAAGATCATGGACGACGTGGTGCACGAGATTTCATTTGGGATTGGCCGCAAAAGCAAAACGCGTGTCGAACACGAGTTGTTTGACGATTCGGCGTGGGAGATGAAACCCATGGGCGGGTTGAAATCGATGGCCGAAGATCAACTTGGAACGGTGGGCGGCGGAAATCACTATGTCGATCTTTTCGCGGACGAGCAGGATCGCATCTGGGTCGGCGTGCATTTCGGGTCGCGTGGGCTCGGACACAAAACGGCGACGCATTTTTTGAAACTCGCCGGTGGCAGGGAGGGAATGGATGTGCCGCCAACCGTGGTCGATGAAGATTCGGAAATCGGTCATGATTATCTCGCTGGAATGCATTTGGCGGGCCGTTACGCTTACGCCGGCCGTGAAGCGGTGGCGCGACATGTCGCAGGCGCAATTTTGGGCGCGAAGATTCTCGAAGAAGTGCACAATCATCACAACTTCGCCTGGCGGGAAAAACATTGCGGTGAGGAATATTGGGTGGTGCGCAAGGGTGCGACACCGGCGTTCCCGGGACAGAAAGGTTTTGTCGGCGGGAGCATGGGTGACAACGCCGTGATTGTCGAAGGCGTCGACTCGCCGAGTTCACGAGAAGCGTTGTTTTCGACTGTTCATGGCGCGGGGCGAATCATGTCGCGCACGGCAGCGAAAGGCCGGTTCGAAAAAGTTGGTAAGAAAAGAATCCGACGGGAAGGTCTTGTCAGGCATGATGAAATGATGAAATGGATCGCCGATAAAGGCGTTGTTTTGCGCGGCGGCGATCTGGATGAAGCGCCCCAAGCATATCGCCGTCTTCCTGACGTACTCGCAGCGCACGCCGGCACGATTCGAATCTTGCACACATTGCGTCCGCTCGGTGTGGCGATGGCCGGACGCGATATTGTCGACCCGTACAAAGATTGAAAGTAATGCGGGTTTCCAGTTTTGATCGCTGATGTCACGGCGACGGCGTCGGCGTGGGAGGCGATGGAGCCACCGGTGATGTCAATGGCGATGGAGTTGGGGAAGCCGCAGCCAATTTGGCCTTCGTTTCGTCAAACAACTTTCTTTCTTCGATGTAGATTTCATGATCCTCGGCTGCATTGATGTATTCCTTCGCTGCTTCAGCTTGGTTTGAGTTAACCAACAGCAACGCGACGTAAACGGCGGCGTGCGGATCATGTAATTGGTCCGGTGGTAGTTTTTTTATAATCTCAAGGCCTTCCGCGCTACGGCCAAGCCGATCGAGGGAAAACGCGTAAGTGACGGCGCAGTTGACGTCGTTGGGCGCCCGATCGTAGGCCTCTTTGGCGAGGTCCTGCGCTTGTTTGTTATTTTGGTCGATATTGAGGCCGAGCCGCGCGAGATCTGCTGTGATCGGCGGTTCGTTAGGAGAGCTTTCGTGCAGGCGCTGGAGAATCTCGTAGAGTTTTCCGAGTTCGTTCTTTGCGCGATAAAGATGCCGAAGCGCGTTCAGCGCCTCACGGCGCACGGGCGGGTTTTTTGCAAGGCGCAGCCAAAGCTCTTCGGATTCGGACGGCAGATTCCATTTCGAAGCGAGGTGCGCGAGACTAAGTTCACGTTCCGGTAGTGCTTTTGTCGCTTGCTCGGCAGAACGCCAGAGAGCTTCGAATTCAGCGTCCTCGGCGGTGCGCCGTGATTGCCGTGCGGCAATTGCCTGGTAGGCAAGGCGCAGATATTCAGAGTCGCCCCACGATCCACTGCGCGTCCAGCGTTTGAGATGAGACCAGTTTTTTACATCCGCATACGCGTCTGCAACTGCGATGGAGACCGGCGGAAAAGTAAGTTTGTCTGTCGGTAACTTATCAATCCACTTAACAACGTCGCCGGCGAGTCCGTTTTGGTTCATCCAGTTCATGAGCGATGCGAGGTCGGACGGATTGCGCACAGCAAACGGTTTCACTCTTTCCAATAACAGACGGAACTTCTTCTCGTCGAGTTTTCGATAAAAGTTCAGGCAGAGGAGGTAATCGCCGAATGTGATCTGCTGCGACATTTGGAGCTGTTGCGCGAAGTTGTCCGCCGCAGCGAGGTCATTGCGTACTACAGCGTCATTAAGCAACGCTCGCAACGCACCGGTTCGGAACGGAGCGAGTTTGCTGAGTCGGTCGAGGGCGGCGCGTGCTTTTGAGCTCTTTGCCGCATCAGTAGATTGGATTTGCAGCACCGCGAGATTAAATTGGTAGAGATCGTTGCGCGGTTCCTTTTTTACCGCGGCGGCGAATTGCTCCTCTTGCTCGGCGAAATTTCCTTCTGCCCGGGCTAGCCAGCCCGCAACGACATGGAAAGCGGCTCTGTTGCGATCGGCAGGGGAGACACGATCCAGCGCTTTTCGCGCGACGTCGAGGTGGCCAAAGCGCAGTGCCGCTGAGGCGAGGTTGAGCTGACTGTCTGGATCGTTTGGAAGCAGTCGCGCGATTTGTGCGCGCCAGGAGACAGTTTCCTTGAGGTTCTGTTTTTCTGCTGCTTCCGCGAGAACGTAATAGGCCGGCAGGGAATCCGGATCCAACGTCACGACCTCGCGCGCGGTCTGCGCTGCCTGCTTAAATTTTTCTTGTTGCAGCATCGAAGCCGCTCGATGCAGCAAACGCCGCTCGTGCCAGTCGGTGTAGACTTTTGAGCCGTAATTGAAGAAAACAATTCCCAAGAAAATAGCGAGCGCGGACGCAGCAATTAAGAAGGCAAGACGGGCCGCCAATCGTTGTCGTTGCAAGAAAGACTTGAGACCGGGCAATAATTGGGGACTTCTTCTGTGCTCGGTGCCTCTGATTTTTTCCGCCATTCTCGTGTCCTATCTCGCCACGCGGTAAAAATCTAGCTTCGCCCGGGTCCATCCGCCCAAACACAGACTTCTAAGATCGTGTCGTTGCCTCAGACTCTTCAACCACAGGAACTTCTTCGATCGAATGCATGACTCGCTTCCTCAAACGCGGGCCCCAAACATACCGCGCGAGCAACACTTTGATTGTTGCAGTTAGCGGCACGGCCAAGAGCGGACCAAGCACTCCGCCAATGATCAAACCCCAGACAAAGATCGACACGATCACCGTCATTGGGTGCAAGCCGACATAATTTCCCACGATACGGGGCGCGTAGAATATACCTTCAAGATTTTGTACCACGATGAAAATGACCGTTACCCCAATGGGATGCCACCAATCGCCCCATTGAAAAGCAGCGATGAGAACAGCTGGCACCCAGCAGACCACGATACCGATGTACGGGACCATCGTAAGGACGACAACAATTACACCGATCAGAGGAGCAAAATTGAGCCCGAAAAGCGTCAGTGCAGTACCGATGAGTATGCCGTCCACCAAACAAACAAGGAGCTGCCCCCGAAAATACGCGGTGACGTATTTGTTTATCTCCGACAATACTTCCGCGACTTCATCCTTTAGCGGCGACGCACGCAGCGGCAGGTAATCCTTCCATCTCTTTTCGAT
>Ga0193723_1000248_pt1 | contig 20258 bp, 21 predicted proteins | sample H2m2metaG_FD_143042 | JGI IMG/M metagenome (GOLD analysis project Ga0193723, IMG submission 143042) | Soil microbial communities from a riparian zone of the East river system, Colorado, United States - H2m2 | ecosystem: Environmental > Terrestrial > Soil > Riparian zone | place: USA: East River...
CCAGAGCGTCCCGGCCATTGGCCACCGCGATCACCTCGTAGCCTTCATCCGTGAGGGCCCGGCCGATCAGGGCGCGAACCATCGGCTCGTCATCCACTACGAGAATGCGCGAGGCCATATCCAACCTAGAAGCGGGACTGGGTAAGTAGACGCCCCATCATACTGCGGGACCGTACGGCGCGCGAGTGATGAATGCCTGACTGAGCGTCGGAAATGCCCTGACTGACCCTCCCCGTAGCTCCACGATTTCCTGCATGAAATGCACAAAGCGCGCGGCACCCGTCGAGGTTTGTCACGCTTCTGTAAGGATTGCCCCTTGTTCTGGGCGTATAATGCACGATTCGCTTGACACCCGTGGCGCTCTCCGGGTAGCTTCGGACCATGGTTCACAGCCCAGACCTTCGCGGTCGCATGACGATCAACGCGCTCAATTCGATGTGTCCTTGCGGCACGCATGGGTGTTAGGCGGAGCACGGGTTACCGACCAGAGATCACTCACTTTGGAACATCCCGGCCCGCTCCCCCGAGCGGGCCGTTTCATTGATGGAGCAGACCATGACCGAGGCCCCGCCGGACAGCACCCGGCGCATCATCGTCCAGCCCGCCGGGCTTCCTGTCTCCGGCGGACCTGCCCCGGAGATATCCATCGCCGGGGCCAACGGGCATCGGGACACCAGTGAGGCGCGGAAGCTCGGCACCCTGCTGGACGTGAGTCAGGCGTTAGCGGGGCAGCTCAACCTCCAGGGCGGACTCTCGGGGCTGCTGGTGATTCTGGGACGGCGTTGCGCCGCCGTGCGGGGGGCTGTCGCGCTCCTGGACGAGCGTACTGGCGACCTTCACGTGCGGGCTGGTCTGAGCCTGGCTGGTGACGGGCAGTCTATCCGCTACCATGTGGGCGAGGGGATCACCGGCCAGGTGGCCGCATCCGGCGAGTCGATAGTGGTGCCCGAGATCAGCCAGGACCCGCGGTTCCTCCACCGTGCCGCCAGTCGCCGGGAAAGGCGCGGTGGCGAGCTGAGCTTCGTGTGCGTGCCCATCCTCCTTCACCGCCGGCCGGTTGGTACGCTGTCGATCGAGATTCCGCACCGGCCCGAGCGCGACTTCGAACGGCTGTTGAAGTTCCTCCGGGTCGTTGCCTCGATGATCTCGCAGGCCGTGCGGATCCACCGGCTTCTGGAAACGGAGCGCCAGAGGTTGGTTTCCGAAAACGCCCAGCTCCGCCAGGAGCTGCTGCAACGTTACGACTTCTCCGACATGGTGGGTGCGAGCGGGCCAATGCGCCAGCTGTACGAGGAAATGGCGCGGGTGGCGGGGACCAACACGACGGTGCTCATCCGGGGTGAGTCGGGCACCGGCAAGGAGCTCATCGCGCAAGCGATCCATTACCACTCGCCGCGGGCCAGGAAGCCGTTGATCAAGGTGAACTGCGCCGCATTGCCCGAGACCCTGGTCGAGTCGGAGCTCTTCGGCCATGAGAAGGGGGCCTTCACCGGCGCGCAGGCCAGGAAGAAGGGCCGCTTCGAGCTGGCGCATGGCGGAACGATCTTCCTCGACGAGATCGGCGAGCTGAGTCCCGCCATCCAGGTCAAGCTGCTTCGGGTACTGCAGGAGCGGGAGTTCGAGCGGCTAGGCGGGACCCAGCCGGTCTCCACCGATGTGCGAGTCGTCGCGGCCACCAACCGGGATCTGGAGAAGGCGCTGGCGGACGGCGGATTCAGGGAGGATCTGTATTACCGGCTGAATGTCTTTCCCATCTTCATTCCTCCGCTCAGAGAGCGCAGATCCGATGTGCTGCCGCTGGCCGACCATTTTGCCGAGAAGTACGCGCGCGAGCATGGAAAGAGCATCAAGCGGATTTCGACCACAGCCATCGACATGTTGGCGAGCTATCACTGGCCGGGCAACGTGCGGGAGCTGGAGAACACGATCGAGCGCGCGGTGCTCATGGCGGATGGGGAGGTGATTCACGGCCACCATCTGCCTCCTACGCTGCAGACGGCCGAGGCGACCGGCACGGTCGTACACGCGTCCCTTGGCGGCGCAGTCGAGGCGTTCGAGCGCGGCCTCATCGAGGATGCGTTGAAGACCTCGCGGGGGAACCGGGCCAAGGCGGCCCGGCTGCTGAGCACGACGGAGCGGGTGGTCAGCTACAAGGTCAGGAAGTATGGGATCGACCCCCATCGGTTGCGCGGCTGAGGTCGGGCCTCATCCGGCGGGAGGAATACACCGCCATGCCGGCTACCAGCAGGTTGGCAATGACCACCGGCATGGCGTGCCGGGCCAGTCCATACCCGACCCACAGCACGGCAGCCGCCGCCTGGATCCAGCGGAGTGTCCGCTGATCTGTGAAGCGGTACGACGCAACGAAGACGGCGGTGGCGAGCCATCCCAACCACTCGACCGGGTCCAGGCCGCGCATCACGCGACCGCGGCGGGTGGCGGCAGCGTTCCCCGAATGATGAGCGAATCGGTACGGGCCTTGTCCCACTCCTGCAGCACGAAGCCATGAGAGCCAAATAGCGCTCGAATCGCGGGCGCATCCAACCTCACAATCTCCTCCAGGATTGGCACCAGCACGCTCAGCACGTCATCGCTGAGGATGGTCCGGCGGGCAATCGGAGTCAAAAACTTGTTCTCCGACACCGCGACGGTCAGGCCGTCCAGCCGGTTGACGTGCAGCATGACGTGCACGTCCGAGCTGCCGTCTCCGACGTACACCACCCGGTCACCGCCCAGCCCCAGATCGGCGCGGAGCTCTTCCAGCACGGCGACTTTCCCGTATCCCGCCGGCACCCGAGCGATCGAACGGATCTCGCCTGATCCGGGATCGTAGCGGAACCGGGTTCCGTAGATGCGCTCCGGCGGCACGACCCCTTCCAGCGCCGCTCGAATGACCTCCTCCGGGGCCGCGGAGACCACGCAGAAGGTGAAGCGATATCCCTGAAGGCCATCGAGTATGCGGGACAGCGCTGGGATGCCTTGCTTCAGGCGGATGCGCCTCCCCACCTCCGCAAGATCGCCCGACCTGACCCGGCGGTATTCCGGATCGTGGAGCAGCAGGTACGCGAGCTCCGCGCCCTGCTGTACCAGGTGCATGGCCGACAAGCCGGCACACTTCTCCGCGAAGCCACTGATGCCGAGCATCTCGCTCAGCAGAATTCCAGAATCGTTGAAGCTCAGTGTTTGATCGAAGTCGCTGGCCAGCAGGTAATGGCGCACCAGTCCCCGCCCGGTCAATTGGAGCCGGCGAGGCGTGCGCCCCGCGCAACGAATGTGCGCTTGACGGTTGCGGCGTCGAGGAACGCGGCTTCGAGCGGTGGTGCGACCACGGCAAAGGCTCGGTGCTGCTGCATGCTGAATGACTCCTGACTCAAATGAAGTTCGGCGCCGCGGGAACCGGACGGCGTGAACTCTGCACTCTCAGTAAAGCTGTGCGACCATCCTCAGGTCACGGTTCCGAACAGCGTCAGCCCTCATGACTGCGCGGATAGGAAGGGCAACGAGTATGCCAGCCTGCCCTGTGGCGGAAGCCCCGCAGGAGGGGGTCCCGCATGGTGTTCCGACGTACTCACCTACATGAATGTGGGAATGAACCGGGGGGTCCTACAAAATCGTCGGAGCCTGCTAATGCCGCCGCAGCAGAGCCAGCTTCACTGCATCGAGCACGATCTGGAGGTCGTCCAGCTTGCTGATGAGCGGCACGCCGCGCTGTTCCAGAGCCTGATGGACCCTCGGATCGCGAGCTGCTCCAGTCAGGAAGATCACCCGTTCCCGGAGGTGCGGCGACTGGGCCACGAGGGCGTCGTAGAAATCGAGTCCGTTGATCTCGGGCATCAGGAAGTCGCTCACCACCGCGGCAATGCCCGGATCGGACGCGATCACCTCCAGGGCCCCCCGCCCGGAATCCGCCTCCAAGACGGTGAGCCCGGCACGCTCGAAGAGCTTCCGCAGCGCGCTCCTCATGGAGCTCTCATCGTCTACCAGCAGGACCGTGGGCATGCCCTTGCTTGGAAAGGTGGTGCGCCGAATCTTGGCGTAGACCTCCCGGTTGTGCAACGGCGAGCGGGTGCAACGTTTGGCGCTGCGTGCCCAAATTGACCCTGGGGACGGCGACAGGGTAGATTCCCCTCCACGATGAACCAGATCACGGTCGAGAAAACCGCCGAAGACTCCGCCTCCAAGTCGCTCCACGTAACCGTGCCGGTAGACCGGGTGCGCGAAGCGGAGGCCCGGGCGCTCAAGTACTACGCCAAACGCGCCCGGCTGCCGGGGTTCCGACCGGGGAAGGCGCCGGACACCGTGGTGCGGAAGCGCTTCGGTGACGCCATCCGGCAGACGGTGCTGGAGGAAGTCATCCGGGAGAGCTGGGAAACCGCCAAGACCGCCGAGTCGCTCAAGCCCATCACCGATCCCGCCATCCGGAACCTGAAATTCGAGGAAGGGAGCCCCATCGAGTTCGAGCTGCACGTCGAGGTGCGCCCCGAGCTGAAGCTCGAGCGGGTGGGAGGGTTCCGGCTCGAGCGGCGGGTGGCTCCTGTGACCGACAGCGCGCTCAATGAACAGCTCGCCAGGATTCAGGAGCACAAGGCCGCCTGGATTCCGGTCGAAGGGGCCAAGCCGACGCCGGGACAGATGGTCAGGGTCGAGGTGGCGCCGATCGAGAACGGCGTCGCCGGTGCGGCGCAGCCGCACGATCTGGTGCTGGGCGACAACCAGGCGATCCCCGAGCTGGAGGAGCGGATCATGACGCTGCTCCCGGGTGAGACTGCCGAGGCCGAGGTTCGATTCCCGGACGACCACGCGGACGAGTCCCGCCGGGGTCAGACCCGCCGGGTGCGCATTACCCTCCACGAGGTGAAACGGCAGGAGCTCCCGCCACTGGACGACGCCCTGGCCCGTGAGGCCGGGGATTTCGAGAACCTCGATGCGCTCCGGGCGGCCGTTCGGCAGGACCTCGAGCGTGAGGCCGTTCGAGAGGCCGACACCGAAGTCCGCCGGAACCTGATCGGCCAGCTGGTCGAGGCGAACCGGGTCGAGGCTCCCCACTCGCTGGTTCACCGGCTGCTGCACGGCTATGCCGAGGTTTATAAGGTGCCTGAGGAACAGCTCGCCGGCTTCGAGCAGCAGTTCCACGGCATCGCGGAGGCCCAGGTGAAGCGCGACCTGGCGCTGGACGCGCTGGTCGAGATGCACCAGCTTCGCGCCACCGAGTCCGAGCTGGACAATCGAATCAATGCCATGGCTGCCACGCGGGGGGTGCCCGCAGGCCAGGTCTACGCTTCGCTGCAGAAGGCGAACCGCCTCCAGGAGCTGGAGCGCGCCATCACGGAGGAGAAGGCATTCGACTTCCTCCTCAAGCAATCCACCGTCGAAGACGTCAGGTCCTGACCATGGCCACCTTGTATCCGCCCTACATCATCGAGCGTTCCAGCCGCGGCGAGCGCACCTACGACATCTTCTCCCGGCTGTTGATGGACCGCATCGTGTTCCTCGGCGCGCCGATCAACGACGATGTCTCCAACATCATCATCGCGCAGCTGCTGTTCCTCGAGGCCGACAACCCCGACAAAGACATCTACCTCTACGTCAACTCGCCGGGGGGCGTGGTGTCGGCCGGGATGGCCATCTATGACACCATGCAGCACCTGCGGGCGCCGGTGAATACGATCTGCATGGGTATGGCCGCTTCCATGGGCTCGTTCCTGCTGGCGGCCGGGGCCAAGGGGAAGCGCAGCGCGCTGCCCCATTCCCGGATCATGATCCACCAGCCCTCCGGTGGGACCCAGGGTACCGCGGCCGACATCGAGATCCAGGCTCGGGAGATCCTCTATCTCCGGTCCAAGATGAACTCGCTCTATGCGTTACACACCGGCCAACCGATCGAGACCATCGAGCGGGACATGGACCGGGATCGCTTCATGAGCGCGGAAGAGGCCAAGGCGTACGGCATCATCGACAGCGTGTTTACGCCGCACAAGGACCTGGTACCACACAAAAACGGTAAGGAAGGCAAGGAGACTTGACGCTCAGGGGTCCCGGGAGCACTTTACCCGGCACTATCCACCTCCATCACGACGCGGCTCCATGTCCAACGACAAGCACCTCCGCTGCTCCTTCTGCGGAAAATCGAAGGATTCCGTCCGGAAGTTCATCTCCGGCCCCTCGGTCTACATTTGCAATGAGTGCATCACGCTCTGCAATGAGATCCTGGCGGAGGACGAGGAGCGCGAGGTTGCGGACAGCATAACCCAGGTTCCCACGCCGTCCGAGATCAAGGACGTGCTGGACCAGTATGTGATCGGGCAGGAGCGAGCCAAGCGGACGCTCGCCGTCGCCGTCTACAATCACTACAAGCGGATCAACGCCTCCAGCGGCCGCGAGGGCGATGTCGAGCTGGACAAGTCCAACATTCTGCTGCTCGGTCCCACCGGGGTCGGCAAGACGCTCCTGGCCCAGACCCTCGCCCGCATTCTCGACGTGCCCTTCACCATCGCAGACGCCACCACCCTCACCGAAGCCGGATATGTCGGCGAGGACGTGGAGAACATCCTGGTCCGGCTGCTCCAGGCCGGCGAGTTCAACGTGGCCGAATGCGAGCGGGGCATCGTCTACATCGATGAGATCGACAAGATCGCGCGGAAATCGGAGAACCCCAGCATCACCCGTGATGTGTCGGGCGAAGGCGTGCAACAAGCGCTGCTCAAGATCCTCGAGGGCACTATCGCCTCCGTCCCCCCGCAGGGCGGGCGCAAGCACCCCCAGCAGGAATACATCCAGATCAACACCAAGGATATCCTCTTCATTTGCGGCGGCGCCTTCGACGGGCTGGAGAAGATCATCGAGGCCCGCACCGGCCGGCAGCAGATCGGATTCAGCAGCGAGGAGCGGAAGTCGAATCCCCAGCTGACCAAGGGCAATCCCTACGCCGAGGTCGAGCCCGATGACCTGCTCCGCTTCGGCCTGATCCCCGAGCTCGTCGGCCGCTTGCCTGTCGTGGTCTCGCTCGAGGCGCTGGATGAAGACGCGCTGGTCCGGATCCTGGTGGAGCCCAAGAACGCCCTCACTAAGCAGTACAAGAAGCTGTTCGATCTGGAGGACGTTGGCCTCACCTTCGATCCCGAAGCGCTCCGGGCCGTGGCCCAGCGGGCGCTCAAGCGGGGCACCGGCGCCCGCGGGCTGCGCGCCATCCTCGAGACCATGATGACCGACATCATGTTCGACCTGCCCAATCGCGAGGACGTGCGCGAGATCGTGATCACCAAGGAGGCGATCTGCGAAGGTACCTCGCCCCTCATCGTCACTGAGCGTGCGCGGGCCAAGCGGGAGGCGTGAGCGCGGGAAGGACGGGAAAGGCGGGAAGGACGGCGGAGGATGTAGGGGCGGACCGCGGTCCGCCCTTCGTGCAAGCGGGAGCTAACCCTCTCGCCTCCCAACCCATTGAGTTCGTCGGTTCCTTTCCCGACTTCAAGGTCAGGGTTGAGCCTCCGCTCCCGGAGATCGCGTTCATCGGCCGCTCGAATGTCGGCAAGTCGAGCCTGTTGAACGCGCTCGTGGCCCGACCGGGACTCGCCCGGGTGAGCGGCTCCCCCGGTAAAACCACGCTCCTCAACTTCTACCGGCTTCCCCAGCTGTATCTGGTCGACCTACCGGGCTACGGCTTTGCCCGGGCGAGCAAGGGCGAGCGTGCCGGGTACCGGAAGCTGGTGACCGGGTACTTGCGCACCCGAGAGACGCTGGCCGGTATCGTGTGGCTGCTCGATATTCGCCACGATCCATCGCGGGAGGACCTCGAGATGCAGGAGCTGCTGGTCGAAAGCGGTCGGCCCGTCCTTGCCACCTTTACCAAGGCCGATAAGCTCACGCGCTCCGCGCTCCGGACTCGAGAGCGGGAGCTGGCTGTGAGCCTGGGACTTCGGCCGGAGCAGATCCAGCTGACCAGCAGCCGCTTCGGGACGGGAATCCCGGAGCTCGCCGCCAGCATCATCGCCGCCGCCGGTGAGGAGATCTTGTGAGAACGCGTCACTGGTTCGCCCTGTTGGCCCTGCTGGGCTGTGCCGCGCCCGTCCGCGGGCAGTCCGGAGAACGAGTCCGGGTCTTACCGCCGGGGTACGGCACGCTGTCGCAGAACGATCTCGCGCTCCGGATGAGCAACGACGATCTCGAGATCCGCTTCATCCCCCTGGACCTCCGGGTCACCCGGCTGCTGGCCCGTGATGCCTATCAATCAATCCTGGGTCTGGTGGAGACGAACCGGCGGCGAATCGATTCGGTGGCCTCCCGGGCAGGCGTGTCCCATCCCGGCCTGGCACTGGTGAGCTTCTTCGGGGTCCGGTCAGATGTGCACTTCGATGCCCAGACTCTCACCCTGCTCGTCCGGAATCGCGCTTTCCAGCCCATCGGTACTATCCCGCTCACCCCGAGGTTCACTTCCGGACAGCTGGGCGTTCGCGACCAGGCCAGCGCAATCTATGTGTTCGAGGAGAGCATACCGGTGGATGACTCGTTCACGCTCGCGTACGGGGCGCTGACGTCGGGAGACTGGCAGGACAAGCAGTCCACTCTCGAACGGGAGCGCGCCCGGGTGGCGGCGCGGGCGCGGGAGCAGCCGCGGGACACGAGCCGATAGGGGGCTTCGATGTAGCTGTCGACTCCCACGGTGTCACCCTGACCCTGAGCGTAGCGAAGGGGAGGGGGCCAAAGCTCCACGGCTCACCTTCTTACGGCCTAATCGAGAGTGCATGTATCGTTTGACTCGCGGTTGGGCGCCTTGATCGCAGTTTTGTCAGTCCTTCAGATCCAGGATTTGTACCCTGGCGAGGCGTGGCGCACCGTCTGGATGGTGCTTCTCGTTGTTGCACTGTTCTTCCCGGTAAGCGCGGCCATAGTTCTCGCATCGAATTGGCGACGATTGACGTGGGAGCGAAAAAGAACACTCTTGTTTGTCATTTTGACGCTCTAGCGCTACAAGGTCGGAGTCAATTTGAGCTTCGGCCCCCTCCCCTTCGCTGTGCTCAGGGTCAGGGTGACATCCAAACTGGGTTCACTGTTCACTGTTCACGCCTTTCGGAACCAGAGTACCCCCTCCGACGGCTTTCCCGACACCAACATCGCCGTCGACAGCGCATCCGCCTCGATGCCGGTCCGCGCAACAACACTGACCTGGGCCAGGGCATCGGCCGGCCATCCCGTCTCGGGATTCATCACATGTCCCCGCACTGCTCGCCCGTACCGAACCACTGACATCGTGTTGGCGGAGGTGGCGAGCGCCGCGTCGCGCAGCCGAGTCGTTGCCAGGATGCCGGTGCCGGTCCCCGGGCCGGCAATGTCGACCGGCCAACCGTCCTCCTGCCCGGGAGGCGCACCAATGGCGATGCAGTCCCCGCTCACGTCGAGAAACGCGCTTCGAATCCCGAGCCGGCGCAGCACCGACCCTGCTCGGTCGAGGCCATAGCCAACCCCGATTCCTCCCAGATCCAGCCGGGTGTCCGCGTGTGGGACGGTGACACGATCGCCGCTCACCACGATTCTGGCCGTTCTGACAGCGTCTTGTGCTTCCCGGATCTCCGCCCGGCTCGGCTCGGTTGCTCGGGGGACATGGAACCCCCAGGCGCGCATCAGAGGCTCGACCGCGGGGTTGAATGCGCCGGCAGTCCCCTGCTCCAGACGGAGACCGGCCGAGAGGATGACCGCGAGATCCGCGCCGACCCGAAGCCCGCGCCCGCCAGCGCGCCGGTTCAGCTCGACTAGATCGCTCTTGTCATCGAACAAGGTGAGCCGGCTCTCGACCCGGCGAAGCTCCGCCAACGCCGCCGCGGCCGCGTCGTACCCGTGGCCCTCAGACTCGGCGAAGAGCTGGAGGTGAACCGGCTGGCCCATCGCCCAGGACCAGCGCTCGACGAAACGGACGGACGGGCGGACGGGCGGACGGACAGACCAGCCTCTGATTGGTCCGGACCACAGAGCCGGCGTAAGGGCTGCGGCCGCACCGGTGCCGAGCGTGCCAAGAAAATCCCGCCGCTTCACGCCGCCGCCGGAGAGCGCCTCATCAGCTCGCGCAGGATGAGGAAGGATTGCACATAGAAGGTGATCGCCATCAATCCGCTCGAGACCGCGAGCAGCCAGCTGAACCGGGGGTCGGCGTAGCGCATGAGCCACATTGCGGAGAACGAGACCAGCAACGCAACGAACGGCTCGACGATAAGAATGCGGCGCCACCGCTCCGACGGGCGAGCGCAGAGCGCCAGCGCCAGCCCGCTGAAGACGAAGATGGCCGCCATGCTGAAGAGGTGGGTGTGGGTGACGGTGAGCATCTCCGAGAACGACTTGGCGAACTGCATGGCCCCCTCGGCCGCGTCCGGATCAGATCCGCGATACCGGGTGACCACGCCGGCCGGGGTCATTCCGGTGGTATGCCGGATGAAGACCAATGAGGTGGTATAGCCCACCAGCTGCACGATGGTAATCCAGCGCCCCAGCGCCCGGATTGTTTCGGGAACGCTGCTCCACGAGAGGGGCCGGTCGCCGGTCACTTGATCTTGCCCGCGGCGTGCCACGCGGCGAGCTCAGCCAGGGTCTGTCGCACGCCGAGGGTCACCGAATGCGAGCTGATAGTGGCGCCCGAGATGTTCCTGATGTCTTTCCCTACGACGAGCGGGGCGGTGGTCGTCTTGCCCCGGAACTGCTTGCGCCAAGGCTCATAGGCCACCTCGCCGCCGTACGGCTCACGGTACACCAGGACGTCCACATCCTTGAGGGCATCTCGAGAGTCGATCGCCACGAGGTAGGTGATCGGCTGATCCTTTCCCTTCACATTGCGCACCCGGGCGAATCCCAGGAGGGTACCGCCCTTCGAAACCCGAAGCACCGACGCGGAATCGACCTTCAGGGTATCGACCTGTGTGCCTGGGCCGAAGATCCGCTCGACGGACTTGGCGACCTTGGCGGGTGGAGCAGATTGGGCGACGAGAGGTGAGAGGTAAAAGGGTGAGAGGTGAGAGGTAAGAGGTGAGAGGGACAGAGTGAGAGCTCCCGCCAGCAACGCGCCAGCCCAGACACGGCCGCGCGCGGCGATCCCGAAAGGAACCCGCTCACCTCTCACCTCTCACCTCTCACTTGTCTCAGATCTCACCTCTCACCTGGTCTAGAACTGATATCCCACTCCCAAGGCCAACAGCTCGCCTTCGCCAACTCCAGCCTTGTTGCGCTGAAGCTGGTAGTCGCCCTTGAACACCACATTGTAGATCGGCTTGTAGGAGAGCCCAAAGGTGGTGATCCGCCGCGCGAGGGTCTCGTCCTTCACCACGCCCGCAGGCACGCCGGCCTGGGTGTCGAAGTTCTCGTAACGCAGAAACGCATTGAGCCGCTGGGCGGACGCTGGCGCCAGCGCCGAGAGCACGTTGTAGGCGGCCTCGATGTATCCGCCCGCAATCCGGCTCCCGACTTGGGTGGCATAGACGGCATCGATGGCATCGGCGTCGGCCACGCTGATGTGGGCAACGACACCGCGAAACATGAGCGGGCCCACGTCGTATCGGGCATCAGCGGACACCAGCGCCACCGCCTTATCGAAGGCGCCGGTGCCCAGCAACGAGTCCTGGTTGGCGCTCCCCCCATACCAGAACGAGCCACCGAGCCGAAGCCCCGGGCGGGCCCACTCCAGCCGCCCCGTGACCGAGGGGTTGGCGAAGCTCGCCTCCTTCCCCTCCTGGCGTCCTCCCCGGATGCCGGAGGCAGCGGTGAACCCGGCGGCCTTGAGACCGTTCATCAGGTATAGCCGGTAGCTCAGCCCCGACGAGCCGGGAATGGCGCCCACCGCACCGACGCCGATCTCCCGCCATGTGGTGGGGATGACAACCTGATCGAAGGTGGGACGGTCCACTCCGTTGAAGGTCGGCGGCTCATGGATCTCGTTCACGATCCCAACCGGTGGCAGCACGCGACCGGCCCGCATGGTAAAGGCGGGCGAGATCAGGTAGTCGAGATACAACTGCTCCAGCGCCACCTCGCCACCCGCCTCTCCTCCCTCGATCTTTGCGTCCTCCAGCTCGAGCTCCGAGCGAACGGCCAGCTTCTCGCTGAAGGTATGAGCCAGATACAGCACGAAGCGCCGGACGTTGACGATCCCCGGGGTGTTCGGCCCCGTGGCGTTGGTGTAGTGGACCTCTCCATAACCTCCCACGGAAGTGGTCTCGGACTCCTGGGCGTTGAGTGGGTTGAGGGGAATGGCCAGACCGGTCAGGAGGGCGGCGGATGGAGCAAGGCGCATCGGCGGTCCTTGAGAACAGAAAAAGACTAGATGAGAATGATTTTCATTTGCAACTCCTACTACTCTATTCCCAATTAGCACTGGTGTCAACACTGGGGTGCGCCCATCATTGTACGGTGCGGGCACTTCCCTCGTGCCTCGCCGACCCCAAAACGAGCCCTGCATGGTCCTTCTGCCACTTCGCCCGGTACGTCTTCCCAAGGCCACCGAGAAGTTTTACGACGGCTGGCTGGCCGACCTGGAGGCCCAGCTTGCCGAGCCGGCTGCCGACTGGCATCGGCTGACCCGGGACCTCCTGTTCCAGATCTACTATCCGGGTGTGCAGGACTACGACGAGCTGCTGCAGGACCCCAGGACCCCCGACCCCAGCCGAGTGGCCCTGCTCTCACTCGATCCCTGGAACATCACTCTCGAGCCGGAGTACTATGCCGAAGTCGACGCGGAGCGGTACGCCCGGGTGAAGCCGCTGCTCTGGCTCTGGCAGAGCTTCGACCGATCGCTTCTAGGCGGCGGCAATGTGCATCTTGGTATCCGATTCCGGCGGATCCTGGCGCCGCACATCTTCGCTCGGGTGGGCAAGAACTTCAAATGCTTTCAGAACGTCGAGTTTTCCTTCGGGTACAATCTCGAGGTGGGTGACGACGTGGTGGTGCACCGGAATGTGCTGCTGGACGACCGCGGCGGCATTACGCTGGGGAATCGGGTGAGCATCTCGGATTACGCCAACATCTACAGCCACACCCACAGCATCGTGGATCAGAAGGACGTCACCAACGCACGCACCGTTCTGGAAGATGACGTGCGCATTACTTACCACGCCACTGTCCTCGCGGGTGTGCGGGTAGGCCGGCATGCCATGGTGGGGGCCAATGCGGTCGCCACCAAGGACGTGCGTCCGTATCACGTGAACGTCGGCATCCCGGCCAAGTCGATCCGGGTGAAGCCGAATGCCCCGCCTGAGGCCTATGTGACGGAAAGGGTCGCCCGCCGCGACTCCCGGGAGCCGAGCTGACCAGCCGCAGCAGCCGTTCGCAGCTATCGATCGCCGCCGTGGCGGGTGCCGTCCTGGCGTGTGTCGTTGCCGCTGCTATCCTCACCAACTCCGTCATATCGCCCGCGGTCGCGCTGGGCTGCGCCGCCATCCTTCTGCTGATCTCCGGCTGGAACACGACCTGGGAGCTGCCCCTCCACCTGGTTGCCGTGGCTCTCCTCGGGGGAGTCCTATGGTGGGCGCAGGACCGGTACCGGTGGCTGGCGGCCTTCGCCGCCCTCGGCATCGGAGCCACCTTCCTGATGGCGGTGATCCGATCCCGGACCCAGGTCCGGAAGGCCCAGGAGAGAGCCGATCAACTTGCGATGCAGCTGGACCGTCGCATCAGCGAGCTGTTCTCTCTCCAGGAGTTGAGCTACGTCCTCTCCGAGTCGATGCAGCCCGGCCGGATCGTGGATCAGGTGGCGCGCTACGCCGCCCGATTTCTCCAGGCCGATGGCGCCATCGTGGCCTTGGTGGAGATGGAAGACCGCGTCCTCCGGGTCGTCGCCGCCTCGGGGTCGCTCGCGCCGTTGCTGGGGCAGGTGAGCCACGAGCCCGGCTCCGCGATCGTGCGTGTCGCCATCGACCGTGACCGGATCGAGGTTGCCCAGAACGGCGACACGCCGACGGTGCACCTGCTCGCGGGTCTCATGGTGCGTTCGGCCGCGGTGGCCCCCCTGAAGGCCCAAGGCATCACCATGGGTGCGCTCGCCGTAGCGGACCGCCGGGGTGGGCCGTTTACCGATGAGGATCGCCGGCTCCTGTCCACGGTCGCCACCAACGCCTCGGTGGTGCTGGCCAACAGCCGCCTCTACGAGATGGTCCGTCGGAGCGAGGAAGAGTGGGAGACGACCTTCAACGCGCTGGCCGAAGGGATTGCCGTGGTGGGACCTGACGGCGCCATCCTGCGCGCCAACCGGGCGTTGGCCGCGTTGGTGGAGGTGCCCGAGCGCGAGCTGGTGGGCCAGAACTTCCGGGAGCTGTTCTCGGGCGCAGCCGAGGCCGTGTCCGGCCTGATCGAGGTTTCCTACCGCGGGGAGCGCACGGTTCCACTGGTGGTCCGACTGGAGCACAACAACCGGGTCCTTCGGCTGACCGCCGCGCCGCTCGCCGGAGTGGAGCCCGGCTCCGTCGTGATCCTGATCGAGGACGTCACCGAACAGCGCCTGCTCGAGGCTCAGATCATCCAGAACGACAAGATGGCGTCGATCGGCCAGCTGGTGTCGGGCGTGGCCCACGAGCTGAACAACCCTCTCACCTCCATCGCCGGCCTGGCGGAGCTCCTGCTGGAGCGGCCCGCACATCCCGAGCTTCCTCGAGAGCACCTCCGCGTCATTCACGACCAGGCCGAGCGGGCCGGACGGATCGTGCGCAATCTCCTGACCTTCGCCCGAAAGGGAGTGCCTGAACAGGCCGCCGTGGATCTGAACGACGTGGTCTCCCGGACATCCCTGCTCATCGTCTACGAGCTCCAGCTCCACGGGATCGAGCTGACCTCTGAGGTGAGCCCCGACCCCGTGATCGTGCTAGGTGACCGCTACGAGCTCCAGCAGGTACTGCTGAATCTGGTCACCAATGCCGTGCAAGCCGTGGCCGGACTGGAACCGGGGAAGCCTCGTGGCATCACGCTCTCGACCACCCGCTCGAACGGGGAAGCCGTGCTGGGAGTGCGCGACACCGGGCTGGGAGTGCCGAAGCACCTGGCCCCCTACCTGTTCACCCCCTTCTTCACCACCAAGGGCCCAGGTGAGGGCACCGGGCTCGGCTTGTCCTTGAGCTACGGTTTGGTGAAGGCACACGGCGGTACGCTCACCTTCGAGCCGCCACCCGAGGGGGGGGCCGAGTTCCGGGTCACGCTGCCGTTGTACGAGCCGGAGTCTCCTCCCCTCCGGGAGAACGCCGTGCCCCCCCAAACCAGCGTCGTCGAAGGCCGCCGGATACTGGTGGTGGACGAGGACCCGGCCGTTCATCGGCTACTGAGCGCGCTATTCGCCTCCGACGGCCATTCAGTCAAAGCGGTGCGCTCGGGTAAGCAGGCGTTGAGGCTGGCGCGGGAAGGAGGCTACGACCTGATCATTGCCGACCTGAGGGTTACCGCGGGGACCTCGGAACCGTTCGCGCGCGCCCTGCTCGACGCCTGTCCCGAGGTCCGTAGCAGGTTGGTGGTGGCCTGCTCTCGTGAGGAGGAGCTCCCCGCCGGGCCGGGGGGATATGCCTTTCGGCGGGTGAGCAAGCCGTTCAATCTTCGGGACCTTAAATCGGTGGCGATGGAAATCCTTCAGTAGCCCGCCGCGCTCGCCGGCTTCCACGGCAACACACTGATCCTGCCTTTCACCTTCGCCGTTGCGGCCGATGCGTCCGCGGTGGCCCAGTAGTTCCCTCCAGCGGCCAGATCTGGCGCCTCGATGAACCAGCGGGAGGCGCGAAGGAAAATGTTGCCGGTGACCTCGGTAGCGTGCCCGGCCCCATCCAGGACGAGACCGTCCCCCACCCCATCGAACAGGTTGCCGCGCAGCTGAGCCCGAGTGGTCCGCTCTACCACGATGCCCTGCTCCAGACGGGCCAGCACGTTGTCGTCGATGCGATAGCGTCTGCTCGCCTCGCCTCCCTCCTCAGGTGCACCGACCCTGATACCCACCGCGCCACCGATGAGCACATTGGCGAGAATGGCATTATCAGCGCCGTGATCGCTCACGATGGCGGCCGTCCGCGAGCCGATGACGGTATTTCCTCGCACCGTCGAGCCGCCGGAGTGGTCCAGCCGAAATCCGATGCCGGCGCTGTCGGCCCGATTCTCCAGGAAGGTGTTGCTCCAGCCGAACGCGGCCGTGAAGCCGGTGCGCAACGCCTCCGAGGCATCGTTGCGGTAGACCAGGTTCCCCACCGACGGCCGGCCCTGCCGCCGCTCTCCAGTGAGGAAGAAGCCCAGGCTCGAGGCGGTGAGATCGTTGTCCACGATGGTGTTTGAGTCGCTCGCGTCGCGCAGCAGCACTGCGGCGGCCCCGCAGTCGCCGGTCGGCACCTGAGACTCGCAGCGGCGAGTGTGGTCCACCTTATTCCGTGCGATGATGTTGCGCGAGGAGCGCCAGAGGTGGATGCCCCAGCCGTGATTCGACGCGAGATCGTTGTCCGCGATATAGCTCTCCCGCGCCTCCAGCAGCGCAATGCCGTTTTGGGCACCGCGCGCGGTCACACCGATCACACTGGCAGCCACGGTTCCCCGGAGCAGAATGCCTCCACCATACGCCTCGAAGACGTCCGGCCGGATCAGGTCCAGGCGGTCCGCCGAGTCCGGCCGGGCCGAGGTGGACCGCACCCCCAGGTTCCGGCTGCCCGAGAGGTCCGATCCGCTCACCCGATGGGCACGGCCGCCTTCCAGCCGCACACCGTAGCGGTACCCCCGGATGGTTCCGCCGCTGATGGTGACCCCGTCCACCCCGCGACTGGCGATGCCAATCCCGACGAAGCGGCCCGGCACCGAGTCCCCGCTTTCGAGCACGACGCCGCTGAGGTCCACCCGCGTTCCCGACGCGGCGATGATGATGACCCCTCGGTCCGTCTGATCCGGAATCCGGTAACGACCGGGACAGATCCGCACCTCGCCCTGAACCTGAGTGCCCGCGCGGGTGGGTCGGACGCACGGTGCGGCGCCATCGAACGACCGCGTGAGCATGAGCGCGGAAAGAAGAGTGAACGCGGTGACAATCATGGGCGAACCGGATATCCCCGCTCGCGCAGGTACGCACGAGCTCGCGGGAGAGAAGAGTCCTTGAAGTGGAAGATGGTGGCGGCGAGCACCCCGTGAGCGCCGGCCTCGAGTGCTTCTGCCAGGTGGGCCAGGCTGCCGGCACCACCGGAGGCGATCACCGGAATGCTTACCGTCCGGGTTACGGCCTGGAGCAGGGGGAGATCGTACCCTTCCCCGGTCCCATCACGATCCATAGAGGTGAGCAGGATCTCACCAGCTCCGAGGGCCTCGAGTCTGCGGCTCCAGTCCACCGCCTCCAGTGGGGTTTCCTCCCGGCCTCCATTGACCATCACGGTCAGCCGGCCCCCGATCCGCTTGACGTCAACCCCCACCACGACGCACTGGCTGCCGAAGCTCTCGGCCAGGCGCGAGACCAGCGAGGGATCGCGCACCGCGGCGGTGTTCACCGCCGTCTTGTCCGCGCCGGCCCGGAGGGCGGCGCCGGCATCGGCAACCGACCGGATCCCGCCGCCCACGGTGAACGGGATGAAAATGGTCTCCGCCACCCGGCTCACCATCTCGAGCGTGGTCCGGCGAGCCTCGGGGCTGGCGGAGATGTCCAGGAAGACGAGCTCGTCGGCGCCGTCGGCGTCATAGCGGGAAGCCTGCTCGACCGGATCGCCGGCGTCCCGCAGCGATTCGAAGTGCACGCCCTTCACCACCCGTCCACTCGCCACGTCGAGACAGGGAATGATGCGCCGCGCTAGCATACCCGCAGCACGTCGTCCACTGGCCCTGCGCTTCCGCTTGCCAGCAGCGTCACGATGTCATCCAGCGCGCGGCGCTCCCTGGGCCAGGCAAATCGACCCCTGGCGTCGGCCAGTGAGAGCCACTCGAACCCGTCGTGCTCCGCCCCCAGGCGAACGCTCGCATCCCCGGCGACGAACGCGGCAAAAACCGGCACCAGCGCGACCTCGTCGGTTCGGTGCTGATAGAATAATTCCACCCGGCTCAGGTTGTAGAGCCGGACTGGAACCAGTCCGGTTTCCTCTTCCAGCTCACGCTCGGCCGCTGCGGGCGGACGCTCGGTTGCCTCGATGTGGCCGTGCACCGTCTCCCAGGATCCGGGACACCGTCCGCCCCTGCCGCGTCGAAGCACCAGACACTCGAGGCTCGAGCCCTCACCGCGGAGCACGTACACGTCTACCAGGGAGGTTCGCACCGCGGTCACGGACGCCACTCGGCAAAGGCAGCCAGCAGGGCGATGCCGGCAACCTGGGATTTTTCGGGGTGGAATTGCGCACCGATGACGGATCCTTGTCCCACCAGGGTCGGAAACACGCCGCCGTAGTCGCCGGTCCCCAGTACCGCATGTTCCGGCAGGGAGGTGGGGTAATAGCTATGCACGTGGTAGAAGAACTGCGCGCCGTCGCTGAACGTGGGTGCGAGGACCGGATGCCGCCGACCCGCCTCGGTCAGGTCCACCTTGGCCCATCCAACATGCGGCACTGGCAGGCCGCTGGAGAATTTGCGAACCCGGCCGGGCAGGAGTCCGAGGCCCCGCGCATCCGGGGCCTCCTCGCTCTCCTCGAAGAACAGCTGAAGTCCGAGGCAGATACCGAGGACGGGCCGCCCGGCGTCGGCCACCTCCCGGACCGCTTCGCCCAAGCCGGTCGAGCTGAGCGTGCGCGAGCCCTGGCCGAAGTTCCCCACTCCGGGGACGAGCACCCGATCGGCCCGGCGCACCTCGTCTGGATCTCCGGTGAGCTGAGCCCGGTGGCCGCTCGCCCCCAGCGCTCGAACCACGCTCGCGAGGTTGTTCACCCCGTAGTCGACAACCACGATCACAACGTTCCCTTGGTCGAGGGCACGCCCGCCACTCGCGGGTCCTGGCTGGTTGCACCATCGAGCGCCCGAGCGAAGGCCTTGAACGCCGCCTCGACGATGTGATGCGGGTTGTCACCCCGTTGCAGATCGAGATGCACCGTGAGCCCGGCATTCAGGACGAGCGCGCGGAAGAACTCCGGCGTGAGGAACACGTCGTAGTCGCCCAGCATCTGCCATTTCGGGATCTCGACGTTGTACGAAAGATAGGGACGACCAGACACATCCATAACGCACCGCACCAGCGCCTCGTCGAGCGGGACCATGGCGTCGGCGTAGCGGCGAATACCCGCTCTGTCCCCCAATGCCTTGGCGATCGCTTGCCCCAGGACGATCCCGGTGTCTTCCACGGTGTGGTGGCCGTCGACGTGGAGGTCCCCCCGCGCCTCGACCGTGAGGTTCAGCAGGGCGTGACGGGCCAGCGCCTCCAGCATGTGGTCGAAGAACCCGATCCCGGTCTTCACCTCGGCCTCGCCCCGGCCGTCCAGATCCACCCGGACGCGGAGATCGGTTTCTTTCGTCTTGCGGATGATCTCACCAACGCGGGACACATCAAGCTCCGAAAAAATGGCCGCTGATCAACGCAGATGAACGCAGATCCTCCAAGATACCCCGGCTCCTCATAGGCGTAACTGCTGTTTGACCTTAACCTGCTTTATCTCTGTTATCTGCGTTCATCTGCGGCTTTATTTGGGCCGGTGGCCAGGATCTCAGTGAGCGCGCTGAGAACCGCGTCCATATCCTCCGGCGTCCCGATCGAGATCCGCAGACACTCCGCCAGCTCGGCCGAACCGGAGACGTCGCGGACCAGGATGCCGTGGTTTTCGTAGAGCCGGAGGAAGAGCTCCTTGGCCGGCAGCTGATCACTCCGGACCAAGACGAAATTGGCGGCGGTGGGGAAGACCGTCAGCCCCGGGAGCCCCCGCAGCCGCTCCACAAACCGGTCGCGCGTCGCAATGATCTCATGCGTCCGCTTGGCGAGCAGCGGAGCATGACGCAAGGCGGTCCGGGCCGCGGCCAGCGTGATCAGGTTGACGTTATAGGGGAGCTTACCCTTTGCGATCTCGCGAGCAACCGCGGGGTGCGCCAAGCCCAGCCCGAAGCGGAGGCCCGCCAGGCCAAGAGCCTTCGAGAAGGTTCGAAGCACCACCAGCCGCGACGAACGCACGAGCAGGCCGAGCGCCGTGGGACCGCCAAAGTCCTGATACGCCTCATCACACACGACCAGAGCACTGGTCTCGCCCAGGATTCGCTCGACGGCGCCCTCCGGCAGTACCGATCCGGTGGGATTGTTCGGTGAGTTGAGAACGATCACCCGTGCCTGTTCGCGAATCGCTTCATCGATCAGCCGTTCGACGTCATAGGCAAATCCGCGACCCAGCGGCACC
>Ga0193723_1000249_pt1 | contig 20231 bp, 19 predicted proteins | sample H2m2metaG_FD_143042 | JGI IMG/M metagenome (GOLD analysis project Ga0193723, IMG submission 143042) | Soil microbial communities from a riparian zone of the East river system, Colorado, United States - H2m2 | ecosystem: Environmental > Terrestrial > Soil > Riparian zone | place: USA: East River...
CCGCCAGCGCGTCGAGCGAGGTGAAGGACGCGATGCCCCACCCGCAGCCGTGATTCAAGACGCGCACGAACCCACCCTGGTCTTCGCTGACCGTGGCGGTCTCGAGCCGCCGCCCGCGAAAGGTCACGGCGGAGCTCCAGGTGCGTTCCAGGCGGATTTCGGTGTAGTCGGCGCGGGAGGCCTTGAGCGCGGCCGCGAGACGATCCTTCAAGGCCCGAGTTCTCTCAGTTTCTCGGCGTAGTCGGGCCGCACCACGATTTCGCCTCCGATGATGACCTCGCGGTCCCAGGGGAGGATGATGAAGTTCTCGTTCTCGAGGGCGTAGAAATCGGGCTTGTACGTGCCCGTCTTGAACGACACGGCCGTCTTCACCGCGGCGGGCTTCAGCTCGCGTACCGCCGCGAGCGCCAGTTTCATCGTGCTGCCCGACTCACACGTCTCATCCACGATCAGCACGCGCTTGCCCGTCACGAGGCGCGGCGGACCGGCGATGACGGCGGGCGCGGCGCCGGGGGCGTTGCGCGTGATCGCGATCGACGCGAAATCGCGCTGCAGAATGCTCGCCACGACGGCGCCGGGGATGACGCCGGCCTTGGCGATCCCGATCACCACCTCCGGGTCGTATTCGCGGAAGATCTTGAGCGCCAGCGCGCGGCACAGCTCACCGAAGAACGGCCAGTCCACCTCGAGCACGCCGCGCGGCGTCTTGCGGCCGGTGCGGGAACCGAAGCTCGGTTTGGGCGGGACGGAGGCCATCGTGCGGGAAGCTACATTGCGGACGTCCGAGGCCGCAAGCTATTTTCGGCCCATGGGTTTCTGGCGCCGCCTCTTCAGCGGCACGTCCGCGGACGACCTCAGCCCTCAGCGTCTCGACTACTTGAATGAGGCGCTCGCGCTGGAGCGGCAGGGAGACTACGACGCGGCCCTCACGTCGTATCGTCTCGCGTTGCGCGATCACCCCAACGACGCCCGCATCCTCCAGAACATGGCGATCGCGTTCACCAAGACGCGACGCTACGACGAGGCGATCCGCCACTACCGCCGCGCCCTGGAGCTCGATACCGGGCTCGCCGGCGCGCACTACGGCCTCGCGTTCCTGTTGCTGAAACGCGGCGATCCCGACGGCGCGGCGCAGCACCTCAAGGCGTTCCTCGCCAACCCCCCCAAGGGACCGGACGGCCAGAAGTGGGTCGCCCACGCGACGGAAGCGTTGCGCGATCTCGGCGCGGGTCTGACACCGTCGCCGTCGCCAGACGGGGGCGGCGACTGAGAGCGGGTCCCTTCCTGCTCGCCCTGACCGCGGTCACCGCCTGCGGACAGCTCGGCACGGATCTCGATCAGGTCGTCGCGCTCGAGGTGTTCCTGCCCGACAGCGGGCGGGTTGAGGTCGGCGACACGCTGCGTCCCAGCGCCCGCGCGCTGAACGGCCGGGGCGACTCGGTGGCGGCGCAGATTTACTGGAGCTCGCTCGATACGGCGATCGTACCCGTGGTGGACAGCGGCACCGGCGCGACGTTCGCGAAGGCGGCGGGCACCGGCCGCCTGCAGGCCCGTACCGGCGCATTGCGCTCCAACCCGCAAACCATCGTCGTCCTGGTGCGGCTCGACTCGGCCAGCGCGGCAGGGCCGATTGGAGACACGATCACGGTATCCGCGCCCGATTCGCTCTCCGATTCCCTGGCGGTGAAGGCCTGGACGGGAGGGGCCACGGGGGCGGGGGCCAGCGGCCGCACCGTCGTGTACGCCGCCGCCATCTATCCGCCGGGCGCCACGATCGTCACATTTGTCCCCAAGGCGAATGTCCAGACCGACGCCGGCGGGATCGCGGTCGCGCGGCTGCGGCTCGAGACCGGGCCGCTCCCTGATTCGGTCGTCGTCACCGCCACCCTCCGCCGCCCCAACGGCACCGCTGTGCCGGGGAGCCCAGTGCGCTTCGTCGTGGAGTTCCAGCCATGAATAGATCATGAGTAAGGGAACACTGAATCAGCTGTTCTTCACCGCGGTGGACCGGCATGCCAACCTGCCGTTCGCGTTCCGATCCAAGGTCGCGGGCACGTGGGTACCGATCACGCACCGCCAGGCCGCCGAGCGGGTGCAGGCGATCTCGCTCGGCCTGCGGGAGTTGGGCGTGCGGTCGGGGGACCGCGTCGGCATCGTGTCGGAGAACCGGCCCGAGTGGGCCCTGACCGACTATGCGTGCCTCGCTGCCCGCGCCGCCGATGTCCCGATCTATCCGACGCTCACCGCCAAACAAACTGAGTACATCCTGCACGACTCCGAGTCGGTGGGGGTGTGTTGCTCGACGGACGCGCAGGTCGCCAAAGTGCTCGAGGTGCGAGCCGGGCTCCCTGGCCTGAAGCACGTGATCGCATTCGACGCCTCGGTGAAGCGGGCGGGAGTGCTTACCCTGGCGGAGGTCGAGGCCAAGGGACGGGCGGCGAGCGGCAAGTACCCGGACTGGAAGCGCGAAGCGCTGGCCGTGCGGCCCGATGACCTGGCGACGTTGATCTACACGTCGGGGACGACGGGGGACCCGAAGGGCGTGATGCTGTCGCACCACAACATCTGGTCCAACGTGCAGGCCGTGCTCCAGATCATCCCGATCGGGACGGACGATTCGTGCCTCTCCATGCTGCCGCTGTCGCACAGTTATGAGCGGATGGTGGATTACACGTTGTTCCAGGCGGGCGTGTTGATCAACTACGCCGAGTCGTTCGACACGGTGGCGGCGAACCTGCAGGAGGTGAAGCCGACGGTGGTGCTGTCGGTGCCGCGGCTGTACGAGAAGGTGTACGCGCGCGTGCTCGAGAACGCGCTCTCGGGCAGCGCGATCAAGCGCGCCATCTTCTTCTGGGCCAAGCGCGCGGGGGAGGACTGGGCCACGCACCACCTCGCCGGGCTGCGCGTCCCGGGCGGCCTCGCGTTCAAGAAAAAGATCGCCGACAAGCTCGTGTTCTCGAAGCTGCAGGCGCGCACCGGCGGGCGGATCCGGTTCTTCGTCTCGGGCGCGGCCCCGCTTTCGGCCGACATCGCGAAGTTCTTCTATTCGGCGGGGCTGCCCGTGATCGAGGGCTACGGGCTCACCGAGTCGTCTCCCGTGCTCACGCTCAACCCGCTGGAGCGGATCAAGCTCGGCACCGTGGGGAAGGCGATCCCGGGGGTCGAGTTGAAGTTCGCGGCCGACGGCGAGATCTTTGCGCGCGGCCCGAACATCATGAAGGGCTACTACAAGCTCCCCGACGCGACGCGCGAGACGGTCGACGCCGAGGGGTGGTTGCACACCGGCGACATCGGCGAGATCGACTCGGACGGCTACCTGAAGATCACCGACCGCAAGAAGGAGCTGATCAAGACCGCCGGGGGCAAATACATCGCGCCGCAGCCGATCGAGGCGATGGTGAAGCGAAACAAGTTCGTCACGAACGCCGTCCTGTACGGCGATCGTCGCAAGTATCCGATCGTACTCGTCGTCCCGAACTACGACAACCTCGAACGCTGGGCCAAGGAGCGGAACCTGAACTACTCCTCGCGCGCGCAGCTGATTGCGCTTCCCGACGTGCACGCCAAGATGGAGCGCGAAGTGATGAGCGCGGTGCACGAGCTCGCGAAGTTCGAGATGCCGAAGAAAGTGGTCTTGATTCAAGACGACTTCACGATCGAGGCGGGCGAGTTGACGCCCACGCTCAAGGTGAAGCGCCGGGTGGTCGAGAAGCGCTACAAGGATGTCATCGACCGCGTGTACGCCGCCGACGACGCCGTCGCGGCGGCGATCGAAGGATGATCGACCTCTCCTACGACGAAGTGGTCCACACCTACATCGGCGCCACGATCATCACCGTGGCCGCCCTCGGCGCGCTGTTCGTGGATCGCTCCGGCAGCCCGGTATGGCGTCAGCACGCCTGGCTCGTGTTCGCCCTGTTCCTCGGCTGGATCGTCATGGGCTCGAACGAATCCTGGACCCCGCCGACGACCGGCAACGTGTGGTGGACCCCCATCGTGCATCTGCTGTCCCCCAACAACGCTCCCAGGTCGTGGTGGGCGGCGCTCAGCTCACCGCACACGATCCAGCACAAGCTCTCGGCACTGTGCATCGTGGTGCCGGCGCTGTGCGAGTGGTTCATCCGCCGTCGCCCCGAGCATGCGGCCACGCGGTATCTGCGTTGGGTTGCCCCCGTCGCGCTCGCGACGGTCGCCGTGATTTTCGTGATTCACCGGCCCAACCATCGGGGGCACGACCACATGATGGCGATGGACCCGGTGGCGATGCAGGCGGAGCTGTACCAGCATTGGGTGTTCGCGGCGGCGTTCCTCGCTGCGTCGATCACCGCCTTCCTGTCGCGCTTCCCCGCCACCTCCCCCCTCGTTCCACCCCGGGTCTGGTATGCGTTCATGGCGCTGGGCGGCCTCGTCTTCCTCACGTTCCGGGTCTAGCCGCTACTTTTTCTCGCCCACCCACAAGCCCCTCGCCGCCGCCAGTTGCTCCAGACCGATCGGGAGCTCAGGCCGGTCGTGCTCGACCACGAAGCGCCGGCCCCGCAGCAGGATGCGGTGCGCCTCGACGAGCCACGGCGACGTGGCCAGGTTGCGTCCCACCACCACCCCGCGCGCGATCGCCTGGCGCAGGGGAATGACGGTGCCGACGCGCAGCAGCGACAGCATGGGCAGCTCCTCCAGGTCCGCTGGCGCGTTGATGCCGATGAAATGGACGCCCGCCATCAGGGCCGCGAGTCCCGGCGCGTGGCGCGCCGCATCGCCGACCAGTACGACGAATCCGCCCGGACCGGAGAGCTCGAGGAGGGCCTGAAGGTCAGCGGGAGGCGGGAGCCGGGAGCCCGGAGCCGGGGTAGCAGGCGCCTTCCGGCTCCCAGCTCCTTGCTCCATGTCCTTTAGGGCCCCGCTCCCTGTGAAGTCCACGATGCCGTTCGTGATCAGGTATTCTTTGTGGCACACGGAGCACCCGACGAGCCCGAATCGCACCATCCGGCCCACCATCTCGCCCGTCGAGAGCACCATCAGGTCCTCCTGGTGCGGCTCGGGGCAGCGCAGCATCTCCGTCAGCTCGATGTGCATGAAAGACAGGGCGTGGTGAGTAGTGCGTGGTGCGTGGTTAGCGCTCCGGTCTGAATTCGACCCACGTCAGCTTCCCGGCGTCGACCTTCACGCGGCGAAACACGCGCTTCCCGCCGATCTCGACGCCCAGAACATACTCTCCCGGCGGCACGTCGGTGATGGCGAAGTGCTCCTGGTAAACCGGGTCCGAGTGGTTGCGCGGGCCGTAGGTCTCGACGAACGAGAACGGCGTCTCCCGCGGCTCGGGCTTGACGAGGCCGTAGATGCGTGCCTGCTGCACTGGCTTTCCTGCCGAGTCCCACACCTGCCCTGCTACCGTGCCTGTTCCGGGGAGCGGATCGATCCACAGCTCGGGATTCGCGTTGTAGGGCGGGTAGCGCACCGCGGGATCCACGATGAGTCGAGTGGAGTCGAACGGCGATGCGTGCACCTCGAGGTGCAGGTGGTCGTTGGTGGCGCGGCCGGTGTTGCCGACGCGCGCGATGACGTCACCCGCTTTGACGCGGTCCCCAACATGCGTAAGCAGGCGCGAGTTGTGGTAATAGACCGAAAAAACAAACAGCTGTCGGCCATCAGCCGTCAGCTTGCGGTCGTGCTTGATGGCGACGGTGAGTGCGCCAGCCTCCGCCGGCCCCGCATGCACCACGACGCCGTCGCCGATGGCGTGCACGGGCGTGCCATCGGCGTTGTTGAACTCGACGCCTTGGTGGGGCTGGAAGTTGCCGCCCATCGTCGAGCCGAAGCGGTACGTCTGGTCGATGTAAGGCTGGTCGCTGAGCGCGATCGGGCGGTGGAACCAGGTGTGGCGAGGCCGCGAGATACGTCCGGTGATCCGTGGTGCTGCGTCTCCTGGGATGTGGAAATCACGATCTGAAGACCACTCAGACCGGCTGAATGCCGTGTCGCTTTGCCACGTGCGGCCACCATCCGCGGACGTGGCCTTGCCTCGCAGTTCACCAATCGAAAGCAGAGTTCCTGGTGGTATGGCAACCGCAATCCACCGCACGTATTGGTTCTCGATCCTCCCCCACACCGAATCCTTCGCCGTCGTCGCCCCGATCGAATCCGTGATCACCCGCCACGTCGCCCCATCGTCCCACGTGAGCTTGATGCCGTCGGCGGTCGCGATGTAGGTCGTGTCTCCCCGGGTCACGATTCCATCCGGTGCGACGTATTGCCATTCGGGGCCGAGCTGGCGGTACTCCCAGTTTTTCCAAGTCTTCCCGCCGTCGGTCGAGAGACCCCAGCCGTTCCCCACTGTGCCGTACCAGACTTGCCCTTTGGGGCCGAACGCGAAGGCGTGAACGAAATCCCAGGAGATGGAATGGGCCGCGGTGTCGCTCGACGACCGGATCCGCTCCCAGCTCCCTGCTCCCCGCTGCACGAAGATGCCTTGACCATACGTCCCCACCCAGAGGGCGCCGTCCGGTGCGTCTCCGATAGCCAAGATGTGCACACCCCACCCACTCGAGTCAGGGAGCTGGGGAGCTTGCAGAGCCAAGACGAGCAGGAGGCTGTTCATCCGCGGGGCGAGTAAACGGTGGGGAGCAGGCGAATCTCCGTGATGGCGACTCTCGCGGGACGGGTGACCGCGAACAGCACCGCCTCGGCGACGTCTTCCGCCCGCATCATGTCCTTGCGTTTGGTGAACCCGGGTTTCTCGTCGGGTTTCACGTCGTCCCAGATGTCCGTGTCCACGGGGCCGGGCGAGACCAGCGTGGTGCGCACGCCCGTCTTCGCCGTCTCGGCGCGGATCACCTCGTGCATCCCGCGCAGCCCGAATTTGCTCGCGGCGTACGCAGTCGAGCCCGGGAAGCCAATGTAGTCGGAGATCGAGCCGATCGTGACCAGATGGCCGCTGCCCCGCTCCACCATGCGCGGCACGAGCGCCCGCGCCAGCAGGAACGGCCCCGTCAGGTTCGTGGCGAGCGTAGCCGTGAAATCGGCGGCGGTCGTGTCCTGCAGCGGCTTGATGAGGAAGACCCCCGCGTTGTTCACGACGATGTCGGGGACGCCCAGATCGGCCACGACGCGGCCCACGGCCCGGTCGACGTCGCCCGGGTGCGTGACGTCGCACTGCATGTCGGTGAGACGGTCGCCTGAGGCGTCATGCAAGCTGCGGGCCAGGCGCACGACGTGGGCGCCGGCCGCGCGCAGCTCGTCGGCCACGGCGAGGCCGATACCGCGCGACGCACCGGTGACGAGCGCCAGCTTCCCGACAAGCGCGGGCGCCGTCACGCCAGCCCGTTGCCGCCGTGCACCAGGCGCAGGAACTCGTCGCGCGTCTTGGCGTCGTCGCGGAAGGCGCCGCGCAAGGCGCTCGTGACGGTCTTCGAGTTCTGTTTCTCGACGCCGCGCATCATCATGCAGAGGTGATACGCCTCGATCACGACGCCGACGCCCAGAGGCTTGAGCACCGCGCACAGGGCGTCGGCCACCTGGTCGGTGAGCCGCTCCTGCACCTGCAGGCGGCGGGCGAACACCTCGACGACGCGCGGGATCTTCGAGAGCCCGACGATCTTGCCGTCGGGCAGATACGCGACGTGCGCCCTTCCAAAGAACGGCAACATATGGTGCTCGCACATCGAGTAGATCTCGATGTCGCGCACGCAGATCATGTTCTCGTGCTTCTCGTGAAAGATGGCGTCACCGATCACGTCCTGGACGCTCATCTGGTAGCCGCGCGTCAGCCACTTGAGCGACGCCTCCACGCGGGAGGGCGTGTTCTGCAGCCCCTCGCGCTTCGGGTCTTCGCCCAGCTGCTCCAGCATCTCGCGCACCAGCGTTTCGAACGGGATGCGCGCCACGGTCGGCTCCGTGTGCGATTCGTGGAAGCTGTGGAGGCTCGCCGATTTGATCTTGTCACGTCCCATGGTCTAGGTCCCTGTGTAGTCCACGTAGTTACGCTCCGTCTCCCACAGGCGGATGTGCGCCAGGCGCGCCGGCTTGAGGGCCGGCTCGAGCACGCGCCAGCACACGACGGCGATGTTCTCCGCCGTGGGGATCAGGTCGCGGAACCAGGGGACGTCGAGATTCAGGTTCTTGTGATCGAGGTGCTGCAGCAGGCACTCGGTGACGATCTGCTTCAGGCGGTTGATGTCGAGCACGTACCCGGTGGCCGGATCGACCTCCCCCTCCACCGACACATCGAGGTTGTAGTTGTGCCCGTGGAAGTTCGGGTTGTTGCATACGCCGAAGATCCGCTCGTTCTCCACGTCCGAGAAGCGCGGATTGTAGAGGCGGTGGGCGGCGTTGAAGTGCACCCGGCGCGTTACGACGCAACGCGGCATCGCTTGTTCGACCTCCCCGGCCAGACTAAGTTGGGCTCCCGTGCGACTCCTAAAGCTACTCGCGGCCGCGTTGCAGGCGGGAGGCTCGGCCCTCTCCGCGCTGTGGACGTTTCCGAGCATTCTGTTGTCGGCATTCCTCGTCGCCTGGGGCGCAGAAGCCGCGCAATTCCTGATTTCCCAGGGCCTCGCCCTCGCCATCCTCGCCTGGCTGCAGACACTGCCCGAGTTCGCCGTCGAGGCGGTGATCGCCTGGGAGGCCGGGAAGGATCCCGAGCGGGCCCATCTCGCCATCGCGAACCTCACCGGCGCGATCCGGCTGCTGCTCGGCCTCGGCTGGCCGATGATCTACTTCGTGTTCGCGTTCTCCGGGCGGGGGCAGCGCAACGCGGGCGATCGGTTCCCCGTCATTCAACTCGAACGGGAGCACGCCGTCGAGGTCGTCGGCCTCGTCCCGCCGCTCCTCTACTTCTTGATCATCATCTGGCGGCAGCGCATCACCTGGGTGGATGCGCTCGTCCTGATCGGACTGTACGTGGTGTACCTCTGGATCCTGACGCGCAACCCGCCCAAGGCCGCCGAATCGCTGGCCGACGCGCCTGCCGTGTCGCGCTGGGCGTACCGGCAGCCGGGGTGGCGCCGCAAGGCCGCGATCGGCGGCCTGTTCGCCGTCGGCGGCACACTGCTATACGTGACCGCGCATCCGTTCCTCACGTCGATGATCGCGCTGGCCGGGGTTTTCGGCATCAGCCAGTTCTTCCTCGTGCAATGGGTTGCGCCGTTCCTGTCGGAGTTTCCGGAGTTCGTGTCGACGTTCACGTGGGCGCGCCGCGTCACCCAGGCGCCGATGGCGCTGATGAACATCGTGTCCAGCAATGTGAACCAGTGGACCATCCTGGCGGCGATGATCCCGCTGGTATACGGGTTCTCCCATCTCCATCACCACGGCACCTGGGCGGACTTCCCGTTCGACCCCGGGCAGCGCATCGAGATCGTGCTCACGCTGCTCCAGACCGCGCTGGGCGTCCTGCTGCTCGCCAACATGGAGTTCGATTGGCTCGACGCCACGGCACTGTTCGTGTTATGGGCCGTGCAGTTCTCCGTGCCCCACCTGCGCGAAGAGGTCGCGGTGGCGTACGGCGTGTGGATGGTGATTCTGGTGATCGAGCTGGCGACGGGAAGGAAGCAGCTGCTGGCGCCGAGGTACTTCTGGCAGACGGTCCGGTCTACACGCACAACCGGCCGGTCACCGGTGTAACCCGGGCCGGCCGGTCGGTAGAGCAGGAGCGAGAAGGATTATTGAAGCCCGAAAGAATGACAGGTCCCTCACCACGAATTCTGTCTTCCCCCCGAGGGGGCATGACATGGGCCGCAGTATCTGGGTCCACGATCGAGCTGTTGGCTCAATAATTTGACTCCCCGCTCCTGAGCACTAGAATACGTCTTGGCCTTGAAACGTCAACAGCCATGAACGTGACTCTCATCACCGCAATTCTCTTGCTCGTCGCGTGGGTCCTGCTCGTGTTCGTCGCGCAGGTCCCCACGGGATACGTGCACCTGCTGTATGCGGGCGCCGTGGTCCTGTTCGCGCGGCGCGTGCTCGTCGGCGCGCCCAGTTTCCGCTCGTAATGCTCAACGTCACGGCGTGGAACCCGCGCTTGGGCCCGCTGCAGCTCTCGACGCTGCGGCGCGCGCTCGAGCAAGAAGGCATGGTCACCGCATGGTGGTCCGACATTCCGGGCACCCACGTTCCGACGCACGCGCACGAGTTCCCGGAGACCCGCTGGGTGCTCTCGGGCTTCCTTCGGGTCATGGTCGAGGGCGCGACGTTCGAGCTCGGCCCGGGCGACCGGATCGACCTGCCGCCCGGCACCCCGCACGCCACGGACGTGATCGGCCTCGGCCTCGTCGTCTATGTAACCGGGACTCTAGAGCCCGGCCTTGTTCAGTAGGCGATTCGGCGTCCCACCCGGATTGCCGCTGATCACCCCCGTCGTCGCGTTCGAGATGATCCAGCTCGACACCGTCGCCGACGGCGCGTCCCCGAACGTCGCCTTGTAGAGCGCCGCGACGCCGGCGACGTGGGGCGAGGCCATCGACGTCCCGCTCAGACTGCTGGTGGTGCCGAGCAGGTAGTCTGACACGATCGCCGATCCCGGCGCATAGGCCTCCACGCAGGTCCCCCAATTCGAATACGACGCCTTGGCGTCCGTCTTCTCGGAGGCGGCCGTCGTGAACGCGCCGGTCGCGCTCGCCGGCGAGGCCTGGCAGGCATCGGCGTTGTCGTTCCCCGCGGCCACGGCGACGAAGACGCCGGAGTTCCAGAGATTCGTCGTCGCATCGTTGAGCGCGGTCGAGAGTCCTCCCCCCAACGACATGTTGGCGACCGCCGGCTTGATGGCATTCTGCCGCACCCAGTCGATGCCCGCGATGATCTGTGACGTCAGTCCAACGCCGGCGCAGCTCAGGACCCGGACGCCATGGAGCGACACGCCCTTCGCCACTCCGTACGTCGCCCCGCCGATCGTGCCCGACACGTGCGTGCCATGCCCGTGGCAATCCTCGCCGGTCGCGCCGAAGGCGTCGTACACGTTGGTGGCGCGGCCACCGAAGTCCGCGGTCATCGTCCAGATCCCCGTGTCGATGATGTACGCGTGCACGCCGGCTCCCGTGGCCGTGTAGGTGTACGTGCGCGACAAGGGGAGCGCCGTCTGGTCGATGCGATCGATCCCCCAGGGATCGCCGTTTGCATCCATGGACTGCGTGACGTCGGCCCGGAACTCCTGCTCCGGCTCGACGTACGCGACCTGCGGATCACGCGCCAACTCGCGCGCCGCGACGTCGGACAGGCGCGCGGCGAATCCCTTCAGCGCGCTCGTGTAGGTGAAGTGGAGCGTCCCGCCCTTCGCCCGCACCAGCTGGTTCGAGAGGCCGACCGGATCGGCGACACCATCGCGGAACACGACGATGTACTGTCCCGGGACGATGCTGGCGTTGACAGGCGCAACCGGCACTTGCGGCGTCGTGGCGTCGCGGCACGCTGCGAGCCCCGCGCTCAGCAGGACGGCGACGGCGGCTGCTGTCTTCCACGTCATGGCGGCTCTCCTCGAGAAGGTCGTGCCCGGGAAGGGCAAGATTCGTTCTCGGAGGAGCCGAGGCGACAAGGAGTGCGGAGGTGTGGCGCCCGCGCTACCGCAGCAGCACGAGGACGGCGATCCCCCAGGCGAGGGTGAGCAGCGTGACCGGCACGCCGACGCGGGCGTACTCGACGAAGCCGATTCGTACACCCCGCGCTTCGGCGCGCTCGGCCACGATCAGGTTTGCCATCGATCCGATGAGGAGGAGATTGCCGGCGAAAGTCGAGCTCATCGCCACAATCCGCCAGGTGAGGTCCGGGTCGGGGAGTCCCGGCACCGTGTTGCGCCACAGCAACACAGCCGGGACGTTGGAGATGAGGTTCGAGAGCAGCACCATCACGCCGCTCACCGCCGCCGCGGCGCTCCATGCCGACCCGCCCTGTGCGAGCGCGACGGCGTGCGCGTCGATCCAGGCGACCACGCCGGTCTGCTCGAGGCCGCGCATCACGACGAACAAGGACGCGAAGAAGAGCAGCAAGGCCCACTCGACGCGATCGATGGCGTACGCCGGATCGCGCTGGGCGACCGCGACCATCAGAGCGCCCACGGTGATCGCGACGAGCGGTAGCGAACCCCCGGCCAGCCAGGCGACCACCGCCACGCCGAACATGGCGAGCCCCTTCACGACGAGCGGCCGGTCGAGCGCGACCGGCACGGTCGCGAGGCGCTCGCGGAACGGCTCGCTCAGCTCCGCGCGGAAGGCCCAGCGCAGATACGCGTACGTGAGCGCGAGGCCCCCCAGTGCGACCGGGAGCATGCGCACGAGAAACCCGCCGAAGGACGCGCCGCTCCAGATCCCGACGAGCATGTTCTGCGGATTGCCGGTGATCGAAAGCACCGAGCCGACGTTGGCGCCCATCGCGAGGCCGATGAGATACGGCGTCGGCCGCACGCGCATCGGTCCCAGCGCGGCGAGCAGCACCGGTGTCACCATCAGGCAGATGGTGTCGTTCACGAAGAACGCGGACAGCATGCCGCCGCCCACGACCACGCCGAGCAGCAACCGGTGGGGGGTCCGCGCGCGGCGCAGCACCCACTCCGCGGCCCACTCGAAGAAACCACCGACCTCGAGGTAGCCGACGATGAGCATCAGGCCGAGCAGGAACACGAGGACGTCGAAGTCGATGGCGGCGTAGGCCTGCTGCAGCGACAGGACGCCAAACCCGACCATCGCGACCGCGCCGAGCAGGCTCGCGGCCGGACGATTCAATCGGACGAATGGCGGACGCTGGACGGCGATGAGGACGTACGTCGCCGCGAAGATAATCAAGCCGGCGGTCATATCTCCCAGTTAGAGAACAGGACTCCACTGGCGGGGTGGCGCTCGGGATAGCCCGCGTAGCTCATGCGCAGATCGGTCCAGCGAACGCGGTAGCCGCGCGCGACGAGACGGCGGAAGGCGTCCGCGAAGCGCGTCTGGCAGCGCAGCGCGACGCGGCGAATGCCGGCCTCGGCGGCCGCGGCCTCGACCGCGGCGACGGCGGCCTCGAACGCGCGATCGTCTCGCGCCGCGAGCTTCAGCACGCGTACTTCGTCGCGCGCCCGCGTATCGGCGAGCGGCGCGGAGTGCCAGAGCACCATTGCGTCCAGATCATCCTTCCCCTCTACGAGCGAGGTGTCACCGAGACCCAGCTCGGCGGTCAGGAGCGCCTCGCGGGAGAAGTCGCACCCCGGGACCAATGCGTCGGTGAGACGGCGCCCCGCCGCGAGTGCGGCCTCCTTTTCGCCGGCGGCGCGCTGCGACAACAGCGTGGGGGCAGGGTGGCCGCGGGTGGCGATCTCGTTCGTGAGCGTGACGGTGAGGTGGCCCGGTGTGAAGCCGAGTCGCGCGTAGAAACCGATGTTCTCCGGCGTGCGCGGCATCGTCTCGAGCCCCAGGGTCACCACGCCGCGATCGATCAGCCAGTCGGCGGCGGTCCGGACCAGCGTCTTCCCCACCCCGGTGCCCTGCCGGTCGGGGCGCACGGCGAGGGGACCCATCCACCCCTCGGTACCGGAGCGGTGAGCGACGTTGAACGCGGCGGTCTCATCGCGCTCATCGCGCCACACCATCGCGCCTTCCCCCGCGCCGAGCAGGGCGTAGCGCCAGACCAGCGGGTTCAGCTGTGGCACGCGCACGCCCACCAGGCCGTCGCGCCGGTAGCGATCGGTGAACGCCTCCGCGAAGACGCGATTCAGCCCCTCGATGTCGCGCTCGGTGGCGCGTTCCGGGCCTGCCACCCGCGTCTCAGGCAGCCACGCCCGCATCGGCCGTCCCTCCTCCCAGAGTAGCGGTCTCGTCGCGCACCACGCTCGCGCCGGCGGCGGCGTCGTACGCGACGCGGATCACCCGGTCCAGCCCGTCCCGCACCTGCTCGATGTGGGTGATCAAGATGACCTGCGGGAAGCGGTCGCCCAGACGGCGCAGCAGGCCGAGCACGTGCTGGCGTCGCGTCTCGTCGAGCGAGCCGAAGATCTCGTCCAACACGAGCAGCGAGAGCGGCTGCCCTGCCCGCTCGGCGATCATCTGCGAGATCGCGAGGCGCAGCACGAGGTTCGCGACGTCCTCCTCACCGCCCGAGATCACCGGCTTCGGCACGCCGTCGTCGAGTACCACCACCCGGTAGTCCTCGTCGAGGTCGATCTCATCGTAGCGGCCGTCGGTCAGATCAGCCAGGAAGGTCGAGGCGAGCTCGCCGATCTCGGGGCGCACGGCGGCGTTCAGGTCGGCGCGCAGGTCGGAGAAGGCGCGGTCCAGCTCATTGTGCAGCCGCAGCTCGGCCTTGCGCTCGGCGATGGTGCGCTCGCGCGCCGCGCGCTCCCCCTCCCGCCGCTCGGTCTCACGCAGCGCCGTCTCGGCCCCCGCCAGCTCGCCGCGCGTCTCGGCGACCGACAGCTCGGCGGCCCGCAGGGCGTGGGTCGCGCGGTCGTGGCGCTCGCGCGCCGCCTTGAACTTCGGCTCCGAGAAACCCTCGGCTTTGACCGCGTCCGCCAACTGGCGCGCCAGGGCTTCGCGAGTCGAGAGCGCTTTCTCGGCGAGCTCCGCTTCCCGCACCAGCGCCTCGGCCCGCTCGGCCCGCGCGGCGAGCGTCGCCGCCTGGAGGGCCACGGGGTCGAGCCGCGTCAGCTCGGCGCGCACGGCGTCGTGCCGCGCCGCGTCGTAGCCCGTGGGCCGCGCCGCGACCCGCTGCTCCAATTCCACCGCCCGCCGCGCCGCCACCACCCGTTCCCGTTCCAGCCGGGCGCGCTCGGCCACCTGGGCGCGCAGCGTGCCCTCGCGCTCGCTGGCACGCCGGCTCTCCTCGCGCAGCGCATCCCGCGCCGCTTCCGCCTGCGTCACGGCGTCGGGCGGAACGGCAAGCTGCTCGAGGCGCTGACGGAAGTACGTGCCGTCATCCACGATCGCCTGGATCTGCCGATCGAGCACGCCGAGCACCGCCGCGTGCTCCGTCCCGAGGGGCCGCCGGCACGTCGGGCACTCTCCTTCAGGCCCGAGGCGCTGGATCTTGTCGCGCTGCTCCTTGACCTCTTCGTATTGCTTCAAGAGCTCGGCGCGCCGTGTGCCCGCGTATTCTTTCTCCCGCACCCACCCGGCCTGCTGCTCCTCGGCCGCCCGGTCGGCGGCCTCCACGCGGTCGGCCAGCCCCCGCGCCTCCCCCTCGGCGCGGGCCAGCGCCGCCGCGGCCTTGCCCAGCTCGGCGATGCGGTGGTCGAGCGCCCCCAATGTCCGCGCCAGCTCGGTGAGTTTCGCCTGGTCCTCGCGCCGCGCCGCGTCCTCCTGGTGTAGCCGGTCGAGCCTGGTGAGCTCCGCCTTGAGGCGCGAGATCGGCGCGACCTCCCCCTCGAGCTTCCGCAACTCCTCGCGCGCCGCCAGCGCCCCGGCCAACTCCTTGTCGAGCCGCTGGAACTCCTGCCGCTGAGCCAGCACGCCCTGCTCCGCCACCCGCTGGTCCCCTTCGAGCGACAGCGTGCGCTCGCGCCGCGTCACCCACGCTTGCCAGCGCGGCTCTTCCTGGACGAGTGCGTCCTGCGCCTTACGTCGCGCCGTCTCCGCGTCGGTCGCGGCGCGCCGCGCACCGGCGAGCCGCTGCTCCGCGCCCTTGCGCTCCGCCTGGAGCTCGCCGCGCGGCGGTAGACCCGTCTCGAGGCCGTCCACCTCGTGGCTCAGGCCGCTGCGCCGCTCGCGCACCCGCTCCTGCGCCAGCCGCAGCCGCTCGTAGCCGAGCACCCGCGACAGGAACGCCGCGCGCTCCGGGCGGCTCGCGTTCGCCAGGACCGCCAGCTCTTTTTGGCCGGTGAAATAGGTGTTGAAGAACTCATCGTGCGTCATGCCGAGCACGCGCTGCAACTTCGCCGTCACCTCGCGGAGCGAATTGGCGACGATCGTCCCGTCTTGGTACAGCTCGGCGTCATTCAGCCCGCGCTCCACACGATACTCGTGGCTGCCGAGCCCGAACTCGAGCTCCACCCGAACGGCGGCCCGCGCCTTCGCCCGCAGATTGCGGATCGAATCCTTGTCGCCGCGCGCGGCCGCGTTGCCGTAGATCGCCCAGGCCAGACCCTCGAGCAGTGAGGTCTTCCCCGAGCCGTTCGGGCCGATGATGCCGGTGATGCCGTCGCCGAACACGATCTCGGTGTCGGCATGCTGCCGGAAGTTGACGAGGCGGAGGCGGTGCAGCTTCACGCCTGCTCCTCACCGGCCGCCGACGCTTCGACGTACTCGACGCCCAGCCGCACGAACGTGGAGCGATCGAGCTCGGCGTCGAGCGGGCGGCGGCCGAGGAATTCGCGCACCGTCTCGGGAAGCGTCTGGCGGCGTCCGGGCGCGGCCACGCCGGCTACGCGGTGCTCATCCGGACGCCGCAGGTCGAGCTGGAAGTTCAGCGCCCGCGCCTTGTAGCCGCGCAGCGCCGCGTGATCGAGGTCCCGCGCGGTGCCACGCGCGACATTCCAGATCAGCAGCCGCACAACCTGGTCGTCGATGGAGGGTTTGGCGACGGCGACGGTTCGAGCGATCTCCTCGTCGAGCTCCTTGGCCGTACGACCCGCGCCCTCGATGGCGGGGAGCTCCACGAAGCGTCGCGGCGGCGCCACCGGCCGGGGCTCGACGCGTGCGCCTGGGAGGTGCACGAGCACGTATCCCTTCCCCGCCCGCCCGTGTTCCCGCTCGTCCTGCAGCTGGCCCCAGGGATTGGGGCCCACGTAGTCGAGGCTGCCGGCGTACCACACGTTGGGCTCGACCTGGTGCGTCACGTGGTAGTGACCGAGGGCCACGTAATCCCACTGGGCGGGCGCGATCTCCTCGCGCTGCAGCGGCGCGCCGCCGTACTCCATCGTGCCGCGCGCCTCGCCGAGGCCCGGCCAGGCCCCGTGAGTCACGAGCACGTTGAACCTCGGTCCCGCTTCCGGGCGTAGCGCGGGCCGGTCCGCTTGCGCCAGCGCCTGGTGCGGGACGGCGAGCACCGCGCAGTCGAGCTGCGGCAAGACGATGCGTCTGGGCCGGTCCGTCGCGATTTCCACGCCCAGCGCCTCGTACAAACGCAAGATTGTCCCCGTCTCGACCGAGCGAGGCGTGTCGTGGTTGCCGGCAATGGCGACGACGGGCGTGTCCGGCAACCCCGATCGGATGCGCTGCAGCTGCTGAAAGAAGAAGAGGATCGCGGAGTTAGTCGGTCGGACCGAATGGAAGATGTCGCCCGCGATCACGATCAGGTCCGGGCGCTGCACGAGCAGATCGTCCACGGCGCGGCGGAACGCGTCGGCCACGTCAGCCTCACGCTGATTCCCGCCGCGCGGCGTCTGCCGGTCGAACTGGCGGAAGCCCAGATGCAGGTCGGCGAGGTGCGCGAGCTTCACGTCAGTACGGCTCGTCCGAGATGGGGTTCAACGGCGGCACCGCGCGGCGCTCGCGCGGCGCGTCCGGCGCTACGCGCCCGCCTAACGCCTTGCGGAAGGTGGCCAGCACATCGTCGGGGCGCTTCTGGCGCACGGCGGCCAGCGCGCGGCGGACATCCTCCTCGGTGCGGTCGGCGATCAAGTCCTTCACCTGATTCGGGCGGATGCGCCGATCGAGTTGCACCAGCTGGCGCGCCACCGCGTCGGCGAATGAAAGATCGATCGCGGCGGGGAAGCGCTCCATGCCGTCCCGGCCGCGTAGCACCGGTGGCTTCGGAAACCGCACGAAGATCGGCTGCGTGAAGTGCGGATGCCGTATCATCAGCTCGCCGACGGGAAGCGTGGCGAGCTTGATCTTCGTCGCCGGCGACAGCACCTGGTACCCGGGGGTGGCCAGCTCGTCCATGTCCATGCGCCCGAACACCTGCGTCCCCGCGTTCCCCACGACGCGGCGATGTACCTGCGAGCGGAACTGCTCAGCGGCGAACAGTACCAGGCCGAGGTAGCGGCCCCGCTCCGAGATGTCGAGCAGCATCTTCTTGACGTACGTCTCCGGGCCGTCGCCCGGCGCGTACTTGTTCAGTTCGTCCACGAACACGATGACCGCGTCCACACCGAGGTCACGGCGCTCGAGATGCTCGCGCAGCTTCGAGACGGAGCGGGCGAACACGAGATCCTGGCCCAGCGGATCGACGTTGGCCACGTCGATGACGTACACCGTCCGGTCCTCGAACGCGCCCCAGGGGAGGTCGCTCGACGGACCGTCGTCGGTGACGAGTCCCTTGCAGCGTGTCGAGATGTTCAGGAGGCGGTTGCGAATCTTGCGCATCGTGGCGATGTGGTGCGTGCGCCACGTATCGCTGCGACCCGTCAGCTCCAGTCCGTCGAAGATCGAGCGAAACAGTCGCTCCAAGTCGGCAAACGTCTCGACCTTGTGCGCGTTGCCGAAGCCGTCGTCGAACGACCGCCCCAGCACCCGGTCCCTGAGAAAGTCGATGAACGCGTCGGCCTTGGCATCGATGTCGTCGCGGTTCAGCAGCACCTCCGCGAAGTCCACGACCTCCTGCAGGCCCCAGGTCAGCGGCGTGACGTCATCCACCAGCTCCGCGTGCGTGCGCAGCGTATTCAGGTTCACGCCGTCGGCTTTGAGCGGCGCGTAGTAGTGCACGCGCTCGAACGGTTGCGCGGGAACGTCGAGCCGCTCGTAGCGGCGCCGGTCCTCGTCGCTCAGGTCGCCGGGCTGATCGAGAAAGCAGAGGTCGGGACCCTTCACGTTGAAGCACACCGCGGCGACCTTCCCCTTGTGCCGCGGGAAATGACGAAACACGGAGGCGAGCAGGAACTCGACGGCGCTCGTCTTGGTGGCGAGCCCTGAGACCCCCGAAATGTTCAAGTGCGCCGCCTCGGGGCCGAGCAGGAAGTCCGCGTCGAGGTAAACGGGTGCCTCGAGTCCGCCCGAGGTGTAGAGCCCGATGGGGATCGCGGTGGGCGTCGCGGAGTGGAGGTAGGCGTCCATGCGGAGCGCCTGGGCCACGTCGGTGTCGCTGGCCACGAACACCTGGCCGAGGGGCACCGGCTGGAGCGGCTCCTCCGGGATCTGCCGCAGCACCGCGGCGGTCCAGTAGCGGATTTCCTGTCGCACCGTCGGCGACTCGGCCGCGCGGGCCGGATCGCCCTCGGCGCCGATGACGTCGTGCAGCGGCGTCGCGAGATCGGAGTAGGCAAAACCATCCGTAACTACACCGTAGACGACGCGTCCTTCTCCCTTCTCCCTTCTATCGTCCACACGCACGATCGCTCCGATGCCGATCGTGGTCTCATTCGCCGTCCAGAAATGGAATTGGTGGGGCGTCGACGGCTTCAGCTCGGTCGCGACGACACGCCCGATCGCCACGGTGTCGGGGGGGGGACGCGCGATCACGTGCCCGTCCGCGGCAGGCGCGAGGCGCGGGACGCGAGCAAATCGCGCGGGGCTCGGGCTTTCAGATAGGTCTCCACGTCATGTATAGGATATAACAGGCGATCCCAGCGCGTATCCGGCGTCGCGAGCGGCGCGCGCTCCGCCAGGAGCCAGCCGCTCGTCGCATTGGCATTCGCAATCGTCGCCGCGTCGGCGCGGGCCTCGATCCGCAGCAGTCCATACAAGAGATCGTTCCCCTCCCAGGGCCAAAGCCGCAGATACCAGGAGTACACTTCATTGCGCGCGTGCCCGCCCCGCGCCCGGAAGACGCTGGTCCGGTATCCCGCCGGCAGCGTGAGCGCCCGCTCCAGATCCATGCCGGTGAAGAACTGCGCGCCGTGGCTCTTGATCACGCCGAGCGCGCGCGGATGGCCGGCGAGCTTGCCCGACACGGAAAGCAGCCCATCGACCACCAGCCATTCCGCGTCGCCGAGCCGGGCGAGAGCACGCTCGGCGAGATCGCGCTCCAGAGCCTGGCGGGCACTGTCCACCGCCCGCCGCGCCAGCTCGAGCATGCGCCCCGGCTGCGTGCCTTCTTCAATGGAAATCTCGACGACGTCCGGACAATGCGCCGTGAGAGCGCGTCGCCGCTCGGGCGTCATGCCAGCGAGCGGGGCGATCGCGAAGTCGCGCGCCCCCTCGAACGCGGTGCGCAGCCGGCGGTCTTCGCCACGGCGCCGCACCGCCGCGGCCACATACGCTCGCACCACCGGTAGAACGCCGTCGTAACCGACGACTTTCCATTGCTCGATGCCGTCGAGGAAGCATGCCGGCGGAGAGGCCGCGGCAGCAACGGCATGCACTTCGACCGCGTCGCCCTCCACCAGGTCGGCGCCGGGCTCCGCGCCGTCGTCGGCGTCGGTGCGCCCCCCCTCCATGCTGGCGGGCGGCACGTACGACGCA
>Ga0193723_1000250_pt1 | contig 20205 bp, 23 predicted proteins | sample H2m2metaG_FD_143042 | JGI IMG/M metagenome (GOLD analysis project Ga0193723, IMG submission 143042) | Soil microbial communities from a riparian zone of the East river system, Colorado, United States - H2m2 | ecosystem: Environmental > Terrestrial > Soil > Riparian zone | place: USA: East River...
CGGCGACGCTCGGCGCGTGCGTAGTGGGGATCACGAGCTGGTTCGCGTCGTCCTTCGTGGGCGGCTCGGGTCGGATTGAGCGGATTCGCCGGGTCGAGGTCAGCGGACGCCAGATCGAGTGAACTGCAAGCTGTGCGGCGCTCAGGACCTGTCGCTTTTCTACACCCAGGGTGACCGGCGCCAGTTCCGGTTCTATCGATGCCCGCGCTGCCGCCTGGTGGTCTACGACACGCAGACCGGGGTGAACCAGGAGAAATACATCCTCTCACGCGTCGACCCCTCCGCGCCGACGCGCCAGAACCGCGGCCACCGGCAGACGCACGCCTTCATCCGGCGACACGCGCAGCCACCGGGCCGGCTGCTCGACCTGGGGTGTGGCGACGGCACGGTGCTCTGGCTCGCGAAGCAGGATGGCTGGGAGGTGAAGGGCGTCGAGCTGTTTCCAGAGCACACCGCCCTGGTCCGTGCGCAGCTCGGACTGGACGTCGAGACCTCGGACATCACGACGTACCAAGGCGTGAAGGAGGCATGGGATTGCGTCGTCCTCACGCATGTCCTGGAGCACCTGCCCGATCCGCTCGGCGCGCTGCGCAAGATCCACGACCTCCTGAAGCCGGGCGGCGTGGGCGTGCTCGAGTTCCCCAATATCGACGCCTTCGATGCGCGCCTGCGGCGTTGGCTCGACCGCTGGCACCTGCACCGCCGGCGCTACGCTCCGACCTACGTCCCCGGCCACGTGCAGGAGTTCTGCCGCGGGTCGTTTGCGTTCGCCGCGGAGCGGTCGGGACTTGAGCTCGCGGTGTGGGAGACCTACGCCATCAATCCCTTGAAATACTTTCTCTTCCGGCGCGTGCCGATCGGCAACAAGGCCCGCGCCCTCGTGCGGAGACCTCGATGATTGCCGCGGAAACACCTGCGCTGCTCCTCCGCCTCGAGGTGGTGGAGCGGAATCTCGAGTACATGGCCGAGAGAGCCAGGCGTCTCGGCGTCTCTCTGCGACCGCACATCAAGACGCACAAGTGCGTCGAGTTGGCGCGGCGCCAGCTTGGTCACGGCGCCGCGGGAATCACGGTCTCGACGTTGTTCGAAGCGGAGGCCTTCGCGCGCGCCGGGTTCACTGATATCACGTGGGCATTTCCGCTCGATCCGACCCACATCTCCCACGTCCGGCGGATCGCGGAGCGCACCACGCTGCGAGTGGTGGTGGACGACCTCGCCACCGCCAAGTTGCTCGCGGGCACGGGATTGCACGTGTGGCTCAAGGTCGACTGCGGGTATCACCGCGCTGGCGTCGATCCCGCGTCGCAGTACGCGCTCGAGGTGGCCCGCGAGCTCGGCGCCGAGCGGGGCCTGACCTTCGACGGCATCCTGAGTCATTCGGGGCATGCCTACCACACGCGCAACAAGGCGGACGCGGCCCATGTGGCCGAGCAGGAGCGCCAGGTGATGGTCTGGTTCGCGGACCTCCTGCGTACGGACGGACTGCCGGTACGAGGGATCAGCGTCGGTTCGACACCCGCGATGGCAGCCGCGGAGAACCTGACGGGCGTCACCGAAGCCCGCCCCGGCAACTACATCTTCTACGACCGCACGATGGTGTTGATCGGTTGCTGCGCTCCCGACGACGTCGGCGTGACGGTGCTCGCGAGCGTCGTGTCGCACCAACCGGGCGCTTCACATTTCATTGTCGACGCGGGCGCGCTGTCGCTCTCCAAGGATCTGGGACCTACGCATCTGAACCTCGCTCCGGCGATGGGGGAGGTCCGCGATCACCCGGACCTGACCTTCGCGTCGGTGTCGCAGGAGCACGGCATCATTCGCGCGGCGGCGCCGGGGGAAATCGAAGGGCAGTTCAAGGTCGGTGACCAAGTCGAGATCGTCCCCAATCACTCGTGCCTCACGATGGCGCACTTCGATGAGTATGTCGTGATGGATCGCGGGACGGTCACGGATCGCTGGAAGATCGAGCGGGGCAGATGAGGACGATTCCCTGGCAGGCGTGGTTCGCGCTCTGCTGGGCCGTGATCGGGCCACCGTTGCTGGTGTACGCGGCGCTGCGCGTCAGCCGCGGCAAAATCCCGCTGCACGCGGCCCTGATGATCGGAGCGACGCTGGTGACCGTCGCCGTCCTGGTCTCCTTCGGATTCGTGGCCGAGCCCAGCCCGCGGCGGCCGGCCCTGCGCGCCCTGCCCCTCTTCAAGGTGCACCTGGCGTTCGCGTTCACGGCGCTGGCCGGGATCGCCTGGCAGCTCACGAGTCGCGGTGTGCCCCGGTTGCGCGCCCTGCACCGCCACACCGGCCCGTATATCGTTCTCATCTGGTGCCTCGCCCTGGTCACCGGGATTTACAATTTCATTTTCCTCTACGTCATGGGCGGACCATGAGAGTCTTCTTCCGACATTTCTTCATCGCGTTGCTCCCTCTCGTCTTCGGTGTGGGGGCGGGTTGGGGTTTCGCGTTCACGCTGGCGTACACGCACAACACGTGCGGGCGCCTGGTAGGACCGGTGTTCGCGCCCAAGTGTCACTGGATCCAATTGGAGTACCAGATCATGTGGATGATGGCGGGCACGGCGCTGGGTTGTGTCGTGGCAGCCACATGGGGCGCCTGGCTGGAACTTCGCCGCCGCCGCGCCGTACAACCGCCGGACCCGAACCAAGGAGGACCGTGATGAAATCGATGAAATCGATGCTATCCGTGGCACTGGTGCTGGGGCTCACGAGCGGCCTCGCCGCCCAGGATACGACCGCAGCCGCTGCCGCTCCCGCGATGCAAAGCGCCGCGACCGTCGAAGCCGTCCTCGCCCGGACCGTGATGGATCGGGCGCCGCAGGACACCGGCGCCGCGTTTCCACCCGACGTCGGCCAGTTGGTGCTGTGGATGCGCGTGACCAGCGGCGCGGGTCAGACGCTCAATCACGTCTGGTTCCATGGTGATACCGAAGTCGGCAACATCCCCCTCACGATTGGCGGATCGCCGTGGCGGACGTGGAGTCGGAAGACGATTCCGGCCGACGCGACGGGTGCCTGGCATGTGGAAATCCGCGATGCGGCGGGGACCGTGCTGAAGCGAATCGACTTTACGATCGGCTGATAAGCGGTCAGGCGGTTAGTCGGGTAGCCGGCACGTCTAGCCGACTAACCGACTAACCGGCTAGTTTTTGCCCACCATGGATCTCGTCCCGCAGGTCGTCGCCAATCTCGAAGTCGAAGAAGGCCAGGCCGAAAAAGGCGTCGGCGCGGTTCTGATGGCGCTCCGGATGGTCGTCGACAAGCCCACATTCGAGAAGGTCAAGGCGGCCGTTCCGAATCACGAGAGCTATATGGGACGGGCGCTGATGAGCACGGCGCGCACCGGGGAGATGATCGGCGTCATGGGCCCCGCGGCGCTGATGGCCGGTCTGTCGGCCGCCGGCTTTAAGAAAGAAGACGTCCCGCGCCTCGGCCGCATCGTGACCGAGTTCCTACGGCCCACGCTTGGCAACGACACGATCGACCGGTTCCTCGAAGGGGCCCCAGCTCTCAAGAGCTAGGGCCTAGGGGCTGCAGCGCCATCCACGCCGCTAGCGCGGCAGCCTTCTCCTCCGCGCGCCAAGGACCTTCGACGTTCTCGCCGAGCGCGGCAACGCGCTTCCTGAGCCGCGCCCCCTTCACCCACAACTCCTTCTCGACCATCACCCGAACCGGCACGCGGCTCTTGCGAAGCCCCTCCTCGACCACGCGGCGAAACAGGCGGCCCTCCTCGGCGTGCGCGCGGATGTGATCGTTCGGAATGCGCGCCGGGTCGATCACGCTGCCCACGACGATGCCGGCAGCGCGCACCCGATAGCCCGCGGCGCGGCAGGCGGCGAGGACCCGCGCGACTGATCGGTGCGCGAAACGCTCGACGCGCTTCACGAGACGACTCACGCCCTTGGAGGCGCGGGACTCGTGCGTGTCGAGCCCAGCGTGGTAGGGTTGGCGCGCTTCTGGATCGTCGGGGTCCGCGAGCAGGGTCACCCGACACTCGACGACGCGTGGTGACTTGGCGGGCCCTGCGAGCAAGACGGTTGTGGCCCACCCCGACTTGATTCGAAAGCCTAATGCGCAGGGGGTCGACGGAGGCATGCTACGCGCCGAAGAGGATTCGGAGCAGCCACGCCGTGAGCACCACGCTGCCCGCGAGAAGCGCTGCGGCCACCGCGATCACGGCGCCAACGAGCACGGCCACGAATAGGCGATCGCGTTTCCGCGCGCCACCGGGATCGATGGCGTGCTGTTCGAGCAGGGACACGTTCTTGAGATTGGCCTTCCAAACGAGGTCGAACGCATCGCCGAGCACGGGAATCGCGCCGACCACGCAGTCGAGCGCGATGTTGCCCGCCATCCGCGCGAGCGTGGCGGCCGAGGCACCGAGGCGAATCCCTTCAATGAGAAGCCATGCGGCGAGGAGGGCGCCGAGGGCGTCTCCGAGACCCGGTACGAGGCCGAGGATAGGATCGAGGCCGATGCGGACCGATGTCCCCGGCACCGCGATCCCGGCGTCGAGCCAGGTGGCGAAGCGGTGGATGCGTGCGAGGCGTCCCCCCATGCTTGAGCATAACCCCCTTTGCAGCAAGCCGACGACGGCACAGCTTATGCGCTCACCGAGCCACCCGAGGCGAGCATCCTTCCCACTCTGAGCCGTGTCCACTGGCCGCCCGACGCCTACCGCCGAGCGGAGCTCCCAGAGCGGGTGCTGCAGTTCGGCACCGGTATGCTGCTGCGCGCCCTGTGCGCCGCGTCCGTCGACGCGGCGAACCGGGCTGGCGCGTGCAACGGCCGGATCGTGGTCGTCCAAAGCACACCGCAGGGAAGCGCCCGAGTCATCAACGCTCAAGACGGCCTGTTCACGCTGGTGGAACGCGGCTTGCAGGACGGCGCCCCGGTCGAGCGAACCCGTCTGATCGGATCGATCTCGCGTGCGCTGATCGCGGACACCGAGTGGGACCTGGTGCGCGAGATTGCCGCGCGCCCGGCCCTCCAGGTGATCGTGAGCAACGTGACCGAAGCAGCGTTCCGATTGGAGTCGGGCTTCCCCGCTCGCTTGACGGACGTGCTGCGCGCCCGGTTTGAGCACCTGCCGGACGGCCCACCCCTGTTCGTGATCCCCACTGAGCTGGTTCCCGACAATGGGCCGCGACTCGCCGCGATGGTGGATGACGTCGCGCGGGGCGGAGACAGGAGCACCGACTTCCGGGCATGGCTCGCTGATCGCGTCCGGTTCTGCTCGTCGCTCGTAGATCGCATCACCACCGGTGCACCCCCCGCCGACCAGCGCCCTGCCCTCGAGGCGACGCTGGGATACAGGGATGCGCTCCTCACCGTTGCAGAGCCGTACTCCTTTTGGGCGATCGAGGCCGACCCGCAGGAGCTGCGGACGGCGTTTCCCGTCGACTTGAGCCCCGAATCGGTCGTTTTCGCGCCCGACATCAGCTTCTACGAAGAGCGCAAGCTCCGGCTCCTCAACGCGACCCATACCGCGATGGCGCCGCTCGCGCTCCTGGCCGGCGTGCGGACGGTCCGCGAGGCGATCGGCCATGCGCGGCTGGGCGCGTTCTTGCGGCGGATGCTGTTCGACGAGATCATCCCCGGCACGGACCTGCCAGCCGACGCGGCCCAGCAGTTCGCTCAGTCGGTCGTCGAGCGCTTCCGGAACCCGTGGCTCGATCACGAGTGGCGGGTGATCCTGACCAACCAGGAGGCCAAGATGCGAATTCGCGTCGTGCCGCTGATCGTCGCCGCTGCGAAGCCGCCGCAGCGCCTCGCGCTCGCGTGCGCGGCGCACCTGATGGTCACCAAGCTACCCATCGATGCGCTGGGGGATGCGGCCGCGCTGCCGGCCTTCGTCGAGGCCACCACGCATTGGATGCGCGTGATCGAGCGCGAGGGCGTGGAGGGAGCGCTCGCGCATGTCTGAGCCGTGGGTTCCCAGTGGCGTCATCGCCGTCGTGCGTCTGCCCGATGCGAAGGACCTCCGAGCGGCCGCCGTCGCGCTCGCCGCCGGGGGCGTGGCGGCCGTGGAGATCACGCTCACGACGCCAGGCGCGCGCGAGGCGATCACGCAGCTGGCGTCGGACAAGGGCATGGCGCGCTGCGTCGTCGGCGCGGGCACCGTACTCGATGAGCACTCGGCGCGAGATGTCATCGCCCGCGGCGCGCGGTTCGTCGTGAGCCCAACGCTTGACCGGGGCGTGGTCCGCCTCTGTCGCGAGCAGGGCGTCACGTGCATCCCGGGAGCGTTCACGCCTACGGAACTGCTCGAGGCGTGGCGCGCGGGCGCCGCGGTCGTGAAGCTCTTCCCCGCCTCCACCGGGGGGCCCCGCTACCTCCGCGAAGTCCTCGCCCCGTTGCCGTTCCTGCGGGTCGTGCCCTCCGGCGGCGTGTCGCTCGAGAACGCGGCCGAGTGGGTTCGCGCGGGGGCGGCGGCGATCAGCGTGGGCAGCGCGCTCGTAAGCCCAGCGCTCGTGCGCGAGGCGCAGTGGAGCGAGCTGACGGCCCGTGCCCGCGAGTTCGTCGACAGCGTGGCGGGAGCGCGCGCGTGAAGAGCAGGCCGCGCGTGGTCGCCTTCGGGGAGATGCTGCTGCGGCTCAGCCCGCCTGCCGAGGAACGGCTGCTCGAGTCTGCCGAGCTCCACACGTTCTTTGGCGGTGCGGAGGCCAACGTTGCGGTGGCGCTGACGCATCTCGGCGTGCGAACCGACTACGTCACGCGCCTGCCCGAGAACCCACTCGGCGACGCGGCGATCGAGGTGTTGCAGCGCGAAGGCGTCGGGACCGAGTGGATCCTGCGGGGCGGCGCGCGCATGGGCCTCTACTTCGTGGAGCCGGGCGCCGACCTCCGCGCGATGCGGGTCGTGTACGACCGGGCCGGCTCCGCGTTGGCGCAAATCGATCCGCGTGACGTCGCGTGGTCGCGCGTGCTGGCGGAGGCCGACTGGTTTCACTCGACCGGGATCACGCCCGCCCTGGGCGACGGCCCGGCGGCGGCGCTGACGGCGGCGATCGCGTGTGCGCGCGCCAGCGATGTCCCGGTGAGTCTGGACCTGAATTACCGCGAAGCGCTGTGGCGTGGCCGAGATCCCCGCGGGCTGATCGAGCCGCTGGCGAGTGCCGCGACGGTGCTGATCGGCAACCGCGACGCCGTGCGCGCGTTGCTCGGCGTGGAGGCGGACGGCGCCGCGCTCGGGGAGCGACTCGCAGACCGGTACGGCTGCCGGCTCGTTGCCATCACGGAGCGGGAGATCCTGGGTGCCCGCGAGCATGCCTGGAGCGCCGCCCTGTTCGACGCCTCGACGCACACCCTGATGCACAGTCGGCGGCACGTCGTGCAGGTCGTGGACCGCGTCGGCGGGGGCGACAGTTTCGCCGCCGGCTTGATCGCCGCGCTGTTGGCGAAGCACGCGCCGGCCGCCGCCTTGGAATTCGCGGTCGCCGCCGGCGCCCTGAAGCTCGCCGTGCCGGGGGATTTCGGCCGCGCGACCAGCGCGGACGTCGAGCAATTGGTGCGCCAATGTACGTGACCTTCCGGTGGTTCGGTCCTTCCGATCCGATTCCGCTCGCGCATATCCGGCAGATCCCCGGCGTGCAAGGCGTCGTCAGCGCGTTGTACGACGTGCCGGTAGGAGATGCCTGGCCGCGAGCGCGACTGGAGCGGCTGGGTGCAGACATCGATGCCGCGGGCCTCAAGCTCGCGGTGGTCGAGAGCATCCCCGTGCACGAAGACATCAAACTCGGCCGGCCCAGCCGGGATCGGCTGATCGCGAACTACTGCGCGAGCGTGCGCGCGATGGGCGAGCTGGGCATTGCCGTCCTGTGCTACAATTTCATGCCCGTGTTCGACTGGCTGCGCACCGACCTCGCAATGCCGCTCCCCGATGGTTCGACCGCGCTCGCCTACGACGACCGCGCCCTCGCCCGCATGGACCTCAGCCGTGGCACGGGCGATCTACCTGGCTGGGCAGCCGCGTACGGGGCTGGGGAGCTCCAGGCGCTGCTCGCCGCCTACCGCGACGTGGATGCCGAACGGCTATGGGACCATCTCGCCCACTTTCTTGAACGTGTGGTCCCGGTCGCCGAGGAGTCGGGCGTCCGTATGGCGATCCACCCCGACGACCCGCCCTGGCCCATCTTCGGGCTGCCGCGCATCATCTGCCGCGGCCCGGACCTCGACCGCCTCGTTCGCCTCGTCGACCGGCCCGCGAACGGCGTGACATTCTGCACGGGGTCGCTCGGTGCGCTGCCCGACAACGATCTCCCCGCCATGGCGCGGCGGCTCGGCGAGATGGGGCGAATCCACTTCGCTCATTGCCGCAATGTGCGGGTCACCGGCGAGCGACAGTTCCACGAGACGCCGCATCCGTCGGCGTGCGGTGGCGTCGACCTGGGCGAGGTGCTGCGGGCGCTGCGCGACACGGGCTTCAGCGGCCCGATGCGTCCAGACCACGGCCGCATGATCTGGGGCGAGCGGGGCCGACCCGGGTACGGACTGTACGATCGCGCGCTCGGCGCGACGTACCTGCAAGGGCTGTGGGAGGGCCTCCGGGGGGGGGGGGGCGCATGACCGTCAACCCCCGGCGGCGGCCGTGGACCGTCGTGTCGCCGAAAGCGCTCCGCACCTGGGTCGCCCGGCTCGGTCCCGCGCTCGCGCTCGTGGTCGTGATCGTCGTGTTCGCGCTGCTCAGCGACGCGCCGGCCCGGTACCTCTCGCCGTTCAATCTCAGGATCGTCCTCACGCAAACGGTGATCGTCGCACTCGGCGCGATCGGGATGACGCTCATCATCATCAGCGGCGGGATCGATCTGTCGGTCGGCGCGACGATCGCGCTGACCGGGGTGGTGGCCGCGCTCGTGATCGGCCCAAGCGGGGAATGGCCCGCGGCCCTGGCCGTCGCCGCCGCGGTCCTGGCCGGCGGACTGATCGGGCTCGGGAACGGGCTTCTCATCACGGGCCTCAGGGTCGTGCCGTTCATCGCCACACTGGGAATGCTCGGCATCGCCCGCGGCATCGCGAAGTGGCTCGCTCACGAGCAGACCGTCAACGTGGCGCCGACGTGGGTGAACGATCTCCTCGTCACGTTTCCACGCCACGCCTGGATGGTGCTCCCTCCCGGCGTGTGGATCACCCTGGCGCTCGCCGTCGTCACGGCGATGGTCCTGCGCCGCACCGTCTTTGGGCGACGGGTGTTCGCGCTCGGATCGAACGAGCTGGCCGCCCGAGCCTGCGGCATCGCGACCGAGCGGCTCAAGCTCGCGATCTATGGATCGGCGGGCCTGTTCTTCGGGCTCGCGGGGGTGATGCAGCTGTCCCGCCTGCGGCAGGGCGATCCCACCGTCGCCATTGGGACCGAGCTGGACGTCATCGCGGCCGTGGTAATCGGCGGCGGCAGCCTGCAGGGGGGCGAGGGGAGCGTGTTCGGCTCGGTGGTGGGCGCCTTGATCATGGCGTTCCTGCGCAACGGGTGCCAGCAGATGGGGTGGCCGAACTACATCCAGGAGATCATCATCGGCGCCATCATCGTGGTCGCCGTGGCGCTCGATCGGCTGCGCGCCGGCTGGAGCACGGTGTGATCGTCGACTCCCACGTGCATTTCTGGGATCCCGCGGTGCTCCACTACCCCTGGCTCGCCGCGATCCCGTCGCTCGACCGAGCATTCCTGCCGGCGGACTACCGCGCCGCGACGGGCGCGACGCCGATCGGAAAGATCGTGTTCGTGGAGGCGAATTGCCGGCCCAACGAGACCCAGCGTGAAGTCGCGCTCATCGCGCGGCTCGCGGAGGCGGAGCCCCGCATCACGGGTATCGTCGCATACGCCGATCTTGTCGATATGAAAGGCCTGCGCGCGACGCTCGACGGCCTGGTGCGAAGCCCGCGGGTGAAGGGCATCCGCCACAACATCCAAGGGGAGCCGGCCGGGTTCTGTGTGCAACGGGCATTCGTGGACGGCGTGCGCGAGGTCGGGCGCCGAGGACTCACGTTCGATCTGTGCGTGACACAGGATCAGTTGCGCGAGGTCGTGCCGCTCGTGCGTCAATGCCCCCACACGCTCTTCGTGCTCGACCATTGCGGCAAACCGGCCATCCGCGAAGGGCGCGCCGCGCGGTGGCACGACCACCTCGCCGCGCTCGCCGCGCACGACAACGTCGTGTGCAAGCTCTCGGGCCTCCTGACCGAAGCCGCCCCGGAAGGATGGACCAACGACGACCTCCTTTCCTATGCGGATTGGGTGACGCGCTGCTTCGGCGCGGAGCGCCTCATGTACGGCAGCGATTGGCCGGTGCTGACGTTGGCGGGGAGCTACTGCGACTGGTACAGGTTCACGCAGGCGTTCACGGCAACGTGGAGTGCCCCGGAGCGTGATCGCTTCTACGGAGGCACCGCGATCCGGGTGTACCGACTATGACGGCGCTCGACGGCAAGGTCGCCATCGTCACTGGGGGCGGCTCGGGCATCGGGCAGGCGATCGCACGGCGATTCGCGGAGGCGGGAGCGCGGGTTGCGGTGGTGGACATTGCCGCCGGGGCCGCGTTCCCCTGCGACGTGAGTCGGCAACCCGACGTGCTGCGGACGTTCCACACGATCACGGAGCAGCTCGGTGCGCCGGACATCCTGGTGAACAGTGCCGGCGTGGCACACGTGGGGAACGTGGAGCAAACCTCGGAGGAGGAGTTCGACCGCCTCTATGCCGTGAACGTCAAAGGCGTCTACAACTGCCTGAAGGCGGCAGTCTCTATAATGAAGGACCGCGGCGGCGCGATCCTCAACCTGGCGTCGGTGGCCTCGACGGTCGGCCTCGCCGACCGGTTCGCCTACTCGATGACCAAAGGCGCCGTGTTGACCATGACCTACTCGGTCGCGCGCGACTACGTGGCCCACAAGATCCGCTGCAACGCGATATCGCCGGGCCGCGTCCACACGCCGTTCGTCGACGGGTTTCTGGCCAAGAACTACCCGGGTCGCGAGCGCGAGAAATTCGAGGAGCTGTCGCGCTCCCAGCCGATTGGGCGGATGGGACGGCCGGAAGAGATCGCCGAGCTGGCCTTGTTCCTCTGCTCGGACGCCGCGGCGTTCATCACGGGCAGCAACTACGCCATCGACGGCGGCTTCGTCACCCTCAAGATGTGAGCGCATGAAACTCATCCGATTCGGTGCACCGGGAAAAGAGCGGCCTGGCGTGATGCTCGCGGACGGCCGCCGAGTCGACGTCTCGGGGTTCGGCACAGACTACGACGAAGGGTTCTTCGGGTCGAATGGCGTCGAGCGGCTGGCGCGCTGGCTCGCACACGAAGGTCGCGCGGCGCCCACCGTAGGAGACGACGTCCGACACGGCCCCCCGCTCTGCCGGCCGAGCAAGATCGTGTGCATCGGCTTGAACTACCGCGACCACGCCCGGGAGACCGGACAGGCGCTTCCGGCGGAGCCCGTCCTCTTCTTCAAGTCCACGACCGCCGTGAGCGGGCCGAACGACGACGTCGTCATCCCCAAATCCAGCACCAAGACCGATTGGGAGGTCGAGCTGGCCGTCGTGATCGGCCGGCGCGCGAGCTACGTCGAACAGGATGCCGCCTTGCTGCACGTGGCCGGCTACGTGCTGCACAACGACTACTCGGAGCGAGCCTTCCAGCTCGAGCGCGGCGGCCAGTGGGTGAAGGGCAAGAGCTGCGACACGTTCGCGCCCCTGGGGCCCTTTCTTGCCACGCCGGACGAAATCCCGGATGTCCACAACCTCCCTATGTGGCTCAAGGTCAATGGCGAGACGAAGCAGTCCAGCTCGACCAAGGAACTGGTCTTCGACGTGCCCACGCTCGTCAGCTACATCAGCCAGTTCATGACCCTCCTCCCCGGGGACGTGATCTCCACCGGGACGCCGGCCGGCGTAGGGCTCGGGCAGAAGCCGCCACGCTTCCTCGCCCCCGGCGACGTCGTGGAGCTCGGCATCGAGGGACTCGGCTCCTCGCGGCAGCGCGTGCGTGCGTATGCCTGACGGACGACTCGCCGGCAAGGCGGCCGTGATCACGGGCGCGGCGAGCGGTATCGGTCGCGCGAGCGCCCTGCGTTTCGCCGCCGAAGGCGCGCGCGTCATCCTCGCCGACATCGAGGAGCCGGACGCGGTGACGATGAAGGCGGGTCGCTTCGTGCGCACCGACGTCAGCCGGCGCGAGGACAACGAGCGGATGATCGACGAGTGCGTCAGGAGTTTTGGCCGCATCGACATCCTGTTCTGCAACGCGGGCATCACGCTTCCCAAGCTGCTGCCGGACAGCACGCCCGGGGAGATCGATCGGCTCTGGGACGTGAACGTGAACGGCCCCCTGTACGCGGCGCGGCACGCCATTCCCATCATGCTCGGCCAGGAGGGCGGCGGCACGATTCTGTTCACCGCCAGCAAGACGGGGATCGTCGCCCAGACCGATTCTCCCGTCTACTGCGCGTCCAAGGGTGCCCTGGTCATGCTCGCGAAGGCGCTCGCGCTCGACTACGCGCGGCGCGGCATCCGCGTGAACGCCCTGTGTCCCGGCATCATCGACACGCCGATGCTGCGCCAGTTTGCGGACGCCATGTCCGACCCGCGGGCGGCCTGGACGGCGTACGAATCGGCGCAACCGATGGGGCGTCTCGGCACGCCCGAAGAGTGTGCCGCCGCAGCGCTGTGGCTGGTCTCGAGCGACGCGTCGTTCGTCACGGGCGTCGCGTTGCCCGTCGACGGCGGCTTCACGGCGATGTGAGCCGATGCCGACCACCATCACCGGCCTCGACGCGTTCGACATCCGGTTCCCCACCTCGCGCGAGCGCGACGGGTCCGACGCCATGAACCCGGACCCGGACTACTCGGCGGCCTACGTGGTGCTCCGGACGGACCGTCCCGGTCTCGAAGGGCATGGCCTCACATTCACGATCGGCCGAGGCAATGAGCTGTGCGTCGCGGGGGCGCGGGCCTTGGCGCCGCTCGTCGAGGGCCTCACGCTCGAAGAGATCAAGGCCGACATGGCACGCTTTTGGCGGCGGCTTACCGGCGACTCGCAGCTCCGGTGGGTGGGGCCTGAGAAGGGCGTGATCCACCTCGCGACGGCCGCGGTGGTCAATGCCGTCTGGGATCTCTACGCCAAGGCCGAGGGCAAGCCGCTGTGGCAGGTCCTCTCGAGTCTCACGGCCGAAGAGCTGGTGCGATGCGTCGACTTCCGCTACCTGACCGACGCGTTGACGCGACAGGAGGCGCTCGAGATTCTACAGCAGCACGAGCCGACGCGGGCCGCGCGCGAAGCGGAGATGCGCGCCCGCGGATATCCGGCGTACACGACCTCGGCGGGGTGGCTCGGCTATCCCGACGAGAAGATTCGGCGGCTGTGCCGCGAGGGCGTGCAGCAGGGCTGGTCGCATTTCAAGATCAAGGTGGGTCGAGACCTGGACGACGATCTCCGGCGGGCAGCGATCGTGCGCGCGGAGATCGGCCCCGACCGGAAGCTGATGCTCGACGCCAACCAGGTGTGGGATGTTGGGGAAGCGATCGCGAACATGCGGAAGCTGGCGCGCTTCGATCCGTGGTGGATCGAGGAGCCGACGAGCCCCGACGATATCCTCGGGCACGCGGCGATCGCGAAGGCCGTCGCCCCCATCGGCGTCGCCACCGGCGAGCAATGCCACAACCGCGTGATGTTCAAGCAGCTGATGCAGGCCGGGGCGATGCGGTTCTGTCAGGTCGATAGCTGCCGCCTGGGCGGCGTGAACGAGGTGCTCGCAGTGCTGCTCCTCGCCGCCAAGTTCGGCATTCCCGTGTGCCCGCACGCGGGCGGGGTCGGCCTGTGTGAGTACGTGCAGCATCTCGCGATCTTCGACTACATCTGCGTGAGCGCTTCGCTCGAAGACCGGGTCGTCGAGTACGTGGACCACCTGCACGAGCACTTCGTCGATCCAGTGGTGATCCGGAACGGCCGCTACATGCCGCCCACGGCACCCGGCTACAGCATCACGATGCGGGCGGAGAGCCTGGCAAGGTTTTCATATCCCGACGGGACCGCGTGGTCCTCACCCCCTGACCCCCTCTCCCTCCGGGAGAGGGGGGACGCGTAGAGGAGAATCGCCGTGTGGATACGCACAGCAGTCGCGCTGACGCTGATGCTCTCGATCGATGCCCCGAGACAACTCGTGGCCCAGGACTTCACCCAGGAAACCACCGCGCAGCGTGACGCGCGCATGGCGTGGTGGCGCGACGCGCGGTTCGGCATGTTCATCCATTGGGGAGCCTACGCCGTCCCCGCCGGGACGTACAACGGCGAACGGATCGCCGGCATCGGCGAGTGGATCATGAGCCGGGGCCACATCCCGATCGCCCAGTACGAGGCGTTCGTCCACCGCTTCAACCCCACTCAGGTCAATGCCGACGAATGGGTGCGCATCGCCAAGGACGCGGGGATGAAGTACATCATCATCACGTCCAAGCACCACGACGGCTTCGCGATCTTCGACTCCAAGGTCTCGAGCTACGACATCATCGATGCGACGCCGTACCAGCGGGATGCCATCAAGGCGCTTTCGGAAGCGGCTCACCGGGCGGGGCTCAAGTTCGGCGTCTACTACTCGATCATGGACTGGCACCACCCCGATGCCCAGGGGCCGAACTTCCCGGACTACAATTCGCGCACCTGGAGCAATCCGAATTTCGGCCGCTACGTCGACACCTACATGAAGCCGCAGCTCAAGGAGTTGCTCACCCAGTATCCCTACATCGACGTGCTCTGGTTCGACGGCGAGTGGGTGGCGGACTGGAATGACGATCGCGGGCGCGATCTCTACAACTTCGTGCGGGGCATCAGGCCGACGCTGATCGTCAACAATCGCGTGGGACACACGCGCCAGGGGCTCTCCGGGCTCAATCAGCAGGGCCAGATCGGCCTCGGCGACTTCGGGACGCCCGAGCAGCGCGTGCCACCCGAGGGGCTCCCCGGCGTCGACTGGGAAACGTGCATGACGATGAACGACACCTGGGGTTACAAGTCATACGACGACGACTGGAAGGACACGCGGACCCTGCTCCGGACGCTCATCGACGTCGCCTCGAAGGGTGGCAACTTCCTCTTGAACGTCGGGCCGACGGCCGAGGGACTGATTCCCCAGCCAATCGCCTGGCGGCTGCACGAGATGGGCGACTGGATGCGCGTCAACGGCGACGCGATCTACGGCACGACGGTGAGCCCGTACGGTATGCCGGACTGGGGCCGCTACACCGCGAAGCGAGGAAAAGCCTACGCCATCGTATTCGACTGGCCGAAGGACGGGCGCCTCCCGCTGACGGGGGTGAAACAACGGCCGCTTCGGGCGTACCTCCTCGCCGACGGGACGGCGATCGCCGTCGAAGCGGCGGACTCCGGTTTCGCAGTCCAGCTGCCCAAGGTGCCGCCCAGCACGATCGCAACAGTGCTGGTTCTGGAGGTTGTGGAGGTTGGTGTAGGTTCTGGAGGACGATGAAGGCCGCGCTACTCGTTGACGTCGGCCGGGTCGACGTGCGGGACGTGGCCTGCGCGAGTCCCGGTCCGCGCGACGTCCGCGTGCGCGTCACGGCGGTGGGGCTGTGCGGCACCGACTTTCACATCGCCGCCGGACACGCGAACTACAGCCGCGACGGGCGCGGCCGCGCGATCCCCCTGACCGAGGCACCGCAGATCCTGGGACACGAAATCGCCGGCACGGTCGAGGAAGTGGGCAGCGACGTCCGAGACCTCACGCCCGGCGATCGCGTCGTGATCGATCAAGGGCGGAGCTGCGTCAGCGAGGCGCGCGCGCCGCTGTGCGAGTACTGCGCGAGCGGCGACTCACACCAATGCGAGTTCTACCGCGAGCATGGCATCACGGGCCTCCCTGGGGGGCTCGCCGAGTACCTGACGATCCCCGCCGTGAACGCCATCCGCGTCGCCTCCGACCTCGATGCGGCGACCCTCGCCCTTACGGAGCCCCTGGGTTGCGTCGCGCACGCGTCGCACGTGTTGATGCGCACGCCGGCCCGATATGCGCTGCAAAACGCGCGGGGAGAGCGGCCGACGTGCGCCGTGATTCTCGGAGCCGGCTTCGCGGGCCTCCTGTTCGTGCAGTATCTCCGCTCGGTGCTCGGCTTCGATGGCCTGCTGCTCGTCAGTGAGCCGAACGCCAAGAAGCGCGCACTGGCCAAGCGCTTCGGCGCCGAGACGATCGACGCAGGGACCGACGCGGAGGTCGTAGAGGTCGTGCAGGAGAAGACGCACGGGCGGCGGGCGGAACTGCTGATCGAGGCCACGGGGGCGGGGCCGGCGTTCGCCGCGATCCCCGGGCTCATTCGCAAGCAGGGCACGGTGCTCATGTACGGGCACGGCCATGCCGGTGTCGATCTCAGCGTCCTCAACGCCCTGCAGTTCCTCGAGCCCACGCTCCTCTGCCCCGCCGGCGCCTCGGGTGGCCACGAAGCCGACGGCAAGCCGACGACCTACGTTCGAGCCTTGCGCCTGATCGAACAGGGGCACGTAGATGTCACCTCCTTGATCACGCATCGCTACACGTCGCTCGATACAGTGGCCCGCGCCTTCGCCGGCGAGCACAAGACCCCGGGCTATGTAAAGGGAGTATGCGCGTTTCCCTCTTCGTGACCTGCCTCGCCGACCAGATCTGGCCGTCGGCGGCGGTGGGCGCGGTGCAAGTGCTGCGGCGCGTGGGCTGCTCCGTGGAGTTCGACGAGCGCCAAACGTGCTGCGGCCAGCCGGCCTTCAATACTGGATACCGGAGGGAGGCGCGCGCGCTGGCGCGCCGCTTCATCGAGATCTTCGAGGCGAGCGACGCCGAAGCGATCGTCAGCCCCTCGGGCTCCTGCACCGCCATGGTGCACCACTACGAGCAGTTGTTCGAGGATGCCGGCTGGCGCGAGCGGGCGCGAGCGCTGGCCGGGCGCACGCACGAGCTCAGCGCCTTCCTCGTGAACCAGGTGGGCGTCGAGGACGTGGGGGCCACCTTCGCCGGCCGGCTCACCTGGCACGACGCCTGTCATGGCTTGCGCGACCTGGGGATCAAGAGCGAGCCGCGCCGCCTGCTGCGACGCGTGCGCGGCGTCGAGCTGGTCGAGCTCCCGAATGCCGAGTCGTGCTGCGGTTTCGGCGGCACCTTCTCCGTGAAGCACCCCGAGGTGTCGGTGGCGATGCTCGACGAGAAGATCGACGCGATCGAACGAGCTGGCGTCGACGCCGTCGTGTCCGGTGACGCGAGCTGCCTCATGCAAATCGGCGGGCGCCTGTCGCGCCGGGGGTCCGCGGTGCGGGCCCTGCACTTGGCCGACGTGCTGGCGTTCACCGCGTGAGCTTCGACCGCGGCGTGCGCGCGGCGCTCAGCGACGTCCAGTTGCGCGGCGCCCTGCGCCAGGCCACGACGCTGTTCGGCGATCGCCGGCAGACGGCCCTCGCGTCCGTCCGGGACTGGGAGGGCGCCCGGGAGCGGGCGCGCGCGATCAAGGACGACACGCTCCTGCACCTGGACCACTACCTGGAGCAGTTCACGGCGAACGCCGAGCGCGCCGGCGCGCGCGTGCACTGGGCGCGAGACGCGGAGGAGGCGTGCGAGATCATCGGCCGGATCGCCGCAGAGCGCGGCGCGCGTACCGTCGTCAAGAGCAAGAGCATGGCCTCGGAGGAGATCCACTTGAACGCCGCGCTCGCCCGCCGCGGCATCGAGCCGATCGAAACCGATCTGGGTGAGTACATCATCCAGCTGGCCGGCGAGACGCCCTCCCACATCGTGGTGCCGGCGATCCACAAGACCAGAGCGCAGATCGCCGCACTATTCACCGAAAAGCTGGGCATCGCACCGTCGGACGATGCCGCGGCACTGACCGCCGCGGCGCGGCAGGCGCTGCGCCGGCGTTTCGCCGAGGCGGAGGTCGGCATCAGCGGCGTCAACTTCGCCGTGGCCGAGACGGGAACGATTCTGATTCTGGAGAACGAAGGGAACGCGCGACTCACGACCAGCCTGCCGCAAACGCACATCGCGCTGATGGGGATCGAGAAGGTGATCCCGCGCTTCGCCGACCTCGAGGTGTTTCTGCAGCTCTTGCCGCGCTCGGGCACGGGCCAGGTTCTGACGGCCTACCAATCCCTGCTGACGGGAACGAAGCGGCGGCCGGAGGATGAGGGGCCCGACGAGCTGCACATCGTGCTGCTCGACAATGGCCGCTCCCGCATGCTGGCCGCCCCGGTCACGCGGCAATCGCTGGCGTGCATTCGCTGCGGCGCCTGTCTCAACGCCTGTCCCGTCTACCGGCAGATCGGGGGCCACGCCTATGGGGCCGTCTATCCCGGTCCGATCGGCGCGATCTTGACGCCGCAGCTGATCGGCATCGAGCGCGCGGCCCACCTCCCCTATGCCTCGAGCCTGTGCGGTGCCTGCCGCGACGTCTGCCCCGTGAAGATCGACATCCCGGCCGTGCTGCTGCATCTGCGCGCGCAGGTGATCGAGCAGCGGGCCGGAAAGGGACGTTGGCTCGAGCGCTTCCTGTTTCGCGCCTACGCCGCGGTGATGATGCGGCCTTGGGCGTACGAGTGGGCGATGCGGGGCGCGCGCGCGTTGCGCATCATGCCCCCGCTTCGTGCCTGGACGAAGTGGCGCGATCTGCGGCCCCTCGCGCCGCGGAGCTTCCGGGAGGAGTGGCGGACAGGGCTGCGGGGAAAGGGAGAGTGATGGGAGAAGTCGTGTCGGTTTTTCCGTGCGCTGAAGCGCCGGCTCGGCCACTACACGCGCCCTGAAGGGCGTGACGTCCTTTAGGACGCGTGTCTTAGCCGAGCCGGTCCTTTAGGACACGGATCAAAACGAAGGAGAAGGATGATCTCATCGATGCGCACCGATCAGGCCCGCGACCAAATCTTGCGCTCCATCCGCGAGAACCTGGCGGCGAGCCCGCCCGACCATGCGGCGACGCACGCCCGTCCCCCTCTCGCGCCGGTGTCGTCCGACGGCTCGCCCACGGACCTGGTCGAGCGTTTCACGGCCCAACTCGAGGCTGGCGGCGCACAATGGACGCTGGTGCGGGGCGAGGCCGAGGCGGCGCGGGCGTTGCGCCGCGTGCTCTCCGACGTGGGGGCGAAACGCGTGGCCGGTTCTGACGCGCCGCTCGTCACTCGCCTCTTGCCCGAGCGCCTCGTCGATTTGTCGCGTGATGATTTATTCAGCTGCGATGCCGGCGTGACGACGGCGCAATGGGGGATCGCCGAGACAGGCACGCTGGTGCTCGAATCGGCGCGGGAGCGGAGCCGGCTCGCCTCGCTCGTGCCGCCCATTCATGTCGCGATCCTCTCGACCCGGCACATCTGCCCGTCGCTCGGCGACGCGCTCGCCCGGGTCGACCCGGCGAGTCACGCGATCACGCTGATTACCGGACCCTCGCGCACGTCCGACATCGAGCTTACGCTGGTAGTCGGAGTGCATGGTCCGCAGACGGTTCACGTCTTGCTCCTCGAGGAGGAATAAAGATGAAGAGGGCTTTCGGCGTCCTGGCAGCCGCGCTGTGCATCGCTGCCTGCAGCAAGTCCGGCTCCCGGCAAACCGGGCTCACGATCGCCGTGATCCCGAAAGGCACGACGCACGAGTTCTGGAAGAGCATCCACGCGGGCGCGGTCCAGGCCTCCCAGGAGTTGTCGGCGCAAGGGGAGCCGGTCACCATCATCTGGAAAGGACCGCTGCGGGAGGACGACCGGGAGCAGCAGGTCCAGGTGGTAGAGGGATTCCTGAGCCAGGGCGTGCAAGGGATCGTGCTCGCCCCGCTCGACGATCGCGCCCTCGTGCGTCCCGTCGAAGAAGCACGGCGGGCGGGCGTGCCCACCGTGATCATCGACTCGGACCTGCAAACGGACTCGACGGTCAGTTTCGTAGCCACCGACAACTACAAGGGCGGCCAGATGGCCGCGGACCGCCTCGGCTCACTGCTCGGCGGCAAGGGCGGCGTCCTCTTGCTTCGCTATGCCGAGGGGTCGGCCAGTACGGCGGCACGCGAGCGCGGGTTTCTCGAGCAGCTCAAGGCGAAGTATCCCGGAATCCGCGTCGTCTCCGCCGATCAGTACGCCGGTCCCACGCGCGAGACCGCCAAGCGGGCGTCCGAGAACCTGTTGAACCGGTTCGGAACGGGTCTGCAGGGGATCTTCACACCCAACGAGTCGTCCACGATCGGCATGCTGCTCGCGCTTCAGGA
>Ga0193723_1000251_pt1 | contig 20177 bp, 18 predicted proteins | sample H2m2metaG_FD_143042 | JGI IMG/M metagenome (GOLD analysis project Ga0193723, IMG submission 143042) | Soil microbial communities from a riparian zone of the East river system, Colorado, United States - H2m2 | ecosystem: Environmental > Terrestrial > Soil > Riparian zone | place: USA: East River...
TTCGATTGTGGCTGATCCCAGTTGTGATCCCAATCGAAGATGAGCGTCCGGGATCCGGCTCGCGCGAGCCGCGGGCCGAGGTATGTGCCGATCAGGCGGGCCCGCGCGGGCGGCTCGAGCCGCATCCCCGGATAGTCCCCGGGCTCGTAGTGCGGCTCGTTCTGTACCGTGAGCGCAAAGATCGGCACGCCCTCCACCGCGTACGCATCGACGTAGCGCGCCAGATACTCCGCGAACGGGCCGAACGCATCGGGACGCAGCGTGCCCCCGATGAGCTTGTCGCTGGTCTTCATCCAGGCCGGCGCGCTCCAGGGCGACGCCATGACTTTGAGGTCCGGGTTGATCGCCAGTGCGCGCCGCAGCACCGGCAGCCGGTGGGCGCGATCCGGCTCGATCGAGAAGCGCAGCAACGACGAATCGCGCTGTCCCGGCGGCATGTCGTCGAAGGTGTAATGCGTCGGCGAGAAGTCGGACGCGCCGATGGTGAGCCGCGTGAAGCTTAGGCCGATACCGGTGTCCCGGTCGAACAGGTCACGCAGTAACGAGTCCCGGCGGTCGGCCGGGAGGCCGTTGATCAGCAGCACGGACGCGTCGGTAAGTGACGCGCCGAAGCCCACGATCTCCTGGTACGAGGGGCTGTCGGCGACCGCGATCGTGGGAAGCCCGGCGGTGTCCTGGGAGGAGAACGCGACGTCGGGCTCGCGCGCGAGGAGTTTGCTTTTGTCGCCGGTGGTCACCCACACCGAGGCAACGGGGGGGGGCCGGCTACACGCGGCCGCGAGGACGACGAGCGGCGCGAGGAACGCCTTTATTTCTGTTTCCCCGCGAGCTGACGCAGCACGTACTCCAGAATCCCGCCGTGCTTGTAGTACTGCAGCTCCTGCGGTGTGTCGATGCGGACCAGCGCCTTGAACTTCGTCACCGTGCCGTCGTCGGCCGTCGCCGTGACGGTGAGCTCCTTGGGCATCTCGGTCAGACCGAGAATGTCATAGCGCTCTTTGCCGGTGAGGCCCAGCGTCGCGGGGGTCTGTCCGGCCGCGAACTGCAGCGGCAGGATTCCCATCCCGACGAGGTTCGAGCGATGGATGCGCTCGAAACTTTCGGCGATCACCGCGCGAATGCCCAGGAGTCGCGGACCTTTGGCGGCCCAGTCGCGTGACGAGCCCGAGCCGTACTCCTTCCCGGCCAGGACAACCAGCGGCGTCCCCTCGGCGGCGTACTTGAGCGACGCGTCGTAGATCGTCATCCCCTCGCCGTCGGGCAGATGCACGCTGAACGGTCCTTCGGTCCCGGGGGCGAGCAGATTCTTGAGCCGCACGTTGGCGAACGTGCCGCGTACCATCACTTCGTGATTGCCGCGGCGCGCACCGTAGGAATTGAAGTCGATCGGCTGCACGCCGTGCTCGATGAGGAATTGTCCCGCCGGGAGCGTCTTGCGGATCGATCCCGCCGGCGAGATGTGATCGGTCGTGATGCTGTCGCCCAGCAGGCAGAGCACGCGCGCGCCGCGAATGTCGCGCACCGGGCCGGGCTCCTTCGGCATGCCGTCGAAGTACGGCGCCCGCCGGATGTAGGTGGACGTCGGCTCCCAGGCGAAGCGGTCGCCCTCGGGCACGGGCAAGCCGCGCCAGCGCTCGTCGCCGTCGAATACCTCCGCGTAGCTCTTGCGGAACATCGACGATTGAATGGAGCGCGCGATCACCTCGGCGACTTCCTTGCTCGAAGGCCAGATGTCGCGCATGAACACCGGCCCATCGATACCGATGCCCAATGGCTCGTTATGGAAATCGATGTCGATGCGGCCGGCGAGCGCGTATGCCACGACGAGCGGCGGCGAGGCGAGGTAGTTCGCGCGCACTTCCTGCTGAATCCGGCCCTCGAAGTTGCGGTTGCCCGACAGCACGGCGCAGACGACGAGATCGCATTCGGCGATCGCCTTCGAAACGGCCTCGGGCAGGGGCCCCGAGTTGCCGATGCAGGTCGTGCAGCCGTAGCCGACGAGGTGAAAGCGCAGCGCTTCCAGCGGCTTCATGAGTCCCGCCTGCTCGAGGTACTCGGTCACGACCTTCGACCCCGGGGCGAGGCTCGTCTTGACCCACGGTTTGCTGCGCAACCCGCGATCGACGGCCTTCTTTGCCATGAGGGCGGCGGCGACCATCACCGAAGGGTTGGACGTGTTGGTGCAGCTCGTAATCGCGGCGATCACGACCGAGCCGTGGTGTACTTCGCACTCGACGTCGTCGATCACGAGCTTGGCAGACGACGGCCGTGGCGGTGGCGGCGTGCGTCCGGCCTGCCCGCCTTCGCCCTCCCACCGGCCCACGGGCACCATGCTCGCCGGCACCGGCGCCGGCTTCATCAGCGTTGGCAACGCCTCCGCAAATTTGCGCGGCACCTCCCGCAGTCCGACGCGGTCCTGCGGCCGGCGCGGGCCGGCCATGCTGGGCTCGACGGTCGCGAGGTTGAGCTCGAGCGTGTCGGTGTAGACGGGCTCCGGAGCGTCCGGGGTGTGGAAGAGGCCCTGTTCCTTCATATAGGCCTCGACCAGCTTCACGTGGTCGGGCGGCCGTCCGGTGAATTCGAGATAGCGCAGCGTTTCCTGATCGACGGGGAAGATGCCGATCGTCGCGCCATACTCGGGCGCCATGTTGCCGATTGTCGCGCGATCGGCGAGCGGCAGCGTGGACACGCCCGGCCCGTAGAATTCGACGAACTTCCCGACCACGCCTTTGGCGCGCAGCAGCTGCGTGATGGTGAGGACGAGATCGGTGGCGGTGGCACCCTCGGTGAGCTTCCCGCTCAGCCGGAAGCCGATCACTTGCGGGATGAGCATCGAAACCGACTGGCCCAGCATGGCGGCTTCCGCCTCGATGCCGCCGACGCCCCAACCGACGACGCCCAGACCGTTGATCATCGTGGTGTGCGAATCGGTGCCCACCAGCGTGTCGGGATACGCTTGAGACTCGTTGGTGAATACCACGCGAGCCAGGTACTCCAAGTTCACTTGGTGCACGATGCCCGTATCGGGCGGCACGACCTTGAAGCCCGTGAACGCCTTCTGCGCCCAGCGGAGCAGCGCATAGCGCTCACGGTTGCGCTGGAACTCGAGGTCGGCGTTGATCTGGAACGCGCGCGGCGTTCCGAACTCGTCCACGATCACGGAGTGGTCGATCACGAGCTCGGCCGGCAGCAGCGGATTCACCCGTTTGGGATCGCCGCCCATCTGCACCATGGCGTCGCGCATCGCGGCAAGGTCGACGACGGCAGGTACGCCGGTGAAATCCTGCAGCAACACGCGCGCCGGCATGAACGCGATTTCTTCGTCGGGCACTTTGAGCGGCTGCCAGCGTGCCAGCTTTTCGACATCGGCCGCCTGGACGACGCGGCCGTCTTCGCGGCGCAGCAGGTTTTCGAGCAGGATCTTGAGTGAGTAGGGAAGCCGGGCGATCGTCAGGCCGCGCTTCTCGAGCGCATCCAGGCGGTAGATCTCGTAGCTCCGTCCCCCCACCTTCAGCGCGGCGCGGCTGCCGAAACTGTTGGTCATTGCGGCAGGACTTTCACGGCGACCACGAAATATTCTGTCTCGCCGAAACACGTCGTCGGAACGCCTTTGTGCTGCTGATACGTCAGCGCCACACGCCTGCCCAGTGATTGGTTGATGTGCTCGGCGACATTGTCGTCCCGTACAGAGAAATAAAACTTCTCGGGATTTGTTCCGGGCATCGACACCATGGCGAGCTCGCCTTCCCACGTTTTGCACAGCCAGCCACGCTTGGAGAATTTCTGGACGAATCCGGCCCGTTCACCTTCCGAATAGCTCCACTGCAGCGAGGACCACGTATACAGCGCGAAGAGCACGATCGGCGTCAGCAGGATCCCCGCGATGATGAACTTGCGCTTGCGGGTGAGCTGGAAACTGGGGAAATCGAAATTCACGTGGCGGAATCTACTTCGTAGGTTTCTTTGCGATAAGGCGTGAAGCCGCGCGCAAGGTAATTCGGCAGCGCGTTGGGGTGATCGAGCGTACAGGTGTGCAACCAGACGCGGCGCGGGTCGAGTGCCCACGCGTCGCGCACGGCGCTGGACAACAGATGTTTGCCGAAGCCGCGCCCGAACTCGGCGGCGACGATCCCGAAGTAGGCGATCTCCACGGAATCATCCTCCGCGACGCGCCGCAGCTCATACCAGCCCGCCAGTCTCGCCGCTTGTTTGCTGGTGATCCGCATCGCGACGAACAGTTGAATCGCCGGATCGCCCAGGTGCGCCGTGATTTCCTCGTCCGTCCAATCCCAGCGGTCGCGCCAGTGGAATGCCTCGCCGACGGTTCGATAGCACATCCGGTAGAGCTCTGGCTGCGGCTGCGGCGCGCTGGCAATGGCGATGTCTGGGAATTCCCCGAATCCCGCCTTGAACTGGTTGCGGTCCTTGAGCTCTAGATAGGTGCGGGTTGCCTGCATGTCCGAAATCTAGGTGTTAGTTTCCAGCATGACCTTCAACAAAATGGGCACGCTGCCCCTGCCGCTGGCGTTGCATCTCGCAAGCTACACGGTGATCGGCCTGTTCTGCGCCTTTGCGGGCGGCCTCAATCTCATCGATCCGACCAAGATCATTCCCAACGCCGTCATCTTCCTCGGCCTCGCCGGGTTCAGCTGGGGCTACGTGTTCGGGATTCTGATGGCGCGCAAGGAAGTGTTGGGTCTGGGGCTCGTCGCGAGCATCGGCTACATCGGCGCTGGGGTGTGGCAGCTCGGCCCGCATTGGTCGCTGGGCGTCCTGCTTCTCGCGATCGGCGCGTACGGCCTCGCGACGCTCGCCCTGTACCGGCGGCAGATCCTCGAAGCGTAAGTCTCAGCCGATGACGTCGCCCCCTACCGGGGCGGCGGGCAGCTCCACCACGAACTTCGCGCCGCCCAGGGTGCTGGAGTCTTCCAGCCAGATTCGCCCGCCCACCTCCGCGACTACCCGCTGACAAATCGAGAGGCCGAGTCCTGATCCTTCGTCGGGACTCTTGGTCGTGAAGAACGGATCGAAGATCCGGCCCCGCACGGCTTGCGGCACGCCCGGTCCCGAGTCCTCGACAGTCAGGCGCACCCAATCTCTCCGAGCCTCCGTCGCCAGCTCGATGACGGCGTTGGGCCGCCCGCGCACGGCATGCTCGGCATTGGTGACGAGATTGATGACGACTTGCTGCAGCTCCTGACCAAGGCCCAGCACGGCCTCGGCGCCCTGATCCATGCGCGTGCGCACTTCGATGTTGTCGGCGCGAAGCACGCGCTGCCGGATTTCCGCGACGTCGCGCACCAGGTCGTTGAGCTGGATCCGCACGGGCGTGATATCGGCGCGGCGGGCCAGGCGCAACAGGCTCCGCACGATGCGGGCGGCGCGATCGACTTCCCGCACGATCGCGGCGGCGGCGGTGCTGGCCTCGGCGTCCTGGGTTGAGCGCCCCAGCAGCTCCGCCTCCATACGGATCGCGGCGAGCGGGTTGTTCACCTCGTGCGCGACACCGCTCGCGAGCTCGCCGACGGTCGCGAGCTTCTCGCGGGCGATGAGCTCGCGCTGCGCCCGCAGCTCGTCGGTTCGGTCATACAGCGCGACCAGCAGATCCTGCGATCCGAGGCCGCGCAGATCCGTCACCGTGCAATCGCAGATGCGACGGTCGCCGCCGCTTTGGGTAACCAGCACACGACCGTGCCAGGGCTGGCCCTCCTGACGGCCCGTCAGCATGAGTCTCACCGTGAGCCCGCTGGGCGACAGGCCGAGCTTCTCGAGATGACGCCCGACCGCCGCGTCCGTCGACTCGAGGCCGAAGACCTGCATCGCTGCGCCGTTGAGCTGGCGCACCGTGCCCGCCGTATCCACCAGGGCCATCGGCAGAGGACTCGCATCGACCATTGCCCGGGCGCGGTCGGCGGCCGCGCGCGTCGCAGCGACGGCCTCCGAGAGCTCGATGCCGCCCGCGATGTGCGCGGCAACGGCGGAGACATAGTGCAGCTCTTGCAGGGTGAAGGGAGGGGGGGCCGGCGCATCGGCAGCCTGAATGCGCAGCAGTCCGACGGCGCCCACCGGTCCATGGGAGAGCCGGAGCGGGGCGATCAGGGCTGCGCGCACGCCTTCGGCGAGGCGGGTTGCGATGGGACTCGCATCCTCCTCGGCGCGCAGGTCTGCGGTCATCAGCGCTTCACCGGTGCGGACCACACGACCGGTGGCGCTGCTGTCGAGTCCGAGGATCAGCCCTTCGACCGGTGCCGCGCCGCCCAGGGCGGGTGAAAGGCGCAAGTTTTCCCCGTCCGGCTGCTTCAGTGCGACGAATGCGCCCTGGGCGTCCACCAGCTCCATCAGGCTTTGCAGCGTATAGCGCAGCAGCAGCTGCGTCTCAGGCGCGGCGAGTAGCCAGCGCGCCAATTCGACCACGAAGCTGCCGAGGCGCCGCTCGCGCTCCAGCGCGGCGCGCCGTCCCACCATGACGGCGAGGCGGCACGAAAACTCGATGGCCGCTTCGAGCTCCGATGCCGGAAGCGCCGGTGGGGCACCCGCGAGCGTCGCGTCGACCCGGCGTCCGTCGGGATCCTGCCACGTCGCGCTCAGGCTGCGGCCCGCGCGGTCGTCCGCACCCGCTGCGACCGATCCTGATTCGTTGATGCCCTGGTAGCGAATAGACAGCCGCGCACCGCCGGCCCAGCCGCTCAAGATTCCGGCGGCCGCGTTCCAGAAGTCAGCCGAGCGTTTCGCATCGCTCGCTTCGCGGAGCAGCGCCTGCAAGGCGTCTCGCATGCGGTCTCGAATATAGGCTAGGGGCTCGGGGTTGGGGGTTAGGGAACCTGATGGCGTTTCTGGAGCATGAGCACTCATCCGCTCCCCGCCACACCTCCCGCTGATGCCGAATTGCTAGACGCGTATTCGCGGACCGTGAGCGGCGTGGTGGAGCGCGTTGCTCCGGCCGTCGTCAGTGTCGAAGTACAGCACCGGCGCCAAGGCGCCGGCTCAGGGTTCGTATTCACGCCCGACGGATTCATCCTCACCAACAGCCACGTCGCGCACGGTGCAACCAGGACCGATGTCGCATTTCCTGATGGCCGCCGCATGCGCGCCGAGCTTGTGGGGGATGATCCCGATACCGACCTCGCCGTGCTCCGCGTCGATGCGTCTGCGCAGCTCGTCGCTCCGCTGGGAGACTCCGCGTCGTTGCGCGTGGGCCAGATCGTGGTCGCCATCGGCAATCCCCTGGGATTTCACAGCACGGTGACGGCGGGCGTGGTCAGCGCGCTGGGCCGCTCATTCCGGTCGGTGTCGGGACGGTTGATCGACAACGTCATTCAGACCGATGCCGCGCTGAATCCCGGCAACTCAGGCGGGCCGCTGCTCGATTCGCGGGGGCACGTCGTCGGTGTCAACACGGCCGTGATTCTGCCCGCGCAGGGGATCTGCTTTGCGGTCGCGGTCAATACGGTCAAGCTGGTCGTTGGCCAGCTCATCGCGTACGGGCACGTACGCCGCGCGCGCATCGGCGTCGGTGGACAAAACGTTTCGTTGCCGCGTCTCGCCGTGCGCGCACACCGGTTGATGCAGCCGAGTGGCGTGCTGATCACGACGATCGAGTCCGGCAGCCCGGCGGCGCGCGCGGGGCTGCAGCCGGGCGACATCATCGTGGCGTTCGATGGACAACCGGTGCACGGCATCGACGACTTGCACCGCTTGCTCACCGGCGATCGAATCGGTACCGCCACGACTGTCGCGGCCGTGCGCAAAGCGGAACGCCTCGACCTGCCGATTACGGCTGCCGAAACGGCAAGGCCGTAGCTGTGACGTGCTCGTGACAGCCAAGGTGTTGCCTGCGCGGACCCGTGTAACTACCATTCGTGCCATGACTTTGTGCATTTGTAATTCGAAGATGCTCCTCCACACCGGGAACCAAACCGGGGAGGCGGGCGCTAGCTGACGCGATGCACTTTGGTCGCAACTCAGACGACGGCCCGCACCCTGATGGTGCGGGCTTTTTCGTATGAGGGATTCAACGAGGGGGATGTGGATGAAGAAGCATTACCTGCTGGCAAGTGACTTCGATCAGACGCTGAGCTTCAACGACTCCGGCATCGTGCTGAGCGAGATGCTGGGGATTACAAGTTTTCGTGAGAAAGTGGCGGCGCTCTCGAATCTCAATCTCGTGCAGCAGGGCGCCGAGCTGGCGTACCTGCTCGCGAATGACCCGGAATACGCCCGCGTCACCCGCAATGATCTTCTCAAGGTCGGGCGCCAGGTCCGGCTCAAGCGCAACGTCGAGCTTCTCGCGCGGATGCTCGCGCAGGGCATCGATGGCAACCGCTTTGACTTCTACGTGATCTCGGCAGCGCCTCAGGAGGTCGTGCTGTCAGCGCTCGAGGGGATCGTCCCGGCCGATCATGTCGTGGGCACGCGGTTCGAGTTCCAGCCCGATAGCGGCAAGATCGGGACGCTCCTGAGCGTGGCGGCCGGCTACGGGAAGGTCGGAGCGGTCGAGGAGATCCGCGCGCGCCACGTCGTACCCCGCGATCAGGTCGTGTATGTCGGCGACGGGCAGTCGGACATTCCCGTTATGCTGCATGTGAATCGCGGTGAAGGCTTCACGATCGCCGCTTCGGAAGCTCGGGAGATCGCGCATATCGCCAAGCGCACCGTCATCAGCGACGACGCGTTGTCGGTGCTCGTGCCGATTCTCGAGGAGATCGCCGGGTTCAGCCCGAGCCAGATTCGAGCGCTATTCGAGGATCAGGGGCTCGTGATTCAGGAGTGGGACCGCGTCCGCACCGATTGGCTGACGATTCGGGACGGCGCGAGCGACGGCGTCATCCGGCTGGACGCGGCGGCGAACGCCTAGCCGCGAATCGCTCCCAGGAATCTGGTAGGGCTGGGCGTATAGCCTGGGAAGACCATCGCGAGATCGGTCGCTCCCAGGTGACGCGCCACAATCTCACCAAAGAGGTCGCGGAAGTCGGTCGTGACCGCGACGTCGCGGCCCTCAAAGCGCTGCTCGACACCCAGCCCCGGCCACCTGCCCAGCACGCGGCCCCCGTTCACTGGCCCGCCGAGCGCCAGCATGGCGGTCGCGTGGCCGTGATCGGTGCCGCTGTTGCCGTTTTCGCGGATCGTCCGGCCGAACTCGGACATGGTGAGCACCACGACGTTGTGCATGCGCTCGCCCAGGTCCCGGTTGAATGCGGCGAGCGCCAGGCCCAGCTCGCGGAGCCGAGTGGAAAGCTGGCCCTCGCTCGAGCCCTGGTTCACGTGCGTGTCCCAGCCGCTGCAGTCGGCGAACGCAATCTCGAGCCCGACGTCCGCTTTGATGAGCTGCGCGATCTGCAGCAGCGTCTTGCCTAACCGGCCCGGCGGATACTCGACCCCGGCGGCGGGACGGTACTGCGTCGGATCGGCGCGTTTCAGCATCTGAACGGCGTCGAATCCCTCGCGCGACGACGACGCCAATAGGCCGGTGCCCGCACCGTCATACAGCTCCTCAAAGGCGCGCGTCAGTCGATCACGGGCGGCCTCCTGGGGCACGCGGAGACCAAACGCCTGCAGATCATCGATCGCCAGCGACGGCGCACTGCCGGCGAGAATGCGCGGCAGCTGCGGCCCGAACGCGACCGCGCGGAACGGCGTGTCGGCATGCTCGCGGTCGTGCTGGCAATAGCGGTTCATCCAGCCGTCGCCGGTGCTCTTCACACCAGGCGTGCCGGTCTCCATGTAGTCCTGCGCGTCGAAATGACTGCGGGTACCGTCCGGTGAGCCGATCGCGTGAATCGCCGCGAGGCTCTTGTTGTCCCACAGCTCTTTGAGCGGCGCGAGACTCGGATGCAGGCCGAAATGGCCATCGAGATCGACGACATCGCCGGCAGGAATCGCGATGCGGGGGCGCTCCTGGTAGTACGCCGGCTCGCCATGCGGGACGATCATGTTCAACCCGTCCACGGCGCCGCGCTGGAAGAGGCACACCAGAATCGGACGGGCCGATGGGCCGATGGGCCGACGGGCTGCAAATGCGGCGCGCGCGAGAAACAGCGGATCCAGGCCCAGGCTCACCATCGCCAGACCGCCTGCCTTCACGAATATCCGTCTCGAGATGGTCATTGCTTTTGGAAATCGGGACCGCCGAGCGCCAAGCCAACGGCCAAAGCGCGTGCTTGTCCCGGATCGGTGATGTCGGTGAGCTGTTCGAGAATCACGCTTTTCGTGTGCGCGGACATGGTTCCAGCCAGCAGTTTCTGATCGATCACGTCTACGAGCTGGGCGTGGTCGTCGATGCTCGGAATGCTCGAGCAGTCCTTCGCCAGCATCATGGCCGCGTTCATCCGCGCCAGCAGCGCGCCGCTGTTCACCCAGTGCGCCTCGGTCTCGGCATAGCCGGTCGGGGCGGGTTGCTGGTACAGCGGTTCGCCGAGCCGGGCGACGAGCTGCGCGAGCCGCGGCGTGTCGTCGGGCTCGACGCCCGTGGCGCGCACCGCGCTCACGACGAACTCGAATGGCGTCTTGACCTTGGAGCGGACCGCCTGCGCCGACCAGAAGTCCGGGGACGTGAAGATGGCGCGCAGGACGGCGCGAATGTCGCCGTGGGTTTTTTGCCAGGCCGCCACCGCGGCGTCGACGCACCCATCCGGCGGCTCATCGGCGACGAAGCGCGCGCAGAGCTTCGCGCTGACGTGATGCATCGTGGCGTGCTCGTTCGCGAGGAACTTGAGCAGCTTGATGCCCTCGTCCTTGCCGTCATCGTCGAACGTGAGCCCGAAAACGTGCTTCGTCCCATGGTCGTGCGCCCAGTCGCGGAAGACGAAACCGGATCCCCGATCCGGGGGCTCGATGCTCCACCCGGTGAAGATGCGCGCGACTTGGATGATGTCCTGCTGGGTGTAACCGCCGTCAACGCCCAAGGTGTGGAGCTCGAGGAGCTCGCGCGCATAATTCTCGTTGATGCCGGTGGGGGGGGGCCGACGCTGCAGACGCTGCCGGCGCTCCTCGGGCATCTCATTCATGCCAAACCGGCGCCGCCCCAAGGAGAAAGGACGGCGCTGTGCCGGCGGTGTGGAGCCCGGTGCCACGCTCTGCGCATTGTCGAGGTAGAACAGCATCGCGGGACTCTCGGCCGTCGCGATGAGCAAATCCTCAAAGCGGCCGAGTGCCCGCGGCCGGATCGTTTCCTCTATATAGGAAGGCACCAGGAAGCGATCGGCGCCCTTGCCGACGAACACGTTGAAATGATTGGTCCAGAAATCCACCATCACCTCGCGGAGCTGTCGCTCTGACACGGCGGCACGTACGATGGCGAGCTGCTGCAGTTCTCCACCCAGCTGCCGGAACTCCTGCATGGGGCGGGCAGTGCGCATCTGTGTCGAATCGCCGGTCGCGGCGGCCTCGCGCTGCATACGTTGGCGTTCGCGCTGCGCGTCGCGATAGCGTGTCGCGAGATCGCCCCGATCGTAATCCAGAATCTTGAACTGCCGCTCGCGCTCAGCGATGCGCGGGTCGGGGACGTGGTCAGCATCGAGCTGCTGCTCGATCCACTTCATCACGCCGACCCGCGCGATGCTGTCGGCTTCGCCGGGGCGCGCGCCGTACGCCAAACGATTCAGCGCGTGGAAGGCCGAATCGCGCGGTGTCAGGGTCGCACCGGGCGCTTGGGTGGTCAGGAAGCACAGGGTCGCAATCAGGGATAGCGGCATGTGTCTGGTCTGACGTCCCCCTCAATGCGAAGTTAATGCCCCATGGGGAAGCGGCGTCACTATCAGGCAGCTCGCCGCGCCCGCGGGGCCCGGCCCAGCGCGGCGGTCACCTGGCGCGAGCAGCTCTCGGCGTTGCAATACGTGCCGCCGCTGGTGCGGCTGGTCTTCCAAACGCACCGCGGCTACACCGTCGCCATCCTGGTGCTGCGGGCGATCCGCTCCCTCATTCCCGTTGCGGTTCTCTGGGTCGGCAAGCTCATCATCGACGGCGTCATCGCGGCAGCCGCGACGGCGCACGCCGGCGGCGTGCCGGACTGGTGGCACCTCGGCGGGTTGGTCGGGATCGAGCTGGGGATCGCCGTGGTCGGCGAAGGCCTGGCGCGACTCTCTTCGCTGCTCGAGAGTCTCCTCGGCGATCTGTTCGCCAACCGGCTGAGCGTGCGGCTCATGAAGCACGCCGCCACGCTCGATCTGGCGCAGTTCGAGGACGCCGAGGTCTACGATCACCTCGAGCGCGCACGGCGTCAGACCGTCGGACGCGTCGGGCTGTTCACGATGCTCCTCGGGACCGCGCAGGACCTCATCACGCTTGTCTCGCTGGCCAGCGTCCTGCTGCTGCAGCTGCCATGGCTGTTGCTGCTCCTCACCGTGGCGGTGCTCCCGGCCTTCCTCGGTGAAGCGCATTTCGCATCGCTCGGTTACTCGCTGCTGTTTCAATGGACTCCCGAGCGCCGCCTGCTCGACTATCTGCGTTACATGGGTGCGTCGGATGAATCCGCCAAGGAAGTGAAGCTGTTCGGCTTGTCGGATTTCCTCGTGGGACGCTACGCGAGCCTGTCGGAGAAGTTCTATCAGGAAAACAAGAACCTGGCGGTGCGCCGCAATCTCGTGTCGACCTTACTCGTCACCGTCGGCACGCTGGGCTACTATGGCGCCTATGCGGTGATCATCTATCGCACCGTGATGGGCGACTTCACGATCGGCACGCTGACGTTTCTCGCCGGTTCGTTTCGGCAGAGTAGAGGCCTGATCCAGAGTGTGCTCATCTCGCTGTCGTCGATTTACGAGCAGAGCCTCTACCTGAGCGACCTGTTCACGTTCTTCGACGTCCAACCGAGCGTGGTCTCGAAACCCGGAGCCCGACCGGTGTCGCGACCGTTGCAGGCGGGGTTCCGCTTCGAGAATGTCGGCTTCCGCTATCCGGGCTCGCAGCGGTGGGCCGTGCGGGGACTCTCGTTCGCGTTCGAGCCACACGAGCGCATAGCACTCGTCGGCGAGAACGGGGCGGGGAAGACGACGCTCGTGAAGCTCCTGGCTCGGCTGTACGACCCCGACGAGGGCCGCATCCTGCTCGACGGCGTTGACCTCCGCGACTACGACCTGGACAGTCTGCGCCGGAACATCGGCATCATCTTCCAGGACTTCGTCCGCTACGACTTCATTCTGCGCGAGAACATCGGCGTCAGTCAGATCGAGGCGCTGGACGACGACGCCCGCATTCGCGAAGCGGCCACACGCAGCCTTGCCGACTCGGTCGCACAGCGGGTGCCGCAAGGCTACGATCAGATGCTCGGCAAGCGGTTCGATAACGGCGTGGAGCTGTCAGGCGGCGAATGGCAGAAGGTGGCGTTGGCGCGTGCGTATATGCGTGAAGCGCAGGTCTTGATTCTCGACGAGCCGACCGCCGCGCTCGATGCCCGTGCCGAGTACGAGGTGTTCCTGAGGTTCGCGGAGCTGACCAAGGGGCGGATGGCGGTGTTGATCTCCCATCGCTTTTCGACCGTGCGGATGGCCGATCGGATCCTGGTGCTCAAGGGCGGGGAGCTCGTGGACGACGGGACACATGCGGAATTGGTGGCGCGCGGCGGGCTCTATGCGGAGTTATTTTCTCTGCAGGCAGCCGGGTATCGGTAACGCCCCCCACGGAGGGACCCATGTTGACGATCGTTCGTGCGTTGGCGCCGTTGTGCGCGATGGCGCTCGTAGCATCAGCGGCGGCGGCGCAGTCCAAGCCGCAGTCCAAGCCTAAGGGCAGCAGCACGCTGATCACACAGGAAGAGATCGAGAACGCGCGCCCCAACGTCGGGAACGGGTTCGATGTCGTCCAATTGCTGCGGCCGAGGTGGCTGGGGCGGGCAAGGGAGATCCTCACGCTGCCCGGCCCCGGCGGCGATGTACGGATGTCGGAGGTCCACATCTACGTGGACGACCGTGACCGGGGCGACGTCGAGTTCCTCAAGACGATTCCCGCGGAGCTCATTTTTTCCCTCAAGTTCATGAGCACGACAGAGGTCGGCGCGCGCTTTGGACCAAGCAGCGGTCCGGGAATCGTGGTGACGCTGAGGCACTAGGGCGCCGGCCGGACATTCCCTCCGTCGGCCACGAATTTCCAGCTGCCGTCGGGCTGGCGCCGCCAGATCGTCAGGTATTTGCTGTAGTGGTTGAGGCTCGTGATTTTCGCCTCGCCCACGGTGCAGCCGAGATCCCCCGACGGCGCGATTTCGGCCGCCACCGGCCACCATTCCAGGACCGCGCCGGCCGGAAAGCCGTCGAACCCCGCGCCGATCGCTTGGCGCCCCTGCGTCATTTGCGCTCCGCCTCCGAACGAGATCGCATCCTCGGCCGCGAACGCGAGAAACGCGGTCTTTGCCCCGCTCGTCACCGACAATGCGGCAAATGCGGAGTCCGCCTGGATCAGCTCGTGCGGATCGGCGCGGCCGCGCACCTGCGCACCCAGCTCCCCACCAGAACTGCGTGGCGCAACCGAGTCCGCGACCGGCACCGTTCTCGTGCTGGCGTAGGCGACGAGTCGCCAGCTGCTCCCGGCCTTTTGCCAGCACGCGAGATATTTGCCGCGTGTCCCCTCCGCAGCGGCGTGCGTCCAGCCGTACGTGTAGCCGAACCGGCCGTCGGCTGAGACGTCCGCAAACGCGGGTGCCCAGGTTTGTTTCGGGATCGAGTCGGCCGTCTCGAGAAACGTGCGAATTCGAGCGGATCCGCGCAGGAGCGGCGCGCCCGGATACAGAAATGCGGCGCCATCGCTCATGGTCGGCAGAAATCCCTGCACCATGCCGCGCGCAGCGGTCTTGTCGGAAAGCGAACGGTCGGCGGCGAGCAACGCGTCGCGATCGGAGGACCGGTCGGCGGCAGCTACGAGTAGGATGAAACCGAGCAGCGGTAGTCGCATGATGTGACCTCCCGGCGGACAATCTGACAGCGCGGGCGGAACCAGCGTAGAGGCACTGCGTTACGGCCGTGTGAAGTTCACACAGTTCTGACCACGACGTTCCAACGCGCCGGTCCCTGGTTTCGTAGCATGCTACAATGAAGCTCATGAAGCGTGCACTGATCGTCTTGGGTGCGTGGACCGCGGTCGCGCTGCTGTTCGCGATCCAGATGCGCTTCCAGACGGCGGGCAGCACCGACCCGCGGTCCTGGGGCTGGATCCTCGCGTGGCAGGTCACCGGATGGTGGTCTTGGGCGCTGTTTACCGCGCCGGTGTGTGCGTTTGCCGCCTGGGCGCTCCGGATTCGCCGGCCGGTGCTTGTCATCGCCGCCCACATTCCCATGGCGCTGATCACCGCGGTCGCCTGCGCCGGCTTCGAGGGCGGCCTGAAATCGGCGCTCGGCCTGTGGCGCACACCGCATACGATCCTCTCGGGAGTGGGGGACGGCATCGGGATCTGGTGGACGTTCAATGTGCTCGTCTATGCCATGATCGCCGGGCTGTATTACGCCTGGCGCACCGTTCGACTCGAGACGCAGCTCGTCCAGGCACGGCTCGATGCGCTCGTGGGACAGTTACAGCCGCATTTCCTCTTCAACACGTTGCACACCATTTCGGCATTCGTCCTCGAGGACCCGAAGCAGGCGAATCGGATGATCGCGCGCCTGTCGGAGCTGCTGCGGCAATCGTTTAACCGGGAACGGGGTCCGCTCGTCACACTCGAGGAGGAACTCGAGTTGCTGGACCATTACGTCGCCATCCAGGAAGCGCGATTCGGCGATCGCTTGCGCGTGACGTTTCGGGTCGATCCCCGCGCCGCGTCCGCCGTCGTTCCGACGTTGCTCCTGCAGCCGCTCGTAGAGAACGCCATCAGACACGGCATCGTCCCCAACGGCAACGTCGCGGAGATTTCGATCGCCGCGGTCCGGGAGGGCGACCGCCTGCATCTCGAAGTGCGCGACAACGGGCCAGGCCTCAACGGCAGCTCCGGCGGCGGAGGATTGGGACTCGCCAACACACGGGCCCGTCTCCAGCAGCTCTATGGTCCCAGTCATCGCTTCGAGCTGACCAACGCACCGCCTCCAGGCCCCGGCGGCGCCCTGGCCGTGATCGACATTCCCTACTCCGATCATGCGCGCGATCATCGTTGACGACGAAGCGCCCGAACGGCGCCGGCTGCGCGGCGTGCTGCAGCAGATCAGCAGCGTCACCCACATCGACGAGTGCGCGAGCGGCCGCGACGCGGTGGAGCTGCTCAAGCGCACGACCCCGCCACCGGATCTCGTGTTCCTGGACATTCAGATGCCCGACCTCGACGGCTTCGCGGTCGCAGCGGCGGTGAACGAAGAGCGACCGCCGGCGATCGTGTTCGTCACCGCGTTTGAAGAGCACGCCGTGCACGCGTTCGAGATCCAGGCGTTCGATTATCTCCTGAAGCCGTTCGACGACGAGCGCATCATCGGGACGGTCAAGCGCGCGGCCGATTTTCTCGAGTGGATCCGGCGCGAAGGCGCCGCGGACCCGTCGCTGCACGGCTTCGGCGACGTCACGGTGGATTTCGCGCGCCATCAGGTGCGGCGAGCGGGCCGGCCGGCGGAGCTGCGGCCGAAGGAATACGCGCTGCTCGTCGCACTGCTCAAACGCGGCGGGCGGGGGGGCAGCCGGCTGGAGCTGCTGCGCGAGGTGTGGGGCTACGCCGAGGACGTAATGAGCCGGACTGTGGACACGCACGTCGCCATGCTGCGGCGCAAGCTGGAGCGCGACCCCGCCCATCCCCGCCACATCGTGACCGTCCGGACCTTCGGGTATCGGATCGAGCGCTAGCGAAACAACAAGCGGTCGGCGATGCGCTCGACGATCGCGGCCGGTTCGCCGCTGGAGCGATTGGTCAGCACGATGACCGTCAGGCGGCGGCCCGGGAACCGTTGGATCGCATTCCGGAACCCACTGGTCTCGCCGGTATGGCGCCAGCGTTTCTCGCCCCGATAGGTATCGACGAACCAGCCGAACCCGTATTCCGTAGTCGCGCCCTCGGCGAGTGGGGGCGGCGTCGCAGCCAGATCCAGTGTCGCCGCATCGACGAGCGCGGTGCTCCCCGGGTACAGCGCCTGATCCCAGCGCTGCATGTCGTCCACGTTCGAGTAGATCCCGCCGTCGCCCAGCGTGGCACTCGTGACACTCTGATCGGTCTGGACGAACGTCCCGCCGCGCGGTGAGTAACCATAGGCCCGGCGCGGCACCGTGTCCGAGCCCTCCACGTGGGCCACGGTCGCGCTCATGCCGAGCGGCTGGAAGATTCGCGTGCGCAGGAACTCGGGGAACGACAGCCCCCGCCCCGACACGCGTGCCACGATCAGGCCGAGCAGCACATATCCGGAGTTGCTGTAGCGATACTCGGTTCCCGCCGGGAAGTACACCGAATCTTTTGTCGCGAGCAGGTCGAGGACATCCCGATCGTCGAGCTGCGCGGTGCGCGATTCGGGTACCAGGTCCTCGTAGTCCACGAGGCCCGACGTGTGGTTCAGCAGGTGGCGGATCGTCACGGGCCCCGCGGCGGCGGGGAGCTCGGGCAGGAAATCCCGCACCGGCTGGTCGTACCGGAGCTTGCCGGCCGTGGCGAGCAGCATCACGGCCATCGCAGTGAACTGTTTCGAGACCGACGCGAGGCGGTAATCCGTCTCCGGCGTGGCGGCCACGCGACGCTCGAGGTCCGCCATCCCGTACGCGCGACGCAGTACCACGCGCCCGTCCGCGATCACCACCACGCTCGCGCCCGGCACCGTGGATCCGCTGTAGGCCGAGAAGAGCGAATCGACGAATTGCAGGTCGTCAGTCGTCACGCGAGGCTGGCCGGCGGTTGCACACGCTGTACACAGGACGAGCGCTAGGATTTCGCAGCGGCGTACCAGGTGTTCCAGGTTTCCTCCGCGGCGCCGATCGTGAGTTGCTGTTGGTTGCGCACCAGCGGCATGTGCAGCAGCAGCGGCTCGAGCGAGAGTTTTTCCAGCCAGCGCTCTTCACTCAGCATCGCCGAGCGCAGCCCCAGCTCGCCGAAGCGGCGCGATTCCTTGTCGACGAGCGCGGTGATGCCGAATTTCTGCGCGAAACGCCGCAGCTCGCCGACCGACGCGGCGCGCTCGTTCAGATCGACGAAATGGACTTTGATGCGCCGCTCGGCGAAGAAGCGGAGCGCGGCGCGCGTCTCCGCGCTCTTGCGCACACCGAAGACCTGGACCTCCACGGGGAAGCGTTCCTAATGCGAGGCGGTGAGGACCTCGATGGCGCCGAGCAGATGGCCCGCGCCAAACCGCGCTTCGGCGTTGCCCGGTGAGAAGTAGCGGAGCGACGCGACGGACCTGAGAGGTAAGAGTCGCAGGCTTTCGATCCCCGCGGCGTAGCGCACACCGTCGACGTAGACGATGAGCAGCGCCTGATTCCGTTGCATCACGGCCGTCGGCCGGCCCCGCATGATCCAGGTCGGCCGCAGCTGCCGGACGGCGTCATAGGCCGTGGATCCGTTGGTGGTCGCCAGCTCCTCCGTCATGATGAGGTCGGCGTCATGGCTCGGTGCGGCGTCGCGCGCCTGGCGTGCCGCATTGCCGGAGCAGGCGGCCAACGTGAGGAACGATACCGTCACCATCGCGAGTCTCATCGCCAAGAAGGTAGCCTATATTCCTCGCTCCCGGCGAGGTGCCATGAGTCCCCGATCGAAAATCATTGTCGCCGCCGTCCTGTTCTCGAGCGGGGGCGCGGCCATCAAGTTCTGCAGCTTCGGGGCGTGGCAGCTCGCGGCGTTCCGGGCGGCGCTTGCAATGCTCACGATCCTGGTGCTGCTTCCCGAAGCGCGGCGGGGGTGGAGCTGGCGCACCATTGTGGTCGGCGTGGCGTACGCCGCGACGACGCTGCTGTACGTGCAGGCGAACAAGCACACGACAGCGGCCAGCGCCATCTTCCTGCAGTCCACCAGCCCGCTCTTTATTCTGTTGCTCGCGCCCGTGCTGCTGGGTGAGCACGCCACACGGCGCGACATCGGTCAGATGGCGGTCATGGGCGTCGGGCTGGGGCTTTTTCTGCTCGGTCACGATCGCCCGTCGGCGACGGCGCCGAATCCTGTTCTGGGCAATGTGCTCGCGGCGATTTGCGCGGTGACGTGGTCGTTCACGGTGATGGGCTATCGTTGGCTGGCAGCGCGCGGCCAGTCCGTCGCAGCGGCCGCGGTGGCGGGCAATCTGACCGCCGGGACGATCGCACTCATCATGGCACAGCCACTCGTCGCGGGACGGCCCGTCGATTGGGCCGTGGTGGTCTTTCTCGGCGTGTGCCAGCTCGGTATCCCGTACCTCTTTTTGGCACGCGCCGTGCCGCGCGTGCGGGCGCTCGAGGTCGGCCTCTTCCTTCTTATCGAGCCGGTGCTGAATCCGATCTGGGCCTGGCTGGTCCATGGTGAAACACCCGGCCCGGCGACGCTCGCGGGCGGCGCGCTGATCCTCGGCGCGACGGCGGGCCGCATGCTGCTCGACGTGCGACAGGCGCCGCGCGAATCGGTCGCGGCTTGAATGCAAACGGGCCCGCCACTCGGCGGGCCCGGATGCCTACGGTCGCGTCAGGCGTTACTGAATCGCCCGGAGTGCGTTGACGCGTCCACCGCCGTAGAAGTCATCGTTGCCCGGTTTTCCAAGATCGTCAGCCGACTGACGCAGGCGCTGCTCGACGGCAGCCGGGCCGATACGTCCGAACTTCCCGATGATCAACGCGGCAACGCCGGCGACCGCGGGTGAGGCCATGCTCGTTCCAGCGGCCCAACAGTAGCTCCCGTTGCTCGCGCCGCTGCCGCGACACGGCGCCATTACCATGTCGAACACCCAGCAGAACTGCACGATGCTGCCAGTCGGGTTGCGCGGTAGCGCGCACACGGCGTTGCCCGGGAGGGCGAAGTCGCCGCCGCCCGCGGCGAAGGTCACCGCCGACTGACCGAAGTTCGTATACGACGCGGGCCGATCGAAGTTCGCTGCGCCGAGCGCGAACCCGACCGGTCCGGTCGCCGAGACGGCGATCACGTGCGGGGCCATCGCCGGCAGAAACATCTCATCATTGGTTTGATCGAGATTGGTTGCTGCGTTGCCGAGGGCCGCGACGACCGTGACGCCGCGCTGGTTAGCATAGGTGGTCGCTTTGCCGATGGCGCGCTGGAGCTGCGCGGCGCTGCGGGCTGTGTGGATCACTTTCCCCGTGACGGGATCCCGCAACACCTTCCCGGTCGT
>Ga0193723_1000252_pt1 | contig 20121 bp, 16 predicted proteins | sample H2m2metaG_FD_143042 | JGI IMG/M metagenome (GOLD analysis project Ga0193723, IMG submission 143042) | Soil microbial communities from a riparian zone of the East river system, Colorado, United States - H2m2 | ecosystem: Environmental > Terrestrial > Soil > Riparian zone | place: USA: East River...
TTTCTCGAGCGTTACACCTCGCGCGCCCGCAGCCGATTCGGCAACCGTCCGATAAACAAGCGGGATTCAATTTTGGAGGGCCTCGCCATCCTCGATGCCGGTGGCAGTCTCGGCCTTCTCGCAGACGTAAACACGTTGCAGCGCGATGGTGTTTTTGTTCCATTTTTCGGCCATCTTGCCTGCACCACCCGCGCCGTCGCGATGCTTGCCTTGCGCACCGACGCCATCATTGTTCCGGTTTGTTGCGTCTGGGATACAAATCATTACCGCGTTCTTGTCGGTGAGTTCGTCGAAGCTGTCCGTAGCGCCAGCTACGCCAAGAAAAACATCATCGATACGACTGCGCTCTACACTACCGAAATCGAAAAATTCATTCGCGCGTATCCAGGGCAATGGATTTGGGTCCATCGCCGCTGGAAAACCCGCCCATCCGGGCAGCCGAGTTTGTATTAGGGTACACGCGCGGGACGTCTGGGGAAGCTGTGGGCTGCTAGCCCTGGAAATCTCGGCAGGTTGCCCAGACTATGCTACTGCTGTTCTCCGGGTAGCGCACGCGTCTCGCGTGTTGGCGATCGCGTCCCGCGATCGCGGACTTTTCCAGAAAACCGTTTCGACGAAACGCGCACGCTACCCCATGCGGAGCGATCCGCGGCGCTAGCGATTCACGATATGTAGCGCACGTTTCTCCACGGCAAGAGCCGCTTCCTTTACCGCTTCGCTCAGAGTTGGATGCGAATGGCAGGTCCGGCCGAGGTCTTCGCTGCTGCCGCCAAACTCGATCACTGACGTTGGCTCGGCGATTAGCTCAGAGGCGGCGTGTTGCAAGATGTGCGCACCAAGAATCTTGTCGGTCTTGGCGTCGGCGACGAACTTGACCATCCCCTCCGCGTCTTCATTGGCCAGGGCACGGCCGTTGGCGCGGAATGGAAATTTGCCGACCCGCACATTCATTCCTTTCTCTTTCGCCTGGTCCTCGGTGATGCCTACGCCGGCCAGCTCCGGATTAGTGTAAATGATGCCGGGAATAGCGTCATAGTTCACGTGCCCCGACTTGCCCGCGATGTTTTCGACACAGGCTATCCCTTCGTCCTCGGCTTTATGCGCGAGCATTGGTCCGGCAATGACGTCGCCGATTGCATAAATGCCTTCGACATTGCTGCGAAAGTGCTTGCCGACCTTGATCCTTTTTTTCTCATCGAATTCCACCCCGACTTTTTCCGCGCCGAGCCCTTCCGAAAATGGGCGGCGACCGACTGACACCAACACCTTGTCGGCTTCGAATGTCAAAGTTTCGTTAGCTTTGGTGGCAGTCGCGACCGCGCGGCCATTTTCAACCTTCACACCGGTGACTTTCGCCTCGAGATGAAACTTAATCCCCTGCGAAGTCAAAGCGCGTTGGAGTAAATTCGAGAGCTCGAGGTCGAAACCGAGCGCGATACGCGGCAAGAACTCCAGAATCGTCACTTCACTGCCTAGCCGATTCCAAACTGAACCAAGTTCAAGCCCGATCGCGCCCGCGCCGACGACGAGAAACTTTTTTGGCGCTTCTTCAAAACAGAGCGCCTCGGTGCTGCTGACAATGGTTTTGCCGTCGAACTTAGCGAACGGCAGTTCGATCGGAACGCTTCCGGTCGCGATGATGATGTTTTTGGTCTCGATCTCCTGCGTTTCGCCACTCGAAGATTTTACCAAAACCTTTCCCGGCGTGGTGATTGTGCCCATTCCTTCCAGCACCATCACCTTATTCGTCTTCATTAACTGGCGGACGCCGCCGGTAAGTGTCTTAACGACCTTGTCTTTGCGCTTTTGCATCGTCGATAAATCGACGCGCGGGTTGTCTAACAGGATTCCATGTTTGGCTGCTTCCTTCTTTGCGAAATGAAAATGATCACTGGAAGTAAGGAGGGCTTTGCTCGGGATACATCCGATATTCAGGCAGGTGCCGCCCAGCTCCTTGTCTTTTTCAATCAGCGCGGTCTTGAGTCCGAGCTGGCCGGCGCGGATGGCGGCGATGTATCCGCCAGGCCCGGAACCGATGATTACGACATCAAACTTATCCATGTTAAATGGTAAATCCGCCCAAAAGACGTTGGTTGCAACCATCCCCGAGCGAACACTATTTGAACGGTACTGGAAGCGGTGACGCGCGTGTCAGCTTGCGCATTCGAAACGTCTGGCTACGCGCCCGAGTCATTCTGCCTCTCCCTGGCGGGGAGAGGATCGAGGTGAGGGGCGAACTTGCTTCGCCGAGTTGATACGCGCGTTAGCGTGACTGCAACCTCGAGTGTTTCAACTGGTCGCGGAATCCGGTAACGTTCAGCAATGGGCCGGGCTCGCCACCTTAGGAAGAATTCGACTCCGCAAGAACGACTCCTGTGGCGTCAGCTTCGCAATCGGCATTTGGAGGGTTGGAAATTTCGGCGGCAACATCCGATCGAGCCTTACATACTCGATTTTTACTGCCCGAAGGCGCGTCTCGCAATCGAGCTTGATGGCGGTGGTCACAATTTTGCAAGCAAGGAATCTTTCGATCAGGAAAGGACAAGATTTCTCGAGGGCAAAGGTATTGTTGTCCTGCGATTTTGGAATCCCCAGATCACCACAGAGCTGGATAGCGTCCTTGAAACTATTTGGTCACCGCTCGAGCAGCGGACGAATCCCTCACCTTAATCCTCTCCCTTCGCGAAACGGAGAGGCGAAACGCTTGGCTTGCAGTCTACCCGCTGCGGTATTTCCGCCTCTCACCGGCGGGGAGAGGATCGAGGTGATGGGCGAACTTGCCACGCCTCAGACAGTTAAAAATCGATCGGCAAGGTTTTCGGGGTTTCGATTCCTTCCTTCACTTTGATTAGAAATGTGACGGCTTCTTTGCCATCGATGAGGCGGTGATCGTAGCTGAGGGCGAGATACATCATTGGACGCACTACCACCGCACCCTTCACCGCGATCGGGCGCTCCATGATCTTATGCATCCCAAGAATTCCGCTTTGCGGTGGATTTAAAATTGGCGTGGCCAGCAGTGAGCCATAAACGCCTCCATTCGAAATGGTGAACGTGCCACCTTGTAGCTCCTCAATTTTCAATTTTCCTTCGCGCGCTTTCTTGGCGTAATCGGCGATGTCCCGCTCCAATTCAGCGAATGATTTCTTATCGGCGTCGCGGACGACCGGAACAACCAGGCCGCGCTCAGTACCGACCGCGACGCCAATGTCGTAAAAATTGTTTTGGATAAAGTCGTCGCCTTCAATTCGGCCATTAATCACCGGCACAGCTTTCAACGCGCCCACCGTGGCTTTGACGAAGAACGACATTAAACCAAGCTTAACGCCATTCTTTTTCGTGAACTGTTCCTGCGCGTAAGCACGCAGCGCCTGGACTTCGCTCATGTCGCATTCATTGAAAGTCGTCAGGATTGCCGCTGTGTTCCGCGCCATTACCAGCTGCTGCGCGATCTTGCGACGTAACGGCGACATCCGTTTACGAACAACCCGCCCGTCCTTCGCCGCGGACGCGAGTGATTCAACTGGTTCAAGCGTTTCGACCAGCGTGGTCGCTTCCATTTCCTCCGCCACAGCAGCAGCACGATTCTGTACGGCAGCAAGGGCGTCGCCTTTGGTAATGCGGCCGCCCTTCCCTGTTCCAGATATTTTCGAAGGATCGAGCTTTTCTTCATCGACGATCCGGCGAACCGCGGGTGAAAGCTCGGGCGCTGTAGCCCCGCTGCTGCGGGGCGACTCCGGCTGGCCGCGGTCAGAGACGGCGGCTACAGCTGGTGCGGGCTCCTTTTTCTGACTTGCCGCGGCTGGCGTAGCAGACTCTTCAATCTCCGCCACCACTTCGCCAATTTTTACTTCCTGGCCCTCATTGGCCTTGGTTCTGAGAACGCCGTCAGCTTCAGCCACGATTTCGGTGGAAACTTTGTCGGTCTCGAGGGTGAAGAGCGGATCGCCTTTCCTTACCTGTTCGCCCGATTTCTTGTGCCAGACGGAAACGACACCGCTGGAAATCGATTCACCGACGGCTGGGATTTTTACCTGCACGCTCATGCGCGGCTAAATAAGCCCAAAGCAGCGCGCGAGTCGAACGCCAAAGTCATGGCGGGTCTCAACAGAGACAAAGACAGGATTTACAGGATTATGGAGGAGACTGTTCTGAATCCAATCCTGTTAATCCTGTCTAGACCGAGAAAGCTTCGCCGATCAGGCAAGCTTGCTCGCGTTTGTGCAGGGCGAGGGCGCCGACGGCGGGGCTGGCACCGGCGCCGCGACCAGCATAGCCGACGTCGCGGTTAAAGAGCGCGCGCAGGCGCGGTTCGATGAACGTCCATGCGCCCATGTTTTGCGGTTCTTCCTGGCACCAGACCAGTCGCGCCTTTTTCGGAAACGCTTCCACCGCAGCACGCAGCTGCATTTCATCCAGCGGATAAAGTTGTTCGATGCGGATGATGGCGGCGTTGTTTATCTTTTCCTTCTCGCGATGGCTAACGAGATCAAAATAAACTTTCCCGCAACAGAGAATCACGCGCTCGATCTTGTCGCGCTTGTTGCCGCCGTGGCCGGGGACCACGGTTACAGAGTCAGGGATGATCTCGTGAAATTTGCCGCGGATGAATTCTTCGGCGCGCGAGGTTGAGAATTCCGCGCGCAACAAACTTTTAGGAGTCATGATAATGAGCGGCTTGATGAAATCGCGTTTCATTTGCCGCCGCAGGACGTGAAAATACTGCGCGGGCGTGGTGGGATTGCAGACCTGGATGTTATCCTCGGCACACGCTTGCAGGAATCGTTCGAGGCGTCCGCTGGAATGTTCCGGGCCCTGCCCCTCGTAACCGTGGGGTAAGAGCAAAACGATGCCACTGGGGCGCTGCCATTTTGATTCAGCCGAGACGATGAACTGATCGATGATCGTCTGCGCCCCGTTAGCAAAATCGCCGAACTGCGCCTCCCACAAGCACAACATGTTGGGATAATCGAGCGAGTAACCATAGTCGAATCCGAGCACGGCCGCTTCCGAAAGCAGACTATTGTAAACACAAATACGCGCCTGCTTCTCGGCCAGATGCATTAACGGATTGTAGGACTCACCGGTCTTGGCATCGTACCAATAGGCGTGGCGTTGCCCGAACGTTCCGCGACGGCTGTCCTGGCCGGATAATCGGACCGGAATGTTCTCGAGTAGCAACGATCCGAAGGCGAGAGACTCGGCAAATCCCCAATCGTATGGCCCGCCCTCCTTAAAAATCTGGCGGCGCCGATCGATCAGCATTCGCTTTATCTTCGGCAAAATGTGGAACCCTGCCGGGACGCGGGTTAGACCGTCGACGATTGTCCGAAGCATTTCTTCGCTGATCGCGGTCGGTTTTGATTCGGTGCTGTACTTCGATTGAAAAACCGCGGTCGATTCCTTGAACTTCGCCTGCTCCTCCGTTTTTTGTTTCTCCAGCGACTTGATATGTTCGAGCGCCATCTCCAGCCGGAGCTGAAATTCTGTCTCGAGCGAAGCGGCATCATCCTGCGTCAGCACGCCGCGATCGAGTAACTCGCGCTTGTAGATTTGGGTGATGGATGGCCGTTTATCGATTTTGGCGTAGAGATCGGGCTGGGTGAAACCGGGATCATCGACTTCCTGGTGGCCGTATTTGCGATAGCAATACATGTCGATGACGAAGTCGCGTCCGAACTCCTGTCTAAAATCGAGCGCCATCTCGGAAACAAACTTGAGCGCAATCGGGTCTTCGCCATTCACATGCAGAATGGGAACCTCGATCATCTTGGCAATGTCGGTCGCATACATCGACGAACGCGCATCTTCGGGCAGAGTGGTGAACCCGATCTGATTGTTAACGACGATGTGAATGGTGCCGCCGGTAGAGTAACCCTTGAGCTGCGACATATTGAGGGTTTCCGCCACGATCCCCTGCCCCGCGAAAGCGGCGTCGCCATGAAGTAATAGTGGCAGAACTTTGCGCCGATGTTCGGTATCGCCACGGATGCGCTGGCGGGCACGGGCGGTCCCTTCCACCACCGGATCAACCGCTTCGAGATGACTTGGGTTTGCCGATAGCCGAATCTCCACTTCGCCCGCAGCAAGTTTGCGCACGGTGCGATAGCCGAGGTGATATTTCACATCGCCATCCCCGGCAACGAGAGCGGGAATGTAATTCTCGGTAAACTCAGTGAAGATGACGTTGAGCGATTTTCTGAGGAAATTTGCCAGCACATTGAGACGGCCACGATGGGCCATGCCCATGCAGATTTCCTCGACCCCGTCGGTAACACACTTGTGCAAAAGGGTGTCGAGAATCGCCATCAAACCTTCCGCGCCTTGCAGGGAAAAACGTTTTTGCCCGACGTAACTCTGGTGCAGAAAAACTTCGAAGGTCTCCGATTCGAGTAGCGCGCGAAGGAGCGCAATTTGTATTTCCGGCGAAGGAGAACGAGCGAAAATCCGCGATTCGAGGCGATGCCGCACCCAATCCCGAATACGGGTGTTTTGGATATGCTGAAATTCCGCGCCAATCGACCCAGCATAAATTTGGTCGAGCAGGGCGATCATTTCGCGCAGCGACATCTGGCGATTATCGAGGAAGAACTTTGAGGAAACCGGGTAGTCGAGATCTTTGTCGCTAAAACCGAACTCGCGGAGGGTAAGAAGTGGATTTTCGGGGCGCTTCTCCGCCAACGGATTCACCCGTGCGATGGTGTGCCCGAGAATGCGATAAGCGTAAACCAGGGCGTCAATTCGCGTTTGTAGCGGACTCTCCCGCAGATCGCGCCGCGCTTCCCTCGGCGCTTCGACGGCAGCGCCATTTTTTCCGTCGAGACTACCGAGCTCGAACCCTTCAAAAAATGCCGACCAACCGGAATCGAGCGAGTCGGGATCCTTCTGCCAGCGGTCGTAATTCTGCTCGAGCAAATCGAGATTCGGCCGGGCGGCAAACGATCGATGCATATCAATACAATTTGTCATCGATGCGCTTCATCGCAATGGCATCGCGCTAACCAAACCGGGTGACTTGTTCGCCTCCGGAGGAAGCCGTCCTTTGGCGGAGAAGTCGCCCCTCCCAGTCAAGGCATAATCCTTTACGGCGGAGGTTGTACTGATTTCGATCTCTTTGACTAGGCGCAGTGCCGTTTCGAAAGTCGCGGGAGCCCAAGATTGACAGTCGAGGGAGCGCCTCGTTACTTGCGTTCGCAATCATGACAGCAGCGGAGGTTTTTGAATCAGTAACGAATGGAGGTTCGAAGGATTTCAGCGCACTTGTTCGAATCCTGAACGCGAACCAACCATGGTGTTTAATTGGCGGGCTGGCTGTGAATTGCTACGTCGAGACGATCTACACCCTTGATGCTGATATCGTCGTAATGACCGATCGATTATCGCAAATCTCGAAGCAATTGGAGCAAGCCGAGTTTCAAATTCAAAAATTCGAGCATTCCATTGACGCAAAAGGGCAGCAGAGCCAGTTGCGTATTCAGTTCACGACTGACGTACGCTATCAGGAATTCCTGTCGGACAAGAAGGAGCACGAAGTTCTGGGTCAACGGGTACCGGTAGCGAGCTTGGACAACGTAATTCGCGGGAAGATTTGGGCTTGGAAAGACCAAACGTGGCGGACCAGCAAACGAAAGAAAGAGAGCCGGACTTGCTTCGGATCGTCGAAACTTTATCCAAAATTGCGTGAGAAAATTCCGCCCGAAATTGTCGAACAGTTAAAATGAAGCGACCACGGGTTGTAACGGCGCTCGCCTCTACAATTGCGCTCCTACTCGTGATGCGATCGGCATTTGCACAAACGCCGACGCCGCTGCCGTCCACCTCCCCAACCGACCCCGCTTCCGAGCCGGTGGTGCTCGCGGTCGCGAAAGTGATGCCGGCGGTCGTTAACATTAATTCCGAGCGCGTGGTCCGACGCCAAGTCCGTGATCCGTTTGAAGATTTCGCCGCTGAATTCTTCGGGACCTACCGCAGTCAGACGCGCGAAATCCGACAGCGCCTGCAAAGTCTCGGCTCAGGCTTCATTGTTGATCCAGCCGGTTACATCGTAACCAACGAGCACGTCGTGCAACGAGCAGCCGACCTGCGCATCGAGGTTACCACCAGCGATGGCAAAGTTTACAACGCGCGTTACATCACTGGTGATCCGAAGAAGGATCTCGCGTTTATCAAGATCGAAGGCAAAAGCGGATTCCCCTTCATTGATCTGAATAATCTCTCGCCCAATCTTCTCGGCGAGACCGTTATCGTGCTGGGCAATTCTGTTGGTTACGGCAGTTCCATCAGTCGCGGTGTCCTGAGTGGATTAAAACGGGAAATCACCGTTGGCGATTTGGAATACAAAGATCTGGTGCAGACGGACGCGGCGATTAATCCGGGAAATTCGGGCGGCCCCGTCGTGGATATCGCGGGCCGGCTCGTTGGAGTGAGTTCGGCAAAAATGGCTTTTACGCCGCAGGGTGTACCGACACAGGGCTTGGGTTTTGCGATTCCGGGCGAGGCTGTGCGCGAGGCGGTCAAAGGATTCAAAGCGGTAGCAGAAAAGCAACCTTCCGCACAACCACGCGTCAGTTCGAATCAGCCAGTCGCTACCAACGCCGATCGTCTTTTCGGGATGCAACTGCAAGATCTAACGACGGAACTGACTGACGCGTTTGGCCTCGTGCGCGGGCGCGGTGTCCTGGTCAGCGCGGTTGAACCTGGAAGCCCGGCAGCGGAAATCGCAATCGAACGCGGGCTGGTGATTTACCGCGTCGGGCGACACGACGTGAACTCGGTGAGATCGATTGAGAACTTGCTCACACGTGTCGAAAGTGGGATGACAGTAGCCTTCACGGTCGGCATCGCTCGCAGCGATGGCGCGCGCCAAATGCAAACGGTATCGTTGACAGCACGCTAAAATTTTTTAGACAACGCTGCGCGCGGAAAGTTGTCTCAAACAATCAATCGCAATGATTAAGGTTGAAAATTTAACGAAAAAATATGCGGGACAGACCGCGATTCGCGATCTGAACTTCGAGGTCGGCCAGGGCGAGATCATGGGTTTTCTCGGACCGAACGGCGCGGGCAAGACCACCACGATGCGTATTTTGGCGAGCTTTTTGCCCGCCACCTCAGGGCGGGCGTCAATCGCCGGCTTCGATGTTTTCGAGCAATCGCTCCAGGCCCGGGCGCATCTCGGTTACATGCCAGAGAATGTGCCGCTCTACAGCGACATGCGAGTCAGCGAGTACTTGAATTATCGCGCGGCGTTGAAAAGCATTCCGCATCGGCGTGTCGGCGAACGCGTGGGCGATGTGAAAGAGCTTTGCGGATTGCGCGAAGTCGAAAACAAACTGATTCGCGCGCTTTCGAAAGGGTTCCGGCAACGAGTCGGGTTAGCTGACGCGCTGCTGCACGAACCTGATCTCTTGATTCTGGATGAGCCGACCATCGGCCTGGACCCGAACCAAATTCGGCAGGTGCGCGAGCTGATTAAGAACCTCGGCCGACAGCACACCATTTTGTTATCGACGCACATTTTACCGGAGGTCGAGATGACGTGCTCGCGTGTCATCATTATCAATAAGGGGCGCATTGAAGCCTGCGACACTCCGGAGAACTTGCTCGGCCGCATTCGCACTGCCGGTGGCGTGACACTGGAAGCCAGGGTGGGCGCGGATGACGCCCCGATCCAGCTGAAGAAAATCGCCGGCGTCCGGGACGTAAGCGAATCGGAAGACGACGGCTGGAAAATTTTGTCGCTACGAGTGGAATCGGGAACGGATGTGCGTCCGGAAGTTTTTCGCCTTGCCCGCGATCGCAACTGGGAGGTGCGCGAACTAACGGCGCGGCGGGCAACGCTAGAGGATGTGTTTGTGGAAATTACGCATTCGGATGAAACCTGACGCTTTGCGAGATTTGTTCTGGGTAGCGCACGCGTCTCGCGTGCTGGTTTCGGCGTCTCGCCGAAAAAATCTTCACAAAGATTTTGAACGAATGGAAAAGTCCGCGATGACGAGACGTCATCGCCAACACGCGAGACCCGTGTGCTACCCGGTCGGGAGGGCAAATGCGTAAGTTCTATACTCTCCTTTCCCGCGAAGTATCGAGCTACTTCTACTCGCCGATCGCGTACATCGTCCTGTTCTTCTTCCTCTTCGTCAGCGGGGCGGACTTCTACTTCCAAATCTCGTTTATGAATCAGCGACCAGTGCAGTACTCGGTGCAGGAAGCATTTTTTAACTCGGTCTTCTTCTGGTTCGCCTTTGTTCTGATTTTCCCGCTGATTACCATGCGGACTTTCGCGGAGGAATTTAAGCTCGGCACCATCGAACCGTTGATGACTGCGCCAGTTCGCGACTGGCAGGTGGTGCTGGCGAAATTCTTCGGGGCCACGATCTTCTACGTCGTTCTTTGGGTCCCCACTCTGGTTTACTTCGCGATCTTCCAATACGTCACGCACCAGACCCCGGCAGGATCATTCGGCGCTTATTGGGGTTCCTATTTGATGCTGCTGTTACTGGGAATGTTTTACATCAGCATCGGCTGCTTCGCTTCTGTGCTAACGAGGAACCAAATCATCGCCGCTGTAATTTCGTTTTGCGCGATCACGCTGCACTTTTTCTCCGGCCTAATTACTTTCATCGTAACCGAGATTAGTTCGACGATGCGGCAAGTCCTCGGTTATTTCTCGGCCCTTGAACAAATGGCGACACTCTCGCGCGGCGAGATCGATACCCGTCCGATCGTTCTCTACCTGAGTCTAACGATTGTGATGCTGGGATTGACCTACCAGGCCTTTCAATCGCGCAAATGGAAACTGTAACTGTGACGGATAAACCAAAAAAAATTCATCGTTTTCAGATCGGCCTGAATGTCGTGGTGCAGATCGGGCTGCTCATCGTTCTGGCAGCGATGATAAACTATCTTGGATTCGAGCATTACCGGCGCTGGGATTTTTCACGCGATCAGAAGTACTCTCTCTCGGACAAAACCAAACGCATTCTTGATTCCCTCAAAGGGAAATTGCGCATTACGATTTTCTTTTCCCCCAACACACCCATTACAAGCGACGTCGAAAGTTTGCTAACGGAATACCAGTACGCCGCCAAAGGAAAGATCGACGTCGAGCACATCAATCCAGAGGTCAACTTCTCGCGAGCGAAGGAGCTTTTCGACAAATACAAGGTAGTGACTGACGAAAGCATGCTGGTACTGGATTACGAAGGGCGGAACAAAACGGTCAAGGCCTCGGAAATGGCGGAGGTGGATCAAAGTGGGATGGCAATGGGGGAAGGTCCACGAGTGACATCATTCAAGGGCGAACAGGCAATTAGCAGCGCGATCGTCGACTTGACCGAAGGAAAGAAAAACATCATCGGCTATGTGCTGGGTCACAAGGAACCGCCAATCGCAGAAGCCGCCCCAAGTTTACTGGCGCCGGAGCCGCAGCCGCCGACCAGTCCCATCTCGGTGCTGAAGACGTTCATCGAGAACGAGAACATCAAGCTCCAAGAACTGAATCTTTTCAACGTCGATGCCATTCCAGCGGAGATGAAGACGATTATAATCGTGGGCCCGCAGTATGATTTTTCCGACCGCGAGATGCTGTTGCTGCGTGATTTCTGGAACAAACAAGGGCGGATTCTGCTGTTACTAGATCCTTCAGCAAAGACGCCAAAACTTAACGCCTTTCTAAACGACCTCGGCGTGCGGGTGAATGATGATCGTCTGATGGCAATGGTCCGGACCGGGATCGAAGAAATTGCGCGGGTGCGGGATGTCATTGGCCGATTTTTGGGAGACTCGCCGATCACAAAACGGCTGGCCGAGGTACGCGCCCCGTTTTTGGGCGGGACTTGTTCGATGACGCTGGAGCCGCAGCGCGCTCAAGGCGCCGGCGTTCAGATACAACCGCTGGTCCAGGCGGAAAAAGGTTACTGGGGCGAGGTCGATTACAATTCAGATGATCCGGCAAAACTTCAGTTCGACCAAAATCGCGACCACGGGGCGCCATTGACGATCGCGGCTTCGATCGAAAAAGGCGGTAGCGGCGACGAGCGAGTGCGGGTGAACTCATCGCGCATGGTGGTAGTGAGCAACGCCTTTTTTATTCAGGACAACGCGCTGACGCAGGACCAACAAGCACTCGATTTTGTTTCCGGCAGTATTAACTGGCTGATGAGTCGGGAGCAAATGATCGGGATTGCGCCGAAAATCCCAAAACCGCTCACGTTCACGCTTGATGAAACTGAACTGCGCAACTTGCGGTGGCTCGTCCTGGTCTTGGTACCGCTGGTACCGGCGATAATCGGTTCGGCGGTGTGGTGGAAACGGCGGGCCTAATCCGATTATGAGATTTCGGACTACGCTCATCCTCTTTGTCCTCGCGCTGGCGATTGGCCTGTTTATCAAGTTTTATGAAAGCAAACGGCCAAACACCCAAGAGTCGAACCGGCGCGCTCAAAATGTCATTAATTTCGAGCGGGATAAAATCGACGGCGTCGTGATTCAAAACGCTGACGAGCGTATCGAATTAAAACGCACCGACAAAAAATGGCGGCTGGAGTCGCCCGTCAAAGACCTGGCCGATAGCAGCGCCGTCGAGAATCTCTTGTTCGATTTGGAAGATTGGAAAAAAGACACCACCATCAGCGCGAAAGAAATCGAGGCGGACAAAAGTCGAATGGCAGAATATGGGGTGGCGAAAGCGAAGCTGCGCCTCAAGCTGCAGGGGCCGAACGCACCGCCCGAAGTTTTGTTCGGTAACAATGCCGCACTCGAAGGCAAGATTTATGTTCGCCTGGAGAATTCGAAAGAAGTGTTTCTCGCTTCACAATCGATCAAAAACCAGATTTCGAAAAAGCCGGAGGAATTCCGCGACCGCAAATTGACTGACACAGTGGCGACACAAGTGGTGCGTCTTTCCATAAAAACCGCAGCCGGCGAAATGGAACTGCAAAAACAGGGTGATCATTGGCAAATCGTGAAGCCATTAAGGGCGCGGGCAGACGACCAAAAAGTCAACGATCTGATTGCGCAGATTACGAACAGCCGGATCGCGCAATTTGTAGCCGATGATGCCGGCGATTTGCATCCCTACGGCCTGGCTGAGCCGCGCGGGAGTGTCACCATCTTCACGGGTGATGATAAATCCGCCGGCAGCGCCCCGGGCCAGATCTTGCAGGTCGGCGGTGTTCCCGAAAAGGAGAAGGATCAGGTTTATGTTCGTTTCGCGCCGCGGAAGTTCGTTTACACGTTGCCCAACAAGATCGAATCGATTTTGAGCACAAAGCCTAACGATTTACGTGACCGCCATCTCGTGCGCTTCGATCAAAATCAGTTGGACCGCATCACGATTGACGCGCCCGGAAAAAACAAAACAATCCTCGCGCGCAAGGACCAGAACTGGACGATTGTAAATCGCAATAATCGTGCGGCCAATGCGGCAGAAGCACGCCGGGTAATCGACTTACTGAGTGGCGAACTGGTCACAAGCTTTGTGGCAGATGTGGCATCCGATTTGCCGAAATATGGATTGGATAAGCCGCAACTCACGGTCACGTTAGGTGCTTTCGCCTCGGAGAATACGGCCGAGACCACCGCCGGTGAACATCCTTTGGCTACAATCGCCTTCGGGAAAGTCGACGGCGAAAGTGTTTTCGCGCGGGTGGGAGAGGAACCATTCGTGGTCGCGGTCCGACGTTCGATGCTCGATAATGTTTTTGCTGATCCGTTGTCGTGGCAGGATCTAGCGATTTTTAGCTTCAAGCCGGAACAAATTCACAATTTGTCGCTCTTTACCGATCGCGAACAGACTTTGGTCCGCGGAACGAACAATCAGTGGCAGTGGGTCACGGGAAGTGGGCCGATCAATACCGTGAATGTGCAATCGCTGTTGAACACACTTGCCTCTTTGCACGCCACTCACTGGGTGGCAAATGCGCCGGCGGCCGCCTTTGCGAAACCGCAGCTAGTTATCACCTTCACAACATCGCAGGATGACAAGGCTCAGCATAAGTTGACGGTAGGAGTTTCTTCACCTGACGGGACAGCAATGGCGCGAAAAGACGAAGACGAAGGCACGTTTGCGATTAGCAGTCCGGATTTGAAAGCGTTGCGAGCGGACTTGCTACAGTCGGCAACACCATCACCGGCGGCGAATGCGTCGCCGTCGATGGCGACTTCGCCGTTCGCTACGCCGACACCGTAACGTCGTTCCAAATCCCTCCCGCCCTCGTTTCGCGCTCGCGAGACTACGGCGCAACAGGCGGCTTCGCTACGCTATGCTCGGGATGAGCGAGCTGCTTCGGCGGTATAAATAGTCACAATTCCGCCAGTGAGTGGTTCAGCGACGGCATTTTTAAAACCGTTGGCCTCGATCAAGTCGCACATGGCAGGGCCGCTAGGGAAATTTTCGATCGAAGCGCCGAGATATTGGTAGGCTTTTCTTTCGCGCGTAATCAGCACTGAAGCGAAAGGCATGATTCGGTGCAGATAAAATCGGTGGAGGGAACGCCAGATCGGATGTTGGGGCAGAGAAAAATCCAGAACAAGCAGATGTCCAATGGAGGTGAGGACGCGCTGCATTTCGCGCAAGGCTCCGCCCCGATCGTGTATGTTTCGCAAACCGAACGCGATGGTTACAACGTCGAAGGATTGGTTTGCTAACGGCAATTGGACGGCATCGCCGGCAAGAAGATGACGAACTCCCTTTCGACGGGCCAGCGCGAGCATGGCATTGGAAAAATCCAGCCCCACGACCTGGACAGTCGATAATTTGCGTTGGATCACGAGCGCGAGATCGCCGCTGCCGGTCGCAAGATCAAGGACGCAGGCCGGATTCCAGCCGGCCACGACTTCAGCTGCCCGTCTGCGCCAGGAGAAATCGCACCCAAGGCTTAGCAGATGGTTCGCGAGGTCGTATCTTCGGGCGACACGATCAAACATTTCCCGAACGGTTTCGGGGTCACGCGCCAGGGCAGTTTCTTCAGGCGAGCTCAACCACGGCCGTTCGCTCGGAACATGCGATCGCGCAAGTGGCACGATTAGGCATCTGCACTCGCTGTGGATGTTTCTCCGGACGCCGAGAAATCGCGAGAACGATGAGTAGAAATCCGATGGGCGCGACCTGCATAAGCAGGCGGCTGATCGAAAGACCAACATGGTCAAGATAGTTTGGCCAGCTGCTGAAAAGATAGAGTGACAAATACAAAACGATGGGCGCAACCAGGGCGACGAGTAGGACAACAACGCCCGGGTCGCGCATCCGAGGCAATGCGTACAGGAGGGCAACGGCGACAATAAACCAAAACAGACTCCAGGTAGGAAGGCTACAGAATTCGGCCACAAGCGCGGAAAGCAGCGGCAGCGCACGGTTGAGGTGGGTACGTAACGTCTCCAGATTGAATGGCAAAAAATCTACCGCCTGAAGTGCGTGCGTGGCGGTCAGATAAAGACGCCACCCACAAATGATTACGATACCGGGCAGGAATGCAAAGAATGACAATGGGGACTTTCTTGTCCGCAAAATGACGAAGACACCGCAAGCCGCTGCGACGGTCCATAAAATAAGACCGTCGCGCTTGACCCATGGCAACAGGGCCAGAGACGCGGCGTAGAGGCGGAAGAAGACATCGTTGCCTTGTTTGGAAGCACAAAAGAGACATCCGGCCGCGGCAAGATAAAAGGCGCTCAGTGGGAAATCGGCGTAGCCCGCACTCGCGCACCCGACCTCGACGGTGATTTGCGGAACAAAAAACAGAAGCGCCGCCATAAGTAATCCGAGCCATGTTCTTCTGCTCAGACGCGCGGTAAAGGCAGCGACCAAGAATGTTCCTGCGACGTAAAACATCGGAAAGATTGTCTTCGCGCAAAATTGGTTGGATTCGCCAAGCCAGAGGTAAAGCCACAGCTCGTTGAATGGAACCGCGAGAGGGTATTCCGGATGACTGAAAGCGCGGCCGGTATCGCTGAAATAAGCCGCGGGAAGAACGCCGCCATTGGCGAAGGCATAGCGTGCTTTGATTTCCCAATTTAGCAACCCATCCCAGCCCAGGGTATGAACGAAGGAAAGATAAAACACGATCGCGATTTCGACGGTGATAACCGCGGTAAGAACAACTTCGAACCACCTTGGTTTGCTGCAAATGTGCAATGGCGTTTTCAATTTCCATCCGACCATCCCAAGCGAAATGCAAACAACACTGACTAGCCCCTGCAGGAAGAGGCCGTCGGCAAGAAAACCGAAGACCCACAGGAGCAAAGAAACCGCGCCCGTTCCAAACAGCCACGAGAACGCGATTTGTTCAGTAAGACTCAACCGTACGGAACGACGAACGAGCAACGCCAGCAAGCCGTAACCTGCGGCGAACAACGTCCCGAATGCGCCGAAAAGACCGAGCGCATTCATCCCTTTCCCCCTATTGACACTATTTCCAGTCCCGAGCCGAATACTTTGCCGGCCGGCAACCAAGCAGGCCGGGTAAGGCGACACAAAACCACTCCCGCCACCTTGTCCGGGTTGATCAGGGATAGTTCATTGTCCGGATGTGTTCCATCGATTTCGCATAAACGGACCGCATGCGGCGACGCGAGATATGCTGTCGTCATCCCCAGACCGGAACTAAACGCATCACCCTTGCGGATAAAGATGACAATTGGTTTAGACACGGGCATCGAGTCAAACATCGAAATTAAGTTCTTCGACGCGCCTTCTGCCCCGGTGGCAAACTTCAAGTAGCTATCGGTGGTATGAAGCGCGCCGCCGGGCCGAAGCGGGTATTCGGTGGCGCCGGAATAAATCTTGGGGATGCTTACCGTCAGCAACGCCACCACCAGGCTGCACCACAGCAACAGGTGTGCGATGCGCCCGCAAGACCAGTTGGACGTCATTCAGGAATGCTTCAGGCGCGGGCCCAGCCCAACCGTGTCGGCCGATTCACTGGCCGAGGTCTCGTTAGAGAAAACCGCGGCCGGTTTACGAGTGAAGAAGTTATACCTGATGATGGCGTAGAAAGCCCGAATCCCATCGCGCCAGGTAATCTTCTTTCCTTCTTCATACGTCCGGCCATCATAGGAGATACCGACCTCGTAAATGCGGCAACGAGCACGCGCGACTTTGGCAGTGATTTCGGGTTCAAAACCGAATCGGTCTTCACGCAAATCGATGTTCCTCAGGACCGCTGTGCGGAATGCCTTATAGCAGGTTTCCATATCGGTGAGGTTCACGTTTGTGCACATGTTGGAAAACAAGGTCAGCAATTTGTTTCCGACCATGTGCCAGAAATAAACGACCCGGTGCGGACGCCCGCCCATGAATCGGGAGCCGAAAACGACGTCGGCTTTTCCGTTCAAAATTGGCTCGAGCAAGCGCGGATATTCCTCGGGGTTGTACTCGAGGTCGGCATCCTGAACGAGGACGATTTCGCCCGTGGCGGCGGCGAAGCCACTGCGCAAAGCTGCGCCTTTCCCCCGATTAACGCCATGATAAATGACACGATCGGCGATGGGCTCGACATTGCGTTTCAAAATCGTGCGGCTGCCGTCAGTGGAACCGTCATCAACGACGATAATCTCAATATCCGGCAAGGGGGCGGTCCGAACGGCGGAGACAATTTCAGCGATCGTATTTCGCTCGTTATAGCAGGGGATAACGACGGAAACTTTCATGGGCAGCGTGTTACACAGCAAGAATCCCGCCGAAGGCGTTCAAAGCGCCGTGAAAATCCGGCCGCTGGCTACCGCTTAACGCGCTCAAAACGCGGCATTACGCAGTCTCATGCCGTTACGAGAGCGACGATTCGGGTGTTTCCCGCTTTCCGTCGATTGATCCGGGCGTCGGGCGATTTGGCCTTGCTCACGAGAGGACTCGAACCTCCACGGGTTGCCCCATACGGTCCTGAGCCGTACGCGTCTGCCAGTTCCGCCACGTGAGCTAAAAAAATTGGCGCAGGGAAGCTGACTTATGCGCGGGAGCGGTGCAACCGCAATCAACCGTGACGTTTTTTGCGCGCCCGGCTTTCCAGCGCCTGCGCTTTGCGTGCCTTGCCCAGCGAGCGGAGAAGATCGGCATAGTTAGCCGCCACCACTTCATATTCTTCGGGTGGTTTGGCCATGGCGTCCTCCCACGTCTGGAGCGATGCGCGATAGAGTTCTGAAGCCCGATCGTACTCGCCTCGGGAATGGTAAACTACCGCAAGATTACATTTCGACTGTGCGATGTCTGGATGGTTCGAAGGAAATGCTTTTTCACGGATGGCGAGAGCGCGTAAGTGGATGTGCACTGCTTCCGTGAATCGCTTTTCGTTGGTATAAAAAACACCGAGATTATTCAAGACTGATGCGACATCGGGATGTTCCGGCCCGAGTTGGTTCTCGTAAATTTGGAGAGCACGCAAGTAGTATGGCTCGGCGGTTTTGGCGCGGCCTGCTTTGCGGCAGATGAGAGCAGCATTGTTCAGCAACGCACCGAGATCCGAGAAGGGCAATTCGGGGATTTGCGGAGCGGCGGCAACAGCCTGCTCATAAAAGTCGATCGCTTCTTCGGTCTGACCAAGCTCATTACAGAGCTGGCCGAGTCGTCGAGAAGAATGGAAAATAGCCTGACCGTCGGCTGGCTGCAGCCGCGTCAGAATGCGATGAGCGTTTACCAGATAGGCCTTCGCCCCAGAGCGATCGCCGTTTTGCTCGTGCAACGATCCTAGTTTCTCATAGCTCCGCGCCAGCCGAGAATCAGCCGCGCCGAAACTGCGCTTTGCTATTTCCAGCGCGCTTTGACCGACTCGGATTGCTTCCGCCATTTGATTGGTGGCGCGCAGCGTATCGAGCTTGTCGTTGAGGACTCCCCACAGGTGCTCCTCGCCTTTCATGAGGATTCACCAGCCTTCGCTTAACTGAGTGACGAGATGGATTGCGAGCTCTTCCGCTGCCAAAGGCAAGGCCTGTCGCTCGTCGGATGTAACATCACTCTGAACGAAAAAGCTGGTGGTGCCGACAACTTCTGCTGAAGGCATGAGCATGGTGCCGCTCGCTGTTTCCAGTTTATATTTCACATGCATGGTGAGGTTGAACTCAGTCGTGCGAAGGACATTTCCGCGCAGCGATCGCGCGGGGGTGCGGATGATTTCACTAATCTCAGCCTTTAAAATAGCGTCCGCATTATTCTCGTTAGCGATCCTGTAAGTGCCATCCTGCTGCAGTTGTTTGATCACGCTGTCGGTAATTAGAACCTCGATCCGTGGCAGCAAGGTTTTGTTTTCAAAAGTCGGCACCGCAATGGCGTGAACATCCCGGAGCACGCTTGGCTTCACCGGCCCCACGTGGTAGCCGAGACAGCCGGTTAAAAGCAAAAAGACCGCAATGAAGGGATTTTTCACGGCGCCGGCGAAGCGGCAGAATCAGGCGCGGCGGACGGCTCAGGCGTTGCGGAAGCTTCGGGAGCGGGAGATGACGCAGGGTTGGGACTAGGTTCCGGGGCAGTCGTAGTCGGCGGCGAAAGCGACGCCGGCGGCGGCAGGTTCGAATCCTGTTCTGGCGGCGGAAGCGGCGCCACTTCGGCGTCGCTGTTGCGAAAGGCCGGCCGAGCATTGCGGGACGACCCGCGCGATGCCACCTGTTTTTTCTTTTGTTCTGGCACGGTGACGGCGGGTTGGAGCGCAGTCGGGCCGACTTTCGCGCGAATTTGGTCAACGCGTCTTTGCGCTTCGGCGCTCGCTGCCGAACCCGGATGCTCTTGAATCACTTCATTGTAGTAAATCACCGCCGCGCGATAGGCCTTCTTCTTGTCATAGAATTTCGCGACCTTCATGGCATCCCCGGTCGATTTCTGCTGCAGATGCTCAAGGTTTTCGCGTGCTTGCGCTGCCTTTTCACTCTTGGGATAACGAAACAGGAAATCTTCAAATCCGTTCCTGGCCTTTTCGGTTGCGGCCTGATCGTTCGTGCCAAGGCGTGCCGCTTCGTACCAAATATATGCAATTTGATATTGCGCATCCGCTGCAATCGCGTCGCTTGGAAATTTATCGATCACGGCTTGATAGGCTTGAATCGCCGCGTCATTGGCATGTTGTTTTTGCCGGGCCAGCCCAATATCAAACTGGGCTCGTGCCGTGTATCTGCCAAAAGGGGCGGTGCGGACGATCG
>Ga0193723_1000254_pt1 | contig 20103 bp, 22 predicted proteins | sample H2m2metaG_FD_143042 | JGI IMG/M metagenome (GOLD analysis project Ga0193723, IMG submission 143042) | Soil microbial communities from a riparian zone of the East river system, Colorado, United States - H2m2 | ecosystem: Environmental > Terrestrial > Soil > Riparian zone | place: USA: East River...
TACTTAATATAGTAACTGTTACCTAATTTCAAATTAAGGTAGAGTAGTAAGCTGCAAATCTCAGATATATTTCGTCGAAAATCCTCTAAATATTGAATAACAAGAATAGGAACATAACGATTGCAATCATCGTAATAGCATCTATGAGAAATATTTGGATTTGATCAGTGAGGAACTAAATCAAAATATGATTGCAGTTAAGGTCTGTATGGTGCTGTTAGTCATTTGTATTATTCTGTAATACTGAATATATGGTCACTATATGATGCTGATTGTCTACTTCAAGGGTTCCGTTCTTAACACTATATGTCATCTCAGGGTTCACTACACCTTTTCCGAAATCAATAGTGCCATTTAGTAGATATGTTGTTTTTCCTGCCTTTTCTATGGAACTAACGGGCGTAACATCCACACTAATCGGGTAGAACTTTGACGTTGTAGTGTCCCCTTTTGTGACAGAGACCTTCAGATTTGCATTCACTATATACTCTGCTCCAAATTTATACATTATAGGTATTGTATCATTATCCAAATTGACTTTACAGTTGCCTGATGGACATACAGACATACTTGTTGTATTAGCCGTAAGGGAATCTACATCAAAATACGACACGCCAGTGGGATGAAAGTTTATAGTTGTAGTAAATGTGTCGATGCTGCTTGTTGCTGCATAGCTTGATGATAACCTCAACATGAGCAATAGTGCACATACGATCAAAGCAGATAGAAGGTTTAACCTCGTCATTCCAATACTATAAACTCGCTCTTTAATATATTTAGAAGTAGGACTTAGACCAGGCAGCCTGTATGAGCCTAGAATAGCGGAGCATAGGGTAAAATCTTTAAACGATAAATTGCTTACAATATGACAACGGAAACTGAAGAAAGACAATTAAATGACGCTGAGTTGGTCGCTAAATAAAAGAGAACAAAACCCTATAGAATTAGATAAGTCAAAGAAAGCGGCTGCAATACATGAGAAAGTACGACTAGAAAGGGCTAATAATAAACAGTAATTTCTGATTTATTTATTTATTTCTGTCTATCATCCCTTTCTCTGCAGTGAAATGTTCCTCCCATTGTTCCAGGTCCTGATAGAATACCCTATTTATCTTCATCATTCTAGACTTACTATCGCGATTAGCACGGAAACGAATTAGTAAACTTTCTGTGCCTTGACCTAGATGTGTCTCGTTATACTGCTCTCTTAGCATCATCACGTTCATTCTGTACTCTCGATTTGAACTGTGTATATTCAGCTGCTAAAGCTACTTCTCTTTTGCTCCCTTTCGTACCTTCGAACGTGAGCTTTAATGTTATCGCACGAATACTTTAGTGCTCACTCTTCCCAGAGACTATCTATAACATAACACCATAGTATAGTTTAGTACTTCGTTTTTGGTACTAATACTTCTCTTTATATAAAACTCGATAACAGTAGCCTATGTCGGTAACTTTTACACCTAATCCATCCATCGATTGAGACATGAAAGGAGAATAACAATAATCATTTATTGCACCTTGGTCATAAATTTTACTAATGACAAAATACCGCTGTAGTGTCTTTACATTGAGTTATAAATTGAATATCATTACATTTTCTTTTATTCCTTGCAAATTATATGTTCCAAATTCGATCACTTTAAATTTTCATTATATTATTTGTGAGTTCAAATATTTGTAGCCGATTTTTTGTATATACCTGTAATTAAGTCATTGAGTCTTATTTTCCTCAAATCGTATTTCTTGGCATCTATTAATGTGGTTGTATGGTGTATGCACCTCATCGTAGTCAATACATTACATGCTTCTAACATAAAGCCATATCGAATTTAAATAAAGTCTACAGAAATATATTATTCTTGACATAGTCGTGGCTATATCTAGAGAGATCAAGTTCTTGATTGCTGTCCTTGTTTTTTATTGGGACAAGAAAACAAAAGAAAGTTGTTTTATGATGTTCGTGTATATTTTCCAACATAACCAATACAGGCATAGAATCGTTATTATTGACAAATGACAAAGAGGCATTTAACATAGCATCATAACCTTTTCTAAGTTGCTTTTCTTCAAGAAAGTTACTTACGTAGTATAATCCCTGTGAATGAGTTGCATTGAAGAATATTATTTTTCCCTTTTGTTTTCGAATGGCTTTTTTCAGATGAGATATCCATTTCCCTCGCCTAACTTGACCAGATATCATATCTTTTAGGTCAGCGATGGTAAAAGGATCAGGTAATGACATTTGTAAAAAAGGACTTGAGTTTGGGTCTGATTTGTTTACATCAAATTTATCATGAATTGATTTGACCTCTGCGATATTATTATCCACGACGAAATCATTACTTTTATTCAGTGATACATTATGACCAGCTAGTCGACTTAATACAGCAAACATCATTTCAGAGTAAAAATCACATGTAGTATCTAACAGGTCTTCATATGCGGCAATAGATTCAGAAGCCTTTGAGTATTTGATTAATACACGGGATTTTCCAAGTATTTCTCTTCTAATTTGTAACAACTTCCTATCACTACCAGAAATCTTGGAACATTTGGAATGCCAATAACATAACCTCGCTAGTTCAAGTGACGGCACTATGTAGGCATTTAGTCTATTCAGATAACGACAATAATTGTGGATCTCCAACTCAAAAAACGACCCGAGAATATCTTGGTGTTTGTTATTTCTAATTATAATGTCCCATCCTTCAAGGACATCATCTGAGAGTGCATCCTTAAAAATAGTTGACTTGACATTAATTCTATATCCAAAATATGTTATGTAGTTGTCATCAACTTTGCTCGCAGCAACTCTGTTCTGTATTGTCTGTAGGCAAAAAAAAGGAGCGTTTTCATTATAGATGCGAATGAATTCGCTTCCATCAATAAGAACAATATTATTAAGAGTCATACGTAACATCGGTTAGTTTATCATTACACCAAATGCAATACACAATTAAAAAAGTTTAAAAAGTAATGTTACCTTTCTCAGATGCTCTAATAACAATTTCAGGCATATTATTTTGTCTTAGATGCTTTTTTCTTGATATTCCTATTTCTTATTTTCTAAGATCACTTATTACATGCACTCATTTATGTATAGTATACCAACAGCAATATCGCTCTAAGGAACAATTAGAACAATCATTTGAGGATTTACTAGTGCTACATTCTTCTGGATAACAACCACAGTCTACACATTTAATGTTCATAATATTCGAATTAGATAGTGATTAATTATTCGTTTCTATGTATGATAAAAATAAAAATAAAAAAATGAAATTCGGAAGGTAGGTATGTAGTTCTATCCGCTACTACTACTACCAATTGTACCATTAGCTGCAAGCCTCAGTATTGGTCCAAACGTAGCTCCTTTGTCAGTGCTTGTTCTAAGAAGTGGTTCCTCACTAGTCGCGTTACGTTCCCACCATGTGACAAATACTCTATCTCCAGATGCATCTATTTGTGTATCTTGTGAATCAGCCTTGGTAGAATTACTTAGATTAATCTTATCTCCAAATGTCTTACCCCCATCTGAAGACGCTCTAAACATTACTTCATTATTTCCTGTCTTGTTAGTAGACCATGTTATGTAGATATTATCGCCAGAGGTAGCAATTGGAGCTTTTCTATCAAGCGCTGGCATTCCTATCAAAACACCAAATGATTGTTGTTGTAGTATTGGAGTTACGCCAATTCCGATTATTATTGATACAAGAGCTATCGTCATAATAGCTCCTAGTCTGAATTTCGTATTATTCATCAAGTTCTATAGAAACCATCGTTAGTATATAAGCAAGAATCGTCAGACCATACTAGACTATTTACAAAAATTTTTCTGAAAATTAGATCTGGTTTTGTTTAAATCGATCTTTAGCCAGGATCAAAAAGTCGTTCTCAACCAACCGGGGGTATGCATACTAATGATCAAAACCTAAGACCACAATGACGATAGTACTGATGTATTGAAATAGAGAGTGACAAGCCCTTAACTAGTAGCCTGTAGGAACATGATGACCAGTATCACTCTCTTGAATACTTGTTCTCTCTGCACTATTTCGATTGTTCTTTGTATCTTTTTCACCCACAAGTTTTAGCGCTAAGGCTGATGGTGTAGCAATACTAGATGCTACTATGACTATTCCTACCGTTGCTATAATGGCAATGATTGCCAATATTGTTTTTGATTCATAATGAGAAATACAACTTGATAGTTTAGCTAGTAAAACGAACTAAAATATTAACATTTTGCATCAAGCTTTAGCATAAAAGCCAGCCTTTCTTTCGTATATTTGTCCATTTTGCATTGCCTTTCTAATATAAATTCTTGCGTCGTCTTCTGTAAATTTTCCTGTTTTTACAAGTTCGCTAATGAAATTGTTTTCACTGACATCATTTCTATCCTGCCCAGAGAGGGCATTAAAGATCTCCATAAATATTTTTAATTTTGACACCTCGCTATGTGGTTTGCCATGAAGTACCCCGAGGTCCACTTTTCCTGTATTCACATCTATCCCAGCAGTTTCTAACATACGCTGAACAAGGTATATTGCACGCTCTCCATCATCTGCTTCCACTTTATCTTTTAATAGCAATCTAGCTCTAGCTGTAGCTAGTCGTATCAGCGCCTCAAGCTGCCTAGGAGTAACAGTAATCATACCTTCAGAATCCGCATTTCTCATTTTCATATAATAATTTTTGATAATTTCAATTGCCTCAGTAGTCAACTCAGGTTCGATTTGTTTTGAGAACGCAAGATATTTGCTGAAGAGATCGATATCTATAGCAGGCTGAGCTGCGTGTCCTGCGTCTCGATGAATTTCCAAAATGTGACTTGCTACACGACTATCTTTCTCTTTTTCTGGTGTATCTCTTACAACATATATGATATCAAATCTAGTCAGGAGTGGTATTGGTAAGTTTACATTTTCTGTAATATTCTTGTATGGATCATATTTACCATACATCGGATTTGCAGCAGATAAAATAGAGGTTCTTGCATTTAGTGTGGCAACTATACCGCCTTTCGCCACAGAACAGGTCTGCTGTTCCATTACTTCGTGCAATGCTGAGCGGTCTTCTGGTTTTATTTTGTCAAACTCATCAATACATACCAATCCTTGATCGCCCAATACTACTGCTCCAGCTTCAAGCATCATAATTCCAGATTTATCTCGAATTACAGCTGCAGTTAGCCCAGCTGCAGTTGATCCTCTTCCTGATGTGTACATTCCTCTTGGAGCAATTTTTGCAGCAAACTTTAACATCTCTGATTTAGCAGTACCAGGATCGCCTACCAAAAATACGTTAAGATCTCCTCTTCTAGTTGATCCATCACCCAGTTTCTTCGTTACTGAGCCTACAATTAACAGCAGTATTGATTCTTTAATAACTTCATGGCCATATACATGCGGAGCAAAAGAAGCAATCAGCTTATCGTATGCATCTGGCTTACCTGCAATAGCCAATATTCGTTTTTCATCTTCGTTGCTAATTGCGATTCTTTCAACAGTTCTGGTGTCCTTATTACCAGCCCTTCCACCTAGATATTCTATATTATTTCCCTCCATACGTAATCTGAAAAGACTTGTTTTAAAGTTTGGAGAGGTTTGTTCCTGTTCTATTCGTATAATACCGGTTAACATTATTCTGTCACCAGGACGACACTGATCCACAAGATCTCCCATTACAGTGACTTCCACGTAGTGTGGTAGCTGACCCGCTGGTAGGTCTTCTGGGAGTTCTTGGAGTCTGACCATTTGAAAATCAGCAAAAACGCTATTTTCTGGATCCATCTCAAGTTCCTTTTCAGAACAATTTACACATTTTGAAGGTTTCTTAAGCACTAGTCCTTTTAGTTGAGTTTCGTTAATGGTATTGCAGTTGAGACAGATATATCCAATTTTCTTGGCAAGCGGCTTTACTTCAGATGACCTTACCACCATGCCTGAGACTCCAATCAGTTTATCGATTACTTCTGCATTTATATCACGTAATCCCTTCTGTACCGTATAATTTCCTATTCTAACTTTGATTTTGTCCTTTATTTCCTGTGCATAATCTGGATGAATTTCATTTAAAATAGATAATACCGCTCCAGAAAATCCCTCGAACATTTCATCTGGATTATGTGTAATTTGCTTGGCCAGATTTGGATTAAATGTATCGAAATCAATATAATCTACGACAAGTGAAACAGAATTTAATGCCATCATGTAGTTAATTCTGTCAAAATATTTGTAGTTCCCTTCTCTATCCTTAAAGGCCCGTAAAAAATTTTCTAATTCGTTAGCTAATGCCGACGTAGTTTGTTGCTCAGCCAAATTTTCTTAACACCTTTTCTTTGAATACTGAAGAAGAGTTGTGAATCAAAAGATAAAGTTCATTTTCTTCAGCTGAAAGTTTTGCTTCTAATTCTGACGAAAGAGGATATGAGGCTGCTAATTTTACAATCTTCTCAAGACGAGACGCTACAAATGAATTTAGCGAGACTATAAGCTTCTCCCTTTCCCTCTCTTCAAGTCCTTCAAGGTAATCGTTAATCCTAATATAAAAGTCAGGTTCTAGCCCAGATAAATCATGGGATTTTGCAATTCTCTCACGATTTAGAGCTCTAGAAAGATAAGTTGAAATATTACTCTCCTGAATTTCAATGGCGTTATATCCTAACAAAATTTTTGCTACCCATCGTGGGATAGAAGATATGTCGCCTTCTTTTGCATCAATTGCAATGTCGTCTACTCTTAACTTTATGTCACGTTTGTAGGTAACCCGAAGATCTTCCAACATATAGTCAATTCGATACGCTCCTTGTATTGTCTCTATGTTGCTTTCTGATATATAATGGGTAGGCATGCTTAGTTATATATGATGTATATAAATCTATGACCAATTATATGTTTTGTCAAGATAGCTTTTATTAAGCTACAAGCTAAAATGAGATAATAAGTAGTTAAGTTATTATTATTTAAAAACTACATTGAACTATCACGTGCAAATATGCCTACTACAACTACAAACACAAAGCTCTCTAATTTAATGTGGGTTGAGAAATATCGTCCCATAAAATTGAACCAAGTTACAGATCAAAGTGAAATTGTGAAGGGATTGAATAATCTTATAAAAAATCCTAATGAGATTCCCCATTTGCTATTTGCTGGACCTGCAGGAGTAGGCAAGACTACTACTGCTTTGTGTATAGCAAGAGAACTACTTGGAGAAGATTGGCAACGAGATACTCTTGAATTAAATGCATCTGACGAAAGGGGAATCAAGATGGTTCGCGAAAGAGTAAAGGAGTTCGCAGCTGTAATTACACTTACAACTGACAATAGTAAGAAAGGCATACCATTTAGAATAATAATTCTTGATGAAGCAGACGAGATGACACCTGATGCTCAAACGGCGCTACGAAGAATCATTGAGGATAGCTCAAAAACGACACGGTTTATAATTATCTGTAATTATTTATCTCAGATCATTGAGCCAATTCAAAGTAGGTGTGTAGTATTTCGTTTTACTAGATTGACAGAGGAGAATATTGTAAACCACTTAAAAATGATCTGTGAAAAAGAAGGAGTAAAGTTTGAAGAAAAAGCTCTTGAACAGATTTATGATGCTACTTCTGGAGATCTGCGTCATTCAATTAATATCCTACAAGCAGCAGCGGGAATGGGATCTGTATCCCTTGCCAATGTAATTTCATCAATAGGACTTTCTGGCAAAGCTAAAGTTAGAGATGTTATTAGGCTGGCTCTTATGGGTAAGTTCAATGATGCTAGACTTAAACTCTTGGAACTAACACATGTTTATGGCATGTCTGAGAGTGATTTTCTTAAATATGCTAATCAGGAAGCCTATGACATGAAACTAGATCGCCCAGATGAATTTGCAGCACTAATGGCAGAGTATGACTTTCGATTGACGACAGGTGCACATCCAGAAATTCAATTAGCTGCTCTGCTGGCGCAACTAGGAAATTTAGGATCAAAGAGTGTTAAAAAATCATAAGCCATATGAAAAAGTAACGCAATACCACAGCAAGGATGTAATGACTTGACATCTAATTTTCTAATTTAAGATTTCTGATTATTGAGAGATATTTTTTCACCATTCTCGAGAATACAAAATATAGATTATTTTTAGTCTCTAGAGGTGTCCTTTTTCTATAGAGCGTTAAAATATTACATTTCCTATACAGACATGACAGTGTCTGACCCTAAGTACATGAGAGCTCTAAATTTACCGTAATGCATGTCTAATAAACTGTATCTGCCAGATACAGCCAGTATCTATCTAGCTATTGTAGGTAATTATGTATTTTACACTTGGAAAGGCCCCCCATAATATATTTTTTATTGGTCTGAACCTCATGGTTATTTTGATCTATCGCATCAAACTAAAGCTTATTTTATTGAATATTTGTTATTATAAGGAACTACTTATAATCTAAATGTTTAAACCATAAGTGCTGAAATAATTTATGCGTTTTTGTCTAGAAGTTTGGGGAATAGATTACAGCAAGATCAAAGAAACCTGCATCTTAGCTGAAAAGCTCGGTTACTATGGATTTTACTATGGTGAATCGTTAGCAGAAATTGATTTGGATTGTTGGAGTGTTTTTATCCAACTTATCCGGTCTAACCTATAGAATGAAATTAGGACCTGTTATAACCTATCTATTTCCTCGATATAGAAACGTTGCGCTACTAGCTAAAAAAGCTGTGACATGCAAGGAATTTCAGATGGAAGATTAGAATTTAGAACAGGCGCAGGAGCTACTCTTCAATATGCAACACAATGGCGACATCCTTACGGAATAGAGTATCCAAAAAGGACTGAAAGAGTTTCAATTCTTGAAGAGGGAGTGCAAGTTCTTCAAATGTTATGGAGCAAATCACCAGTTTATTATAATGGAAAATATTTCAAAATGAATGGTGCAACTATGCAAAAACCAAGCCAGTTTATACCTATTACAATCGCTGCAAAGAAAGAGATGATGATGCGTATAGCTGCTAAGTATGTAGATATATGGGAAGCAGCATATCTTTCTCCTGAACAATTCAAATCATTAAACACGAAATTTGATGATATGTGTAATGAATTTGGTGGAAGAAACGTTATCAAATCCGTTGAATTGGATGTCATTATTGCTAATTCTGATTCTGATTTAATGTATAAGGAAAAACTCTTCGCCATGGAGAGAGAGGTCCTCATATATACAATCAGATACTACAAAATGGTCTAGTTGGGAAACCTGGTAAGATATCAGATAGAATTAAAGAATATGCTGATGCTGGGGCAGATCAGTTTTTTCTTGCTTTTCAAGATCCCTTTGACTCTAGTGCATTAGAGTTATTCATGGATGCAATAAAGTAGTAGAAGAGTACTTTGAAGGAAGGCTCGGGATATTGTTGTAAATACTGAAGATAAAAGAGAAAAGATACTACTGAACTTCTGATATATGCTAATGTCAATTTAAACTTTTTAAGCATTTAAAACAATCAATAACCATACTTGTCAAGACACAACTCGACAGAAAATTTGAATGACATACAAAAAAATAACGACAAAAATGTTGAGATTCAAGATAAGTGTTCATTGTGTGGCAAGACCTTATCTGTAGGAGAAAATAAGCATAGTCCAAACCTAGAGGAGACCACCACAGATGGGATTCGTTACACATTTGATACGGCAGACTGTATGAGCATGTTTAAGAGGCTGAAAAGTGCGTATGGCAATAAGTTCGGTGAGTTTTTAGGAATAGAGCAGTATGTTTCCGACCCCTTTTGGGACACGGTCATTCCTAGCGAACAAGAAATCAAAGAAATTGAGGAACAGGAAAGAATAAAGACAGAATTTATTCAAGTTATGCATGAGCCTTCTGAAATACAGGAACTTGGGGTCAAGCTGGTTAAATCAGCCCAGGATGAAATCTTAATAATATTCTCTACAGCAAACGCCTTTCATAGACAAATACGTGTTGGAGGTTTCCAACTACTGAAAATGGTTAGGGACAACAATAGTAGAGTTAAAATTAGAATCTCGACTCCTTTTGATAAGGATATTACGCAGACCGCAAAGAAATTAAGAGACGAGTTGCTGATTGACATCAGAGACATTAAAGAATCTTTTCGAATCAAATCCACAATTGTCATCGTAGATAGAAAATTTGCGTTATATGTGGAATTGAAAGATGACACAAAAGATAATTCGAATGAAGCAATGGGATTAGCCATATATTCTAGCAGTAGATCAACGGTATTATCTTACGTTACCATATTTGAAAGTATTTGGAAACAGGAAGAATTGCATGAACAGTTATCATACCTTCAGGAGCAAATAAGAACTCAGCAAGAGAGAAAAAGACAATTAATTGCTAAGGTCTCAGAATTAAGAATACCTATTGTACCGATACTAGCATTAGCAGAAGCTATTCGTTCAAAAAAAAGCAACCAAAACTTGGAGCAAGAAGAATTCTTTGATGTCATTACTAGAAATGCAAAAAAATTAGAACTGCTCACACATGACATAATGAATTCCTATTAACTATACGATATGGAATAAGGTGAGTGAATGAGCCTATCTTCTAACTTTTCTAATTGATTAAACAGAATCTGTCAATTCTCTCTTTTTTGTAGAAAATCTGGTTTGGATTTATCTTTTACTATTTTGTATCTTTTATCAAGGCAATATAATCAAGACTATAAATATCACAAGGAGGATTCCACTACACCAAAATTTTAAAGATTTTGTTTATTGTTTCAATATTGACTTGTTGAAATTGGTCTTGTTACATTGATTCTTTAATAATGTATTCACCAGTTATTGTTTTGGCTTCTTTTGAACTAGTAGAATAGCGCTCCTTTTAGTATTCTTGGCCGAAAATAATTACTCTAGCCCAACCACATCCCTTTGCTGGATCAGTATGACTCCATCCAACAGCAACTCTTTGGTGTTCCTCATTAACAATAGCTCCTTCTACTTTCTCATTATATATAGACACTAATGGCATTCTGGATCCAGTAGAGAAATTCAAATAATATTACCTATCCTATTGAGAATGTGCAAATACGTCCTGTTTTGTATGAATCCAATAAGCAAATAGTTAGTTCAGGATCTGCATATGCCCTTGGTGATCGGTTAACACCAAAACTTAAAATTTGATCTACGTTCTAAAAAGCTAATTATTTTAGTTTAGATTTACTACATCTATATGCAATTGATTCTAATTTAGTCTACGTCTTTCTAAGAACGAAAAATAATGCCTTGGACGATAGCTTTATAGAATTATCCTGATAAAAAACCTCATCAGCATCCTGTACTTGAAATGATTCTTGAGTAAAGGCATCTATCATCATCTCATATTGTCTAAATGCGGCTTTATCTCGTTGCCTAACATAACATTTCAAAAGTAATAAACCACCATATTTAAGTATCCTGTGTATTTCAGCAAGGTATCTTCTCTTCTGCCTAGGCTTAAGCTCACAAAAATAACTACCATCAAAAACATAATCAAAAGAGTTATTATCAAATTTTGAATTTAACATATCATCTACTGTGATAGTAAAGTTTTTTTCATTAGCAAGATTTTTTTTTGCTTTAGTAATGCCATCTTCAGAAATATCAGAAGCTGTGACTCTAAAACCTCTTTTTGCAAGCTGAATAGCATTATGAATAGATGCTTCAATACCGATGCTAAGAAAAGTACCTTCATTAATTCCTCTCTTTATCAGTTGTCTATCTAACGCGCTATCAAGGTAGTTGTTACCATTACTTGTTCGCATCGTGGTCTGCTCTGATTTATAGATTGTTTGCTCATATAATCTATAAGAGAAAGTATCTTATTTACTATAGCATTTTCCCTACTCCCACAACACATCTGACACAAGTAGCTTTTGTCACACTACCAATGCTTCTACCAATGTTAGGTTGCTTGCCTCAGGTGTGCGCAGGTATGAATCGAATGATGCCATATACGTCCACCTTGATACCTTCACTATGAAATATGTATGAATACTGCAGAGGTAGATTGCAGATCATAAATTTGACCACTCTACTTTCTAGCCGTAAGTCATGACGGTACGTTTATCTACAATTTGATATATAGTGCTTCCATGTCAATGAATAGAGATGAATTGGCTGGAAAAGATGTTACTTTTGATAAGACAGATAACAATGAAAGGATAAAACACACTAAACGATCGGTTCTTAAAAGAATAATTCTTCTAGGAATAATACTTGCAATCACACTAAGTATCAGTACGTCATTGCTTGGACCTCTAATTCCTACTGAATATTTGATGTACGCTCAGATAGCACAGTTTGCTTTAATAGGTTATTTTGTTATTGAAATAATTAGCAATTCAGCTAGCAGAATAGCAACAGCTGCACGACAATCCAACCAGACGGCAAAATCAATAAAGAGCCTTATTAGAATTCTTGGCTCCATAATTGTTGTTGCTATTATAATATCTTTCCTCAGTCAAAATCCTGCTTTAGCGGCAATAATTGGTACCATGTCCGGGGTGGTGATTGGTTTTGCTGCCCAAAATGTGATCGGAAATATGATTGCAGGAATGTACTTAATACTAACTAGACCATTCAAAATTGAAGATAGAATTACAATCCTAGGAAATACTGGTAAAGTCATTGATATAAGCTTGTTATACTGCAAACTCCTACTGGATACCGGAGACACTGTGCTTGCTCCAAATTCAATATTAATAACAACGTCGATAATATTGCGAGAAGAAAAAAAATCTAATGTACCTGCTTCTTTGTATATCCATTAAGAAACGAGTCTTAAATGATCTTGTTGTTTATGCAAGGTGGAAGAATTTTCAGCACTAACATCATTCTAGATTTCGGGACAAGGCTAGAACGAACCCTGTTTACTTGGGAGATTGTGAAAACCCGATTGACTATTTATGGACCTAGTTCGTTAGATCCTGAACGTGTTTTTAGAGTTGGTATAGACCAATGGAACAACCATCATCTTTTCTGAGATCGAATGCTATTCTGTTTAGAATAAAAAATTAATACAATTCTATCAATTTGATTGAATAATCACAATGATGAATATTCTGATTGAATTTTTGCACCTACTTATACCGATATACTAAAAAAATAATCTAAAATTAAAAGTAAAGCAAAGCATACCAAATTAGATATATTTGCTTTAGATTAAATAATAGTAAAGGGAACACTAGGAACAGAAGGAAAAATGGCCAGTGGTACGAATTATTACTATTATGCTGCAGCCGCTGCTACTGCAATAGCTGGGATATTGCATCTTGTATTAGCTGCTAATTTGATTGTTAGAGGTCCGCTTTTCGGTATATTTTTTTTGATAGCAGGTATAGCTCAGCTATTCTGGGCATTACCTATGGCTAAGAGATGGGGAAAGATGTGGTATTATGTAGGAATTGCTGGCACAATAGTATTGATAATAATATTCTTTGTTACAAGGGTTCCAAATCCAATTACAGGAGGAAGAGCATTACCAACTAATAGTATGGGAGTAGTAATAGAAGTATTTCAGTTCATATTCATAGGATTAACTGTGTTTATATTGACAAGGCAGCGAAGATTGACTGATAATCAAAAAGAGCAACTAAAATAATTGACTCACACCTCTGCCTACTGACACGGAAATGTATAAAGCGGAGTTTTGCTGTATAATAAATTTGAAAAATAGGAAGTAGCAGGATTTCGAACAGCAATGTTACAATGGAGAATGAAGTTCGAGCACTAGAGTTTACTAATTCATCAAAAATTTACTAAATACATGATGGCTTTCTGCTATCTCTAGAATATATAGCTGGGTAATTGATCATTTTTCCTCTATTAGAGAAACATGAGCCATGACATGTACAATCAAATGATTTTTCTAAATTATTCCATGTCACAGTGCAACCAAGATGAGTACATACGACAGAAAAAGTGTGTGTTTCCATTTCTAGCTTTGTAGACGGCTAGTGGGCTATCCTTTTTCTCTTCTGTTTCATGTTCTCCACTTTCAAATATCGTACCTTCATCTATCTGTGCCAAGAGATTCTATGAGAACGATGTTTCTTCTTCTCCCTCTCTCTTATTACTATTTTTATTTGAGACTTTTGAATTCTTATTATTGAATTGTATTTGTTCCCTTTTGTATCAGAACCTTACAATAAGAAAGTTAAATTGGTAATGATGTACATAATACATTATTAGTAGAAGGTAAAAATATACAACATACCTTACAAGTTCTTGGAACACAATGGATACTATATTTCTTGCCGGAACTGCTGGCTCAGGAAAATCTCTTCTTACATCCAGATTACTTCAATGGTATAAGGACAACAAATCATTCCCAATAAGCCTAAATCTAGATCCTGGGGCTTTAAATCTACCCTACAAGCCAGACGTAGATGTCAGAAATTACATCGACCTAGATACATTGATGGAAAGATATGAACTTGGACCTAATGGCTCTCTGATTATGGCAAGCGATATGATAGCAACTAGACTAGACGAGATTCAAAACGAAGTAGATAGCCTCAATCCGGATTATGTTATAGTGGACACTCCTGGACAGATCGAATTATTTGCCTTTCGAGCTAGTGGTCCATATTTTGTGTCAAATTTCCAATCGGACAACAAGGTAACATTGTTTATGTTTGATGGCATGCTGGTATCTTCTCCTATCAACTATGTTTCTATTGCATTACTTGCGTCTTCAGTAAGGTTAAGGTTAAAGATTGGACAAATTAACGTCCTAACAAAACGAGATTTAATTATTGAAAAATTAAAAGATATTTTGAAATGGTCCGCCTCTCATTTTGCTCTAGAGCATAGTCTAAATAATGAAAAAGATACAGAATATTCTCTTTTGAGTAAAGATTTGGTTAGAAGCATGAGCAAGGGAGGATTTATGCCGGGGCTGATTGCAGTTTCTAGTGTGACCATGACCGGGATGACCAATTTATCTGCAGCTTTGGCCAGAATCCTTAATCAGGGAGAAGAAGTCAGAGATTGATTTCTAAGACCTATTCATCCTGTATTGCCGTTGCAAGCGCGTCTACTGCTAATCTAGGCCCTGGGTATGATGTATTTGGACTTGGACTTGATGCATGCAAAGATAGAGTTGAAATTAGTAAGGTTCAGAACAAGACTAAGAGAATAACTATTAGAATGTCAGGGGAACACGGAGAAAAAATTCCTTCTAGAACAGAGGCCAATTCTGCAGGAATAGTAATAAAAAAAATGTCAGAGGATTTTGGTCTGGACTATAGCTTAAATGTTGACATTTTAAAAGGGGTGCCAACAGGATATGGAATGGGCAGTAGCGCAGCATCAGCGGCAGCAGCCGCCATGGCATTTGATGGATTATTCGATCTGAAAATTAAGAAGACAAAATTAGTTGAATATGCCGCAGAAGGTGAAATCGCTAGCGCAGGAACACGTCATTATGATAATGTTTCCGGATCAGTTCTTGGTGGGTTTATAATCGTGAGAACTACTCCGGAACTTGAATTTATTAAGATAGAACCGCCTAAGAATCTAGTTTTAGTGATCGCAGTTCCAATGATAAAAGTTCCTAGGAAAAAGACAGCAGTAGCAAGGAGTCTTTTGCCTGACGCAGTTCCTCTGAAAAGTGTTATTCATAATGTTGCTAACGCTAGTACAGTTGTTGCTGGATTTATTCTGAAAGATATAGAAATGATAGCAAAAGGTATAGATGACATCATAGTTGAACCTGCGAGAAGTCATTTGACACCTAACTATGAGGCTGTTAAAAGAAATGCTCTAAAAGCTGGTGCTCTCGCGGTAACGATCAGTGGTGCAGGGCCCTCTATGATCTCAATTACGGATAACTATGCACACGGAAAGAAAGTTGCAGATGCTATGGCTACAGGATTCAAAGTAGCAAAAATAGCAAGTAGGACATTTGTGTGTCATTCTAGTAAAGGGGCTAAAATAGTAGATAGGAAATGATACCATTTTGCAAAAAATAGGATCTGCAAAAAATAGAAACGTTAAGAAATAGGAATGCAATAAATAGAATACATAATGCTCGATTCATTTTAGAATCTACTGCTATAGCTTAAGTACCAACAGAACTACAATAAATGTCCCAATAACTTCAACCCTAAATTCTTGATTAGTGCTCAGTTCGTTTCCAATATAGAGAATGTGAGTGAATCCAACTATAATCTATTAATTCCTCTTGTATGGGGTTCATGTTCTACCATCCTAGTTGCTCACACTTGGCGGTCTCTAGTAACATGCATAGTCTATCTTTAGCACAATCTCTGTATTCTTCACCTGTTATTGCAATCTCCATACTTGACTGTAGTTGTCGATGCCGCATGATTTGTAAATCCAGAATGAGATTCAAGCCATGAATAAAGATCTGCTAGAACATATTGCGGTATTGGCTTCGGCTGAGCCGATTGCCATTGATTTGTAGGATATAACCCATGTCCTAAATTTGGATAGGTTATTAAAAGATGATCAGGATGATTCAGCTCAATCAGTCTTTGCTGCAGTAAAAAGGCCTGCTGGACAGCATCATACTCCCCTTCCAGTATTAGTATACCAATATTTGAAGAGACATTTCCTATTACGCCCAATGTGGTGGGTAATATCAATTGGGACCTAGCCCATATTTGACAGAATGAGCTGGCATCACATTTCATATGAAAATAGGTGATGACGATTGATTAGCATTCAATTCATTTATGTAATCTTCAAATTGTCTAACAAGTGCGGGCTTAAGCTCATTATTGATACTAATATGCCCAGCAACTTCATTGGTATTATTTTTAGGATTTAGAATACTTGGAATATTACCAGTATAATTAACAAAGGACATAAAAACTGGATCCTTTGATGCTTCTTTTACAGATAGCAATCCAGCATGATTTTTGTCCAGTACATTCTGAGCGTGTGAAACTGGTAGAAAAACACGACATAGTAAAAATTATCTTTGATAATATTCAGAGCTATTGCTCCCATAAGCACTGTGTTTTTAACTTTATCAGGATTGTCTATAGCAATTCTTGTTGCTACAATTTTCCTGTAATGATATCGCTAGTGATGTGGAATTGAATAAATGTCCAATTAAGGAGCCATCTCAATTGGATTAGTTATCATCGAAAGCTTGGATACCGTTTGCAACTAGAATCGATGAGCAAGATCGCTGAGCAGTGGGGCGCGCCTACCTATAGTAAGGCATCCTGGCCGTCTCCTCTTAGGATAGATCCAACTGCTAACCCCGACCAAAATGGAGATCATGCGTACGAAGCAGCACATAAGTATATTCCGGTAAATATCCCATCTCCTCGGCCTCTCCCCTTGTGACCCTATCATTAAAAAGAGTGTAAACGCTTCAAGATAATAATGGAAGTGTCCCAAAATGAACAAAAGGAAGATAAGGACAGTATCAGTATCTTAGACACAGAAATCAAATCATGGAAAGACTTTGAATATGCTCTAAGGGAAGAAAGTGCACTTCTCTTTGTTAGGATGCTTTCTGAATGTGGACAAAATAAAGGCTACACTAGAGCTGTTAGTTCCAAAGGTGAACACTATTCAGCTGAATCATTATTTATGCTCTTAATATTGCAGCAGCAAAAGATGATAAATGAATTGATTGCCAAAGTGTCTGAATGTTAAAAAGTTACAAAAGCAAACACAATGAGCCTTGCTTAGCCCCTGCATTTTAGCCAGAGGCCGCAAGATGTTGCGCCTACTCAACAAAGCGGGTAGGCTCTTTTAATGAGTTCTCCAAATTGATAAGGTTATATAAAATGTTCTTTTGTTCTATTAAATCATTTTATGAGAACAAAAATTTATCCGTGGCTGAGTGTAGTATTATCAGTTTAAAAGAGAGCGGTATTTGGCGCGCCCCAGGATAGACACGAACTTTTTTATTATCTTAGCCAGACGTCAGTCTATACATTTGGTGTCTTACATTGGAAAACCTTTTTGATGTGATATGTCTCACAACGTAAATAGAAGGCGTAAGCTGTTGAAGTCGATGTTGGTGGTTGTCAGATAATCATGCCATAAGTAAGTCTGGTCTCACTTACCAAAGTAGTCGCATACTCACTGGCTTGCTTAAGTACTATTATGTATCTATATGAGTAGGAATACAGATGGCTTCTTCCCCTTCATCCAATCATAAGGTTGCCGTTGTTACGGGTAGCTCAACTGGGATAGGATACGAAACATCTCTAATCTTGGCAAGGAATGGTTTTCTTACATATGCGACAATGAGGAATCTTAACAAAAGCGGGAGTATAGAATCGATAGCTACGAAAGAAAACTTGCCTATTAATATTAAACAGCTTGATGTTACAGATGATACGTCAGTCAAAAAGGCAGTAGAAGCAATATCGTCTGAGACAGGACGTATAGACGTTCTAGTAAATAACGCAGGTTATGGACTTAACGGTGCCTTCGAGGATCTTTCAATGGATGAGATAAAAGCTCAATATGAAACCAATTTGTTTGGATTGATAAGAACAACTCAAGCAGTCCTTCCGATTATGAGAAGGCAGAAATCTGGAACCATTATAAATATTAGCTCTGGCGCTGGAAGATTTGGTTTTCCTTGGAGCTCGGCTTATGTTAGCACAAAATTTGCAGTTGAAGGACTAAGCGAATCTATGTCATATGAACTAGAGCCATTTGGTATAAAAGTGGTTTTAGTGGAACCAGGAGTTATTAAAACAAACTTTGTAGACGGTATGGTCATTGCAAGAAAATCTCAAGATCCAAAATCTCCATATTCTCAAATAATCCAGAAAATGGCTACTGGCTTTGAAGAAATGATGAAAAACGGATCTTCTCCTGACCTTGTAGCAAAGGTAGTGCTTTACGCTGCTACAAATGAAAATCCTAACCTCAGGTATTTAGCTGGAAATGATGTAGAACAATGGTTGGGGAATAAAAGGAACATGTCTGATGAAGAGTTTTATAAAATGATGAAGCAAAATCTGATGATGTAGAACATTTTAGAAAGAGAAAGATATGCGTATGCTAGTTTAATGGTCTTATTCTCCTATAATCTGCTAACCCGCTGGATTGATCATTTAGATTAATGTCTTATACCACATCATTTTAAATCAATCGCTGATAAACAATGGGAAACAATGAAGTGTGCTTTAGTTTATACAATCGTTTCATTATCTGCATACGATGATGAGTTTAAATTTAAGGAAGAATGCATCGCCATTGAAAATAAATTAGAAATTGAGTCTATAAGAATAAGGTCTCATTTTCGATAATATTTATAACCCGGCATTCCACATATCGTATTACGACACTAGTTCCGGGATGATTACGCCGGATATGAACTATGCCAAGTAATTATAAATAAATTGAAAAGTTATGTTATCAAGTCTTCCTTGCCATAATATACGCTAGATTTTTCAATCAATCTGTCATTGTTGAATTCAAACTTCTCAATTACAGACCACTGTATTTTATTATTGGGGATTGCACTATATTCAAATATTACTTTGTGATTTTTCAAGAAATAGTCTTTTGGTCTAAAGTGTAATGTTGGAAATTTCTTTAAACCCAAGTAAAAATATTCTTCCAAATCTTTCTTGTTTGTTATTGTCGCCGAAGTCAGATTGGGATATACTGATTTTACTTTAGGACTAGAGAATAATATATTCTCAGAATAAAGAGAAAGAACTTCTTTTATGTTATGATTATTCCATGCCTTGGTCCATCTATGAATATGCTCTTTTGCAAATGTATCATCAATCTCCATATATTGATCATCAACGGTACTATGAATATATTGTAATTATTAAATCCTATTACTTATTATATTTGTATATGTGTAATTGATTTCAAATCTCTTGTCAGAAGAAATTGGAAAATTGTAATGTATCACGAGGAGGATGTCAGACGTGATGACTTCAGCGCGATTATCCCAGACGTGAAAACAGGAATGATTAATGTAGCAATCAAAAAAATAAATAGCACTGGTGCCTCTCCCTCTATACGGAGAATACATCACCTTCCTTCCAATATGGCAGAAGTTGAAAGCAGAGCTAAAGATATTCTGTTTAGTGATAAAAATAAAGACCCAGTTTG
>Ga0193723_1000255_pt1 | contig 20092 bp, 17 predicted proteins | sample H2m2metaG_FD_143042 | JGI IMG/M metagenome (GOLD analysis project Ga0193723, IMG submission 143042) | Soil microbial communities from a riparian zone of the East river system, Colorado, United States - H2m2 | ecosystem: Environmental > Terrestrial > Soil > Riparian zone | place: USA: East River...
CACGCGCCCGGACCTGGCGCCCGAAACCCTCGCCCCCCTGGAGGAGACGCTCCAGGAAGTGAACCGGATGACGGAGCTGCTGGAGTCGTTGCTCACCTTGGCGCGCGCCGACGAGGGCCGCGCCGATCTGCACCGCGAAGCGGTTGATTTACGCGACATCATCGCGGACGCGGGAGAGACGGGAGAGCTGCTGGCCGAGCACGCCGGCGTCGGCATCGAGATCCGACTCCCACCCCAGCCACTCATCCTCGCCGTGGACCGCAGCCGCATCCGCCAGCTCGCGCTCAACCTCATCGAGAACGCGGTGAAGTACACGCCGCGGGGCGGGCAGGTCTCGGTGGAGCTGGGAAGTAACGACGGGCGGGCCATGTTCACGGTGGCGGACACCGGTATCGGCATCGCACCCGGCGACCTGCCGCACGTGTTCGATCGCTTCTGGCGCGCCGACTCCGCGCGTACCCGCACCAGCGAGCGCGCCGGCACCGGACTCGGCCTCGCGATCTGCAAGTGGATCGCCGAAGCGCACGGCGGCACGATCGAGGTGCAGAGCCGTCCGGGTCGGGGCACCACGTTTACCGTGGGGCTGCCGCGCGGGTAGATCCACATCCGGTTGTCACCATTCCGTAATTGACGTGCAAGTACCGGGTCACCCGTCGTCGGTATCTCTCAGATGCACACTCAGCTGAGAGCCGACCATGTACGATGACCTGGCGCGAACTCAGAATCCCACCCCGCTCGAGTGGTTCGTCGTTCACGCGGTGATTCCCTCTGTGCTCGTAACAGCCGCTTTCCATTGGAATTCTCCCGTTGCTCCGGCGGCGGCGACTGCCCCGACATCCGTCGAGTGGGTCACGATAATCTGTCAGATGCCTCTGCCTCCTCTTGGTCCCATTCCAGATTCTTTTCCCACGCTGGTGCGGATGCCGCGACCGGTCTATCCGAGCGCGATGCGGCGATCTGGGATCGAAGGTCGCGTCGTCTTGAAAGCTCTCGTCAACACGCGTGGGCGCGCTTACCCGTCGTCGATCCTCGTTCTGCGGACCACGGACGTGGAGTTCATTCCGCCCGCGCGCCACGCGCTGAGAGCTGCGCTGTTCCGGCCGGCGCGCCTGGGAGGCGCGCGAATCGAAGCTTGGATCACGATCGGGATTGATGTCAAACCTCTGGAGGTACCATGAAAGCCTTCAGCTCCGTTGCTTCCATCACTGTCCATGTGGGTTTGGTTGCCGCAGTGCTATTCGGCACGGCGAAGGCGGGCCGGTCCGATCCCGTTCGTCCGATCGAGCGAAGGATCTTCTTTCAACCGGCTGCTCCCGTGACGGGCGGGGATGCGGGAGGGCTGTCGCTTCCGGGCCCGATCACCGTGGCGTCACCGGACCTCGGGACGATCTCCGTCTCGATCACGCTGCCTAAAACTGGTGGGCCCATGCCAATCTTCTCGCCGATCTATTCCGGTGGCGTGCCGTCGCTTGGCACGGGACAGCCCGGAGGCCTCGGCGCCCTGCTCACCGACGAACACGCCGAGGTTCTGAGCGGCCCGCTTCCCGTATATCCCGACCTCCTGCGTCAGGCTGGCATAGAGGGCAAGGTGGTCCTCGAGACCGTGGTCGACACGACAGGGCGTGCGCTGGCCCAATCGATCGCGGTCGTCACGGCGAGCAATCCCGGGTTTATTGCGCCGGCGCGACAGGCGCTCCTGGCCACCCTGTTTCGTCCAGCAATGGTGGGCGGAAAACCAGTCCGGATGCTGGTCCGCATCCCTTACGAATTCGCCATTAGGAACGGCACGGGACGTGCTCGATAAGCGGGCAGCGGGAAGGCTCATCCGGCTGTCATCGTTTTGTAATCTTCGGCCTACTAGCGGGCGTAATGCGACGGGTACTATTACTAAGCGAGCCAGTCCACCAGCCCGGAAGGAGTCAGCGGTGTTTGACCACCTGATCGAGTCCAGTCGTAAGACGAACAAGAAGGGTGCGTTTGGTCTCGGTTTCGCATCGCTCGTGGGACACAGCGTGGTCGTCCTCGCCGCCGTGGTTGCGACACTGACCGCGGGCGAGAAGAAGAACGAAGAGACGATCGACACGGCGATGGTCTTCCTCAATCAGGAAGAGCAAAAGAAGCCGGAGGAGCAGCCGCCGATCGTCGACGTGCCGCAGCTCAAGGGCTTCCAGACCGTCGTCGCGCCCACCGACATCCCGACGAACATTCCGCCGATCAATCTGCAAGAGCACTTTGATCCCAAGGACTACACGGGGACGGGTGTCGAAGGTGGTATCGGCACCGGCATCGTGCCGGACGCCGGTCAGGTGTTCATGGAGTCGGTCGTCGAAGAGCGGCCCGAGCTGCTGACGCGCCCGCCGCTGCAGTATCCGGATCTGCTGCGCCAGGCAGGTGTGCAGGGCCGTGTGCTGGTGCAAGCGATCATCGATACGTCGGGTCGCGCCGAGCCCCCGTCGGTGAAGGTGATTCAAAGTCCCAATCCGGGGTTCGACCAACCCGCCAAGAACTTGGTGCTGAAATCGCTGTTCCGTCCCGCGCGCGTGCACGGACGGGCCGTCCGGGTGCTGATCAATTTGCCCATCGACTTTTCGATCAAGCGATAGGGGAGAGACACAATGAGTTACGGAGCGCTATTCTCATCGATGGGGCCGTTCGCCAAAGGCATTGTCATCGTGATGTTCATCATGTCGGCCTGGTCTTGGGCGGTCAGCATTTCCAAGCAACTCTACCTCAGGAAGTCACAGAAAGAGACGCGCAAATTCGCGCCTGAATTCTCGCGCTACCTGCAGGAAGAACAGCTGGACGGCGCGATCGCGCTCGCGGAAAAGAACAAGAAGAGTCACGTCGCACGCGTGCTGGGCGAGGCGCTCGCCGAGGTGAAGCCGCTGCTGCGCGACCGGGCTACCATCACGGCCGCCGACATCAACTCCGCCGAGCGCGCCGTCGAACGGCAGATGCTCATCATCACCGCCGAGCTGAAACGCGGTCTCGGCATTCTGGCGACGACCGGCGCGACCGCACCGTTCGTCGGTTTGCTCGGCACGACGATGGGTATCGTGACCGCGTTCCAGGGCATGTCGGCGTCAGGCGGCTCCGGCTCGCTCGCCGCGATCACGGGCGGCGTCGCTGAAGCGCTCATTACCACGGCGTTCGGTCTGATCGTCGCGATTCCGGCGGTGTGGCTCTACAACTACTTCGCCACCAAGATCGACTTCCTCACGGTGGAAATGACGTATACGTCGAAGGAGCTGATCGACTATCTGATCAAGAGCGTCGGCAGCGAGTTCGGCCGGTCGATCTTCACCAAGGAATTCCAGACGCAGAAGGCGTCGCAGACCAGCGGCCCCATCAAGGGATAACGCACCATGGCGATGGGTGGCGGGAAGAAGACGGAAGGGGTGGTCGCGGCGAACATCAACGTCACGCCGATGATCGACGTGATGTTGGTGCTGCTGATCATCTTCATGATCGTGACGCCGGCGATCACCGCCGGATTCCAGGCATCGATTCCGCGCGCCAAGAATCCCGACGCGCGCGAAGAAGGCGAAGGCGAGATCCGCCTGGGCATCGACAAAGACGGGAAGTTCTATCTCGACATCACCGGCGCGAGCGGCAAGTACACCGGCCCGCGCTCCGTCAGCGACGCTGATTTGCCAACCCAGCTGACTGCGCTGTACGCCAACCGTACCGTCGACAAAATCCTGTATCTCCGCGCCGACGAGGGGATCGAGTACTCGCGCGTACAGCAGGCGCTCGAGATCGCCCGTAAGGCCGGAGTGCGCGTGGTCGGCGCCATCGCCGAGCAAGAACGCTCGGCGCAGCCGGAAAGGCAGTAACCGATGCAAAGCGGTGGATCGGGCGGCGGCCTCAGCTCCGACATCAACGTCACGCCGATGATCGACGTGCTGCTCGTGCTCCTCATCATCTTCATGATCACGCTGCCGCTCTCGCGGCGGGAATTCGATGTGCAGGTCCCGCCGGAACAGAAGCCGCAGCCCAAGCAGAAGCAGACGCAGAGCGATCAGATCGTGCTCGAGCTGGCTCCAGATGGCTCGTACTCGATCAACCGGCAGCCGGTCGCCTTCGACCAGTTGGATGCCAAGTTCCATGAGCTGTACGATCAGCGTCCCGCCAAGCTGCTGTTCATCAAGGCGGCGCCAAACCGGAAGTACGGCGACATCGTCCGCGCGATGGACAAGGCGCGCGGGGCAGGCGTCCAGGTGATTGGATTCACGCCGGCGGAGGGCGCTGCAGCAACCCATTAACACATTGTAGGGGCGGAGCATGCTGCGCCCCTACGTGAGCGTACCCAACCGGGACACGAAACCGTGCCCCGGTTTTCGTTATAGGGTATTTATTACGCATGCCGGAAGCCCCGCGACCAGTCTTCGACAGCTACGCGCTCCCGCTCCCCGAGCGGCGGGAAGGGCCGGCGGCCGCCCTGTCGTTCGGCGTGCACGTCGCGATCGCCCTGCTCGTGCTCTGGCGTGGCGCCGCGCTGTTCGCGAGCGGGGGTGGGAGCGGTGCGGGGCCGCGCGGCGGTGGTGGCGGCGGCGGCCGTCCCGCCGTCAGCTGGTTCGCGCTTCCTGCGGCGCCTGCGTCGCAGGCTCAAGCCGTAGCCCCGCCGCAGGCGCCGGTGGTCACGGTGCCGACGGCGGCGGCGCCGGTCGTCGAGCCGGTAAAGCTCGATTTGCCGCCACCAACCGTTGCCTTCACGCCCCCGGCGGCCGTCGGCACGGGCGACGGCACGACCGGCGGACCCGGCCAAGGCCCGGGCAGCGGCGGCGGGACCGGCACTGGCGCCGGCACGGGCACAGGCTCGGACGCCGGCCCTGGCTCGGGTGGCAATGCGAGTGATATTATCGCCCCCACGCCAGTCTGGGCGATCATTCCGCCAAGTGGCGCGCCTCCGGAGACTCATGGGAAGCGTCACGAAGTCCGGTTCTGGGTTACGGCGGAAGGCACCGTCACTCGCGTGGAGGTAACTCCTCCCATTAAGGACGGGGGTTACCGGCGCGACTTTCTGGAAAAAATGAAGGGCTACCTGTTCAAACCGGCCACCCGTGACGGCCGGCGCGTCGATTACGTCGCGACGGTGACCGTCTACCCGTAGCGTCACGTCGTAAACCGAAAGCACGAGGGAAGCGTGCGGCAGCTCTTCAAGCGCAAGCCGATCGCCGAGCTCCTGGTCAGCGAGCTCGAGACACCGCAGTCGCTCAAGCGCGTGCTCGGAGCCGGCGACCTCGTCATGCTCGCGATCGGCGCCGTGATCGGCGCCGGAATCTTCGGCGCGATCGGCACGGCGGCCGCCGGGCAGTACGACGCCGCGGGCAACATGGTGCGAGCCGGCGCGGGACCGGCCCTCGTGTTCTCGTTCCTGTTGCTGGGTTTCTGCTGCGCGCTCGCCGGCCTGTGCTACGCCGAGCTGGCCTCGATGATTCCGCAGGCGGGCAGCGCGTACGCGTATTCGTATGCGACGCTCGGCGAGCTCATCGCGTGGATCATTGGATGGGATCTGATTCTCGAGTACGCGGTCGGGAACGTCGCTGTCGCCATCTCGTGGGGCGATTACTTCAAGTCCTTCATCGGCTACCTGGGAGTTCATCTCCCTGACTGGCTGACGACCGGCTATCGCACGGCGTTACTCAGTCCCGATCCCAAAATCCACGGCCTGCTCGAGACCGCGCCACACATCGCCGGCATTCCGATCCTCGTCAACGTGCCGGCGTTCCTCGTGGTCGGGTTGATTACGTGGCTGCTCCTCCTGGGTGTGCGCGAAAGCGCGCGCACGAATAACGTCCTGGTCGTCATCAAGCTGCTGGTGCTGGGTCTGTTCATCATCGCGGGACTGACCCACATCGACGCCACGAACTACCATCCGTTCGCGCCGAACGGGTGGCGGGGGATTCACCAGGGTGCCGCGATCGTGTTCTTCGCGTACATCGGGTTCGACGCGATCTCGACAGCCGCGGAAGAGACAAAGAATCCGCAGCGCAATCTGCCGATCGGCATCCTCGCCGGACTCGCGATCTGCACGCTGATCTACGTGGTCGTCGGCGCGGTGCTGACCGGGATGGTGAAGTACACCGACCTCGGCGTCGCCGACCCGTTGGCGAAGGCGCTGGATGTCGCGGGTTTCAAGACCGTCGGCTGGATCGTCTCACTTGGCGCCATTGTATCGATGTCGGCGGTGCTGCTTGTGTTCCAGTACGGGCAGCCGCGCATCTTTTTCGCGATGGCGCGCGACGGCTTGCTGCCGCCGTGGGCCGCGAAAATCTCGGCGAACCGTCGGGTGCCCTATATCACCACGATCGTCACCGGCGCGTTCGTCGAGATTTTCGCGGTGATCGGGGATGCGAACGAGACCTACAATCTGACGAACATCGGGACGCTGTTCGCGTTCTCGCTCGTGTCGGCCGGCGTGCTGGTCCTGCGGTACACCGAGCCGGCACGACCTCGCCCGTTCAAGGTTGCGTGGGTGTGGGTTGTCGCACCGCTATCGGTTGTGCTGTGCGTCTACGTGATGCTCGGATTGCCCTTGGAGACCTGGATTCGTTTCGCGGTCTGGCTCGCCATTGGGCTGGTGCTCTACGTCGCCTACGGGTTCAAGCACAGCAGGATCCGGCAGAAGGTCTAATCGTTTCCCAGTAGCTGCGCTGCCAGGCGCAGCGCTCCCGCCGGCGCGTCGACCTGACCGCCGCCTTCGGAGATGCGCGCGCGCGGCAAGTCGGTCGCGAGGTCGCCTCGGAGCGCAATGAGTAACGGCGATCCCGCGCGGAGTAGCCCGCCGACCGTGGCCATTTTGATCCCGTTGGTATCCGGAAAATGACGTAACAGTACGCGCACGAGCTGGGACAGCTCTGCCGCCGCCTCTTCCACGATCTGCTGCGCCACGATCTCACCTTCGCGGGCGGCGTTGAGGACGTGCGGCGCGAGTGCCGCAACCTGCGCGGGCGTCGCGGTCGCGGTCCAGCGGATCAGGTCATCGAACGTCTCCAGGCCCAGCGCCACGAGCAGTCGTTCCAAGAGTGTCGAAGACTCTTCGAGACCGTCGTGCGCGCGCGCGGCCGCGGCGAGCGCGCGGCGACCCAGCCAGTACCCACCGCCTTCATCGCCGAGCTGCCAGCCGTGGCCACCGGCGCGATACAGCCGGCCATCCGCGCCGCGCGCATGCGCGATGGAGCCCGTCCCCGCATTGATCAGAATGCCGGGCCCATCCCCGAACGCCGCGTAGAGCGCGATCTCGGTATCGCCGCGCACATCGGCGCGTTCGGCGACGCCCGCCGCCTTGATCGCGCCCGCCAGCGCTTCCTGTTCGAGCGGGCGACCGGCGCCGGCCGCTCCGACCAGGGCGAGCGTCGCGGGCAGCGAGACCTGGGCCTGCGCCGCCGCCCGGCGCGCGACGTCGAGGATGACGGCCGCCGAGCGTTCCGCGCCGCCCGGTCGCATCGCCGAGCCGGGGCCTTCTGCGCGGCTGAGCACTCGACCCGCACGATCCCCAACGACGACCGCGGTGTGCGAGCCGCCGCAGTCGATCCCAAGCAGGATGGCCGGATGGGCGGATGGGCCGATGGGCTGTTCGATCATGTCGCGCTGCCGATCCGCCCATCAGCCCATCTGCTCGACACGAGCGACGAAACCATCCCCACCGCAACGGTGATGGCAGTCCCCAGCGGCACATACCACGGCCAGGCGAGTCCGGGGAGCCAGTGGAGCGGGAAGTGCGGGATCACGGCGCCGAGCACGACGGGTGCCATCACGACGATGCTCACGATGAGCGCGATGATGACGTCGATCTGCCGCGCGCGCGGCCAGGCGCCGCCGAGAATGTAGGTCCCGAGCAGCGAGCCGTAGGTGAGCGAGGCGACGCTCAGCGCGAGCTGCACGACGGGCGTGTTCTGGTCGCGGAATGCGATCGCGCCGGCAACGAGGATGACGGTCCAGACAAGCGTGAACCAGCGTCCGACGCGCAGCAGCTGCTCCGGATCGTGCCGGCCGGTCAGTGGCGCATAGAAGTCATGGGTGGTTGCGGAAGCGAGCGAGTTCACGGCCGACGCATGGCTGCTCATCGCCGCGGCCAGAATGCCGCCCACCGCCAGTCCGGCGATTCCGGTCGGGAGATGGGTCACGATGAACGTCGGGTAGATGGCATCGCCCCGCATGCCGGGTTGATCCACTCCCGCCAGCCACAGGCTCGTTCCCACCAGCAGGAACAGCGCGAACTGTACGATGATGAACATGCCCGAGCCGATGAGCGCGCGCTGGGCATCCTTGAGGTTCCGCGCCGCGAGCAAGCGTTGCACGATGAGGTGATCGGTGCCATGGGATGCGGCGGACAGGAGCGCGCCGCCGATGACGCCGCCCCAGAACGTGTAGGTCGTGATGAACGAGAATGAGAAGTCAAATGCCTTGAGCTTTCCGGCATCCCACGCGCGGCTGTAGGCATCGATGCCGCCGGCCAGGTGCGTAGCGACGATCAACGTCGCGATCCCGCCAAGGAGATAGACGCCCAGCTGGATCACGTCCACCCACACGACCGCGCGCAGGCCGCCCACCCACGTGTAGACGAGTGTCACGAACCCGATGGCGATGATCCCGACGGGAAGACTCCAATGCGTGATGATCGCGAGCGGAATCGCGGTCGCAAAGATGCGGACGCAGTCGGCCAGCGCGCGCGTGAACAGGAACACGCCGGATGCCGTGCGCCGCGCGATGGGACCGAAGCGGTGCTCGAGGCGCTGGTAGGCAGTGTCCTGTGTGCCCTGGAAGTATCCCGGCAACAGGAGCGCCGCGACGCCGATGCGGCCGACGAGATATCCGAACGCGATTTGCAGAAACGTGAGATTGCCGCGGGCCGCGAGCCCCGGAACGGAGATCACCGTCAACGCGGACGTCTCGGTGGCCACGACCGAGAACATCAGCGCCCACCACGGCAGCCCGCGGTGACCGAGGAAATAGTCTGAGGCATCGCGCTGGCGGCCCGCCAGCAGCAGGCCAAACACGATGACTGCGGCGAAGTAGACTACGATTACGACGACGTCGAGGGGACGCATCTAGAAAAGACAGGGCCCGCGAACTGCGCGGGCCCTGGTTACGAATTCAGGAAGGATCAACACTCACACCGTGAACGAAGATCCGCAGCCGCAGCCGCCGGAGGCGTTCGGGTTCTCGAACGCGAATCCGGATTCCTGGAAGTTGCTCTTGTAATCGATCACCGTGCCGTTGAGATACTGCGAGCTGAATTCATCGACGAACAGCCGCACGCCGGCGCTTTCGATGACCACGTCATCCGCCGCAGGCTGCGCTTCGATGTTCAGGCTGTAGCGGAAGCCGGAGCATCCGCCCGGCAGCACGGCGACGCGCAAGCCGGCCGACTCCTGCGCTACCTTCTCCTCGGCCAGGAACTTCTTGACCTCTTCGCCCGCCCGTTCGGTGAGCGTGAGTGCAACCGACCGTTGTGTAGTGCCCATTCATATCCTCCAGTCTGGCAGCAACTTAGAAGGTCACTGCGAGCCTGTCAACCGGTTCGGGACGCTTGCCTAACTACAAATCGCGCCCCCAATTGGAGCCCCATGCGACTGACAATCATCGACTGGTTGGTCATCGGCGCGTACTTCGCGCTCAACATCGGCATCGGATTCTACTACAAGTCCCGCGCCAGTAAGAGCGTCAGCGAATTCTTCCTGTCCGGCCGCAACGTGCCCTGGTGGCTCGCCGGGACGTCGATGGTCGCGACCACGTTCGCCGCCGATACACCGCTCGTGGTGACGGGCTTCGTCGCGAAGAACGGCATCGCCGGCAACTGGATCTGGTGGAGCTTCCTGATGAGCGGGATGCTCACCGTGTTCTTCTACGCGCGCCTGTGGCGCCGCGCCGGCGTGATGACCGACATCGAATTCGCAGAGATCCGGTACTCCGGCAAGCCCGCCGCGTTCCTGCGCGGCTTTCGTGCGTTATACCTCGGCATCTTCATCAACTGTATCATCCTCGGCTGGGTCAACCTCGCGATGGTAAAGATCCTCGGGTTGATCTTCGGCATCGGGAAGGTCGAAGCGCTCGGGATCGTCCTGGGGCTCATCGTGCTGACGTCCCTGATCTCGACGCTCTCCGGCCTCTGGGGCGTGCTCGTCACGGATGTGGTGCAGTTCGTAATCAAGATGGGGATGGTCATCGTGCTGGCCGTCTTCGCGGTCAACGCGGTCGGTGGCATGGCCGCGATGAAAGAGAAACTCGTGTCGAGCGGCCGGGGCGAGGCGTTAAACCTCATTCCCGACCTGAATTCAGCGTGGATGCCGATGATCACCTTCCTCGTCTACATCTCCCTCAACTGGTGGGCGACGTGGTATCCGGGCGCCGAGCCAGGCGGCGGCGGCTACGTCGCGCAGCGCATGTTCAGCGCGAAGGACGAGCGCCACTCGATGCTCGCGACGCTCTGGTTCAACATCGCGCATTACGCCATCCGGCCGTGGCCCTGGATCCTCGTCGCGCTGGCGTCCATCATTCTCTATCCGAACCTGGCAGACAAGGAGACCGGGTACATCGTCGTCTTGATCGACCACTTGCCCGCCTCATTGCGCGGCCTGATGATCGCCGCGTTCGCTGCCGCGTATATGTCCACGATCGCGACCCAGCTGAACTGGGGCGCGAGCTATCTCATCAACGATTTCTGGCGCCGCTTTGTGAAGCGCGACGCGACGGATGAGTACTATGTCCGGGCCTCGCAGGTCGCGACCGTGTTGCTCACACTGATCTCTGCCGTGGTCACCCTTTTCATGGACTCGATCGGCGGGGCGTGGAAGCTCTTGATCGTGACGGGCGCCGGGACGGGCGGCGTGCTGTTGCTGCGCTGGTACTGGTGGCGGATCAATGCGTGGAGCGAGGTCTCCGCGATGATCTCGGCATTCGTGGTATCGCTCACCCTGCAGCTCGCGCTCGGCTACGATACCGATCAGCCGAAGCAGTTCGCCCTGGTCATGATTACCACAGTGGCGATCACGACGATCGTCTGGCTGGCGGTCACCTATCTCACCGCGCCGGAGCCGCAGGAGAAGCTGGTTTCGTTCTACCGGCGCACGCGGCCGTCGCGGGGCGGCTGGGGACCGATCGCGGCGATCGCTCCCGAGGTCAAAGCCTCGAGCGGTGGGTTGTCGAACCTGATCGACTGGATCGCGGGGTGTACGCTGGTCTATGGGGCGCTGTTCGGGGTCGGGAAGCTGTTGCTGGGCGACACCACGCGCGGACTGCTGCTCCTCGCGTTGGCAGCGGTCGGCGGGTTTGTGATCTACCGCGACCTGTCGCGGCGCGGCTGGGCTACGGTGGTGGAGTAAGCGCGTCGTTGACGAGGTCGGCCACGCGCCGGCGCACCTGCAGGATCTTGGTATTGGCCCGCGTGGGATTCACGCGGTTGGTCAGCAGAATAATGAAGAGGCCCCTGTCGGGGTCGAACCAGATGGACGTGCCGGTGAAGCCGGTATGCCCGAATGCGTTCGGCCCCATTTTCGTTCCGGCACTGGAGAGCTCGGACGGTGTGTCCCAGCCGAGCGCGCGCGAGGAGCCGGGGGGAATGTTTTGGCGGCGTGTGAAATCGCGAATGACGTGGCCTCTGATTGGCAACGGACAGAGGTCTCCGCATAACTGAGTCATGCTGTCTGGCGTAGCTCTTTCCGTCAACAGCCACGTCGCAAACTTCGCCAGGTCCGGCGCTGTACTGAATAACCCTGCGTGTCCGGAGACCCCGCCAAGTCTTCCTGAGTTTTCGTCATGTACCTCTCCGCGCAGCAACCGATGCCGGAAGACCGTGTCGTTTTCAGTGGGGGCAATTCGAGTGCGCCAGTCTTGCGGTGGCAGAAATCGTGTTGACGACATGCCGAGACCCCGGAAGAACAATGCCCCCACGAGATCGTCGAGTCGCGATCCGGAGATGGCCTCTACTGCCTGCGTCAGCACGATCGCGCCAAGATCAGAATAGACGAAGGTGTCGCCGGGTTGACGCAGCAGCGCTGTCGTATCGACCAGTGCCAGGGCCTCCTCGCGGGTTTTTGCCTCGGCATACAGCGGTCGCCAGGCCGGCATGCCCGAGGAATGCGTGAGCAGATGGCGAATCGTGACCCGTTCCTTGTTCGCTCCCTGAAACGCCGGTACGTAGCGCTGGACGGGGGCGTCGAGGTCGAGTTTGCCCCGATCCACCAGCATCATCGCAGCGGTCGTCAGGCCGATGACTTTGGTGAGGGACGCCAAGTCGTAAATCGTCTCCGGCGTCACTGGTCGCTTGTCGTCGGCACCGTAATGACCCACGGCAGCCAGGAGGACGACACTGTCCCTATAGCCGACCGCGATTGTCGCGCCTGGAAATGCGCTATCGACCTGCGAACGCAAATACGCCACCACGGGATCGAAGCGGCCATACGACTGCTGCGCGGTGATCGGTGGGACAGGACGTGGATGCCCGCAGGCCGCCGTCGCCAGCGCGAGCAACGTCAGGCCATTCGCCGCCCTGCGACGCCCTGCGCCGCCGGTTGCCGTCACGGAATGATGACGCGCGCCGCCGGCTTGACCGGCGCCAGCGTCGAATCGCTAATCGTGAGCCCCGCGCCGATCGGATACGCCGGCGGAATCCGAATCGGTAGTTTGCCGCGCACCGGAGACCAGCCGAGCAGCGCGCGCGCCGCGGCGCGCTCGGCGGGCCGCACGCCGCTCCAGGCGATGAGATAGGACTTCACGGTCGGCGTCTGGTTGAGCAGGTAGGGGCTGCCGAGGGAGACGAGCACGGTCGGCTTCAGCGAGTCGGTGACCGTGATCAGCCGCGCGAGCGAATCGGGTAGCGCGATGCTTCCTTTGGCCGCGATCGGCCGCACGTTCATCGCGAAAACGACCGTCGGCGCTCGGCCGATCACGACCCGCGCCGAGTCGTACGACGCGGTGCCGGACATGGGCCAGAGCCGGAAGAAGCCGACGGTGTCGCCGCCGGCCCGCATCAGCTCGAGCATGCGCTGGCCGACGTAGCTGTTCAGCTCGTCGCCGTACGCAATGATGGCCATGCGGCTGCGGTTCGCGCGCAGCCGCGCCACGATGCCGGTCGTGTCGCGCACCAGCGTCAGCGAGCGCTGCGCGATGTCGTCGGCCGCGTCCTGGAACGCCCTCGAGCCGACGATGCGCGCGATCGAATCGAGCGGCACGGTCCGCCGTTCGAAGAGACCGAGCCCGCGTTTGATTTCGAGCATGCGCCGCACGGAGGCGTCGAGCCGGGCGGTGGTGAGCCGTCCCGTTTGCAGCGCGACCAGCATCGACGCGATCGCCGAGTCGGGATCGGCGGGCATGAGCAACAGATCAGACCCGGCCTCGAACGCGCGCACCGCCGCCTCGCCGGCGCCGTACCTGGCGACGATCGCGCCCATCTGCAGAGCGTCGGTCACGACCAGGCCCTTGAACTTGAGCGAATCGCGCAGCACGCCCGTCAGCATCGAGGCCGAGAGCGTGGCGGGGGCGTCGCCCGTGAATACCGGGAAGGCAATGTGCGCGCTCATCACGACCTGGGCACCGGCGTCGATGCCGGCGCGGAACGGCACCAGCTCCACGGAGTCGAGCCGCGCGTAGTCGACGCGGATCGAGGGCAGCCCGATGTGCGAGTCCGCATCGGTATCGCCGTGACCGGGAAAGTGCTTCAGCGTCGCGAGCATGCCGTTGTCCTGCAAGCCGCGCACGTAACCGCGCACGAGGCGCGCGACGGCGCGCGGATCCTCGCCGAACGAACGGGTATTGATGATGGGATTGAGCGGATTGTTGTTGACGTCGGCATCGGGCGCGAAATTCACGTGGATCCCGACGGCGCGCCCCTCCCGCGCCGCCACGCGACCGATCGTATAGGCATCGCGCGCATCGCCGGTGGCGCCGGCGGCCATGATGTAGGGGAACGCAGTGGCGCCGACGACGCGCATGGCGGCGCCCCATTCGAGATCCGCGGAAACGAGCAGTGGGAGCTTCGAGCGGCGTTGCAGCGTGTTGAGCTTCGCCGCGATGTCGTAGGGCGAGCCGACGGAGATGATGATGCCGCCGACCTCGAGCGTGTCCACCCAGCGCGTCGCGATCTGGAAAGCGGAGTCGTCGAGCGCCATGTAATTTCCGCCCAGCCACGGCACGACGAGCTGTGCCACCTTCTGCCGCGTGGTGAGCTTGGCGAGCACCGCGTCGGTGACGACGGGTTGGGGAGCAGGAGCGGTGGTTGGTCGTCCGCCACACGCCGCCACCAGCATAACGACTAGGAGTCTATGCGCGCGCATCGTCTCGTTTGGATTGTGTTGGGGATTGGCTGTTCCAGCGGAACACGCGTCCCGTCACCTATTGCCGCCCAGGTCCGGCCCGGCATCGAAGTGCTGCTCTCGGATTCGGCACACCTCATTGCCGGCAAGCGCGTCGGTCTGCTCTCCAACAATACCGGCGTAGATCATTTGGGCCGCCGTGACGTGGACCTCCTGCGTACGGCGCCAGGCGCACGGCTTACCGTCTTGTTCAGCCCGGAGCACGGGTTTCTCGGTAAAGAAGATCGCTCCGGCCTTCCGGACAGCCGAGATTCCGCCACCGGTCTCCCAATCTACAGTCTCTATGGCGGTTCGCGTACCGCCGCGCGCGGCGCGGTCGATTCCGTGGATGTGCTGCTGATCGACCTGCAGGACATCGGGGCCCGCTACTACACCTACATCGCGACGACCGTCCAGCTGATGCGCGATGCAACGCGCGCCGGCAAACGGGTGATCGTGCTCGATCGTCCCGATCCCGTCGATGGCGCGGCCGTGCAGGGGAACGTGCGCACGCGCGCAAGCGATCCGGACTCGCTCTTCTCCGGGTTCATGCCCGTCCCGATGCGGTATGGCATGACGCTAGGTGAGCTTGCCCGTCTGGCGAACGACGCCCTGGCGGCCGGCACCGATCTCGTCGTCGTGCCAGCCTTGGGCTGGACTCGCACGATGGTATACGACCAGACCGGTCTCCCGTGGGTGAAACCATCGCCGAACATGCCCGATATCGAGAGCGCGTTGCTCTATCCCGGCACCTGCTTATTCGAGGGGACGAATGTGTCGGTCGGTCGGGGGACCGCTACGGCGTTTCGGGTGCTGGGCGCGCCCTGGCTCGATCCGGAGCGGGTGATCGCGCGTCTCGACACGACGGCGCTGCGGGGTGTCGATGTGCGCGCGACAACCTTCACGCCGGTCGGGCCGACCGACGGCAAGTATGCGGGCGTCCTCTTGAAGGGGATCGAGCTGCGCGTCCGCGATCGGCAAGCGTACGACCCGACGAAGCTGGCCGTCGCTCTGCTCGCGGCGATGCGGGCGGTGCACCCGGAGTTCCAGTTCCGCGCCCAGAGCTTCGATCGCCTGGCAGCCGGCCCGGACCTTCGTACGGCGATCGAGGCGGGACGAACACCCGAGGCAATCTGGAATTCGTGGACCGGCGACCTCGCACGGTTTCGCGAGACTCGTGCGAAGTACCTGATCTACTAGATTAGGGCATGGCCGAGCGCCGCTATAACGACAAGGAAATCGCCGCGATCTTCCGCGCGGCGGCGGAAGAGGGGCCGCCGAGCTCGCAGCGTGAAGTCGCGCGCGACGAAGGGCTCACACTCACGGAGCTCCAGGCGATCGGCGGCGAGGTGGGCATTGCTTCCGAAGCGGTCGCGCAGGCTGCCCGCGCGGTGGATGTGCGTCTCGGCGCCGCCTCGCGGACCTTCCTCGGCCTGCGCATTGGCGTGGCTCGCACGGTCAATCTCAATCGCCGGCTCACCGATGAAGAGTGGGAGCGTCTCGTGGTGCAGCTGCGCGAGGTGTTCAACGCCCGCGGTCGCACGCGCTCCGAGGGCTCGCTGCGGCAGTGGACGAACGGAAACCTGCAGGTGCTGCTCGAGCCGACCGAAACCGGTCACCGCCTGCGCTTTGGGACAACGCATGGTGCTGCCCGTGCCGCGATCGGCGCGGGACTGGCAACCCTCGGCGTCACCGCGATCGTCGCCATTTCGGGTGCGTTCTGGGGCACGCTGGGCGACGCCGCTTCAGGAATCGCGCTCATGGCCGCCGCCGGTCTCGGCATGATTGCCAGCGGGGCTTTGCGGCTGCCGCGCTGGGCCCGCCTGCGCGAGCGGCAGATGGAAGCCCTCGCCACTCGGATAACATCATCCAAAACAGAGAGTTAAAGCAGCGCGTCGCAGGTTGAACTTGCCGAGTCGGTCGGGCGCCGCCATATATCGTCCCGCGCCCCCCCTTGGGTTTTAACCGGGAGTCGCTAATGGCTGCCCCCTCGGTCCGCGCGTTCCTTCGCGGCGTCGTCGTCGTCCTGATTGTTGCCGCGTCCGCGGTCTGGTACGCGTGCTCGGATAACGCGCCGAATTCGCCCGCCGGTCCCTCGTTACCCATCAGCCGCCTGATACCGGATCTGCGCGCCGCCATCACGGCGCAACGACATCACACGGATGAGTTGCTTGCCATTCCCGGTGTCATCGGCACGGCCGTGACAGTGCAGCCGGACGGACGCCCCGGCGTTTTGCTCCTCCTGGAGCGCGCCGGCATCAGCGGTCTGCCGGCGATGCTCGAAGGGATTCCGGTCTCCCAGCGGGTGACGGGCCGGCTGATGGCCTTCAGCGATCCCACCAAGCGGCAGCGTCCGGCACCGATGGGTTTCTCGGTCGGCCATCCGGCGATCACGGCCGGGACGATCGGCGCGCGGGTGCGTGATGCGCTGGGACGGGTGTACATCCTCTCGAACAATCACGTGCTCGCGAACTCGAATGGCGCGAGCATCGGCGATCCGGAATACCAGCCGGGTCCGTTCGATGGGGGGACGGCCGCCGACCAGATCGCGACGCTGAGTGACTTTCAGGTCATTTCGTTCGCCGCCAATGGCACCAACACGATCGATGCCGCGATCGCCCTCTCCACGACCTCCGTGCTGGACAACGCGACGCCTGCCGACGACGGTTACAGCATGCCGAACTCGACGATCTTCGGGGACGCGAATGGCGACGGCCTGTTCGACGACCGCAATGCGCTGCTCGGTCTCAACGTGCAGAAATACGGCCGCACCACGAAGCTGACGCATGGCCAAATCACCGGCATCAACGCGACGGTCACGATCTGCTATGCCGTTTCGGGATTCACGTGCACCAAGACCGCCCGCTACGTGGACCAGCTGCTGATCACGCCGGGAACGTTCAGTGCCGGCGGAGACTCGGGCTCGCTCATCGTCACTGACGACGCCAATCTCAATCCGGTGGCGCTGCTGTTCGCCGGCAACGCGAACCTCACGATCGCCAACCGGATCGATCTCGTGCTGCAACGCTTCGGCGTCGTGATCGACGGCTTTGCGCCACCGCCGCCCGGTCCGCTGACCGATCTGGCCGTCACGAGCGTGAGTGGACCGAGCTCGGCGGTGCAGGGGAGTCCATCCACCGTCACAGTCTCCGTGAAAAACGTTGGCAACCAGGACGTCTCGACGTTCGACGTCACACTCCAGGATACGACGGAGCACGTGACAGTCGGGACACAGAGCGTCGCGGGTCTGGTCGCGGGCGCCAGCACGACGCGGACATTCGCCTGGACGCCGAGTACGACGGGCGATCACGACCTGGTCGCGCGGCAAACGCTGTCCGATGACCGGGCCACGAACGACCAGCGCCTGGTGACGGTCACGGTCGATCCCCCGGTGACCGACGTCGCGATCAGCGGTTTCACTGGGCCCGGCTCGGTGATCGTGGGTCACAGCGTCAACGTGGGTGTGACCGTGGCGAACGTCGGCAATCAGAACGTCACGGGTGACATCACCGTCAGCCTGCAGGATTCGACGGCTGGCGTTCCGGTCGGCACGCAGACCATCCACGGGCTCGGCGCGGGGGCGAGCACGACGCTCGTGTTCAGCTGGAATACGACGGGCGCGACGCTGGGCGGTCATACCCTGGTCGCCACGCATAGCCTTGCGGATAACAACGCCGGCAACAACCGCCGTAGCACGGTTATCAGCGTCACGCCCAAGCCGCTCGATGTCGCCGTCACAGCGATCGCGGGGCCCCGTTCCGTCGCTCAAGGCGACACGGCGCACGTGATCGTGACCGTCCAGAACGTGGGCGAGGTGGATGTCACCGCGCCATTCAACGTCGAGTTGAGCGACGGGTGGATGGTGCCCGTCGTCGCCACCGGGACGGTTCCCAGTCTCGCCGCTGGCGCGAGCACCACGCTCGATATTCCGTGGAACACGGCCGGCGCGGCGATCACGGGGCATACCCTGTTTGCAAACTCCAAGCTCCCGGACGACAACGGGTCGAATAACTCGATCGGGATTTCGATCAACGTGACGGCCCCCGGGCCGCCCGGTCCTCCCCCGCCGCCGCCCCCCCCACCTCCCGGAACGGACGTCGCCATCACGGGGATCACCGGGCCGGCGCGGGTGACTCAGGGCGATACCGCGCACATCGTGGTTACGGTGAAGAACGTGGGTGGGCAGGATGTCACGACCAATTTCGACGTCGTATTGACCGACGGATTCAACGGCCCGACGCTCGGCACGCAGACGATCACGGGTCTCGCCGTGGGCGCGAGCGTTACTCGCACATTCGACTGGAACACCGCCGGCGCCGCGGTCACCGGCCACACGCTGTTCGCGTCTGTGAAGCTGGCCGACAGCGACCAGAGCAACAATACCGTCGGCATCGGGGTCATCGTGCAGGCGCCGCCTGTCACCGACGTCGCCGTCAGCAGCGTCGTCGCGCCGGCCGCGGTGACGCAGGGAAGTACGGCGACCATCGGCGTGACGGTGCAGAACGTTGGTGGCTTGAATGTGAGCGGCAACTTTGATGTGACCCTGACCGACTCGACCGCCGGCGTGACATTGGGTACGCAGACGGTGGCCGGACTCGCGGTGGGTACGACCGCGACGCGTTCGTTCAGTTGGAATACGACGGGCGCCGCGGTGGGCGGTCACAGACTCGTCGCGACGCACAGCCTGAGCGACGCGAACGCCGCCAACAACCAGGGTGCAGCGACGGTCACGGTGAATGCGCCGATCACCGATGTCGCGGTGACCGACGTCAGTGCGCCGAGTGCGGTGATTCAGGGCAGTGCGGCCACGGTCAATGTCACCGTCCAGAATGTCGGCGGCCAGAATGTCGCGAGCAGCTTCAACGTCGTGCTCACCGACGCCACCGCCGGCGGGACGATCGGCACGCAGACTGTCACGGGACTGGCGATGGGCACGAGCGCGACGCGGTCGTTCACCTGGAGCACCACGGGCGCCTCGCTCGGCAGTCACACGCTCGTGGCGTCGCAGACGTTCACCGACGATAACGGCGCCAACAATCAGCGGTCTGTCTCGATTGCCGTGAATCCGCAGCCGGCTGATCTTGCGGTGAGTGCCATAACCGGGCCCGCCCAGGTGACTCAGGGCGACATTGCGCCCGTTGTGGTTACCGTGCAGAACGTGGGTGGAGTGGATGTGACCACCAGCTTCGACGTCGTGCTGACCGACGGGACCGCGGGCGGCATCACCCTTGGCACGCAGACGATTGCCGGGCTCGCCGCGGGGGCGAGCGCGACCGCGGCCATCAATTGGAATACCGCCGGCGCCGCGACCAACGGGCACATCCTGACGGCGACGCAGAAGCTGGCCGACAACAATACGAGTAACGACGCTCGCGCGATCGCCATCACGGTGAACCCGCCGAACCTGCACGTCGGGAATCTCGATGGCGTCGCGACCAGCAACGGGAATAACTGGACGGCCACGGTCGTGGTCACCGTACACGATTCCCGGCACAACGTGGTCAGTGGCGCGAGCGTGCGCGGTCTGTGGAACGGCGCCAGTCCTGAAGTCGGGTGTGTCACCGGTGCGGCGGGAACCTGTAGCGTCGTGCTGGCGAACCTGCCGAATGCGACCAAGAGCGCCTCGTTCGCCGTAACCGCGATGACGCTGTCGGGGTACGTCTACAAGTCAGCTCTCAATCATGATCCGGATGGCAGCAGCAACGGGTTCTCGGTGACGGTGAAGCGGTAGGACATGGTCGCGCGACTGATGGTGCTGGTCCTGCTGGCCGGAGGAATGGTGGCGTGTTCCTCCGGCG
>Ga0193723_1000258_pt1 | contig 19977 bp, 17 predicted proteins | sample H2m2metaG_FD_143042 | JGI IMG/M metagenome (GOLD analysis project Ga0193723, IMG submission 143042) | Soil microbial communities from a riparian zone of the East river system, Colorado, United States - H2m2 | ecosystem: Environmental > Terrestrial > Soil > Riparian zone | place: USA: East River...
GGGCTGCTTGATTGGCACGTACGGGATGGACATGAACTACAATCACGACTACCTGGCCGGGCAGGGGGGATCGACGGGGCTGGGCGGGACGCGTGACTCGACGTTGCGCGTGGCCTTTGCGGCGCGCCCCGACGGCAACATCGACGTCTTCGATACATTCTTCTATGCGCGGATCGCGGTGATTCCGGTGCGCGATCCGATCATCGGGCCGCTGCGCGTCGCGCGCAACCGCGCGAATACGCGGCAGTGGCTCTTCGGCGTGACCGCCAACGGGGTCGTGATGGTGGAGCTGCCCGTGATCCCGAACCCGTTCCCGGTCCGTCGCCCGGTGTGGGGCAGTCCCTGAGCCGCGCGGCTCCGGGCCGGAGTAGGGACGCGCGAGCCCGACCTCGGTCGGGCTCGCCTGTTATGGGAGGCGCAGGCAGGAGATGAGTTTCCGGTTCACGACGGCGGGCGAATCGCACGGCCGCGGCCTGGTGGCGATCCTCGAGGGGATCCCCGCCGGCCTCCCCGTCTCCGCCGAGCGGGTGGACGTGGAGCTGAAGCGGCGCCAGGGCGGCTACGGCCGCGGTGCGCGCATGAAGATCGAGTCGGACCGCATCGAGTGGCTTGCCGGCGTGCGCGCCGGCGAGACCCTCGGCTCCCCCATCGCCGTGCTCATCTGGAATCGCGACTGGGAGCACTGGCAGGACGTCATGGCCCCTGAGGCCGACAGCCCGGGGAGCGAACGCCGCCGCCAGGTCACCCGCCCCCGCCCAGGCCACGCGGACCTCGCCGGGTCCCTCAAGTACGACCGCAAGGACGCGCGCGACATCCTGGAGCGCGCCAGCGCCCGCGAGACTGTCGCGCGGGTCGCCTGCGGCGCGATCTGCAAGATTCTGCTGGGCGAATTCGGGATCGAGATCGGGAGTCATGTTGTGGAGCTGGGAGGCGTGGTCGCGCACCCCCACTCCCCACTCCCCACGCCTTTGAATGCCCAGGCAGACCAAAGCGTCGTTCGTTGCCTGGACCCGGCGGCCGAGCAGGAGATGATCCGCCGCATCGACGCCGCGAAAGCCGCCGGCGACACGCTCGGCGGGATCGTCGAAGTCGTGGGACTCGGCATCCCCGTTGGCCTCGGCTCCCACGTCTCGTGGGATACGAAGCTCGACGGCCGGCTGGCGCAGGCGCTGATGTCGATCCCCGCCGTGAAAGGGGTCGAGGTCGGCCTCGGGTTCGAGGCGGCGCGGCGCAAGGGCTCGGAAGTGCACGACGAGATCCTGCCCGGATTCGCGCGCGCGACGAACCGCGCCGGCGGCACCGAGGGCGGCATGACGACCGGCGAGCCGCTGGCGCTGCGCGTCGCGATGAAGCCGATCTCCACGCTGATGTCTCCACTCAAGACCGTGGACTTGAAGACCGGCGGGCCGGCCCAGGCGCAGTCGGAGCGCTCCGACGTGACGGCAGTGCCCGCGATGGGGGTCATTGCCGAGGCCATGATGGCAATCGTGTTGACCGAGGCCCTGCTCGAGAAGTTCGGCGGGGACGCGCTCAGCGAGCTGAAGCGCAACGTCGATGGCTACCTCGCGCAGGTCCGCGCCCGGACCCAGCCAGACGTCCCCCCTCTCCGCATTGCGGAGAGGGGGTCAGGGGGTGAGGCGTGAAAAGACACGTCGTGCTGATCGGGTTGCCGGGCTCGGGGAAGACGACGGTCGGTCGTCTCGTCGCCGAGCAATTGAAGGGCGGGTTCGTGGACGTGGACTCGATCCTGAACCGCAAAGAGGGCAAGCCCATCGCCATGATCTTCGCCGAGAAGGGCGAGCAGGCGTTCCGCGAGATGGAGAAGAAGGAAGTCGAGGCCGCGCTGGCGAACGCGCCCGCGGTGATCGCGCCGGGGGGCGGTTGGGCCGCGCAACCGGGCGCGCTCGAGAGCGCAAAGCCTGCGGCGTACATCATTTATCTCAAGACCCGACCCGAGACCGCCGCCATGCGCGCCGCTCCGTCGGGAACCCGTCCGATGTTAATGGGTGATGACCCCGAGGCGCAGATGCGCGTCCTCATGAAAGAGCGCGAGCCGTTCTATCTCAAAGCCGACGCGAAGGTTGAGACGGACAAAAAAACGCCGGCGCAGGTCGTCGCTGAGGTGGTCCGGCTTGCGCAGACAGGGGCAGGGTGGTAACGATGCGTTCCCGCAGGTTGACGAAAGGTTGATCAGTGGCAGCTAAGAAGAAAGCAGTGAAACCCAAGACGCCCAAAGCGCCAAAGGCCCCCAAGGCGAAAAAGCCGAAGGGCAACGCGCTCGTCATAGTCGAGTCGCCCACCAAAGCGAAGACCATCGGCAAGTATCTCGGCCGCGGCTACACGGTGAAAGCGACCGTGGGCCATATCCGCGATCTCCCCAAGCGCGAGCTGGGTGTCGACGTCGAGAATGGCTTCACGCCCAAGTATGTGACGATCAAGGAAAAGGCGAAGACCCTCGCCGAGATCAAGAAGGCGGCCAAGGTGTCGGACCGCGTGCTGATCGCGACCGACCCGGACCGCGAGGGTGAAGCGATCGCCTGGCACGTCGCGTCCCAACTGAACGGCAAGAACGGCAGCACCGTGCGGCGCGTCCTGTTTCACGAGATCACGAAGGACGCGGTGGCGCAGGCGCTGGCTCATCCGCTCGACATCGACCAGCGCAAAGTCGACGCGCAGCAGGCACGACGCATCCTCGACCGCCTGGTGGGCTACAAGGCGTCCCCGCTCCTCTGGAAAAGCATCAAGACGGGCCTTTCCGCGGGGCGGGTGCAGACCGTGGCCCTGCGGCTGATCTGCGAGCGCGAAGACGAGATCCGCAAGTTCGTGCCGCAGGAGTACTGGACGATCGCCGCCGACTTGGAGAAGGACGGCCAGGCGTTCCAGGCGCGCCTCCACAAGCTCGATGGACACAAGCCAGAGATCGCCGACGAGGCCACGGCCAAGGCCATCGTCGACGACGTGGCGAAGCTGCCCTTCGTCGTCACCGACGTGGAGACGGGCGAGCGGCGGCGCAAGGCGCCCGCGCCCTTCACCACCAGCACGATGCAGCAGGAAGCCGCCAAACAGCTCGGCTTCTCGGCGGGGCGCACGATGCGGGCCGCGCAGCGGCTCTACGAGGGTATCGAGCTCGGCTCGGAAGGGCCCGTCGGCCTCATCACCTACATGCGGACCGACTCGGTGCGCGTGGCCGATAGCGCGATCGAGCAGGCGCGCGAGTTCATCAACGCGCAGTACGACAAGAAGTACCTGCCCGCCGAGCCGAACGTGCACAAGAGCGGCAAGGGCAACTCGCGCGTCCAGGACGCCCACGAGGCGATCCGGCCCACCGAGGTGGGACGCCGCCCCGAGGACCTGAAGGGGCAGCTCGAGTCCGACCTGTTCAAGCTCTACCAGCTGATCTGGCGGCGCTTCCTGGCGTCGCAGATGACCCCCGCCGTGTACGAGGCCACCAAGGTGGACTTCGAGCTCGAGGGCGGGCGCTTTGTCTTCCGGGCCACCGGATCGCGCGTCGTGTTCGACGGTTACCACGTGCTCTACCAGGAAGTGCACGAGCCCGAGGAAGCGAAGACCTTGGGCGATCTGGCTCCGATTCCGCCGCTCGCCAAGGGCGATCGCGTCGTAGTCAAGCAAATCCTTCCGAGCCAGCATTTCACCGAGCCGCCACCGAGCTCCCGCGAGGCGAGCCTCGTGAAGGAGCTGGAGCGCCTCGGCATCGGCCGGCCGTCGACCTACGCCGCGATCATCTCCACGCTGCGCACGCGCTGGTACGCCACCGCCAAGGACCGGCGCTTCCAACCGACGCCGCAGGGCGAGATCGTGTGGAAGGTGATGAAGCGCTGTCTTCCCGACGTGTTCGACGTCGGGTTCACCGCGCAGATGGAGACGGAGCTCGACAAAGTGGAAGAGGGCGACACCGGGTGGCAACAGGTCCTCGGCGACTTCTGGGGTCCCTTCTCCCAGGCGCTGGCGGCGATCGACATGCCGCAGATCATCAACGACGTGCACGACCTGTCCAAGCTGCACGAGGAGAAGTGCCCCAAGTGCGGCAACCCGCTCGAGGTGCGCAGCGGGCGCTTCGGGCCGTTCATCGCGTGCTCCAAGTACAAGGACACCTGCGACTTCTCGAAGTCGGTGCGCAAGGACAAGATCCCCGACCGGCCCAGCGACGAGATCTGCAAAGAGTGCGGCGCGCCGATGGTGATCAAGACGGGGCGCTTCGGCGAATTCCTCGCCTGCACGCGCTATCCCGAGTGCAAGCATACGCGCCCCGTGCCGCTCGGCATCAAGTGCCCCAAGTGCGACATCGGTGACCTGGCGGAGCGGCGCACCAAGAAGGGCCGGAACTTCTTCGGTTGCCTGCGCTACCCGGATTGCGATTATTCCACGTGGAACCGGCCGGTGGCCGTGCCCTGTCCCAGCTGCGGCTTCATGGGGATGGAGCAGAAACAGACGAAGACCTCGGGGACAACGCGCAAGTGCCTCAAGTGCGGACACGAGATGGCAGTCGAGGAGGGGATGTCCGCCGAGCCGGTGGCATCGTAGGGGCGCAGCATGCTGCGCCCCTACTCGCCACGGTCGTAGGCGGCGGGCTCGCGGGGAGCGAAGCGGCCTGGGCCCTGGCCGAGCGTGGGGTGAAGGTCACGCTGCACGAGATGCGCCCCGTGCGCATGACGCCGGCTCACCAGACCGAGACCCTCGCCGAGCTGGTCTGCAGCAACACCTTCAAATCGATCGAGCCCACCAACGCGCACGGTCTCCTCAAGGCCGAAATGCGCCGCCTCGGTAGCATCGTGCTCCAAGCCGCCGATGAAGCGCGCGTCCCCGGCGGGACCGCCCTCGCGGTGGACCGCGTCGTGTTCGCGGCCGGTGTCCAGCGCCGCGTGCTGGCGCACCCCAACATCACCGTCGTCCGAGGCGAAGTGACCGAGCTGCCGTCGCCTGGCATCATCGCCACGGGCCCCCTCACGTCCGACGCGCTCGCTCATGCCATCGCGGCCCGGCTCGGCGTCAAATCGCTCGCGTTCTACGACGCGATCGCGCCGATCGTCTCCTTCGAGTCGCTCGATCAGACCCGTCTCTTCCGCGCGTCGCGCTACGGCAAGGGGGATGGCGATGACTATCTCAACGCGCCGCTCACGCGCGAGCAGTATGAGACGTTCGTCGCGGCGTTCGTCGCGGGCGAGCAGTACGTGCCGGGTCACGAGTTCGACAAGGCGGCGTATTTCGAGGGGTGCCTGCCGATCGAGGAGATGGCCGAGCGCGGCCCGGAAACCTTACGGCACGGCCCGATGAAGCCCTTTGGATTGGTCGATCCCCGGGCTGGCGCCCGGGGTCAGTCAGACCAATACGCGGTCATTCAACTGCGACAGGAAGACAAAGTCGGCCAGATGTGGAACCTCGTGGGCTTCCAGACGCGGCTCAAGATTCCCGAGCAGCAGCGCATCTTCCGGACGATCCCCGGGCTCGAGCAGGCCGAGTTCCTGCGCTTCGGGAGCATCCATCGCAATTCGTATCTGAACGCGCCGCAGTCGCTGACGGCGCACTTGTCGGCCAAGGACGATCCGCGCCTGCTGTTTGCGGGTCAGCTCACCGGCGTCGAGGGCTACACCGAGTCGGCCGCCACGGGGCTTCTGGCGGGGATCAACCTCGCGCGCCTCGTCGCGGGCGAAGAGCCCCTCGTCCCGCCGCCCACGACGATGCTCGGCGCTCTGTACCGTTACCTGGGCGAGGCCGATCCGGCGCATTTCCAGCCGATGAACGCCAACTTCGGGCTCGTCGAGCCGCTCGAGACTCCCGTCAAGGACAAGCAGGCGAAGAAGGAGAAGCTGGCCGAGCGGGCGCTGCGCGAGATGAAGAAGTTCGCAATGGCCGCCGGTTGTTCTGTCCTTAAGGACAGTGACCCGCCGAGCCCACCCTTCAGGGTGGGAACGCCGTGATCGATGCCTTTGTCGCGTTCCTTTCGAAAGAACGGAACGACTCGCCGCACACCGTGAAAGCCTACGCGCACGACGTCGGTGAGTTCGCGGCCTTCTGCGACGGCTTCTACGGCGGCCCTTGGACCTGGGGGGGTGTCGACCGTCTCGCGGTGCGCGGATTCCTTGGCCACCTGCAGCAGCGCGGGCTCGCCAAGCGATCGATCGCCCGGGCCCTCTCGGCGCTCCGCACGTTCTATCGATTCCTGAACACGACTCAAGGGCTCGAGGTCAATCCCGCACGCGCGGCGCGATCACCGAAGCTCGACAAGACCCTGCCGGTGCACCTGGAGCGCGCGGAGATCGAGATGCTCTTCGTCGAGGCGGAGGCGCGGGCCGACGCGGGCGGGTTCCGGGAGGCCCGCGACCTCGCGATGCTGGAGCTGTTCTACTCGACCGGGATGCGGCTCTCGGAGCTGGCGGGGCTCAACGACCAGGACCTGGACCTCGTGTCCGACCAGGCAAAGCTGCGGGGGAAGGGAAAGAAGGAGCGCATCGTGCCCGTCGGCTCGCACGCGACGGCGGCCCTGCGGCGCTACGTCCGGCTGCGCGACGCGTTGCTGGCGGCGTTAGGTGCGGCGGTGCGTCCCGTATTCGTGAACCAACGGGGGAAACGCATCACAACGCGGGGCGTGCAACTCGCGATGAAGACGCTGTTTGGGACGCTGACGCGGGGGCGCGATTTACACGTCCACGCCCTGCGCCACTCTTTCGCCACGCACTTGCTTGACGCCGGCGCCGACCTGCGGGCCGTGCAGGAACTCCTCGGCCACGCGTCGCTGTCTACCACCCAAGTGTATACTCATACCTCGGTAGAGCGGCTCAAAAAGGTCTATCACCAGGCTCATCCAAGAGCGTGAACGTGTCTCAACGCATACGCAGCACAACAATTCTCTGCGTCCGAAGAGACGGCAAAGTGGCCATGGGCGGCGACGGCCAGGTCACGGTCGGCGAGACCGTGATGAAGGCCAACGCCAACAAGGTCCGCGCATTGAAGGGCGGCAAGATGCTGGCGGGGTTCGCGGGCGCCGCGGCCGACGGCATCACCCTGATGGAGAAACTCGAGGAGAAGCTCGAACGTTATCCCGGGAACCTGGCGCGCGCTGCCGTCGAGCTGGCCAAGGACTGGCGCTCTGACCGCGTGCTGCGACGCCTCGAAGCACTGCTCGTCGTGGCCGATGCCACGCACGGCTACGTGATCTCCGGATCGGGGGAGCTGATCGAGCCCGACGACGGCATTCTGGCGATTGGCTCGGGCGGTCCCTATGCCCTCGCCTCTGCGCGGGCATTGCTCGGCACGACGAGTCTCACGGCCAATGAGGTGGTGCAGCGCTCGCTCGAGATCGCGGCCGCGATCTGCATCTATACGAACACACACATCACGGTGCTCGAGCTGTAACGATGACTGAACCGAAACGCACTCCCCCTCCTGCTGAGACCCCGGCGGTCACGCCGCCCGCCGACGCGCTGCCGTGGCTCGAAGAGCTGCCGCCCCGCAAGATCGTGGCGGAGCTGGATCGCTACATCGTAGGGCAGGAGCCCGCCAAGAAAGCCGTCGCGATCGCGGTGCGGAACCGGTGGCGCCGCGGCCAGGCTCCCGAGGAGATCCGAGACGAGATTCTCCCCAACAACATCATCATGATCGGCCCCACGGGCGTGGGAAAGACGGAGATCGCGCGCCGCCTGGCGCGGCTCGCGGGGGCGCCGTTCGTGAAGGTCGAGGCCTCGAAGTTCACCGAGGTCGGCTACGTCGGCCGCGACGTGGAGTCGATGATCCGCGAGCTGGTCGATGTGGCGATCAACATGGTGCGCACCGAACGGGAAGAGGACGTCTACCCGCAGGCCGAGGCGCGGGCGGAGGAGCGGCTGCTCGACTTGCTGCTGCCGCCGGCCCCAGCCCCGCCCCCCACGTCCCCACTTCCCCACACCCCCACCGGTGCGGGGAGCACCGAGCGTCCGTTGTTCGTGGTTTCTTCAAAAGGGGATGTAACCCCCAAGATTCCAGAAGCCGACGCCGAGCAGACCGAGCGCCGCCGCCGCACGCGCGAGAAGCTGCGCAAGCAGCTCAAGGATCAGGAGCTGGAGGAGCGCGAGGTGGAAGTCGAGGTGCAGCAGCAGAGCTTCCCGGGTCTCGAGATGATGCAGCCGCCGCAGGGGATGGAGGGGACCGACGTCAACTTCTCCGAGATGTTGCAGGAGATGCTGCCGAAGAAGAAGAAGCGGCGCGTCGTGCACCTGCACGAGGCGCGGCGCATCCTGATCGACGAGGAGCTGAAAAAGCTCGTCGATATGGACGATGTGATCAACGAAGCGCTCGATCGCGTCGAGAACCACGGCATCATCTTCATCGACGAGATCGACAAGATCGCGGGCGAGCGCGGGACGGTTGGTCCCGACGTGTCGCGCGAGGGGGTGCAGCGCGATCTGCTGCCGATCGTCGAAGGCTCGACGGTACAGACGCGGTATGGCTTCGTGCGTACCGATCATATCCTGTTCATCGCGGCGGGGGCGTTCCATGTCTCTAAGCCTTCGGACCTGATCCCCGAATTGCAGGGCCGTTTCCCGATCCGGGTCGAACTGTCGCCGCTCACCGAGGAGGACTTCGTCCGCATCATGACGGAGCCCGAGAACGCGCTGACGAAGCAATACGCCGCTTTGGTTGCCGCGGAGGGGGCGACGCTCGAGTTTACGCCCGACGGGGTGAAGGAGGTCGCGCGCATCGCGGCCAAGGTGAACGAGCGGATGGAGAACATCGGCGCGCGGCGGTTGCACACCGTTTTGACGACGTTGTTGGAGGAAGTCCTGTTCGAGCTGCCTGACTATCCCACCAAGAAGATCGTGTTCGACGCCGATGCGGTGCGGGAGCGGCTGTCGAAGATCGTGGATGATGAAGACTTGCGGCGGTACATCCTGTAGGCACTGCCCTCAGTATTCGACGACAAGTGCGATCCTCGTTATCACCCACCCATCGTCGCGACAGGCGATGTCCGCCGCACCGATTCGCGGTTCGCCGCCCACTCGATACCCAAACTCGAGTCTGCCTCGACACCGCGCGACCTCGAACTGAGTCGGCGTCAGGCTCTCACTCGCAGCTCGAAAACCCGCTGTCTCTCCCCTCAGCGTCATCATGACCATAGAGTCTGCGGCAAACTCTCTCATGGCCGTGGTGTCGCGATCCGCTGCTGCTGCAAGGAATCCTTGCGTTGCCTTTAGGGCCTGCTGCTGTTGCAACCGGAATAAGTAGACCGCCGTACGCTCGTCGTGACTCAGACATCCCGTACAGGGAAGCGCCAAGAACATTGCGAACAGTAGGCGACCATGGACGTAACCGTGGTGCATGGCAAACTCCGAAGCAGCGACTCCGTTAACTGCACCAGTGTTGCTCGGGGCCAAGGTGCTGGGTTGGCACCGATCGTGACCTTCCCCCCAATGCTGGAGCATTCGTTGTGACGCTCCCGCCGGGGTGGCGGGTCTCCCCGAAGTTGGACCATCATGAGGTGCAGGAAAGCAGTCGGTTGGGGCTCGGGATGAAGTGACCTCCACTCGGGAATTCAGCCGGCGACCGGTTCGCTAAGCTCTGGTGCGGCCGCTCGGTGTTGTACTCGATCTGCCACGCCGTGAGAATCTGCTGCGCCTCAGCGATCGAGGCAAACCAATGTTGCGATAAGCACTCTCGTCGGACCGAGCCATTAAACGCCTCGATCAAACAATTGTCCATGGGTTTACCGGGGCGACTGAAGTCCAGCTGCACGTGATTCCAGTAGGCCCAGGCGTCGAGCGCCCGCGAGGCAAACTCGGTCCCATTATCCACGGTGATCCGCCGCGGCCGTGGCCGCTGCGGGCTCAGCTCCTGCAGTACGCGCGTGACGTCCTCGCCCGTGAAGGACGGCTGTGCGAGGAGCGCCAAGCATTCGCGCGTGTAGGTGTCGATCAGCGTGAGCACACGGACGAGCCGCCCATCGACGAGCGCGTCGTGCATGAAGTCCATCGCCCAGATCTCGTTCGCCTGGGTCGCCACGAGACGCGGCCCACGCGGGACGGCGCTGCGCCGACGCCGCGGCCGCTTGCGCCGCAGCTGCAGCTCTTCCTGGCGGTACAAGCGATACACGCGCTTGTGATTCACCGGCCACCCCTCACGGCGGAGCAGCTTGTGCAGCCGGAGATACCCGTAGCTCACGCGGGCCGCCGCGAGCTCGCGCAGCCGGCGCCGCAACGCCTCCTGCGGCGGCCGCCGGCTCCGATACGCGATGAACGAGCGGCCGACGCCGGTCGCGCGGCAGGCGGCCCGGCTCGAGACGCGGAACGCGTCACGCACCCACGCCACCCAACTAGCCGCTGCGCCGGGGTCAGAATTACTTTCGGAGCGACTCCTGCAGGATGTGCTTGTCGAGCGTGAGATCGGCGACCACGCGCTTGAGGCGCCGATTCTCGTCCCGCAAGTCGCGGAGCTCGCGCAGCTCGCTCACGCCCAACCCGCCGTACTTGCGCTTCCAGCGGTAGAACGTGGTCTCGGTGATCTCGAGCTTGCGGCAGATGTCCGTGACCGGCGTGCCGGCTTCGGCTTGACGCAGCGCGAGGGTGATCTGCTCTTCGGTGAAGCGACTGGTCCGCATCGGGGCTGTCTCCTGGCGCGCTCCGGGCGCCGTCGGCCAGCCCTCAACCTACCCCGCGTTTCGTTAGCTCACCTGGTCCAAGAATCCGGGAGAACCGCCCGCTCGGCCACCAGACGCCGAAGGAATTCGCCGAGATCGCCGCCCTTCTCACCGGCGGGAGCGTCATGACGAATGCTCCAGCATTGGGGGGAAGGCCACTCCCTCCACGTTGTCGTAGCCTTGTTGCACCCGGTTCAGCCAATAGGCTTTGCTCGATTGACAGCTCTTACCTTCCAGATGATGCCGGTCTTCGTCATCGTCAAGACGACGCGCCTTGCGGCGACGTGATCATCTCTGTCCCATACCACAACTTGGATGCTCTCAGGTGAGAGGACGATAGCCGTCGCCGTAGCCATCTGTCCTTTGAAAGCCGCAGTTTGGTCCCGGCCTCGGAGTACTTCGTCAAGCCGTGCAGCCCTGAGGTCGCCGCCCGCCCACAAGAGTGTGGCGCGATTAGTATCGCCGATTGCAAGCGCGCCCAACCAGTCGCTCGCTGCTTCAACGGCCCGCTTGATTTCTCGATCCTCCTGGCGGTTGCATCGAACGAGGAGGATGATCACCAGTAGTGCGACCCCTAGTACGCGCATCGCGCAGGCTCCCCGGCGGCGTTGTGATACATATTCTCGGCCTTTATTGCATATTGCTCCCCACTTTGTCCCACGAGGCGACCGAGTAGTGTCCTATACAGCCAATGGTGATACAGACCGTACGCATGTCCCAGCAGTTCATGCGTAATGATCGACGCTTTTGTGAATCCAGCGGGTCCGAGCGCGCAGGTTTGGTTGGCGCTAGACTGAGGATACAGTCCGCCCAAATCACTCAAGGCGACGCCAATCCAGTGCGCCTCTTGATACGATCCACTCTTTCCGGTCAAGGCCACGGTATACGTCTCTGGATCGGCGATCAGTTCCATCAAGCGGCTCCGCAAGACGCCATACTTCGAGTCTGCGCCCCAGGGGATTATTGAATCAACGCAACCGGCCTGATCCAGTACTAAGGATGCGCCCACCGCTCTTCCGGTCGCATCCGCGAGATACCGTTGACCGGCTCCCCTGAAGCAAACCCGTAGCCCAAAAGGATCAGAGAACGTGGCGGGGTTGTTCCCCGCGTACTGATACAAGTTCACGCCACCCGCGATCCCGATCGGATCCTCCTGCGTCCAGCGCCCCGTCTTCTGATCGTAGTATCGGTTTCGATAGAAGCTGACGTCCGGCGCGGTCCCCGACGTGGCGCGCTGGTTGTCGAACCCGCTGGCGCGCGCGACGGCTCCGGATTGGTTCCCGCCGTTCTGCCAATAGGCGACGTCCTGTGTTACGTCGTAGCCTTGAGCGTCGGTAAACGCATACTCGCGCCCTTGCGCGTCGGTCAAGTAGTAATACTTGGCATAGTTCTGCGTCCCGATGTCCCGCTTGAGGGCAACGAGGGGGTCGTCGAGGCCAGGTCCGTGCACGAAACGCCACACCGGCTGCGTCGCGGCCTGGTCCTTGAAGCGAATCAGGTTCTCTCCATCGTATCCAGCCCAAATCTCCGGGGGGAATTGCCCGCTTTGTCGCCGTTGAAGTTCTTGAGGGTGATGACGGGCGGTCCGGGAGGAAGCGTAACGGTGACGGTGTAGTAACCGTCATCAGATGCACCTGACGCTGTTGCGAGGAGTCCTGCCAATCCACCAGTCGCCCCGATGTTATACGAGAGCTCAACCACTGTTGACTGATCGGGATTAAGGGCCTTCGACGTCGGTAGCACCGACACACAACTGATCCCGCCGGTCGGCGAGCAGGAGAACGTAAACGTCTTCTTGGTGCTGCTTGTGTTGAGCACCAGAAACTCCACCACCCACGGCCCACTATTGGGGGCATGACTCTCCGACCCTCCATCTGGCGTCACTTGCACACCGCCGAGGCAGCCCGTTTGACACAGCGGGCCGCCGTGTTGAGCCTCGACGGTCGTTGCAGCGAGAAGAAGCAGAGTCACCCCGACTGCAGCGATCAGACGAGCGCGCATCGTAGATTCTCCGGGGAGGATCGTTCCTAGCATTCTGCTTGTTGACCCACCCCCGGTTTTGGGGCGCTTTTGCTGCACCGACGGGCGATTCTGCTGCACGCGCCCCGCTTGTCACCCGCCCCCCACACAGGTAGAATCCGCAGGTCCCATCTGTCATTTTGACCGCCCCTTAGGAAAGCCATGCCCAAGCGCGACTTTCTCGCCATCACCGACTTCAGCCGGGACGAGATCCAGCGCCTCTTCGACCTGGCCAAGAAGATGAAGTCCCGGGCCTACCGCGAGACCCCCCTCGCCGGGAAGACCCTGGCGATGATCTTCGCCAAGTCGTCCACCCGCACTCGCGTCTCCTTCGAGGTGGGCGCCTACCAGCTCGGCGGCCAGGCGCTCTTCCTCTCCAGCAAGGACATCCAGATCGGCCGCGGCGAGCCGATCCCCGACACCGCCCGCGTGCTGTCGCGCTACGTCGACGGCATCATGATCCGCACCTACGACCACGGCGAGGTCGAGGAGCTGGCCCAGCACGCCACGATCCCCGTGATCAATGGCCTCACCGATCTGACCCACCCCTGCCAGGTCCTGGCGGACGTCTTCACGATCAGCGAGCACCTGGGCGGTTGGGAAGGGAAGCGCGTCGCTTGGATCGGCGACGGCAACAACATGGCCAACGCCTGGCTGGAGGCCGCGGCCGTCCTCGGCTTCGAGCTGCGCCTCGCGTGCCCCGAAGGGTTCGAGCCCAACCGGGCCAGATTCGAAGCAGCCAAGAAGAACGCCGACGTCACGGTCACCGAAGTCCCGGAAGAAGCCGTCGAGGGCGCGCACGTCGTGAACACCGACGTCTGGGCCTCGATGGGGCAGGAAGGGGAAGCCGAGGCCCGGCGCAACGCCTTCAAGGGCTACACGGTCGACGCCGATCTGATGAAGCTCGCGGCGCCCAAGGCCATCTTCCTGCACTGCCTCCCCGCGCACCGCGGCGAAGAGGTCACAGCCGACGTAATCGATGGGCCGCAGTCACGGGTATGGGATGAAGCGGAAAACCGACTGCACGTCCAAAAAGCCTTGCTTGCCACTCTCATGGGATCATGACCTTGAAACGCACCCCGTTGTACCAGATGCACATCGAGGCCGGCGCCAAGATGGTCGAGTACGCCGGATTCGAGATGCCGGTGACATATCCGGATGGCATCACCGCCGAGCACAAGGCGGTGCGCGAAGCCGTGGGCGTGTTCGACGTCTCGCACATGGGCGAGTTCGAGGTGACGGGGCCCGACCGCAACGCGTTCGTGCAGCGCGTCACCTGCAACGACGTCGGCGCATTGAAGCCCGGCCAGGCGCAATACTCCGCGATCCTCACGGACCAGGGCACGTTCGTCGACGACTGCCTCGTCTACCGCTTCGAAGACAAACTGATGCTCGTCGTCAACGCGGCCAACCTGACCAAAGACTGGGAGACCATCGTCGAACAGAAGGGCGGCGCCAACGTCCGGCTGCGCGACATCTCCGACGAGACCGCACTGATTGCCGTGCAGGGGCCCAAGGCCGAGGCGCTCCTCGCGCAGCTCACGACGATGGGGGTGGCGATGATCCCCTACTATCACTTCTCGCAGGGCAAGGTCGCGGGCGTACAGTGCTTCCTCTCGCGCACCGGCTACACCGGCGAGGACGGCTTCGAGATCTACTGCCGCGCCGAGGATGCCGAGACCTTGTGGCACGGGCTGGTGGGCGCGGGACGCGGGGCGCCGTGCGGCCTGGGCGCGCGCGACACGCTGCGCCTCGAGGCGGGACTGCCCCTGTACGGCAACGACATCGACGACACGATCACGCCCTACGAGGCGGGGCTCAACTTCATCGTGAAGCTCGACAAGGGCGCCCCGTTCACGGGGCTCAACGCCCTGAAAAAACAGAAGCTCGAGGGCATCAAGCGACGGCTCGTCGGGTTCAAGGTGGTCGAGCCCAAGGCCGTGGCGCGCCACGGGCACGAAGTGTTCCTGGGCGGGCACCAGGTCGACGTCGTGCGCAGCGGCACCGTCACGCCCAGCACGAACGTCGCGATCGGGACGACGTACCTGCCCGTCGATCAAGCCAAACCGGGCACGAAGTTCGAGATCGACATTCGAGGCAGGCGCGTGGCGGCGGAGGCTGTGACGATGCCCTTCGTCCCCCATCGCACGAAACGCTAGGGCGGCGCAAGGCGGCGAAGGACGGCGAATGCGAATCGCGATTCTGACGATCTCGGACCTTGGCGCGGTCGGGCAACGGGCCGATACCTCCGGCGACGCGATTCTCGACTGGGCGGTCGAGCGCGGCTATGAAGTCGTGGTGCGCAGCGCCGTCGCCGACGAGACCGACCGTATCGCGGGCAAGCTGGCCCGCTGGGCCGACTCCGGTGAGGTGGACGTCGTGCTGACGACGGGGGGCACGGGGCTGACACACCGCGACGTGACGCCCGAAGCGACCGCGGCAATCCTCGAGCGCGAAGCCCCCGGGATCGCCGAAGCCCTGCGCGCCGCCTCGGGCCCGAAGTTCCCGCGCGCCTGGCTGTCGCGCGGGCGCGCCGGGACGCGTGGTAAGACCCTCATCGTGAATCTCCCGGGATCGACGAGCGGCGTGAAGGACGGACTGGGAGTGCTTGAAGCGTTGCTCGATCATGCGGTGGATCTAGTGACTGGAACGAATACGAAGCATGGCTGATCGCATCCTCGTCACCACCGACGACCTCGAGCACGCCGTCCCCATCAACGCCGGCCTCGAGGCGGCGGGCTTCGACACCGCGATGGTCTCCTCGTTCGACGACGTACGCCAGGCGGTGCGCGGGCGTGGCGTGCTCCCCGACTGCATCATCCTCACCGGCGCCCTGCACGAGTCCCCAGCGAAGCAGCTCCTCGCCTCGGCGCAGGACCACGCGATCTCCACATTGGGCCTCGTCGAAGCCACCGAGCCGGATCCCCAACGCCTGGCCCGCGACCTGGGGCTCACCGCGTGGCTCGGCAAGCCGGCCGACCCCACCGAAGTCACGGCGACCGTCCGCCGCCTGATCGAGCGGCGCAAGCTGCAGCAGCGCACCGGCATCCTGGGCGAGTCAGCGCCGATCCAGGAAGTGTTGGTGAAGATCGAGCAGATGGCCCCGGTCACGTCCACCGTGCTGATCGAGGGCGAGTCGGGAACTGGCAAGGAACTGGTTGCTAAGGGGATCCACGACCTCTCGCCGCGGCGGGGCAAGCCCTTCATCGCGGTGAACTGCGCCGCTCTCCCCGAGACCCTGCTCGAGAGCGAGCTGTTCGGGCACGAGAAGGGCTCGTTCACGGGCGCGGCGGAGCGGCGGCTCGGCCGGTTCGAGCTGGCCGACGGCGGCACGATCTTCCTCGACGAAGTGGGTGAGTGCCCCCCGGCGACGCAGGTCAAACTGCTGCGCGTGCTCGAGGACCGCACCTTCTTCCGCGTGGGCGGCATCCAGCCGATCAAGGTCGACGTGCGGGTCATCGCCGCCACCAACCGCTCGCTGAAAGACGGCGTCGCCCTGGGCCAGTTCCGCGACGACCTGTTCTACCGGCTCAACGTCCTGGCGATCTACTTGCCGCCCCTGCGGGAGCGGCGCAGCGACATCCCCCTCTTGGTGCGCCGCTTCATTGCCGAGTTGGCTTCGCAGCACGAGAGGCAATTCAAGGGCATCACGCCTGAGGCGCTCCAGATCCTGGTCGACGCCGACTGGCCCGGGAACGTGCGCCAGCTCCGCAACCTCATCGAATCGATGGTCGTGCTGGCGCCCCAAGGGGAGATCCGGGCCGCCGACATCCCGCCCGACATCCGCGAGCGGGGCGGCCGGGGAGGGGGGCTCCCGGTGCTCGTCCCCGGGAGGGCGTCGCGCGATGTCGCCGGCCAGGAAGTCCAGTTCATCCTGCGCAGCCTCGTGGAGCTGAAGCTCCAGATCGAGGAGCTGCGCCGTCGAGTCGAGGATAGGCCGGTGACGGCGCGGCGTGTCGAGATGATCGAGGTCGCACCAGCCGATCCCCTGGATGTCGAGACGCCGGAGGGGCCCGTCATCTACCGCGCCGGGATGACGATGGCCGACGTCGAACGCGCCGCCATCGAAGCGACCCTCAAGGAGACGCGCGGCAACCGCCGCAAGGCGGCCGAGGTACTCGGCATCGGCGAGCGGACGTTGTATCGCAAGTTGAAGGAATACCAACTCGCTTGACGCTGCTTGTTCTGAGCCGCATCTTAGCGGAGCCCTTCCCCAATCCCTCGCGCCGGCCAGAGCGTCCGTGGATTTTAGGATCGATCCGGACAAATGCGTCGCATGCCTCGCCTGCGTACGGGTGTGCCCGGCCGACGCGGTCGCGGTGGACGAGCAGCTCGTCTCGATTGTCGACGAGGCGTGCACGCGTTGCGGGTTGTGCCTGCCCGCCTGTCCCCACGAAGCCATCACTGCGCTCGGCGATCAGGCCCGGGCCCTGACCCTGGCCAAGGGGGGCGAAGCGGTTCTGATTCTCAGCGTGGAATCTGCCGCGCACTTCTATCCCGCCACGCCGGAGCAGGTCGTAAACGCCTGTTATGCGGCGGGTTACCGCGTTGTGCACCGCGGCGTGCTGGGCGACGAGCTGGTGGCGGAGCAGTACCGCGAGCTGTTGGCGGAAGACGGCTGGGGCACGATCATCCGCAGCACCTGCCCGGTGGTGGTCGAGACGGTGCGCACCCGCTACCCCGAGCTGGTGCCCTACCTCGCTCCGGTGGCGACGCCGATCGCCGCCGAGGCGCGTTACCTGAAGGCGATGTACGGCGACGACACGCCGATCGTGTACTCCGGGGTGTGCATCACCGAGGGCGGGCCCGATGTCGATGCGGCGATCACGTTCGCGGAGCTCGAGTACGTGTTCTCGAAGCGCGGCGTGAGTGTCGAAGACCAGCCGCTCTACTTCAGCCGCATCCCCGAGGAGCGGCGGCGCTTCTGGAGCACCGCGGGGGGGTTGCCGATCGAGGTATTGAAGGAGGAGCGCCAGGCGAGCAAGCGCTTCCGGAAGGTCCGCGGGCTGGGCCAGCTCGAGGCGATGGCGCGGGCCGTCACCGATAAGATCGACCTCGGTTTCGTCGACATCCTGCCCTGCGAGGGGTGTCTCGACCATCCGCTGCTGGGTCCCAAGGACCAGCTTTTCCGGCGGCGCGAGATTGTTGGGGCGACGGAGCCGCAGCGGGCGCCGCGGTCCGTGCTGGCGGAGGGCGTCACGATCTCCGTGGGCGCCGTCTTCAAGATGCACCCGATCGGCCGCAAGGCGGCGGTCGAGGTGGTGGAAGAGGTGCTCGAGAAGATCGGCCTCGCGCCCAACGGGCGGCCCTGGGACTGCGGGGCGTGCGGCTACGACACCTGCCAGGAGTTCGCGGTGGCGGCGGCGCAGGGCCGGACGACGCTCAAGTCGTGTCCGCCGCATCTGAATCGCGAAGCCGTCGCGGCGCATCAGGCGGCCGCCGTCGACGCGCTGACGGGTCTCGCGTCGTTTAGAGTATTGAGAGATAGACTGGCGACTGAGGTCGCGCGGGCGCGACGCACGGGTGAGCGTTTTGCGGTATTGTTCATGGACCTGGACAACTTCAAGCAGGTGAACGACAAGTTCGGCCACGAAGCCGGCAATGCCGTCTTGAAGATCACCGCGGCGGAATGCGGGCAGCATATCCGCACCACCGATCTGGCGGGCCGCTACGGCGGCGACGAGTTTGTGTTGGTGCTGGTTGGAACGGGGCAGGATGGAGCGAAGGGCGTCGGCGAGAAGGTGCGGAGCGCCGTGCAGGCCATCGGCGTGAAACTCGGCTATCCGGAGGGGCTCGTGACCGCGAGCATCGGGGTGGCGGAGTATCGGCCCGACCGGGAAGACGAAGATGTGCTGGTCGCCGCGGACCGCGCGCTGTATCGCGCGAAGGCCGGCGGCCGCAACCAGGTAGCAACGGGAGAGTAACGACGTGACGCCAGCGACGCCGGAGCAGGATCCCTTGCCTTTGAACCCGCCGCAAAATCCCGATCCGTGGGGCGTCAAACGCGTGGAGAATCTCATCACCGGACTCACCGGGGTGCTCTCGGCGCGCGTGGTGGTGACGCCCCTGGGCGAGGTGAGCGAGGTGCACGTCCTCACGCGCAGCGACATCCAGCCGAAGCAGGTCGTGCGCAACATCGAGTCGGCATTAATGGCCCAACTCGGATTTAAGATCGATCATAGGAAGATCAGCGTGGCGCAGACGGCGGACGTGCGGCCCATCGAGGCGTTGCACAGTGAGGCGATCAACGAGCGCGCCAAGCGGCGTGTGGTGGTCTTCAAGAGCCTCGAGGTGCGTCCGGCGGAGCGGCCGCAGCGCGTGCAGGTGCGCGTGAAGCTGGCGTACGGGGATCGCGAAGCGTCGGCCGACGAGCTGGGGACCGATACCGTGCGGAACCGGGTCGAGGCGGCGGCGCGGGCAGCGGCAGCGTGTCTCGACGAGCTGATTCCCGATAATTCGATCGCGCTCGAGGGTGCGTCGTTGATCGACGCGTTCGATCGGAAGTTCGTCATGGTGGCGGTACACGGACTCGGCGGGCGCGAGGCGATGCTTTTGGTCGGAACGTGCGAAATCCGCGAATCGGCGGAGCGGAGCGCCGTCCTCGCTGTGCTCGACGCTACGAATCGGTGGGTAGATGCGAGACGGTAGTAATTGCAAATCGTTATAGTGTAGCGCCTTAGCCACACCATCCCCAGCAGCCTACTGCGATTCGTACCCTAGCCCTTTGGGTGACCATCCAAGGGACTAGCGGATTATCGGTTTTGATGGTATTTCCTATTCCGTGAGTCCAGCCAAGCCGAAGCGTTATTGGGGCACTCAACGTGTTGCGCGCGTCCTACAGGTCACGCCCGCGACGGTTGCGAGTTGGATCGACCAGGGGCATCTAAAGGGCCACAAGACGCCCACTGGCCGACGTCGTGTTGCGTCGGCGGATCTCGCCGCATTTTTGACCGACCATGGGATGCAGGTGCCGGCGGAGCTGGTGACGCCGCGCGAGCGCGAGACCGTCGTGATCGTCGAGGACGATCCGAGTTATTTGCGGGCGTTGGTGCGGTGGTTGGCGCGCGAAGCGCCGGAGCTGGAGGTCGTCGAGGCGACGACGGGGATGGACGGCCTGCTCGAGATCGGCCGCACGCATCCCAACCTGGTGGTGCTCGACTACACGTTGCCCGATTTCAACGCGGTGCAGGTGGTGGAGCGGTTGCTCGATCCGTCGCGGCGGCTCACCGCCGAGGTGATGGTGGTGACGGGCGGGATGCCGATGGAGGCGGAGGCGGCGCTGCGGCGCGTGGGCGTGCGGACGATCGTGAACAAGGCCGACGGGATGCCGGTCG